>Ga0335069_10002605_pt1 | contig 27677 bp, 17 predicted proteins | sample Lox_Sample_11_FD_206714 | JGI IMG/M metagenome (GOLD analysis project Ga0335069, IMG submission 206714) | Soil microbial communities from Loxahatchee National Wildlife Refuge, Florida, United States - Lox_Sample_1.1 | ecosystem: Environmental > Terrestrial > Soil > Wetlands | place: USA...
ATAGTGATATACCTTGGCCGCTGCCGTGGACCGCCCTTTTTCGGCCTTCAAACGAACGCTCTTGAAGGCGCGCCGCGGCGCAGGGAAGGAGATACCGAAAATGGGCTCGATGCGCACCTGGGTTCTCGCACTGCTCGCACTTGCAATGCTTGGCGCTACCTCTTGCAAACAGGCTCCGCAACAAACCGCGCAACCGCAACCGGACCTTAAGGCCACTATCAACTGGGACAAGGCAATCATCGTCTCCAAGTCCACACCCACGCTGCAGGTCGTCGTCAATCCGCCGCTCGAGCACGGCAAGCCGATGCAAATCGGCGCTTACTCGGCCCTCAAGGACCTCGGCGCCGACTACGTCCGCTACGTGCCCTGGCTGCCCTATCCAAAGCTCGGCGTCGCAGAGCTTGAGCCGCCCACCAAGGACAAAACCTCGTGGGACTTCTCGCTGATCGACCCCATGACGAAGGACTTCCTCGCCGCCACTGAAGGCCACCCGACGGTCATGAACTTCTCCACGATTCCGCAGTGGATGTTCAAGACCGACAAGCCGATCCCCTACCCCTCCGATCCCGACCAGGTCACGTGGGACTACGAGAAGGGCACCGAACCGCGCGATCCCAGCCTGAAGGAGATTGGCGACTACTACAACCGCCTGGTGAGCTGGTATGTAAACGGCGGCTTCAAGGACGAGAACGGCGTGCAGCACTCATCGGGTTATCGCTACAAGTTCCCCGTGTGGGAGGTCCTGAACGAGGTTGAGTCGGAGCACAACACCACGCCGGAGCTCTATACAAAGGAGTACGACGCCATCGTCGAAGGCATCCATCGCGCCAGCCCGGACACGAAGTTCATGGGCATGGCTCTAGGCGGCCCCAGCGACCATCCTGAATTCGTCGAATACTTCCTCGATCCCAAGCACCACAAGCCGGGAACGCCGGTCGACTACATCTCCTACCACTTCTACGCTTCGCCCACGCCGCGCCAGACCATCGCCGATTGGCAGTACACCTTCTTCGACCAGGCCGACGGATTCATGCACACGGTGCGCTACGCCGAGGATATCCGCAAGCGGCTCTCGCCGAACACCAAGGTCGACACCGATGAGCTGGGCGTAATTCTGCCCACGGACAACAAGCCGGGCGATAACGCCGCGCCGCCAAAGGAATACTGGAATCTTGCCGGTTCGCTCTACGCGTATCTTTATATGCAGGAATCGCGGCTGGGCATCGACGTGATTGGCGAGTCGCAGCTCGTCGGCTACCCGACGCAGTTCCCCAGCGTGAGCATGATGAACTGGGAGAACAACAAACCCAATGCGCGCTTCTGGGTGCTCAAGCTGATCAAGGATAACTTCCACGCCGGCGACAAGCTGGTGGAGACGAAGCTCGACGGCGACGATTCCTCCGATGTAGAGGCCCAGGCATTCGTTACGCCCACCGGACACAAGGTGCTGCTCGCCAACAAGCGCGATCAGCCTGTCAGCGTAGTGCTTCCTGACGCCGCCAAAGCCTCGGCTCTCACCGTCGACGTGCAGACCGAGGATGGCCCGGCGCGCAGCATCCAGGTGACCGATGGCAAAATCCACCTGGAACCTTTTGCCGTGACCGTGGTGAGCTGGTGAATATGACTGCTGCATCAGAGACCGGACAAGAGAAACCTCTCAAACGCTGGGCTTTCCTGCTCCGGCTCAACCCCGGCGTGGGCGAAGAATACGACAAAGCCCACGCCGCGGTGTGGCCCGAGATGCTCGAACTCCTCAAAAGCGCGGGCATTCAGGAATACTCCATCTTCCGCCGCGGCGAGTTGCTGTTTCTCACCTTCAAGGCGGCTGATTTCGAGGAGTCGTGGAGCAAGCTTGAAAACCACCCCGTGAACCTGCGCTGGCAACAATACATGGCGCCGAACTTCGCTCCTCTCGAAGGCCTGCGTCCCGGCGAACGCTTCCCGATGATGGAAGAAGTCTTCTGGATGCCCTAGACGGAGTGCTTCGTTCTTTAGACTTATCACGGGCGCCGGGCGACAGTGTCCCAGGTCTCAGAATCGGGACCTGGGGCAGCACGAACCTCGGCTGGCTCGATCGCAATGCTCTGAGGCAATCCAATGCCATCCTCCACGAATCGCTCTCTTCGCGCCGGGCTTTGCGGCATCGGCCTGGACGCCTACTGGCCACAGTTTGCAGGCCTTGAAGCGCGCCTCAAAGGATATGTCGCGCAGGTCGCCTCGCGCCTCCAGCGCCCCGGCGTCGAAGTCGTCAACCTCGGCCTCATCGACACGCCGCAGCGCTCGCGCGAGGCAGGCCACGAATGCCGCCGCGAAGATATCGACGTTCTCTTTCTCTACGTCACCACCTACGCGCTCTCCAACACGGTGCTTCCGCTCGTTCAGCGCGCAGGCGTTCCGGTCATCGTGCTCAACCTGCAGCCCGAAGCGGCCATCGACTACGCGGCCTTCAACAGGACGCAGGACCGCACCGCGATGACCGGCACGTGGCTCGCTTATTGTTCGGCGTGCCCGGTGCCGGAGATCGCCAACGTGCTTGCGCGCTCCGGCATCGTCTTCCACCAGGTCACCGGCGTGCTCGGCGAAGAATCGACGTGGCGAGAGATCGAGCAGTGGCTGGCCGCGGCACAGGTACGCTCCGCGCTCTCCTCCGCGCGACTCGGCCTCATGGGCCACTACTACAGCGGCATGCTCGACATCATGACCGACGTGACGCTGGTTTCGATCGCCTTCGGCACGCATGCCGAGATCGTCGAAGTCGACGAGTTAAGCGCGATGGCCGCGGCAATCGCCGAGCCGGACATCGACCGCCGCGTCGCCGAGTTCCACGAGACCTTCGACGTGCAGCCCGACTGCCCCGCTGACGAGCTTCGCCGCGCCGCTCGAACCTCCGTCGCGCTCGACGCATTCGTCGCGCGGCATGAGCTCGACCTGATGGCTTACTACTACATGGGATCCGGCGTTCCCGCCAACGAAGATACGATGAGCTCCATCATTCTCGGCACTTCGCTTCTGACTGCGCGCCACATTCCGGTCGCCGGCGAGTACGAAGTGAAGAACGCGCTGGCGATGAAGATCATGGACTGCCTGGGCGCCGGCGGCTCGTTCACGGAGTACTATGCGATGGACTTTAACGACGACCTCGTGCTGATGGGCCACGACGGCCCCGGGCACATCGCCATTGCCGAGGGCAAAACCAAGGTGCGCCCGCTGCGCGTTTATCACGGCAAGGTGGGCCGCGGCGTTTCCGTCGAAATGAGCGTGAAGTACGGCCCCGTCACGCTGCTATCCGTCGTCGAGGATCCGAAGACCCGCTTCAAGCTGGTTGCCGCCGAAGGCGAGTGCGTCGCCGGCCCCATCCTGGAGATCGGCAACACGAACAGCCGCTACCGCTTCCCGCTGGGCGCGCGCGGTTTCGTCAATGCATGGAACGCGCAGGGGCCCGCGCATCACTGCGCCGTCGGCGTCGGCCGCGTCGCCGCAACGATAGAGAAGGCAGCCGCCCTCATGGGCCTCGGCTTCTACCGCGTCTGCTGATCCAACGGATGGGAGGGCGCCCCCAGCCGTGCAACAGGCCGCGCCGGCCTGGCGCCGCAGCCTTTTCAGCGCACTTCGAAGGGGAGCGCGGAAGAGGCCGGGGCCGGAAGCAAACTTACTCCGACTTTGCGTCCGACGGAATCTGCTGCGGAGTGACATCTCCGGCTTCTGCCGGCTTGTGCAGCGTGGACGGAGTTGATGTGTGCAGCTTCTGGAACTCTGCCATGGCTCTTTGAGCCGCGGCGCGGTTGCCTGCACCGCGCTCCGCCTGCGCCAGCCGATACCAGGCCACCTCATCCTGGCGATTGATCTTCGCGGCGCGTTCCAGGGGTGCAACAGCGTCCTGAGGCTTTTGCAGATCGAGATACACGCCACCCAGCCCCACCAGCGCTTCCTCGAAGTCGGGGAAGCGCTCGAGAACCTGCTCGAAATCTGCGCGCGCCTTCTCGAAGTCCCCCGCTTGCTGGTCCATGACAGCGATCTCGTATGCCGCGTTCCCGTTGCCCGAATCGACCGCCAGCTCCGCATTGAACTCTCGCGCCGCCGCGTCGCGGTCTTCGGGCTTTGCGGTGTCGCGGTACCGTGCCTGAAAGACGCGCCCCAATCGGTAATGAATTCCAGGCCGCCTGGGGTCGAGCTCGAGCACGTGGTTGAAGGCGATGATCGCGGCATCATAATCCTTCTGCGCTTCGTTGGCCTCGCCTTGCGCCTGCAGCATCCAGATCGAGTTCGGCGCCTTGTCGTGCAGCTTCATCATCACCACGTAGGCGTAGTTCCCGTAGATCCGGCCCGTGTGGTAGAGAACCTCGGGATCGTCCGGGAAGAGCTTGTTGAGCTGCAGCGAAGCTTCCACGGCATCCGCATCGCGGCCAGTATTCGAGTAAACGCGCAACAACTGCAGGCCGCACATGCGCCGGGTGTCCGTGTCTGCTGTCTGCTTGAATCCCTTCTCCAGGTGGGGCTGAGCTTCGCCGAACCGGCCCATCTCCGCGAGCGAGAGCCCGAGCAGGCTGTCCAGCCTTGGCAGGCCCGGCTTGATCTTCTGCGCCGCCTGAATGGAATTCACCGCGAGCCTGTATTCGCGCAGCTTGAAATAGATGGCCGCCAGGGTGGCGTGCACCTCTGCGACCTCGGGATGCAGCTTGGCGAGCTGTTCAAAGTCCATTCGCGCTTCGCCGAAGCGTCCCGCTGCCAACGCGCTTCGACCTTCATCGGCATAGCGGTTCGAGGGATCTTCCTGCGCGGCGCAGCGCGGCGCAGCGATCGATGACAACAACAGGCCCAGCACCAGGGTGCAGGCGCCCGTGCTCTGTACCTTCATGGCTCGAGTGTAAATCTCCTCCCATGCAAAAATCCGCCACGCCGGTGAGGGCGTGGCGGAGCGTGAAGTGAAGCAGCAGGTACTCTGTTTAGAAAGTCAGTTTCCCGCCGAGTTGCAGGATGCGTGACGACGACGCGCCGGTGATCCTGCCCGCTGTCTCGGAAGACGAGTTCACACTGTTGTCGATGACTTCGTTACCACCCGAACCGCCGACCACCAGGCCGCCGACGTCGCCTGCGTACTGGTGATGGTTGAAGGTGTTGAAGGTATCCACACTCAGCTTGAAGTTGACGCTTTCTGCGATGTGGAAGTTCTTGGCGAAGCCCATGTCGAAGTTGTTAATGCCAGGCTGGCGCAGGAAGTTACGTTTCGAATTTCCAAACGTTCCAGGCAGTTGCTGGCTGAAGCAGGACATGTTCAAGCGCGCGAACCTGCCTGTGAGACCTGAGTGATATTGGCACCCAGGAACAATATTCGGGCGCGGGGCCACGGTTCCCTGGACGCCGCCGATATCGTTCGAGCCGACGCCGAACGGAAAGCCGGTCTGGAAGGTCGCGATGCCGGTGACTTCCCACCCGCCGATCGCCAGATCCGTTGCGCGGTTCGCGGTGCTGGCGAACTTCTTGCCGCGCCCGAAGGGAAGGTTGTAAACCCAGCTCGAAACGAACCGGTTGTCGACATCGAAGTCCGACGGGCCGTAGTCCAGCGCGGGGTTGTGGTTGTCCATGAAGCCCTGGTAGCCGGTGCCTGTTGCGCCAACGCCGGCTGCCGCGGACTTGTCGTCCTTGCTGCGGGACCATGTGTAAACCGCTGTCGCCGCCAGGTCATGCGCGCGATGCTCGAACTTCACGTTCATGCCGTTGTAGTGAGCATATCCGTGGAAGTCGCTGTCGATGTAGAAGCCGGTGAAGTTCTGATACGGCAAACGGGGAAACCTGTTGTTCACCGCAACGTATGGGTTGCATGGGGCTTTGCTCAGGTTGTCGTAGTTTCCACTCGAGTCCTTGTGCTGGCAGAAGCCAAAATCCGCCTGCGGCAATGCATACGGCTGGGCGATATGGCGCCGATCAAGCAGGTGGATGGAGTGGGTGCCGATGTAGTTGACTTCGATGGTGGTGTTGCGTGCCAACTCGCGCTCGACTGACCCCGTCCAAGACTGAACGTACGGATCGAGCGGATTCTCGGACTCAATAACAGCGAGGAACGTCAGCGTCGATACCGGGAACGGGGCGATCTTGTTGAAGTTCGGGAATAGCTGGTTGCTCAACTTTGGCTGCGTTGGAACGCCCGCGGGATTCAGGCTCTGGCGGATGCTGTAGGGGTAGATATCCGCCGAGTCGTCGATCTCGCGGCCTTCATATGAGTCGTAGAAGATCCCGTACCCGCCGCGAACCACCATCTTGTCATTGAGGCGGTAGTTGACGCCGAGGCGAGGAGCGAATGGGGTTTTTTGGCCCGAACGAGGCACCTTACCGCAATAGCGAAGGACGGGACCACTGTTGGAGTCTCCGCCCGGCGCCACTCCGTCCTTGCTGAGTTGTGGATCGGCATAGCACAGGCCGCCGTTGGCGTTCTTTGTGTCGAGCCAGAAGAAGTGGTTGTCCCTCTCGTAGGTCGCCGCGCGGAAGTCCCAGCGAAGTCCGTAGTTGATGCTCAACTTCGGAGTGACCTTCCATGAGTCTTCGGCATACGGAGCGAGGTAGTTAAAGACGTGGGTCTGCGGGTTGCCGGCCTGGGCGGTTGGGCTGAGCGGACCCGGGAAGAACCCACCGACACCCGAGTAATAGCCGAGCATCATGTCGGCCACGGCATGGCCGGTGCCGCACAAGGGGCTCGCAGCAGTCTGCCCCGAACCGGTCACAATGACGGGCGTATTGGTGCAACTGCTGGGAGCGTTCGGGGCGCTCGATACCGCCTCTGAGTTGTTTCGAATCGTGGTTGACGAGAAGCCCCAGTCCCCGTAGAAGTCATCGTCCAGGTTTCGCGTCAGGGTGTAGTGGCGGAGGTCTACGCCCAACCCGAGCGTGTGGCGTCCGTGCACTGACTGGTAGGAGTCCGCGTATTCCCACGCCGGGCTGTCGGAGCCGGAGTACGAGTTGACCGGTCCACCGCCGCTTGAAAAGGCGGTCAGGCCTACATTCGGCCAGGTTTCCTGCAAAGCCGCAAAGGTCTTAAACACGCCGGTCTCGGCCAGATCGGCGGAGAGGGTCGATGGCGGAGTCTGCGAACTCTCTGGCGCGTAGGCATCGAGATAGCCGAAACGGAAGTTGTTTGTGCTCGCCTTACCGATGCTGATGGTGTGGGAAATCGCAAACGCTTTCTGGTTTTCGATGTAGAACTCGATGCCGTAGTCGGTCGATCCGGAGTTGTAGAGGGAGTGGTTGATGTACTTCGAATAGGTGTAGCGGCCGAAGACGGAGCCCAGCTTGCCGAGGGTCTGGTCGCCGCGGTAGGTCTGTTGGTTGAGGTGGAGCGTACCGGGATATCCGGTGCGGAAGTTGGTGATGCCTTCAGGCTGGTTGGCAATGGTCGGCGCCTTCCAGAAGGCGTTGCTGATGGCCACTTTTCCAATGCGACTGGTAAACAGGCTGGCCGGGATGACAGGCATGGAGTCGCCAGTGTAAGGATTCACCGGAAGGCAGTTGTAGCCGTTGTCCAGGAGCGTTCCGCAATCGGCGCTTCCATATTTCGGCAAAGGACCGCCCGGGAGCGGAGTGCCGTCGGCGCGCTTGATTCCCTGCGGGTAGGTCTCTGCGCTGAAGTTGCCCTGTAGAACCGCGGGATTCGGCATGCTCTCATACGCGATGCCGCCGTTGTTGATGCGCCATCCTTCATAGTCGGCCATGAAGAACGTCTTGTTGCGTCCGTCGTAGAGCTTCGGAAGCCACACCGGCCCGCTCGCGACGAATCCGAACTGGTTCTGCCTCAAGATGGGGTTCGTAGTTTTCGTTCCGCCCGGGAGATACTGCTCGATGGTCGGGAACGGAACTGCATCGTAGGCATCGTTGCGGTTGTCTTCGAAGACCGTGCCGTGGAACTTGTTGGTGCCGCCCTTGCTGACGATATTGATCTGGCTGGCCGAGAATCCGTACTCAGCCGGGTAAGTTCCGCTCTCGACCTTGAACTCCTGGATGGCGTCCTGCGACAGGATCACGGCCGGGGTCACGAGAGCCGGGTCCGTATTGACCAGTCCATCGAGAGTGTAGTTGTTGCCCTCAGGACGGCCGCCGTTCACGCTGATGGCGTCGCCTTCGCCCTGGCGCATCGTGCCCTGTTCGCCGCCGACCGTAACCGCGCCGGCGCCCACCAGCAGCAACTGCATGAAGTTGCGGCCGTTCAACGGCAGCTCTTCCACCTGTTGCTGGCTGACGAGTTGCGAAAGCGCCGCGCTGTCCGTGTCCAGCTCGACGGCCTGCGCGGTCACTTCCACCGTGTCCGTCACCGCGCCCGGTCTCATCTGCAGGTCGACGCGAACTTTCTGGTCCACCGCAAGTGCGAACGGCGTTGTCACCGATTTCTGAAAGCCTTTGGCCTCTGCCGTAACTGTATAGGTTCCGGGAAGGAGGTTCGGAGCGTTGTAGTCACCCGCCGAACTGGTGACCGTATGAAGGGGTACGTTGGTTCCAGTGTTGGTGACCGTCACCTTGACATTCGGCATGATGGCGCCCGAACTGTCGGTCACAGTGCCCAGCACGCTGCCCGTTTGTCCTGCCTGCCCGAACAGATTGCCTGTTGCGACCAGCAGGATGATTAGCCCGAAACCAATTCGAAATGGTCGCATCTCCTCAAGCCTCCTTGAAAAGCTTTGCCGTTGCCTTGCACCTGGGGCGCCCTCTGCACAGTCATGGTGAATTCGATAGCGACACAATTGCCGCTATGAAATGCGGAGCTGACCCCAATGAGACGCGAGGCTACTCATACAGCACATCATTTGTCAAGAGAAACATTTTTTCTTATTTGAAATCAGACCGTTTGTCATTTTTCTCTATCGAAATTCGGCGGCCTCGATCTACTAGATCGTTTTTCTTCTGAGCTTTACCGATTACTGCACGTATCCGGGGCGCCATGGTCCGAACCACATAGCGAGGCGTTTTCCAATAGGTGAAGGATGCTTGCCGCAGCCCAAAACAACGCGTCGGGAAAGACTTCCCGCGCCGCACAAGCGATTCCCCAAAACGATTCATCCTAATGCCACAGATCTTGCACCAGGTCGAGGCCACTTCTGCCCTACGGCCGTCGAATTCACCCGGCGGGCACTCCGTTTGCCCTTCGTTCGCGGAACGGGCCCGCAGTCGAACCAAGAACCACGAAGAGACCTCACACCTTCGCAGGAAATCGCGCCTCCGCTATCGATCCGGAGCCGATTCAATCAGCGTGACAGGCCCCAGCATTCCCGAAGGCAGCGGCTGCAGATCGTGCATGTCCTGCGGCACAAACAGCATTCCGTAGCGGTCCCACAAAAGCCGGTAGTCGGGCAAGGCGCGCCCGGCCAGTTCATTGATCGCGGTGTTGCCCACAATGACGCGCAGCTCATTTCCGCCCTCATGAACCCATTGCGTCACATCGATCCTGTACGGCGGATGCCAGACAACGCCGGCCCGCTGCCCATTCACGAACACCTCCGCGGCGTCGCGGATCGGTGTGCTGAGATAGGCCTTCATGTTGTGCTCGCCGGGCGGATTGGGAACCGGCTCCGGCGCGCCCTCGCCAAAATCAAGCATCACCCTGGATCCGCGAGCGGCCTTTCCCCGCGCCATCTCAAAGCTCTTCTCATACGTAGCCCGCCCCGAAAAGTACTTTGTTTTGGCGTCCTCGGTCCACGATGAGCGCTGGTCCATCGTCACCGCCGGCTGATCTGAACCAAAGCTCACCTTCCACCGCCGCGAAAGATCTTCGAGCACACGCTCGCGCCTTTGCGGCTGCGCCCCGCCGGCCGCCGCGGAGTCCGAAAAATAGATCAGCCTCGACTCATACGGCGCCAGGTCGAGCTCCACGTTGTGCGGATCGGAGATTCCCGTCACTGCGCCGGTGAATCCGTCCCAGAATTCCGCGCGATGCGCCGCATCGCGAAACTGAGCTTGCACTCTCTTGTGTGCGTTCGAAGTGTTCGCAACAAAGTAGAGGTCCCCGCCCGCGAGCTTGCGATGGATAAACCCGATCTGCGGGGCCGGCGGCGTAAGAACCAAGTCCGGCTTGGCCAGCTTCTTCAGGGTCGCTCCAAGCTGGTTCTGATCCTCAATCAACAGCGCCGTCGCAACGCTGCCGTGAAACAGTTCCTGCGAGATCTGCTTCAGCCGCGCCGAGTCCCGGTCTGCATGCAGGAATCCCGGAGCGGTGGCCGGCATCTTCCGCGTCGCGATCACGGCTCCGCCTTGGCGGGCAAATTCGAGAATCTTTTCGTACGTGGCCACCGGGAGGCGGTCGACCGACGGCAGAACGAGTGCACGGTACGGTATCCCGACACTGTCGATCGCATCCGCATCGATAAAGTCGACATTGAATCCGGCGTCGAGGATCTGCGCAATGACCTTCTTGCCCAGGTAGAAATCCATCGATTCGTCGATGGTCACGTTCGATCCCGACTCATCGAAGCCAGCCGCCGATGCCGGTGATGCTCGCTTCGCAATTCGCGAAAAAAAGCCCGACCATATGTCGTCGTTCGGCAAAAGCAGGGCCACATCATTCGCCGGCTGCCCCTGCCGCAACGCAAAGCTCATGCGCTGCAGATAGGCCGCCAGGTCCGGCATCGCCGCATACCACGGGTTGTGCGCATTGAACACCGCCGCCGCGTACATCCGCCACCCCGGCTCACCGGCCAGTTCCGGCGAGTACGGCCAGCCGTGCCCCACAAGCTGATTGATCCCTTGCAGAAAATGCAGATCCGCCTCGGCCTTCATGTCCAGCGGCGTGGCGCGAAATGCCGGCGAATCGAGCCACGTCCAAGTCTCCGACGAGATCACCGGCTTGTGCAGCAGATGCCCGGCCGAGGCCGCCCAACGCGTGTCGGAGAACTCGCGCCACATCTGGAATGTCGCCTTGCCCTCGCCCTCCGGCAGGTCGGCAAAGCGGTTGCTCCATAGAGTCACGGGGGGAAATCCGTAGGTCTGCGAGCGCAAAAGCGTGCTGTGCTCGTGCGACCACTTCTCGACAGGCCCGAGAAAATTCTCGTCGGCTAGCTCGGTCAGCGTTCGGCCCCAGTCGTGGCGGATCGCCGCTGTCTCCGGCCCTGTATTCATCACCAGCGCCGGCAGGTGCGGCCTGAGATCGTACCCGCGCCGGTGCTCAAACTCATCGAGCATCGCGGGCGTCCAGTCGGACGCGTAGTCTTCCAGACTGTCAGAGAAAACGGCGTACGGCGGATGATCGCCGAACGCCTCGGTGAGCCGGTCGCCGACGGCGTGCAGATGCGTCTCGATCGCCGCACGATCATAGTGATCCAGCACAAATCCTGCCGCGCCGACCGATGGCCGCTTCACCATCATCCCGGTCCGGCTTGAAAGGAAGACCATCAACTGTCTCGGCTCAGATCCGGCAACAAACGTGTATCGCCCGTCGGCCGGCGGCGCGGCTGGCATGATGTTCGTGACCTCTGTTCTTGGCCCCGGCGCCGTGCTCCCCGGAATCAGGATGGCCGCAAGGAGTTCCTCGCCCTGATCGACGAACGGTTCTTCAACCGACGTCTCACCCGCAGGCACCGGGACCTCGGCGACGCGCAGTTTTCCCGCGGCCTGTGTCACCGGGATGTGCGGTCCGCCGAAAGGCCACCCGCTGCACAGCGTGATGTCCACACGCAGTCCCAGCCTTCGCCCCTCGTCATTGGCCCAACGCAGCGCATCGAGGTGCTCAGCGGAGAGATAGGGCGTGTTGTGAAACCCGTCCTTCGGATCGTCGAGGGCGAGCGGATACAGGTTGGCGATTTCCACTCCGCCGATGCCCGCCGCGCGCATCTGTTCCATCTCGCGTGTGATTTCGGGCTGAGTTGCCGCCGGCCCGAACCACCACCAGCGCATCATGATGCGGCTCGAATCCGGCGGATCGGCAAACCGGCGATGCAGCTCGGCAATGTCTCCGCTTTGCTGGCCGGCGGCTGAAGCGGCGCCCGCCATCACCGCGGCCATCGCCAACAACAAGCACAGCAACCGCCTCGACTCCTTTGATCTCCGCCGCTCGTCGAAATCGCACCCCACCATGGCTCAATCTCCTCATTTGCCGCTTTCTTGCAGCGAGCGGCATTTACAGCGGGTTCCTTCATACCAGAATCGCAGCCGGGCGGCAAAGTTCCGAATGGAAAATTTTTTCTCTTCCGAATCGTGCCCTCTGCGTGCTAAGGTACTTCCGCTCAAAAAAGCATCCGATCCGCGCGCCCCGGCCATGCACCGGACGCCGGGACATGAATGCCGCAAAATCTGCAAACGATGGAGAGCAAAGGAGAAACCATGAAGCTCCCGGCAATCAAGCAAATCTCTGCCGGCCTTGCGCTCGGCTTGGCGCTTTGCGTAGCGCATGCGCAAACGGCTCCGGCCGCCCCCGCGCAGTCCTCTGCCGATGCCAAGGCCCAGGCTGCGGCCGATCCGCTCAAGAGCGGCTTCGAAAATCCGCCGAGCGGCGCACGGCCGCGCGTGTGGTGGCACTGGATGAACGGCAATATCAGCAAGGAAGGCATCAAGCTCGACCTCGAGTGGATGCACAAGGCCGGTCTCGGCGGATTCCAGAACTTCGATGCCGCGCTCGAGACGCCGCAAGTCGTGAAGAAAAGACTTGTCTATATGGAGCCGGACTGGAAGGACGCGTTCAAATACGCGATAACTCTAGCCGATCAGTTTGGCTTCGAGGCCGCCATCGCCGGCTCGCCGGGATGGAGCGAGTCGGGCGGCCCGTGGGTTCCCGGATCGGAAGGCATGAAGAAGTACGTGTGGAGCGAAACCGAGGTCAAGGGCGGCCAGCCGTTCTCCGGCAAGCTTCCCGCACCTCCGGGAAACACCGGCGCATTCCAGAACATGAGCATCCATGACGATCTTGGCTCCAACGTCGGCTCCAAGCCGCTCCCGCAGTTCTATGCCGACGCCGTAGTCGTCGCTTTCAAGAAGGCCCCCTCCGACACATCGATTGAATCCCTCCATCCCAATATGTCGGCGAGCGGCGGCTCGCCCGACTACGCAATGCTCACCGACGGCGACCTCGAGAAGACCACGAAGATCCCCATTCCGGCCGAAGGCCAGACCTCGTGGATCCAGTACGAGTTCGACCAGCCTGTGACTCTCCGCGCCGTCACCTACGTCACGGCGGATCCCAGTTTCATTCAGCAGTTGGTCGCGGGCGTCGGTGTCCCTGAGAAGGTACTTGAAGCAAGCGATGACGGCCAGAGCTTCCATGAAATCGCCAAGCTTTCCGGCGGCGATGCGCCGGAGCACACCATTTCGTTTGCGCCGGCCACCGCGAAGTACTTCCGCGTGACCTTCAAGCGCACGCCGCCGCCGCCGATTCCGGACTGGGCCCAGGGCATTGACCCGGCTTCGTTTGGGATCAAGCTTCCGCCCAAGCCCACGGACTTCGAGATCGCGGAGCTCGTTCTCCACCCCGGCGCGCGCGTGAACCGCTGGCAGGACAAGGCGTTCTTCACCACCCAGCATGACCTCTATGCGCTAGCCACGCCGCACGTCGATGCCGGCCAGGCCATCGCCAAATCCGACGTCATTGACCTGGCCTCGAAGATGGCCAGGGACGGCACGCTGAACTGGACGCCGCCAGCCGGCGACTGGGTTATTCTCCGCATCGGGGAGTCGCTGCTCGGCATCACCAACCACCCCGCTACCGCCGAAGCGACCGGCCTCGAGGTAGACAAACTGGACCGGCGGTTCGTGCGCAAATACTTTGAGACTTACCTCGACAGCTACAAAGACACGGTGGGCCCGGACTTGATGGGCAAGAAGGGCATCCAGTACGTCATCAACGATAGCTGGGAGGCCGGCTCGCAAAACTGGACCGACAACATCCTCGTCGACTTCAAGCGGCTGCGCGGCTACGATCCGGCGCCGTGGATGCCCGTCCTCACCGGCCGCGTCGTCGAGAGCGCCGAAGCCAGCGACAAGTTCCTCTGGGACTTCCGCAAAACCATCCAGGATCTGGTTGCGACCGAACACTACGGCGAGCTTGAGAAGGTGCTCCACGAGCGCAACATGGGCCACTACGGCGAATCTCATGAAGAGGGACGTGCCCTACCCGCCGACGGCATGGAAGTGAAGAAGTACAACGAAGTGCCAATGTCCGCTTTTTGGACGCAAACTCCGGGAGTGAATAAGATTCAATACGGCTACAATGCCGACGACCGGGAGTCTGCTTCGGTTGCGCATATCTACGGCCAGAACATCGCCGCCGCCGAGTCCATGACCGCTGCCGCGGCGCCCTGGGGCTGGTCGCCGGGCACGCTCAAACCCACGGCCGACGCCGAGTTCCTCGCCGGCATTAACCGGTTCGTCATTCACGAGTCGGCGCACCAACCGCTGATCGACAAGGCACCCGGCATGACCCTGGGGCCATTCGGCCAATGGTTCAACCGCAACGAGACATGGGCTGACCAGGCCAGCACCTGGATCAAGTACCTCGCCCGCACCGGCTTCCTGCTGCAGTCCGGCCACTTCGGCGCCGACGTGGTCTACTTCTACGGCGAAGACTCCAACATCACCGCCATCTTCGGAGACCATTCGCCTGCGGTTCCCGCCGGCTACGGCTTCGACTATGTCAACGCCGATGCGCTCATTCACGAGCTCAGCGTGACCGGCAACCTCATCACGACGAAGAGTGGCATGAGCTACCGCGTGCTGGGCCTCGATCCGTTCAGCCAGCACATGTCGCTCCCCGTTCTCAAAGCCATCCACAAGCTGGTTGAAGCGGGCGCTGTTGTCGCCGGATCGAAGCCGATCGACGACCCGAGCCTCGCCGACAGCACCGCGGAATTCGCCACGCTCAAAAATGAGTTGTTCGGCGACGGCACGGGCGTGCATAAAGTCGGCAAGGGCACAGTCTATGCGGGTCAGGATCTGGCCAGCGCGCTCAAAGAGATGAAGATCGCGCCCGACTTCGACTACACGAAACCGGACAGCGATATGGACGTCGAATTCGTCCACCGCAAGCTCGCCGACGGCGATCTCTACTTCGTCGACAACCGCAGCGATAAGGGCGAGTCGATCGACGCATCCTTCCGTATCACCGGCAAGGCGCCCGAGCTCTGGTACGCAGAGACCGGGAGGACCATGCCGGCCTCCTACAAGATCGCCGACGGAGTCACCACGGTTCCTCTCGAACTCGAGCCCTGGGGCACGGTCTTTGTGGTTTTCCGCAAATCCACTACTGAAACCTCGCACACTCGGCCGGCCAGGACCGACAGGGAGCTCGCCACCGTCAGCGGCGAGTGGAAGATCGCCTTCCAGCCCAAGCGCGGCGCGCCGGATTCAATCACTGTCGACAGTCTGTCGAGCTGGACCGATAACTCCGACGCCGGCGTCAAGTACTTCTCCGGTATCGGAACCTACACCAAGTCCATCGAGGCCGACGCCGGCTGGTTCAAGAAGGGCGCGCACATCTGGCTCGATCTCGGCGACGTGAAGAACCTCGCCGAAGTCACAGTCAACGGCAAGCCGCTCGGCGTGGTCTGGCATACGCCTTATCGCGTCGACGTCACCACGGCGCTCAAACCGGGAGCCAACGAGCTCTCCATCAAGGTCATCAATGCCTGGGTCAACCGGCTCATCGGCGATCAGCAGCCCGGCATAACGCCCGACAAGGCAATCTCTTTTGCCGACGTCAAGCCGTACAAGGCGGATTCTCCGCTGCTGCCGTCTGGATTGCTGGGACCAGTCAAGCTGATCGCCGAGCAGTAAGGTTTTCTTACGCAGGTTTTCGCGCGGGTCCTAACTGAGCAGACGAATTTGATACCCGCGCAGCCGGCCGCATCGCTTCTTGGAGCTTTGCGGCCGGTTCTTTCATTGCGCCGGTACTCGCTCTTTTGCCCGGGACGCGCGCAAGCGCGGAGGCGTGCACATCCGGCATGGCGCAGCTCCCCGGTTTTCACCCTGCCGGCATCGGCGCCTCGCACCTGATCCCTGCCGAGGCGATTGCCGGAAAGAGCCGTCATAAAGAAGCGCTACCCCACGCGCCGATCGCCCACAAGCTTCTCTCCTTGAACGCCATCCCGTCCGGAGCAGAAGCCATGGCTGCCGACACCCACCGGACTCTCACCGGCATTCCGGGAAGGCCACCCATAACAGGCGCATGAGCCGGCCGGCGCCCGTCTTCCGTTCTATTGATTGAATGCCGGTTTTGCCCGACGGCACACGGAGACGCCATGACTCATCCCATTTCCCGGCTTTTCGGCCGCAGGCTCCTTCGGCTCGCCACATCGGCTGTCCTCTTTGCCTCGACGGCCTTCGCACAAACGGGCGGCGGCAACTCGCTCGGCGACTACGTCTTCACCGCCCCGCAGGGCTGGGCCACCAGTCACTATCCTGACGGGATCGTACTCACCTCCCCGGGCTCCGCCACCGGCGAGCATTGCATGATCAGCATGTGGCCCATGCGGCCGGCCGGCCAGAACCTGCTCCGCGACGCCGACACTGCCTTCCAGCAGATCTTCAGCACCTACGAGGCGCGGAACCAGACCAGCCGCGGCACCGATCTTCGACCCTCGATCATCCAGGGCCTTTCCGGCCAGGGCTGGGAGTATCTCATTCTCAAGCGCGGCATTGGCAAGCCCCGCATGGGCCAGACGACCTTCGAGAGCCTGCTTGGCTTCGTCTTCGTCGCCCGGCTCAACAATCAGCTCGCCGTCATCTCCGGCCTGTCGAAGGATCCGCTGGTAAGCACCTGCATGGGCGAGCTGGCCCACGATGCGTGGCCGGAGTTCTTCTACAGCCTCGGGTTCAAGAACTGGACGCCGGTCGATCGCACCGCCATCCTTCAGAAGGCTCTGGCCGGCACCTGGTCGACCGCTACTGCCACCGTCGCCGATCAATTCACCTTTGCCGCCAACGGCCGCTACGCCTCGGCTGCTGCTTCGCAGCAATACCACCTGCTATCCAACTCCGAGGTCCTCGAAACCACGCAAGGCTTTTTTGGGGATGGCGCATACACGCTCAAAGGCAACATCCTGGTGATGACGCCGGATAACCATTCGCGCAGTCCCGAGACGGCACTCTTCCGCATTGAAAAAGAGACCAATGACATGGGCCAGTCCTGGACCGAGAAGCTTTATCTGATGCGGAGGAGCACCGTCGACGGCGCGATTTATGAGGTCGGGCTGAAAAAGCACTGAGAGGCGCGTGTCAGCCCCGGCCGCACGGCTGCTCGATGTTGCCGGTAACCGCTCAGCCCGCCCCTTGGGCAATCCCCCTGACGCCTGGAATGTTGTGGAACGACGGACGCGGCATATAGGCTGGTAGCGTACCCGCATTCATTGCAGGCCAGGGGCCATTCGTGAACCGTACTCCGTTGCTTGTCAGCCTGCTCGCGCTCATTTTGCTCCCGGTTCAGGCACATTCGATCTCCGCGCAGCCGCCGCCCGCCGCATCTTCCGGCGTGAGCGGCATCTGGCTTGGAGAACTCCACGCCGGCAGCGCTTCTCTGCGCATTCAGCTTATCGTCAAAGACGACTCCAACGGAAAGCTCTCCTGCACAGTCGACAGCCTGGACCAGAACGCGATGGGACTGGCCTGCGATGACGTCGAGCTGAAAGGCAACGCCTTCTCGTTTGCTGTGCCCGTGGTCAACGGCCGCTGGAACGGCAAACTCGCCGACGCCAAGACTCTCGCCGGAACCTGGACCCAGGGGAGCCCTCTCGCGCTAAACTTCTCCCGCCAGACGAATGCGGTGAAGGCCAATCCGCCGGCGGAGCCCACCTACGATTCGGCGATGCCTCCGGTGCCCGCGGCAGAACTCAAATCGGTCCTCGATCGCGATCTTGCCAAGGCGCTTGAGAGCGGAGCGCTGGCTCCTTCGACCGGCACCGGGGTCGCCGTCGGAGTATTCGAGCACGGCGTGCGCCGCATCTTCACCTATGGCACCGCCAAGCCCGACTCGATTTTCGAGATCGGCTCGATGACGAAGACATTCACCGGCCTGATCCTGGCTCAGATGGCCGAGCAGGGCCGCATTGAGCTGGATGACGCGGTTCGCGACCTGCTCCCCGCGGGCACCGTTGCCAAGCCCGCCGGCCCCGAGATCACCCTGCTCGATCTCGCAACCCAGCACTCCGGCCTGCCACGCATGCCCGACAACTTCAGGCCCGGCGACGAAAGCAATCCCTACGCGGACTATCACGCCGCCAATCTGTATGCCTTCCTCGGCAAGCACGGCGTCGCCGTTCCCGCCGGCGCATCGTTCCTCTACAGCAATCTCGGCTTTGGACTGCTGGGCCAGGCGCTGGCTGTTCGTGCCGGCTCGACCTATCCTGAGCTGCTCAAGAGCGAAGTCACCCAACCGCTCGGATTGAGTGACACCACTGTCGCGCTCTCGCCAGCGCAGCAGGCTCGCTTCATTCCGGGTCACGACGGCCAAAACCGCCCGGCGCATGCCTGGGATCTCGATGCCCTAGCTGGGGCGGGAGCCATCCGTTCAACCGCCGGCGACATGCTCACCTATCTCCAGGCGAATCTCCACCCGGAAAGCGTCCGGCCCCCCGCCGGAAGTGCCGCGGGTTCCACGCTCCAGGCCTCGCTGAGCCTCTCGCACCAATTGCGAGCCGATTCGCTGCCCGGCATGCGCATTGCACTTGCCTGGCTCTACCAGTCCGAAACCGGCAATTATTGGCACAACGGCGCCACAGGGGGCTACAGTTCGTACGGGTTCTTCAATCCCAAGGGCGACTACGCCGCCATTGTTCTCGTGAATTCGACGACCGGCAGCAAAGGCAGCTTTGCCGACCGCCTCGGCGAACACATCAGCGAACGGCTCGCTGGAAAACCTGCCATCTCTCTCGCTGATTGAATTGGAGAGACGCCGGGGTGGTCCCGGCATCTCTAGAGTTCAAGGCCCAGGAGAAAACCCGCCGATCCGTTCGTTTGAGGGTTTAGTTTGAGGCTTTAGCCGCGGGTGCGGCTTGCGCCTTGGAGAAGTTGCGAATGTAGTCGACCAGAGCCTTCACCTCTTCGTCCTTGGCTCGGCCCGAATCTTCGGCCGGCATCTTGTCCTTACCCTTGCGGATTACTTCGATCAACGCCTGATCCGACTTGTCGGAAAGGGTCTTGGGATCGGTCCAGTCAGCAAGTTTCAGCTGCATCGAAGTCGCCAGGTCCGTTTGTCCATTCCCATTGTCCCCATGGCACATCGCGCAGTCCACGGCATAGATCTTCTTCGCCTTCGCCTGGGTCTCGTTCGCCGCGGCCGCCTTGGCTCCGCCTTTCCCCTCCTGGGGCATTTTTCCTGGAGCAGGTGCGGCGGCCAGAACAAAAAGGATCGCGGCGGAGAAAAATAACATTGGTTTTGCCATGCTCATCTCCTGCGTTGCGCGTGCCGGTACCGCGGAAGCCTCACTGCCCGTAGAAGGCATCGCTCAACTGATTAATTTCCGCAGAGAATTATATGCCCGAAAGAGGGCCGCAGGTATGATCTGGCTCACACATTTCGTCAAACTCGCTAATACAACGAAGACGGGTCAGGAGGTATCGCGCGCCGGCGCGCGTTCGCCGAAGCTCTGGACCAGCGCTTCCACTCAGGCCACAGAGAATCGACGGGCACGGGCAAGAGCACGGCGCCGCAACCTCAGAAGATTTAAAGGATTGGAGCCCTCGGAAAAGGCTCCCTAACCGACGGCGCGCACCAGCAGGCACGTGATGTTGTCGTGCCCGCCCGCCTTCTTGGCTGCATGTACCAGCCGGCCACAGAGATTCTCGAGTCCCAGGTCAAGACAGAGGAGCGACTCAATCAGGTCGTCCGACAATTCGCGGGTCAACCCATCGGAGCACAACATGAACAGGTCGCCGGCATCGGCTTCGAGTTCCCGGATGTCCGGCGACACGCTGGGCTGCGTTCCCAATGCCCGGGTAATCACATTGCGGAATGGCGACCGCAGAGCTTCCGACTCCGTCATCCGTCCCATCCGCACCTGCTCTTCCACCAGCGAATGGTCCTCGGTGAGTTGTTCGAGCCGCCGTCCCCGCATCCTGTAGCAGCGGCTATCGCCGATATTGATCACCCAAACCCGGTTCTCGCGCGCCACCAGCCCGACCAGCGTCGTGCCCATGCCGCTCAGCCGGGGGTTCCGCTGTGCCCGGGCGAAGATTGCTTCATTGGCCTCAGCTACAGCCTCCGCGATGAGCTTGGAAGCCGGGGTATTTTCATTGCTGCCGCGAGCTTTGAGCACCCGCATCATCTCGTCTACGGCCAGGGAGCTGGCAATCTCACCGGCCGCCGCACCGCCCATCCCGTCACACACGATGTAAACGCCGTGCTCAACCGAGAGGCCGAATGCGTCTTCGTTTGACGTGCGTTTCCGGCCGCGATCGGTGACTGCCGCAGCCGCATAGTGCAGAACAGCCGTAGCCAAGCAGAATCTCTCCCGCTGCCCAGTGTACACGGGCACCTCCTGGCCTAGCACCGGTACCGGAGAGCCCATTCGGCCTTATGGTCCCGACTTACTGGCTTGCGCTTCGCCCGGGTCCTTCGGTTCGACGGCCGGCGCCGGCAGATCAAATACTTGGATGGCGCCTCCGCTCAAAACGGCTACCCGCTTTCCCGATGGCGAGATGGCCACGTTTCCGCCGGCATCGAAGGGCGGATTCGCCGCAGCCGTCAGCACAATCTTCCCCGTCGCGGCGTCAAACACCTCTACTGTCTGCCCCTTCACGTCTTCGAAGCTGATCGACGAGAACGCCGTCACCGGGCGGTTGACCGCCAACGACTCGCGCGCCAGCCGCGACCCGTCCCCGTTCACCACCGTGAGCGGCCAAACCGGGGAGCTCGAAGGCAGAACCTCCCAGAGCTTTCTCCCATCGGTGTTCATCGCCACCAGGCTTCGCAGGTCCGAGTGCGTGCAGGCCGAGATCAGAAATTCCCGCTCGGAGATAAAGTTGTAGTTCGGCGTGCAGTTCGAATCCACCTCGCCGAGCTTGGACGAGCCTCCTGAAAAGCGATTCAGGTTCACCACCCAGCCAGTGCTCCTGCCGGGCAGCAGTTCCAGGTATCCGCTTGAGTTGATGGGCAGGTGAACCTCTGACCGTACCCGGCTCACGAGCATCACCTGGCCCGTGTCGCGGCGAAGAATCCGCACCACGAGATTCGGCGGGCTGTCCCCGGCCTTCGCATTGCCGTTATCGCTTGCGAGGCCAGCCATCGCCGTGCTTGGGCTCGGAACCTCTCCCGGCTCCGCTGCAACCGTGGCAGGTTCGCGTGAATTCGTGACCAGGAATTCCTGGGCGGGATCCATTCCTACTCCCAGCACAGGCCCGGGAAACCGAAGATAAGGCTTCAGCACCAGCGTCGCGTCGCCCAAGCGCAGTTCGTTCCGGTCGCGAATGAGAAACCGCCCGTCTTTGAGCATCCACAGGTAACGCTGCCGGTCGTGCAGCGCCCAGACCGCTTCGGCCCGCACCGTACCCGACGGCAGACCCAGCACGAGAGCCTTGATGTGCCGCTCTTCTCCTTCATCGTCTGTCTGCTTCGGTTGCCGATGAATCAGCCCCGGCACACGGAAGGTGAACAGCAGCCGGTCCTCATCGAGAAAATCCAGCGAAGCCATGCTGAATCGATGGCCTAAATAGAAGGTCGCGGGCGGCGAGAATCCGAACCCCTCCACGGGAATCGTGAGCGCGGGCGGCACCGTTGGCCGCTCCGGGACGCGGCCGGGGTGCGAATTATCGATCGCCGGTCCGTTCTTGTCGTGCCTGGCGGGCGAGCCTCCTGCCATCCCGGGCACGCAGGCTGTCAACAACATGACCAGCACAAATGCAGCCATGCCCAATCGCAGTCCCACGCTGGAATTTCCAGTCACCGGAAGCAGGTGCATTCTCATCGAGTGTTATTTTCGCCCATTTCCCGCATTCCTGGCATCTCCCTTGCGGCCCCTTTCGACATGCGACAGTAGAATAGGATGGCCAATCACACCAATCCGGCCCGCCTGATGTGGCTGGGCTATGGCGCTTGCGCGCTCGCGGGATGCCTCTGGGGCACCGGGTTCTACTGGGGCCGCCTGGCGCTCAATGAGATGAGCGTCGAGCACATGGTCCTCTACCGCTTTGCCTTTGCCTGCGTGGGCATGGCGCCCATTCTGGTCTTCGGCCGTCATCGTGTGCGATTCACAGGGGCGGAATGGCGAGCGCTCCTCATCTCGGCGGCTTTTGGAGTCCCGATTCAGTTCCTGCTGCAGTTCCACGGACTCGCGCGGACCACTGTCAGCCACGCCGCACTCATGGTCGGCGCCATGCCGGTGCTTCTCGCCGCCGCCGCTGCTTTGTTCGCCGGGGAGCGCCTCGATGCCATCGGATGGCTCGCGCTGTTCGGTTCCACCGCCGGCGCCGCGCTCATCGTTCTCGGCGGCAATCGGTCGAACGCAGTTCGCGGCGATCCTTCCCTGGCCGGCGATCTTCTTGTCGTCTGCTCGCTTTTCACCGCTTTGGCCTGGATTCTGCTGAGCAAGAAGCTCATGGAGTCTCACAGTCCGCCGGTCGTGACCGCCTACACCATCCTCTGCGGCTCCACAATGCTCGCCCTGTGGGTTCTCGGCCCCTGGCTGCTCTCACCCATCCTGCATACAAACGCCGATCCTCCACCCTTCGCGCGACTCACGCCCACCGCGTGGATCGCATCCGCACTTGCCGGCCTGCTCTGCACCGCTCTCACCACCTTCCTGTGGAACTGGGGCATCCATCACGTGCCCGCTTCGCGAGCCGGCGTATTTCTCAACATCGAGCCCGCGCTCGGCTCCTGGCTGGGGGTGCAACTCCTCGGCGAGCACCTCGGCCCCTACGCATGGATCGGCGGCGCGCTCATCCTCGGTGCTGCCGTCACGCTCACCGTGCGCAGCCACGACACCGAACCGGCCGTCATCCTGGAATAGGTCCTTGCCATGGAAGCCGGCATCTCGCCAGAAAGCAACACGAAAAATCGGATTTCGCGCCGCCCGCGCCGAGTCTGGACCGAGATTCTCGCCAGCTACGGTCTGATCCTCGGTGTCATCTGGACGCCGCGTCCGGCACAGCGCATCCTCTGGTGGCTCGCCGCCGCCGCCGTCGTCTTTTGCACCGCAATCTCGTTCGACGGCGCGGCCGGCATGGGCCTTCGCGCAAAAAACTTCATCCGCTCAATCTGGATCATCGGGGTCGCGCTGGCCGTCTCAGCAGCGGCCATCCTCGGCGCGGTGCGCGAGCACACGCTTCGCATCCCGCCCGGCGCTCTTGCCTTCCTCCAGTCCTACTTCGCGTACGCCCTGTGGGCCTGCACGCAGCAGTTCCTGCTTCAGTCCTTCTTCCTGCAGCGATTCCTGCGCCTTCTCCCCGCGCCATGGATGGCGGCCCTCGCCGCGGCCGGTATCTTCGCGCTGGCCCATCTGCCCAACCCCATCCTTACGCCGATCACGCTGGCATGGGGAATCGCCTCCTGCCTTCTCTTCCTTCGCTACCGGAACCTCTACACGCTCGCCATCGCGCACGCAGTTCTCGGCATCACGGTCGCCATCACCATCCCCGGTTACGTCGACCACAACATGCGCGTCGGTCTTGGCTATCTCACCTATGCCGACTCAGCGGCGGGCCTGCGCCATACCGCGCCTCTACCGCAGCCATAGCGACCAGATGGCATCCACCGTCGCGTGGGTCACAGCCGATGCGCCAACTCTTCTGTCTCGCCGCCACGCGCGCCCGTAAAATACGCCGGCAATCGCCGCCAGCAGCACGTAGCGCCAGTTGAAATACATGGCCCGCTTGTTGAAGTGCGAAAGCCCGAACAACACGGCCGTTACTAGCAGCGCAGCCAACTTCCCGACGCGCCGCTCCAGCAGATTCTGCGTCCACCCGCGAAAAAACAGCTCCTCCGGTACCGCAATCAGGAAGAAGGTAAATATCCACGCGCCCGCGATGCGCGCTATGCCGGGCCATCCGGCATGCACATGCAGGAACCCCAGCCACAAGCCGAGACCCAAGGCAATCGGCGTGTAGAACGCCGTCTCGCGCAACCCTGTCGCCACGTCGCGAAGCCGCAGCCGCAGATCGAACCCCACACCATCCAGCCGCCGCAGCACACCGAACGCGTAGATTCCCGCATCGAGCAGGATCAGCTTGTTGAACGCGGCAAGATGCGCCGGCCATGCGCCTTCAAACCAGTGCAGATCGACGGACAGTCCCAGGCCAAGCAGGACCACGAGATCGAGCCAGCTTCCGCGTTGGTCTGCATCCGCCTTCGCCGACTGCCACAGCAGCACGTCAATCGCTACCGGAAGCAGCGCGTATAGGGCAAACCAGCCCCAACGAAATCCACCCGCGGCGCACGCCGCCAGGACATAGGGCAGGCACGACACGCACGGGACGCTCAGCCGCAGCCACAGCGGCATCCGCTGTGCAGCAGCGTAAAGGCGCTCGCCGGCAAACGCCGCGGCGAACAGCGGCGCCAGCACCAGCGCTGCGGCAATCACCATCGCCGGCGTCGACAACAGACCCAACCCTCAACCTCCCCTGCTCCAGAAGACCGTGGACCGCGCGCCGCAATGTCAATTCGGGATACCACTTCCGTCATCGGCCCCGGGCAACATCAGCGTATCTCGCAACCCGCTACGGCCGATAACTGATCTGTTGTTTGCCGAGGTTCACGTGGCGTTGCTCAACTGGAACCATGCCTGCACCGTCGGTGTCGCCGCAATGGACGCCCAGCATGGCATCCTGATGGACGCGATGAACGATCTGGGACTGGCCATTGCCCGGGGCGCCGGCCGCGACAAGACCACCGAACTCCTCAACCGGCTTCTCGCGTTCTCGCGTATGCACTTCACAAGCGAAGAGCAGCTCATGGAGCATTATGCGTTCCCCGGCCTCGACGAACATCGCGCCGAGCACCGCCGCCTGCTGGCGCGGCTGCTCGAGTCCGCCGGCTCCATGGAACGCGGTGAGCGCGTCGCCATGCGACCCCTGCTTGGTTTCCTGCGCGAGTGGTTCACCGGGCACATTCGACGGTTCGATCACCGGTACGGAACCTGGCTGAACGAGCGCGGCGTCTACTGATCACAGACCCCGGTGACGCCGCATCGAATCGCCTTTTCTCTTGAGTGCGCCACTTCGGATACACTTCTTTTTCGTGAATCAAGAAGCCAGCGCGATCCTTCCACGGAGTGCTCTGCGCCGCGTCCGTCGCGAGCCCGAGTTCCTTCTGCCCATCCTGCTGCTCGTCTCCCTCAATTCGCGAGCCTTTGCACAGGCCGAACCCGGCAACCGGGATCCCGTGGTTCATGTCAGCGGCAGATCGGGCGGCACGCTTTACAACGACCGCATCGTCGCGGGCTGGCAGATCCGCAACAATCACATCGCTCAACTCAGGATCACCGACAAGATTGCCGCCGGCGACCCGCATCTTGTTTCCTCGCTCGGATTTGACGAGCCGTTCGCGATCGCCATCGGGAAATCCGGCGCCATGCTGGCCTCCGATCTCGCGCTCAGCGGCGATCCCCGTACCGAGAACTACGAGCCCAACACCTCTGCCGCGCGCTTCTCCGATCGCCTGCCCGGCGTTGCCGTCCACTACCCGCTCGCCGATCCCGGCCATCGCTTCACCGCCGACTGGGCGATCATCCTTCGTCAGGGCTCGAATTACATTCGCCAGCAGCTCACGATCACCGCCGCCGACAAGCCGGTGCCCGTAACCGGCGTCACGCTCATCGATGTCCGCTCGCCGGCAATCGCCGTAGCCGGCAGCGTGAAAGGCTCGCCGCTGGTCGCCGGTACCTTCTATCTCGGCTTCGAGTCGCCCCTCTCCGAAAGCAGCGTGGTGGCCGATCGCGGCGTCAGCGAGCTGCACAGCGCGGCGCCCATCGCGGCGGGTCAGTCAGCCGCCTACTCCTCGGTGGTCGGAGTCGCATCGCAGGGCCAGATGCGGCGCGCCTTCCTTACCTACATCGAGCGCGAGCGCGCGCATCCCTACCGCACCTTTCTGCATTACAACAGCTGGTTCGACATCGGCTACGAAAAGCCCTACACGCAGCAGCAGGCGCTCGAGCGGATTCACGAAATCGGCGAAGAGCTGAACAAGAAGCGCGGCGTTACGCTCGACTCCTACCTTTTCGACGACGGCTGGGATGACGTCGATCATCTGTGGAAGATCCGGCCGGATTTCACCGATGGCTTCGGCGAATTGACCCGGGCCACCGCCGCCTACGGCGCCGCGCCGGGCATCTGGCTTTCGCCCTGGGGAGGGTACGCCGAGGCGCGCCAGCAACGGCTGGCCACAGCCAAGCGCGACGGCTACGAGATCGTCGACGGCGGCCTCGCCCTCTCCGGCCCGCGCTACTATGCACTCTTTCACGACACAGTCACTGAGATGGTCACCAGGTACGGCGTCAACCAGTTCAAGTTCGACGGCACCGGCAATGTGAACCAGGTCGTGCCTGGCAGCTCCTTCAGTTCCGACTTTGACGCGGCCATTCACCTCATCGGCGACCTCCGCAGCATCAAGCCCAGCCTCTACATCAACCTCACCTCCGGCACGTGGCCTTCGCCCTTCTGGCTGCGCTACGCCGATTCCACGTGGCGTGGCGGCGACGACACCGACTTCGCCGGCGTGGGCACCGATCGCGAGCGCTGGATCACCTATCGCGACGCGGCCACTTACGGCAACGTTGTGAAATGCGGCCGCCTCTACCCGCTCAATTCGCTCATGCTGCACGGCATCGTATTCGCGCAGCAGGCGCCGGGCCTCTCCACTTCATCCGGCCAGGACTTCGCCAATGAGGTTCACTCGTACTTTGCAACCGGCACGCAGTTGCAGGAGCTCTACATCACACCGTCGCTGCTCAGCCCGGCCGATTGGGATATCCTCGCCGAATCGGCAAAGTGGGCGCGCTCCAACGAAACGACCCTCGTCGACACACACTGGATCGGCGGCGATCCGCAGTGGCTTGAAGCCTACGGCTGGTCTGCATGGTCGCTGCAAAAGGGCATCCTGACGCTGCGTAACCCCGCCGCCGAGCCGCAGGACATCACTATCGACGTGGGCCAGGCCTTCGAGCTGCCCGCCGGCGCGCCCACACGCTACAAAGCCCGCAGCCCGTGGAAATCCGACTCCCGCGAGCCCTCCGTCGAGCTCACCGCCGGCAAGCCGCACACCTTTCATCTCGCACCGTTCCAGGTCCTCACGCTGGAGGCAATTCCGCAATCATGAAGACTCGCTCAATGCTTATCGCTTTTTTCGCTGGACTGGCTCTGATTTCCGGACCCATGCAGTTGCGCTCACAGCCGCCCACGATCACCGGCCCGCATACCCTTCGCGCCAACGGCGATCGCTTCGAGCTTGACGGCAAGCCCTTCCAGATCATCTCCGGCGCCATCCATTCCTCGCGCGTTCCCCGTGCTTATTGGCGCGACCGCTTCCGCAAGGCGCGGGCTATGGGCCTCAACACCGTCGAGACCTACGTCTTCTGGAACCTGCACGAGGCTTCGCCCGGTGTCTTTGACTTCGCCGGCCAGAACGACATCGCCGAATTCATCCGCGAGGCGCAACAGGAAGGCCTCTTCGTCATCCTTCGCCCCGGGCCCTATGTCTGCGCCGAGTGGGAGTTCGGCGGCTATCCCGCGTGGCTGCTCCACCAGCCCGGCATGGAGGCCCGCAGCGGCAACCCGGCCTTCATCGCCGACGTGAC
>Ga0335069_10002606_pt1 | contig 27671 bp, 30 predicted proteins | sample Lox_Sample_11_FD_206714 | JGI IMG/M metagenome (GOLD analysis project Ga0335069, IMG submission 206714) | Soil microbial communities from Loxahatchee National Wildlife Refuge, Florida, United States - Lox_Sample_1.1 | ecosystem: Environmental > Terrestrial > Soil > Wetlands | place: USA...
CCAACGAAGGCGTGTTCTCCTTCCTCGACGACGACGAGCAATGGCTGTCGCTGCGCTACGATCTCACCGCGCCGCTCGCCCGCTATGTCGCGGAGAATTTCGACACGCTGCCGAAACCCTATCGCAGCTATCGCGTCGGCTATGTCTATCGCAACGAGAAGCCCGGCCCCGGCCGCTTCCGGCAGTTCATGCAGTTCGACGCCGACACGGTCGGGTCAGCATCGCCCGCCGCCGACGCCGAAATGTGCATGATGGCGGCCGACGCCATCGAAGCGCTCGGCATTCCGCGCGGCGCCTATGTGGTGAAGGTCAACAACCGCAAAGTCCTCGACGGCGTGCTCGATTGCCTCGGGCTGTCCGGCGAGGTCAATGCCGGCAAACGCCTCACCGTGCTGCGCGCCATCGACAAATACGACCGGCTCGGCCGCGGCGGCGTCGCCGCGCTGCTCGGCGAAGGCCGCAAAGACGAGAGCGGCGACTTCACCCGCGGCGCCGGACTCAATCCCAAGCAGATCGAGACCGTTCTCAATTACATTGAATTCCGGCTCAACGAGCAAAGCGGCGGCATCGCAGGCATGCTCGAGGATTGGGAGCGCACCGTTGCGCTCAGCTCGACCGGCAAGGACGGGATCAACGAGCTGAAAGAGATCGGCGCGCTGGTGCGCGCGGCACATTATGGCCCGGATCGCATCGGGATCGATTCAAGCGTCGTCCGCGGTCTCGAATATTACACCGGCACTGTCTTCGAAGTGGACCTGACATTCCCGACCGGCGGCAAGGACGGCGCGCCGCGTTTCGGCTCAGTCGGCGGCGGCGGGCGCTACGACGGCCTGGTCTCGCGCTTTCGCGGCGAGCCGGTGCCGGCAACCGGCTTCTCGGTGGGCGTGTCGCGGCTTCTCGCCGCGCTCGAATATCTCGGCAAGATCGAGACCAAGGCGGAGCGCGGCCCGGTCGTCGTCACCGTGTTCGACAAGGATCGCATCGCCGACTATCAGAGCATGGTGGCGCGCCTGCGCGGCGCCGGCATCCGCGCCGAGCTTTATCTCGGCTCCGGCAAATTCGCGCCGCAGATGAAATATGCCGACCGCCGCAGCTCGCCTTGCGTCGTCATCCAGGGCTCCGACGAGAAGGCCAAAGGTGAAGTCACGATCAAGGACCTGATCGTCGGCGCCGAGCTCGCCAAGCTCGAAAAAGGCCGCGACGAGCATCTGCAGAAGCAGGCGCAAGCGCAGCGTTCGGTGCCGGAGGCCGATCTCGTCGCCGCAGTGCGCGAAGTGCTGGGCCGGCACGGGTTGAAGTAGCACCGCGGCGGAGCGCTCAGATCTTTTCCGAGCCTTCCGCTTTCAACGCCCACAGCGCGGCCGCCATCACGCCCTTGCACCGCGGCAGCAAAAGCAAGGTCAGACCGGCGATCAGCGGCAGATAGATGGCAAAGGCCAACGCCAATGGCGGCCGGAAACTTTGCTCAAGCATAAGGATGACCGGCACCGTCAAATGACCGACGACCAGGATCGTCAGCCAGGGCGCGGCATCGTCGGTGCGGTAGTGGCCGTAAGGTTCGCCGCACACGGCACAGCGATCGACCATTTTCAGATAATGGTGCAGCAGCCGTCCTTTGCCGCAGCGCGGACAACGTCCGAGCGCGCCGCGAAACAGTGCTGTCAGCGTCGATGGTCGCGGCGCGCTGAATTTGGCGATCTCTATCGGCAAACTTTCACCCAGACACAGATCTTCTTGAAATCCTTCCAGTGGCATTGCTGCTCCATGCGGCAGTTGCCGCCCTTCGAATCAGACTGGGCGGGAGCCGCGCCTGCCATCACCGACAAAATCAGGCTGGCCAGGATCAACGAAATCGTCAAATGTGTTCGCCGCATCGTTTGCTCCATCAAGCGCTTGATTGCCATCATATTGCCGTCTCAACGGCAAGCAGAAAGCGGAATACCGATTGACGCTCGGCGTTCGCCGCCCTGCAAACAGCCGTCCTTCCAGGTTCCCCGCACCGTCTGGCTCCCCTGGATCAGGCTGCCGCTGCCGTTCGGCTTGCCGTCGCGGAATTCACCCTCATAACGGAATTTTTCGAACGTCAAAACGCCCTGCCCGTTCGGCAATCCGTCCGCGAGATCGCCTTCATAGCGGCCGATCGGCCAATTTTGCATGCCCTTGCCCACCTGCTTGCCGCCGCGCCACAGGCCGTTGTCGGTCTCGATCCGCTTCCCGTCCTTGGACCATTCGACCGATCCCGCCCCCTCGGCAAGACCATTTCTGCATCCGCCGGACCAACTGACCGTCTCGTTGAGTTGCGGATTGGGGTCCCACACCTGGCAACCGGACTTATCGGCGATCCATGTCCCGGCGAACGCACCTGAAGTACCAACCAGCAGACAGACCGCAGACAATAACCCGGCGAAGCATCGTGCGAAATATCGAATTTGCATCGAGCGTCGCTCTCCCCTTTTAATGCGCCAGCAGTGGGACAACGAGTTCGTTCAGCAATTCGTTGCGCACGTCGATCATGCGATCACGAACCTTGCCATCGGTGTCGACGATCCAGGTAATCGGCACGCCCTCAGGCTCGCCGAATCCATTGTCGGTCACGTCCTTGAGCACGGCTACGGGATAAGCGAGCGATGCCATGACTTTACGGACTTTCGGCAAATTGCGCGGCTCGTCGACGCTGATGCCAATCATCTCCAGATTCTCTTGGCGATGGCTGCGATAGAATGCGTCCAATTTCGGCATGTCCTTCTTACAAGGCGCGCACCATGTCGCCCAGTAATTGATCAGGACGACCTTGCCGCGCAGCTTGGCAAGATCGAAGATCTGCCCGTTGAGCTCGGTCGCCACCAGCTCCGGCGCCATCTTCCCCATCTCCGGCCCGGCGTTCGCCGAATCCCGCGCACAGGCAAGCGACACGCTTGCAGCCGCACAGATGAGGACCGCCACGGCTGCCGCGACAGGTCCGGAAAAGACTCCCTTCATCACTTCTTCTCGCAATCGAGGTTTCGCGTCATTGACCGGCCCGAGGTCGTGGCGAACAATCATGACCATCTGCCCCTCGACACAAGCGAGTCAAAACATGGTGAAGACATTCGTCGCCGTACTGCTGGTGACCTGCGCCACGGTCAATGTATCCTACGCCCGAGGTGGAGGCGGCGGCACCATGCCGATGGTGGGCTACACCGATCTGCCACCCTATCATCCGGCCGCCCCGTTCAAATGCGCAAAGTCGCTGTGCAAGCTTCATGCACGCCGGAACCCCGTGCGAAGCCATTGATGGCGACGGCGTAGCAGCAGCCGGCGCGCCCGCATTGAGCGCGCCGGCTTGACGTCGTCTCAGAAATTATAGCTGGTCACGACCTTGAACAGGTAGGGCGCGACCAACTGGCCCTCGGTGCCGGCATTGTTTGCGGCGTTGGCCCGATAGTAGACCGGTATCTCGACGTCGAAATAGGTCTTGAGCACCCGATTATTGGCCTCGTCGAGAACCTTGGTGAACTCGACGCCGGGCGACAGCATCACACGGTCGAAGCCGCTGTTGAATGGATCGGCGGCCGTCCCGGTATCCGCGTTGCGATGCGAGATGATGACCTGTGCGAGCGGTGTGATCTTGTCGAAGCCGAGCGCATGATACCAGTTGTTGTAGACGATGCCAGCGGCACCGTCGACCTGCATGCCGGGGTGATAGCTCTGAGTCAGGCCGCCGTTGCCATCAAATGAACCCTGCGGGTCCGGCGCGTCCCGATATAGGAACGGCTGTCGCCAATTCACTTGAGCGAAATACTGCCAGGCATTATCGCCGGTCAGCATGCCGCGGTGGAACGCACCGAGGATAAGATCGGTGCTGCCGGAACCGATCTGGTTGTCGCGATCGAATCCTGGAGCGGTATAGGCCCCGGTCGGTAGCTTCAACCCGAAGACGACGCCGGTGGACATGTCGTTGAAGAAGCCAGTGTACATGCCCATGACTTCCAGATCGCCGAAGTCGGTGTCGTTGAAGGTACTGATTGCGCCAGGGAAGCCGATGTCCGTCTCCGTGGTCAGCGAACGGTTGGTATAGGGCAATCGCACCATCACGCCCCAGTCGCGGTTGAACGTGTATTCGAAGCCGGCATTGTACCACTGGGTGGTGATCTTCTTGTCCGTGTTCAAGGACGCCGGCGCTTTGGAAGTGCCGACATAATTCTGGTTTTGATTTTGGCCCCAGAATTCGAAGAAGACGCGGCCGCCGTGGTCCTGCTCCTGAGGCGCGCCCAGCCCGCCGACATCGAACACGCTACAGCCGCAGGCGCAGGCCAGCGCGGCCGTGGTGCCGACGCCGATCAGCGAAACGACGGCGAGAATATTCGACAGTAGGATCGTCGTCAGCACGACGACAATTCGCGGCTTCCGGCGGCTTGGCGCCGATGGCCGGTTGATCACGACCTCAGAAAGCATGACTTCACCTATAGGGTTTGCGCGGCACGGCGCGGCCAAATGGCGCGCCTGCAGGTTGGCAATCAGGGATGCAGCGAAGGAGGATTCAGACATCGATGCCCCCGCGCTCAGAACTTGAAATTGACGGCGGCCCGGATGGCCTGAACGACAAGATCGCTGGAACCGTGCAGCACATTGCTCCCAGTGCCGGGCGCAACGATCGTTCCGGTCGCATTCACCGTGGGGAAGGCCGCCCACAGATATTCGGCGCGGACCAGCCAATGGTCGGTCAGCGCATATTCCCAGCCGCCGCCCACGACCCACCCGGTGAGGGATTTGGAGGCAGTTGCGGTGCCGGCAGACGGCGGGGCGTTCCCGTCGATATAGGTTTCCGTATAGTCCTCGCGCGTAAAGGCGACGCCGCCGGTGAGGTAGGCGAAGTTACGGTCGGCGGCGATGCCAAAGCGGGGACGTACGGTCGCTAGATAATTCGCGGTCGCTTGCTGACCGATCACGAACGGGAAGCCGAGCGTCGGAAGACTGTTGGTATCGTTGAAGAAGCTCGACGTGCCGTGAAAATAGTCGAAATCGGCCTCGATGCCGGCGACGAAGGTACCCATTTGATAGTTGCATCCGACCTGGCCGCCGCCAAGGAAATTGGAGTTATTGTGCGAGCCGGTGCCGTCGCCCGATACTTCCGCGGCATCGGCCCCGCCGAGATAGGATGCCGATGGATCGACTGTCGTATGGAAATTGTTGCCGATGGCGCCGCCGCCGCCATTGAGACCGACATAGCACCCCGTCCAGTTATAGACCGGAGCCGGCGCAGCCTTCATCGGCATGTTCGGCATGGGCATGTCGGCCGCAAGAGCGCTGCCGGCAGCCGCAACAACGGCAAGCGCAGATAGACCGAGATGGATTGCGAAAACGAACCGAGGCGTCCGCCGCGGCGCGCCGACGAATGAATAGAACGACATTGGTTTCCCCCAAGAGTTCGAGTCTGCCCGTGCGCACACGCGGCGGACCGTTCCTTACGCTCTGTCGCGTTCGGAATTCGATTGATCAGTGAAGCGGGAAGGCCCGCATCGCCGGCCTCAACGGCTCAGGCGCGCCGACGAATGATTAAACGGCGCGCGGCGGTCCACGTGGCCAAGCCGGCGCAAAAGCGAACAAGGTGACCGCGCGCACCGGCGCCGGGATCCAAGCCGCTTTGCGGAACGCAAGCTGGCTCCACGCCGGAACCAGAGCTGGCGCGCAATCCAAATATGCCGCCGCGGCAACGCAGAGCGGGCAGTGATTGTCGTTGAGCGGCGAGTGAGGCGGCGTGCCCGGCGATGCCTCACCGGAGACGTCATGACTGCACAGCTGGAATTGCGTCAAGGAAGCCGACTGCGCGGCGACGGGACACACGACACCCAATGCAAACAGGAATCCCTGCAGAACAAGCACATAAGCAAGCGCGCACACCGTCGCGCGACGCAAATGTCCTGGTAAAGCTGCAATCACTGTCTTGCCCGCATCCCCTGAAACGAAACTAAGGATGCGGTTCAAATGCCGCAACTTCTATTGTGCAAGTGCCTGTTGTTGGCGGGATCGTGTGTCGTCGCGAACACAGTGCGCAAAAAACAAAAGACAGCGGATCGCGCCTGCCGGCTATCCGCCGCAGCACGGTCGCACAAAACCGCCTTACACCTCTCTCCCGAGACTAGGAGGAAGGTGTCGGAGAAACCAAATTTTTCAGCTTGGCGAGCGCTGATGCGTCGTCTTCTTGATAGGCGACGACGCTCGCCAGTTTTTCGTTCGGCCCCATCAGATAAACGATGGCGGAATGATCCATCACATAACCGCCGTCATCTGTTGGAACCTTTTTGTAATAGACGCGATATTCGCGGGCGACCTTGGCGATCTGTTCCGGCGTGCCGGTGAAGCCGCGGATATGTTTGTCGAATGACGACAGATACGCGTGCATCAGTTTCGGCGTATCGCGCTCCGGATCGACGGTCACAAAGATGTAGTTGAGCTTGTCGGCGTCGGACCCCAGTTTCTTGATCCAGCGTGACATGTCCAACAGCGTCGTCGGGCATACGTCCGGACAGAACGTATAGCCGAAATACATCACCGATGGTTTCCCTGCGAGCGTTCGCTCGGTGACCGGCGCCCCGGTATCATCAACCAGATCGAACGGACCCCCGATTGACGCCACACCGATGCCCGATCCCGCTTGCTGCTTGGATACGATGTAAGCAGTGCTCAAGGCGACCGCTGCAAAACCGGCAACGCCCGCCAGCGCCGTAATAACGATCTGTCGCACGCGCATCACTTCATCTCCATATGGCCCATGCCGCCACCGGAGCCCATTCCGCCCATATTGCCGCCCATGCCGCCGCCTTTGTCTTTGGACGCATCCATGGCCTGGACCGGCACGGTGACCGAAATATTCCCGGCCTTCTCGAACGTGAGCGTCAGCGGAAACGTGTCGCCGGCCTTGAGCGGCTTCTTCAGCCCGATCAGCATGACGTGATAGCCGCCTGGCTTGAGGGCCACTGATCCTCCGGCAGGAACCGGCAAACCGTTGGCGAGCTCCCGCATCTGCATGATGCCGTTCGTGACCGCCATTTCATGAATCTGAAGCTTATCGGCGGCAGTCGAGGATGCGGCGGTCAAGCGGTCGGCCGCCTGAGCCTTGTTGATCAGTGTCATATAGACCGCACCGGTGGTGGCGCCGGCCGGCGTGGCCCGCGCATAAGGCTGATCGACGGTGATCGAGGTTTCCGCCCCCTGTGCAAGAGCGAAAGTGCTGGCAATCAGCAATGCCGCGAAGGCAAGCTTCGAGAAAGAGCGCATGATGTTCTCCGTAAGCGCACGAATGGCGGCTCCAGGCTTGGAGCCGGTTTGAGCATCAGACGGAAGCGGCAGGAGGCGCGCGCGGAACACCCACAGTGCGATGGCGCCGGGCGGCCAATGCCGGCGCACGGAAGTGATCGTCCGCCAGCACGACAGGCAGGCTCGCATAGTGTGGAAGTCCCGGAGGCTGCCCGATCAGTGCCAGATCTCCAGCGCTATAGGCCGCGACAAGGCAAAATGGGCATTGCGGCGCGGGTCCGGGATTTTGATTGTCGCTTCCGGACGCCGGCAGCCCGCTCGAAATATGACGACAGATCACAAGGTCGCTTTGAGCCGGCGCGGCGAATGCCGACATGCCCAAACCGACGCTTGTCATCAGGGCCTGGATCGCAAGCGCATAGGCGACGACGACGGCAAGAAGACCGCCGCGCCGGACCCGAACGAGCTTGCGCATGCTTTTCACAACTTAACGATAGCACGGTCGTGCGAGGAACAAAATCGGCCCTCTAGGGGTGCCATTCGGCATCCCTCCAACCTCGCCCGATCAACGATCCGCTCCAGGCCCCAGGAGCCGTCGCGCCCGAGCCGGAATATAAGGCGACGCCGCGGGGTTTTTACGCGCGCGAGCCGCTGCCCGTCGCTCCGACGCAGCGACTCGGTCCCAGCAAGGAGGGCACATTCATGAAAAGGTCATTCATCGCCGCACTCGCCACCGCCACGGCCACAGCAAGCATTGCTGCGACAATGGCATTCGCGCAGACGGCTCCAACAAAGACCGGCGATTCCACAAAGGGCAAAGTGCTCACGAACGACAGCGGCATGACGCTTTATGTCTTCGACAAAGACGCCGGGGGCAAGTCCGCCTGCAATGGACCGTGCGCCGGCAATTGGCCGCCGCTGATGGCCACAGCAGCATCGATGCCGATGGGCGACTATACGATCATCACCCGCGACGACGGCACCAAGCAGTGGGCCTATAAGGGCCGGCCGCTCTATGCCTGGAAGAACGACAAGAAGCCAGGCGACATCTCCGGCGATGGCTTCCTCAACGGCGCCTGGCATGCCGCGCAGCCGTGACGATTTTCTGACCGGAGTTCCTACGACAAGCCGACCAAAAACCGGTCTTCACTGATCTGCGTTCGTCCTCTAGGGTGCGCCGGGCTATTTTTAGGCCGTGGTGCTTGGCGCATTCGGACAGGACATGATTAATAAATAAATGATTGTTCGGACGCCGCGACGGTGCGATCGCATAGCCTGCGATCGCACCCTCCGTTATCTGCCGCACCGATCTTGCCAGTAGAACGGCGTCGTCCGCCAGCCAGGCTGACGGCCCTGCCTAGAGGAGACCTGCATTGCGCACATACTTGGCCGCCGCCTTGTTCGTCCTGGCTCTTGGCGCGAACGCCGCCCTCGCCCACGCCCATCTCGACCATGCTGTCCCCGAGGTCGGTTCAACCGTCAGCCCGGCGCCGAAGGACGTATCGCTGTTCTTCACACAGAATCTGGAACCTGCGTTCTCCACCGTCACCGTGACCGACGCCAACGGCGTCGACGTCGGTCAAGGCAAGGCGGAGATCAGCGGCAACATCATGCATCTCGCACTGAAGCCGCTCGATCCGGGAAACTTTACGGTTCACTGGCATGCCGTCTCAGTCGACACCCACATCACCGAGGGCACATTTGCCTTTCATGTCGGCAAGTGAAGGTTGGTTACAAGTGAACGGTGCAAGTGAGCGTTTAATGGCGTGAAGAGCCGATGATCTACATCCGCGCCGTTCACTTTGCTGCCACCCTCGTGGCGTCGGGCTTGGTGTTCTTCCTCGTCTTTGTTGCCGTACCGGCCCTGCGCGCGACGGCCGGCGACAAGGCTGTGCGCGCGCGGCTGTGGCCGCAACTCGCCTTCATCGGCTGGTTCAGCCTCGTGCTTGCTGTCGGTTCCGGCGCGGCCTGGCTGGTCCTCACCGCCTCGGCGATGAGCGGCACGCCGCCCGGCGACATCTCCGCGGGGGTGCTGGCGACGGTGCTGATGCAAACACATTTCGGGCTCGCCGCGATCGTGCGCCTCGCCGCTGCAGCCGTTCTCGCAGTCACCTTCGCGCTGTTGCTGTCGGCACGCGATCGGCCGTGGACCGGCGCCCTCGCCGTGCTTGCGGCGTCAGTCTTCACCGGCGCGCTGGCCTTTACCGGCCACGCGCTCGGCGGCCAGGGCGCCGAAGGCCTTGTGCATCCGGCAGCCGACATCTTGCATCTGATCGCGTCGGCCGCCTGGGTCGGCGCGCTGCTGCCGCTCGCGCTGCTGCTCGCCGCCTGCGGCAAGAGCAATTCACTCGCCATCGCGCGCGCGGCGACCTTGCGGTTCTCGACGCTCGGCGTGATCAGCGTCGGCACGCTCTTGATCACCGGCATCGTCAACACCTGGTACCTCGCCGGCAGCGTCGACGCGCTGACCGCGACCTTCTACGGGCAGCTCCTGCTCGCCAAGATCGCAACCTTCCTCGTCATGGTGGCGATCGCCGCCATCAACCGGCAATGGCTGACGCCGCGCCTTGTGCAGAACGCAAGCCCAGCCGCGGCGCAAGGCGCGCTGCGGCAACTGCGCCGCAATGCCATCGTCGAGGCGCTCGCCGGCGCGCTCGTCATCTGCCTGGTCGCCGTGCTCGGCACCAAGCCGCCAGGCATCCACATTCATCAGCATCCGGCTTACGGTGCGCTCCCGGCAGACGCTGCCTTCGTTCACATCCACACCGAACAGGCGATGGCGGATGTCACTATCGTGCCCGGCCGTCCGGGCGAAGCTCGGGTGACCATCCGGCTGTGGAACGGCGACTTCGAGCCGATCGAAGCGCGCGCGGTGAAATTCTCGATCACATCTCCCGCCGGCGACAAATCGCCGGCGCAGTCGGCGCAGGAAAATGCCGACGGCGCCTGGCAGGTCGATCGCATCAAACTGTTGCAGCCCGGCAACTGGACGGTGACGGTCGACGCCGAGCTCAACGCGGCGGATCGCGCCGTGCTCGCCGCGCCGATCGTGATCGAAGGTAGCCCCTGAGGCGCGATCAGAACTGCGAATGCAGCCGCGCGCCGACGACCGAAACCGGACCGCGATCGCTGTTGTAACCGGGATTGGCAATGAACTGATAATCGATCGTGAGTTTGAAATACGACACCGGCAACTGGTAATAGGTCTCGATGATCTTTTCCGGCCCCGGATGCGGCAATTGCCCGTCGCCGACCAGGATCCCCAGGCCGCCATCGTTGAGGAACTGCTGGTGAATGCCGGTGATGCCGTTGATCACGCCGGCAAAGCCGAACGTGTCATCGGGCCGGCCCCATTGCTTGCCGTTGATCGCGACGCCGGCAGCCGCGGTGCGGTCGACGTCGGTGAAGTCGTACGGCTCGACATTGCCGTTGGCGAGGCCAGCGCGGGCAAAGACGCCCACGGTTTCGGTGATCTGCTGTTCGAGGTTCATGCTGATGCCGGCGCGGCTACGATATTGCCGCACCGCCGCAATATCGGCCGGCATGCCGGTCGCCTGCGCCAAGGCGATGGCATCGGCGAAGCTGCCCATGCGGCCGCGGGTGAGATAGCCGGTCACCGCCAGCTTGCCGGGCTGTCCCCACAATTGATAGCGCCGCTCGATCTCGCCGACATATTGGAATTGCGAGAATGACGTATCCAGATCGGCGCTGTTCGGCACCACCGACTGGTCGAACACGCCGCCGCGCACCGTCCAGTCGCCCTGATACCATTCGGCGGCGGCGCCATAAGAAAAGCCCCAGGCCTCGGCGGCATAGTCGAAGGTTGCGGTGTCGACGATCGTCCAGTTCATGAAATCGCCGCGCGGGTCGTGGGCGTATTTGTTGGTGTCGAAAATATCGGTGACGCTGAATTTGCCGATCGTGATCACCAGGCGGTTCGCGGCCTGCGAGCCGCTGAATTGATTGGCGGCCGCGTCGACCTTCTGCGCATCGCCGCCGAGATCGATGGTCTGGCGGATGAAGGCACGCGGAATGCGCGCATAAGGCACCGACTCGCCGACCTTATAGGCTTCGCCGCTCGGGAAGCCGGCGACGCCGAGCGTGCCGCTCAGCCCGAAGCCCTGATCGATTTCCGGATTGATCCAGAACTCGGCGCCGTCCCATAGCCGGACGCCGAGATAGGCCGTGGCGTCCCAAGTCTCGCGGCCCTGATTGGGGATCAAGCTGTTCGGACCGGTATAGGGCGAGCGAAACGCCGGATCGTATTGCGCGAGGAACGTCGTCTGGCCGTGGACCGCGAAATTGTCGGTCTGTAGCGCCGGCGGCGTCACGTCCTTGTCGGCCGAAGTCGAACGATCGCCGTTGAAGCGGTAGTTCAATCCCAAGGTCAATTCGTGCAGCGTCATGTCCGCGGTGAGCCGCTGCGCGCCAAGCGGAAACGTGACGCTCGTATTGCCGTAGTCGGTGAACAGATATTGCAGTTGCGCGGTCCAGTGCGCGGGCAACGCGACTTCGACGCCCGCGCCCACGGCGCCGCCGACGCGCGGTGCAAGGAACACGTTTTCGGCCGTTTGCGGCGCCGCGGTGCCGCCCGCCGGCATGCCGGCAAGCTGCGTGCGGGTGAATTGATTGAAGCTGAAGGCCATGCCGCCGGTCGCGTAGAGCAGCCAATGGCCGACGCCGAAACTTGGCACATAGCCGACGCGGCCGAGCACATTGCCGGACAGTTCGACCCGCTCAAGCTCGCTCACCGTGCCGGTCGGCGCGGACGCAATCGTATTTGTGCCGCCGATGAAACTCGGGAACGAGACGTCGGCGCGCACGCCGAACAGCCAGCGCGAGGCGGTCAGGTAATCGTAGCCGGCCTGGAAGCCGAGAAAATAGCTGCCGTTGCCGCTGGAGAAATTATAGGCATTGGAGAAATCGAACCCGCCGCCGACCGCCGGCGCCGCCGCGCCGATTTGCGTCGCCGACCAGTTCGAGCCGCCCAGCGCATAGCCGACATGGCCGCCGAGATAAAATCCGCTCCAATCATAGGCAGCGACTGCCGCGGGCGGTGGCGCTTTGGTGGGCAGAACAGCGGCAAGATCCGCGGCGCGAGCGCCCCCCGCCAGCAGAACAAGCCCAATCGCCGCGCCGCACAGTCCCCGCATCCTTGCCCCACGCCCCGACGATGGTTTGCTGCCATCCCGTTCGTTACAATAGCGTGACACGCGCGCACCTCGAAGCAGCACATCCCGGCGCACGCCATTCGTCCCCCGGAAATCATTCGACAGCTCGAATGAAGTTACAGCTACAGTTTATACCCTAGGCTACACTTTGCAATATGTTCTATTGTAACAATGAGCTGCGGTCGACTTCGGGCGCGATAAGCGTGACGCCCTGGACATCGCCACGGCCGCTGATACCATACCCCCTACCCTATATCGAGGCCGTCAACCGTGTCGCATACCAAAAGCGAGAAGGCGAAGCTCCTCAACCGCGTGCGCCGCGTGCGCGGCCAGATCGAGGCGGTCGAGCGCGCGCTCGAGGACGAGAAAGGCTGCGCCACCGTGCTGCACCTGATCGTCGCCGCGCGCGGCGCCATGTCGAGCCTGATGACCGAAGTGATCGAGGATCATATCCGCTTGCATGTGGTTGAACCCGACAAGGGCGCCGAACGCTCGCGCGGCGCCGAGGAACTGATCGAGGCCGTGCAGGCCTATCTGAAGTAACAGGCAACGCAATCATGACCGACATCCATTCCGGCGGCCACGATCACGTCTTTCTCGGCGCGGGCCACGAGCGCAACGAGCGCCGCACCTGGCTGGTGATCGCGCTGTGCAGCTTCATGATGGTCGCCGAGATCGTCGGCGGGCTGCTGTTCGGCTCGATCGCGCTCGTGGCCGACGGGCTGCACATGTCGACGCATGCGAGCGCGCTCCTGCTTGCGGCTTTCGCCTATAGCTACGCCCGCCGCCATCGCAACGACGCGCGCTTCTCCTTCGGCACCGGCAAGCTCGGCGATCTCGCCGGATTTTCCAGCGCCATCATCCTCGCCATGGTCGCGGTCCTGATCGCCTATGAAGCCGCGCAGCGCCTAGTCTGGCCGGTTGCGATCGATTTCAACCAAGCCATTCCGATTGCGGCGCTGGGACTGATCGTCAATGTCGCGAGCATTCTCCTGCTTGGCGGCGGCCATCACGGTCATGAACACGGTCAAGGTCATGAGCACAGTCATGGTCATGGCCATGGCGACCACCATCACCACAACGACGAACATGCGCAAGGCGCTGCACATCGCGACAACAATCTGCGCTCCGCAGTGGTGCATGTGCTCGCCGACGCGGCCGTCTCCGTCCTTGTCATTCTCGGCCTTCTGCTCGGCCGCTTCCTCGGCTGGTCCTGGATGGACCCGGTTGTTGGTCTGATCGGCGCCGTCGCCATCGCGGCGTGGGCCTACACGCTCATTCGCGATACCGGCGCGATCCTGCTCGACATGACGCCGGATCGCGGCATGGCAGAGCGCATGCGCGCCGTGATCGAGACCGACGGCGACCGCCTCACCGACCTTCACTTATGGCGGCTCGGCCCCGGCCATCTCGGCGCCATCGTCTCGGTGGCCACCGAGAGCGATCGCACGCCGGGCCATTACCAAACCCTGCTCAAGCGCTTTCGCTCGCTGTCGCATGTGACCGTGCAGGTCGACAGCAAGCGCCCGACATTGGTCGCCTAGAGTCCTGCGCACGGAGCGAAATACCGCAACATCATCGCTAACAGAGAGCTCGCTTGTGATTGTGTAACAGTGCCGGCCCGCGCCATATAGTACGACATGACGCACGATCATTCCGGCCACGATCACCGGCACGACGAGCCGCGTGGCCATAGCCATGGTCATGGCCACGCGCATGCCCATGCGCCCACGCATTTCGGCGTGACGTTCGGGCTCGCGACCGCGATCAACTTCGCGCTGGTCGCCGCTCAGGTGATCTATGGCCTGGCAGCGCATTCGGTGGCGCTGCTTGCCGACGCCGCGCACAATGCCGGCGACGGGCTCGGACTCCTGCTGGCCTGGGGTGCCGCTGTTCTCGGCCGTGCGCTGCCGACCGAGCGGTTCACCTATGGCTACCGCTCGGCTTCCATTCACGCCGCCCTGATCAATGCGGTCGTGCTTTTGGTGGCGACCGGCGCCATCGCGCTCGAAGCGGTACGGCGGTTCGGCGAGCCGCACGATGTTGCCGGCAGCACCATGATCGCCGTCGCTGCCGCGGCCGTGGCCGCCAATGGCGTCGCGGCTTGGCTCCTCAGCCGCGGACAAAGCGACGATTTGAATGTGCGCGCTGCCTTCGCGCATATGGCGGCCGACGCCGCCGTCTCCGCCGGCGTGGTCGTCGCCGGCATCGCGATCCTCCTGACCGGACAAAGCTGGATCGATCCGGCGGTGTCACTTGTGATCTCGGCAATGATCGTCTGGGGCACCTGGAGCTTGCTGAAGGAATCGGTGCGTCTATCGATGGATGCCGTACCGGCCGAGATCGAGCCGGCCGAGGTCCGCCGCTTTCTCGAGACCCTTCCCGGCGTTTCCGGCGTGCATGATCTGCACGTCTGGGCCATGAGCACGACGGAAAATGCGCTCACCGCCCATTTGATCATTCCCGCCGGCCACCCCGGCGACCAGTTTCTCGCCGGTGTCTGCGACAGTCTCGTTCACCGCTTTCGGATCAACCACACCACCATCCAGATCGAAATGGGAGACGCCAAGCCCTGCGTTCTGGAGCCAGAAACGAGGGTTTAGATCTCACATGCTGCAGCCGGTACAGACGAGATTCCAGCGCCCGTCTCTGCCGCTGAGCCGCGTGATCGACAGCGGCGCGATGTCGATCCGCCAGAACGATTCCGGCGCGGCTTTGATGGCGTGAACGATCGCCGCGCGAATGATCGTTGCGTGTGTCACCAGGATCGCCTGCCCGCTCCCGGCCTTCTCGCCTTCGAGCCATTGCGCCACCCGGTCCATGAGGTTCAGCAGCGACTCGCCGCCATGCGGCGCCGCTGCCGGATCGCGCGACCAGGCTTCCATGGCTTTCGGCTCGCGCGTCAGCACCGCATCGAACGTCTGGCCTTTCCACGCGCCGTAATCGCATTCGCGCAGTGCGGCAAGCGAGACGGCATCGAGTTGAAGCGCTGCGGCGGTCTGGCGAGTCCGCAACTCCGGGCTGGTCCAGCATCGTTGCGCGCTCGGCAGATGCCCGGCGAGCACAGCGGCATCCGCGCGGCCATGCGCGTCGAGCGGCTCGTCTTCGGGAAACGCCGCCTTGCGGAGCGCGTCGGTCGAGCCGTGGCAGATCAGCGTCAGACGCGATGTCATCGTGTTGCAGACACAGTGGCCCTAAGCCCGCGCCGGGCCGACCGCGAACGCCCGCTCGGCCGCAGCGCCGAACAGCACACCCAGCGTCATCCACATGATGAATTGCGCGCCAATCGAAGCGACGCGGAAATTCCACAACACGACTGCCGGGAAACCGACCGGCACTTCATTGACCGCTGGCAACAGCAAACCCGCGGCAATCGTGATGACGATGTAATACGCCGCGACCATGAAGGTCGAATTCCAATCGCCGAAACGAGCCACCAGAATCCGCTTCAGAGTGACTGCGCCGATCATGGCCGCAACGGAGATCGCGATCATGACGAAATAAAGCGCAGTGCGCATGCCGATGGTGTCCGGATTGCCGACCGACGGCGGGCTCGCCGGATATTTCAAATTCGGCACGAGATAGATCGCGACAAAACCAGCCGCGGCCAGCATGAGCGAGACCGCCTGCGGCGTGAACGCACCCGGGATGCGTCCATAGGCGAAGGCGAAAGCAAGCCCAAACAATCCGCCGAACGCCGTTGAATAGACCATCACCGCCGTGAACAGTCCGAGACCGGCCTGCACCTGGCGGCTGACGAGCTCGTCATGGTCCTCGTGCATGGGCATGCCGCTGGCCCGCTCGGCATTTTCCTTGGCGATGTCCTGCTGCGTTTCGAACGCGATCGCGACGGCGACCTGCGGCTCGCCGTAGACTTTCAAAAAGCCGAAGCTGAGCAGTCCGGCAAGGATGCCCACAAGCATCCCGCGGACGAGACACGTCCTAGTCATGACGAGCTCGGATCAGTGGCAGGGGAAGCCTAGCAGGTGCCGTCCGTCGTGCACGAATTCGTGCACCCACATGCCGCTGAAGATGGAGGTCGCACCCTGCTCGGCGCCGACGAAATAGATCGCGAGCATAAGAATAAGGCCGCCGAACACGGCCCAAGGCAGCCATTCGCGGAGGGGAACGGCGACGGGAACCGGGAAACTCGGTGCAAAGGTCGTGTCAGTCATCTCAACCTCCTGGGATCACGCGTCCCGCTGAAGTGGTGCCGTACACGAAGGAGGTCTGGCTCTCGGCTGAGGCGCACGGAACAGTCTCCGCAAGTTGTGCCTGGACCGAATACAGTGGCGCGACCGCGCCGGAATCACACCGGCTTCCGCACTTCGTGGTGCATCGCAAGATAGGAATATCAGAGGCTTATTGTCAATCAGCTTTGATCGGATCTCCGCCCCTCGACGCATCGCCATAGGTCGCGAAGACATAATCAGAACGTGGCGGCAACCGTCAGCCGCACCGCAAACGGCTCGATCGGGTGCAGCGCGTAATCCATGACGCCGTTCTGACAGACCGCGGCGGGCGGCGGCGAGCCGGAATTGCACAGGGCAAACAAGTTGTCGGTCTTCAACAGCGAGCCATAGGCATAGGTCGCCTGATCGGCATGCGAGTTGAGCAGGTTCAGGCCATCGAGCTGAATGCGCCAGCCATTGGCGAAGCGATAGCCAATCTGGCCGTTGAACACGCTGAGCGGCGCCGACCGAAAGACATTATCTTCGGTGAGCGGCCGCGAACTTATGAAGCGCCAGCGCAGATCGCCGAACCAGCCGAGCTGCTCGCCGAGCGTGACGCCCGCCGATGCCACCATCCAGGGCGCGTTGAACACGTAATTGCCCGGCGCATTGCCGATCTGCGCTTGCGGATAGCCGGCGAGCGACAGATAGGTCGCCTCTTGCGCGGCGTCATAACCGAGAAAGCGCGCGCGGCTGAGTGCGAGATCGGCATCGACATGAATCCAAGGCGCCGGGTGATAGTCATTGGTGAATTCAATGCCGGTGCGCACGCTCGGCCGTCCGGGCGATGTGGTGCCGGTGTCGCCGTCGAACACCAGTTCGGAAGCCTGGTGCAGATAGAACAGACTTACCGAGCTATCGAGGCCGGGAATGATCTTGGTTCGCACGCCGACCTCGGCGCCGCGCGAGCGCACGAGAAAGGGTGACTGGGTCTCCGGGGTGGCCGGATCGCCCGGCTGTTCGGTGATCACGGTGCCGCGCGCGTCATTGCTGTGATAGCCCATGCCGGCGCCGACAAAGAACTCGGTCTTGGCGAATGGGCCGAACACCATGCGAAACTTCGGGCTGCCGATCGCGCCCGAGGCGTGTCCTGAATTCGCCGGCTGCAGCATCGAATTTACCGAGGCCGCGAAATAATCGCCGCGCCAGCCGAGCGTCGTACGCATCCAGTCGGTCCAGTGCACGGTATGCTCGGCATAGATGCCGGCATTGCCCTCATTGACGTGGTCGGCCAGGGTCGGCGACGTGATTTGCCGCTGCACCGTGTTGTTGAGCGCCAGATCGATATCGTCATAACGCGACTGAATGCCGAATACCGTTTCCGTCGGCCGGCCGAACAAGGTGCCGTTGATGGCGCGTGACGCGCCGAAGCCGGTATAGACCCGATCGTCGTGCTGCTGGAACTGGTCGCCATTGACCGGGTTGGTGAGAAACCAGGTGAAGTCGTTGTAGAGATTGAGCCCGTATTTCACGGCATAGGCATTGGCCTTCCATGATCCGTCATCGGTCGTCTGCGCCACGCGCGCCGACAGCGAATAGCGGCTGGTATTGCCGCCGTCCGATGGATCAATCTCACCGTATCTGCTGATGATTCCGGTCTCGATGGCGCGCGCCGGCACCTGCTCCGTCGTCGTCCAGTTATTGGAATAGGCCATGGCGGTCGCCGAGAAGCCATCCGTCGCCGTGCCCTGGCTGTAGCGCAGGAGCCCGGAGAATTTCTTCATGTTGTCCGGCGTGACCCAGGGGCCGTCGTAGAAATTGGTCTCGCCGGCATAGAGCAGCGTGCCGGCGCCAAGCTTGGTCGAGCCGAGCGTGAAATAGCGCTGATAGCCGAAACTGCCGAGCGTCACTGCAGCGACGTTCTTCTCGACGCTGTCCTTGAGATTGATGAACAGCGAACCCGCGGTGGCGAAATCGCCGACATCGGCGAAATACGGGCCCTTGCGCACGTCGAGGCTGTTGACAGTTTCCGGCATCAGCCAGTTGATGTCAGCATAGCCCTGGCCATGCGCATGTGTCGGCAGATTGATCGGCATGTCATCGACGAAGATCGCCAAGTCGGTGCCGTGGTCGAGATTATAGCCGCGCAGATAATATTGATTGGCCTTGCCGCCGTCGGCATGCGAAACGACAGCGAGGCCGGGCGCCGCTTCGAGGATTTCGCCCGGCCGCGTGACAGCGCGCTCATTGAGCTCTCGCCCCGGGATCGTCATCTCGCTCGCCATGCTCGGCGGCACCGTGGGCCCGCTCCCGGCATCAGGCACGACGGCATCGGGCGCCGCCAGCGGCGAAGCGGCAACGGCCGCGGCGGGCACCTTTGGTTTTGCCGCGCGCGGTCTGGCGCGCTTGGCCGCTAAAATCCGGATCGTCGGCAAAACGACCACGGATCCTGCCGGTGGCGTCGCGGATGTTGGTGACGCTGCGCTCGCAGGTTCGCTCGCGGGCGCAGGCTGCGGTGCGCTCTGGGCACGCACCTGCGTACTCAGGAATGAGAACAACAGCACTGCCGTCGCGAGCGCTCGCGACGCCCTGAATTCCCCCAACACGCACGAGAAGTGGCGGCGCAGGCCGCCCAAGCCATCGGCCTGTCCGCCATCAGCAGACCGCAGCTTGCGATACGAGTATGATGAAGTCAATAAAAGTGCATACTGCGGGAAAATGCGCAGAGCAGGCATGGCGACACCTCGGGGTAACACGCCAATGGCACGTCACCGCGAACTGGTGTCCCGCACATCCGAGCAAGGATGATTGGTTCGCCGACCGCCAGTACACCCCGACCGGCAGCGCTCGCGCATGACCACGGCTGACGGCAGGTCTCCTGGCTCGCGGGTCGTCGCTTTCCGTCGCCTTCCCGGGACCCGAGATCCCAGTGGACATTTGGACGGAAGACTCGCCGCTGACAGTTGCGGGGGCAGCCGCGGATTTGGACTTCGGCTCAGGCGAGCTTGCGTCCGCACCGCGTTCCCTTTTGATCCCCAACGGGGAACCGTCGCGCTCAGCATAAGTGGATATCTTCATCGCCGTCAAACGACCCAGCGAACGGCATCAATCCCGCAGCGATTCTGTTATGGTGCGGGCATTCGAGGAGACAGGGCGATGCAGCGCGTGACTATCACCATCGACGACGAGCTCGGCGACGAGCTCGACCGCTACATGCGCGCGCGCGGCTATAACAACCGCTCCGAGGCATTGCGCGATCTGGCGCGCGCGGGCTTGCAGCAAGCGGCACTCGAAGTCGCGGGCAGCCGGCCCTGTGTCGCGGCGCTGATTTATGTCTATGATCACGAAGCGCGCGATCTGCCTAAGCGGCTCACCCACGACTTCCACGAGCGCCACGATCTCGCGCAGGCGACGCTGCATATGCATCTCGACCATGACAATTGCATGGAGGTCACTGTGCTCAAGGGCCGCGGCGCCGATGTGCAGGGCTTCGCCAACAGCATCATCGCCGAGCGCGGTGTGCGGCACGGCCACGTCGTCTATCTGCCGGCCGAGGCTGCGCACGTTCACAGTCATGGGCACACGCACGGCCATGGTCACACGCACGGCCACAGCAGCCGCAAAACGGCAAAAGCCAAGACATCGCGATCGTGAATAGCGATTTGCAAAACGCCGAACGGCGCCTGATCTGCGACGGCTGCGGCCAGGAATTCGGCTGCGGGCGGGACGACATCGGCGCGTGCTGGTGCAATGCCGAGGCCTACCGGCTGCCGCTGCCGGCGCCGGGGACCCGCGCCGCCGACTGCCTGTGCCCGGCCTGCCTGGGCCAGGCCGCAGCGCGGCTCAAGGCGTCGCCGAATAGCGCCGGGCAAGGCTGACAATGCCCGCCGCTGCAGGCAGAACCGTCCGCCAGGTCGTCCCCGGTACCATCCGTTAATGATCCGAAGCTCTTGATTTCGCGGGCATTAACGGCAATGGGCGCATCCCGCACAATCTTCATCGAATAGCGACGCCTGCCATGCTAAAGGGCCGCGCAACGAGTAACGACCATGCCGAGCCCATCGCCGAATTCGCCGCCAAGTGCGGACGCCGGAGCCGACCCGCGCGCCGAAGCGCTGGTCGCGTCCTATACGCGCGGCGCCGACAATCCCTATCAGCGGATTGCGCCGCCGGTGCTGCAGCCGGCCGAGCCGTTTCTCGATCTCGGCGGCGAGGACATTCGCCGGCGCATGTTCCTCACCAGCGATCCGGACGGGCGCGAATTGTGCCTGCGGCCCGATCTGACGATCCCGGTGTCATGCGATTACCTGACGTCGCCGCAGGCCGGCAAGCCCGCGGGCTATTGCTATCTCGGCACTGTGTTCCGCCACCGCGAAGGCGCGCCGGCGGAATTCCTGCAGGTCGGCATCGAGAGCTTCGGCCGCGCCGACAAGGCGGCGGCCGATGCCGAAATGCTCGCGCTCGGGCTCGAGGCGACCAAACAATACGGCGTACCGGCTCCGGAAATCCGCATGGGCGACGTGGCGCTATTCGGCGCCTTCATCGATGCGCTCGATCTCGCGCCGGTATGGCGGCGCCGGCTGAAGAAGGATTTCAATCGCAAGGCGTCGCTGGCGCACGACCTCGATCAGCTCACGCTCGCCCCCGCCAACGGCTCCAAGGAATATCAGGGCGTGCTTGCCGCGCTCGCCGGCTCCGATCCCAAGGCGGCGCATCACCTGGTCACCGACCTGCTCTCGATCGCCGGCATCGCCACCGTCGGCGGACGTTCGGTGGCCGAGATCGCCGACCGCTTCCTCGAACAGTCGGCGATCAACGCGCCGACGCGGCTGCCGCGCGAGACGCGCGCGCTGATCGAGCGCTTCCTGTCGCTCAAGGGCGATCCCGACGAGGCCGCGGCCGAGCTGCGCGCGCTCGCCGCCGACGCCAAGCTCGGCGGCGCGCTCGAGGCCGCGCTCGATCAGTTCGAGACCCGCACCGGCTTTCTGGTCACGCGCGGCATCGACGTGCGCAAGATCAGATTCTCGACCGCGTTCGGCCGCCGCATCGACTATTACACCGGCTTCGTCTTCGAGCTGCATGACGCGCGCGCGAAAAATCCGCTGGTCGCGGGCGGGCGCTACGACAATCTGCTGGCGCGGCTCGGCGCGCCGGCACAGATTCCCGCCGTCGGGTTCGCCGCCGCGGTCGAGGACCTGATCGCCTGCGGAGGCGCGGCATGAGCGCGCCCCAGAAAACGCCTCTGATTCTGGCCGTGCCGTCGAAGGGCCGCCTGCAGGAAAACGCCGAAAAATTCTTCGCCAGCGCCGGGCTCGATCTGGTCAAGCCGCGCGGCGCCCGCGACTATCGCGGCGCCATCAAGAATCTGGACGGCGTCGAGATCGCCTATCTGTCGGCGGCGGAGATCACCGCGCAGCTCGCGCAGGGCGCGGTGCATCTCGGCATCACCGGTGAAGACCTGATCCGCGAAATGATCCCGCAGTCGGAGGGGCGCATTGTCCTCCTCGTCGGCATGGGCTTCGGTTTCGCCAATGTCGTGGTGGCGGTGCCGCAGGCCTGGATCGACGTGCGCAACATGGCCGATCTCGACGACGTCGCGACCGCGTTCCGTCATCGCCATAACCACAAGATGCGGCTCGCCACCAAATACGCCAATCTCACGCGCGGCTTCTTCGCCGAGCACGGCATCGTCGACTACCGCATCGTCGAGAGCTCCGGCGCCACCGAAGGCGCGCCGGCCGCCGGCACCGCCGAGATGATCGTCGACATCACGACCACCGGCGCGACGCTCGCCGCCAACGGGCTCAAAGTGCTCGAGGACGGCACCATCCTGCGCTCGCAGGCCAATCTGGTCGCCGCCCGCAGCGCCGCCTGGGACCAGGAGCAGCGCGAGGTCGCGCGGCTCCTGTTCGACCGCATTGCCGCGCAGAAACGCGCCGAGGCGTTTCGCGAAGTGCGCACCCGCTTTGCCGGCATGAACGACAAGCTCCTGGCCGCGGCGCGCGAGCGCTACGGCGTGGTGTCGCCGTTCGGCGGACCGACCTCGTCGGGCATGCTCACTTTGCACTGCCCGCCGGAGAATGTGCACGCGCTGGCGAGTTTCCTGCGCCAGAACGGCGCCGAGGCGGTGTCGGTCGTCGCCCTCGATTATGTCTATGAGCGCGCCAATCCGTTCTACGAAAAACTCGCCGCGGAGCTTGACCGGAGGGCCTGAGATGGGCGGGAACCGTTCACCGCAATGGGATCGGAACCTGCCGTGCAACCGCTTCGGAACGCGCCTATATAATACGAAATCCTACTGACTGGCCGAATTGGAGAACCGCCATTAGCGACGACCCTAAAGACGATGAGGAACGGCCCTGCCTGCATTGCCTGCTTGTCGACACCATCGACAATTTCTTTGCCGACTATCCCGTTTCCGAAGACGAGCCCAACGCCATCGACAGCGATGAGATTGTCACCGCGCTGGCCAAAGTGGTGGCCGAGATGACCTGCAGCATGGAAGGCGCCGACCGGCAGCAGCTGATCGAGCGGCTGATGCAGGACGTGATGGAATACGACGCCGAATTTCGCCAGCAGGACCAGTTGGGCACGGCTGTTTCCGGCTCAAGGCATTAAGCATCCTGCCCCGCGACAGCGGGGAAGGGGGACCGCGCGCAGCGCGGTGGAAGGGGCGCCGGCGGCGACGTTTATGCGGGCGTGCAGGGCACCCCCCAAAGGAACGATTACTTTTTCTGCAACGACAAAGAAGCGTTGAGTCAGACGCCCCCTCCACCGCACTTCGTGCGGTCCCCCTCCCCCGTTCTCACGGGGGAGGATGAAGGCCTCACGGCGTGATCGCGGCGAACTGCACCACCTTCGCCCATTTGCCGCTGTCCGCTTCGATCAGCTTGCCGAAGCCTTCCGGCGTATCCGACATCGGCACATTGGCGACATCGGCGAGCTTGCTCTTGAAATCCGCGTCCGCCACGATCGCGTTCACCGCCGCGTTGAGCTTGGCGACGATCGGGCGCGGGCAGTCGCGCGGCGCGGTAATGCCGTTCCAGGAATAGGCATCGTAACCCGGTACGAAATCGCTGATCAGCGGCACGTCGGGCAACGCCGCCGTGCGCATGCTGACCGCGAGCGGCTTGAGCCTGCCGGCGCGAATGAGCGCGATCGAGGCCGTGAGATTGTCGAACATGACTTGGATCTGCCCGGCCATCAGATCGGCGATCGCCGGCGGCGAGCCGCGATAGGGCACGTGGGTGAACTTGGTGCCGGTCATCATCTGAAACAGCTCGCCGGCGACATGGGTCGAGCCGCCGGTGCCGGCCGTGCCCATATTGATGGCGCCGGGGTGCGCCTTGGCATAGGCGATGAAGTCGGGAACCGTCTGCGCCGGAAACGACGGATTCACTTCCAGCACCATCGGGCTCTTCGAGAACACCGCAACCGGCGCCATGTCGCGCGCGAAGTTGAAATCGAGATCGGGATACAGCGACACGTTGATCGCATTGGCCATGCCGGCGAGCAGCAGCGTGTAGCCGTCGGGCGGCGCATGCACCACGGCATCGGCGCCGACATTGCCGCCGGCGCCAGGCCGGTTATCGACCACGAAAGGCTGGCCGAGACGCTCCGACAGTTTCTGCCCGATCAGCCGTGCCAAAATGTCGCTGACCCCGCCGGGGGCATAGCCGACGACGAGACGCACCGGCCGGTTCGGATAATCGTCGTCGGCAAGCGCCAGCTTCGGCAGCATGCCGCTCAGCGCAGCGCCGGTTGCAAGGTGCAGGAATTGACGGCGTAACAGCATCGTGGTGCACTCCAGGTCTCAACAGCATGCAGGTTGACGTGCATTTGGGCAATCGGCCGCCCAAGCGGGAATTTGTATGCAAGCCGTATTCCAGACACCGGGAAGTCTGATGCCGCAATTTTGCAGGGGCGCAATGACGACCTTTAAGATCGCGCTGCTCATTGTGATGGGGACGCTCGCGGTCGGCCGCGCGCAAGCGCAGACGCTGCCGTCCGGCAAGATCACCATGATCGTGGCCTTTGCGCCGGGCGGTGTCGCCGACACGCTGGCGCGGCTGATCGCGCAAGGATTGGGCGAGCGCCTGCATCAGACCATCGTGGTCGAGAATCGCGGCGGCGCCGGCGGCAATATCGCGGCCTCCTATGTCGCGCGCTCGACACCCGATGGCACGACACTGCTCGCCACAACCACGGCGATCGCCATCAACGAGACGCTGTTCGCCAACAAGGATTACTCGGCGGCCGACTTCAAGACGGTTGCGATTGCGGCTTCGAGCCCCGAGGCGCTGGTGACCGGCCCGGGCAATCCGGCCGGCAGCCTGACCGAGTTGATCAAGAATGCCGACGGCAAGACCATCAATTTCGCCGTGCCCGGCGTCGGCACCGGCTCGCATATCGAGGCCGAATATTTCTTCAAGTTCCTGGCCAAGGTGCCGGCGCAGCAGATTCCGTTTCAGGGCGGCGCGCCCGCGATCAATGCCACGATCGGCAATCAGGTCGACCTGATGGCGACGACGCTCGGGGGCGGCGCGGCGGCGCAGATCAACGGCGGCAAGCTCAAAGGTCTCGCCGTTGCGGCCGACAAGCGCGCCGCGGTCACGCCGAACATCCCGACCTATGCCGAGCTCGGTTATCCGGGCTTCACCGCCGCGTCATGGGTCGGCTTCTTCGCGCCGGCCAAGACCGATCCGAAAATCCTCGCCGCGCTCAATGCGGCGATCGGCGAGATCGTCAAGACGCCGGAGGTTTCGACCAAGCTCACCGATATGGGCTTCGATCCGATCGCCGGCAGTCAGGCGCAAGCCGACGCCATGTTCGCCGCCGAAGTGAAAAAATGGGGCGACATGGTCAAGGCGCTGGGGTTGAGCATCAAATAAAGATTTTGTTCGGAAGAGCGCTGACAAGCCTGTCCGCGCTCAAGCTTCGCCACGCCTCGCGGAGCTGCCTCGCGGCAGCTGAACGAAGACCGCTCCACCGCGCCGGATCAGAGCGGCCGGTGCAGGCGGCCCAACAGCCAGCCGACGCCGAGCGCGATAGCGACCGCGGTGTAAGGCTGGGTCTCGATGGTGTTGCGCAGCGCCTGGCCGAAGGAGTCCGCTGTCTGGCGCGCGGCACGTTGGGCGCTGTCGGCAAGGTCCGACGCGCTGTCGCGCGCTTGATCGTACAGATCCTGCGCGGCATCAGCGGCGTCGCCAGCGATGTTGCCCGCCTGCTTTTTGGCGTCGCCGAAGGCGCGCGCGAAATCGGGATTGGTTCGAGGTTGTGCCATCGGCGCCTCCGTCAGTTGCTCCAGCGGGATAACCCGCGTCGCGGGCAAAAGTTCAAGCGTCGCCCATCACTGGCCGCGCGGCCTGAACACCACGAAATGGGACAGGGCGAAATTGACCACGAAGCTTGCGAGCACCGCGAGCGCCTTGGCGAGCCAGACCGGCAACAGCAATAGCTGCGCCGCCGCGACCAAGGTCGCGGTATTGGCGATCAAGCCGGCAATACTGGCGACGACAAAGATGCTGTAATCGCGCCAGCGCAAGACGCGTCCGGATTCGTGGGCGAAGGTGATGGTGGAATTGAGCACATAGGAGCCGCTCACCGCGACCAGCCAGGACGTCACGTTGGCAGCGATCAGGAGCATGGTTTCCGGCGCGCCGCACCGGCAGGTCGCGGCGAGCGAGGCGAAGGCGGCGAGCGCCGGCGGCGTGTGCATGTAAGCCGCGCGCGCGGCCAGGAACACCGCATAGTCGACCGCGGTGTTGAGAACGCCGACGACGGCGAAGCTGAAGGCTTTGGTGGACAGCTTCCGGCGGCGCGGAGCATCGATGACGCGAGCTCTGCTATCGGGCGGGCCGGCTGAATCAGGGGGTGGCGCCTCTGCCATGGTGGCCATCCGATTAGCATGTCCGGCGCGGCAGACCAGCCTGTTCGATTGCGCCGGAACAGAAATCGCGGATTTGCTCGGCAAATGGTCGGTTGCGGCCGATGCCGCCGCGGTTTACCTCGTTTGCCGAAGGCTCGGATATCGGCCGGTTCGATCCGCCCCGCGCGCGACACAAATGGCCGATTCAGCTATTAAATGAGTGTTCGGGGCGCTGGGGCTTTGAACGAAATGCGGGTTTTGGGCGAACGAACCATATGACTGCTGCCGATACCAGAATGACGCCGCTCGGCCGCGACCGGAGCCTGCCGGGATCCAGCGCTGCGGCCAACGCGTCCAAAGGTCTTTCGATCGTAGTGCCGCTCCACAACGAAGCGGCCTCGCTCGAGCGCATGCATGCCCGCCTCGTCGAGGTGGCGCGGCAGCTCAAGGCGCAGCGCGCCCTCGCCTGCGAGCTGGTCTATGTCGACGACGGCAGCGGCGACGACACGCTCGCGCTCGCCCGCGGCCTGCCGGCCGCTGCGGTCGATGTTCAGATCGTGTCGCTATCGCGCAATTTCGGCAAGGAAGCCGCCCTTCTCGCCGGGCTCGAACATGCCCGCCGCGGCGCCGTGCTGTTCATGGATGGCGATGGCCAGCATCCGCCGGATATGATCGAGACCCTGGTCGGACATTGGCTCGACGACGATTGCGACGTCGTCTACACCGCCAAGGCGCATCGCGCCGGCGAATCGCTGCAGCGCCGGCTGCTGGTGAAAGGCTTCTACACGCTGATCAATTGGGGCGCGCAGCCGAAGATCCCGCCGGATGCCGGCGACTTCCGCCTGCTCTCGCCGCGCGCCGCCAATGCGCTGCGGCAGATGCCGGAGCGCAACCGCTTCTTCAAGGGCCTGTCGAGCTGGATTGGCTTTCGCCAGAAGCGCATCGACTACGAGCCGGCGTCGCGCGTCGACGGCAAGAGCACCTGGAATATCCGCCGGCTGATCGGACTCTCGATCGACGGCGTGACTGCGTTTTCGGTGGCGCCGCTGCGGCTTGCCACCGTGCTCGGCATGGTGCTCGCCGTTATCGCCTTCAGGTATGGCCTGCAGATCGTCTACGAGACCTTGGTCTACGGCACCAAGGTGCCGGGCTATCCGTCGCTGTTCGTCGGCGTCATGGTGCTCGGCGGCGTGCAGCTCATCATGATCGGCGTGGTCGGCGAAT
>Ga0335069_10002607_pt1 | contig 27668 bp, 29 predicted proteins | sample Lox_Sample_11_FD_206714 | JGI IMG/M metagenome (GOLD analysis project Ga0335069, IMG submission 206714) | Soil microbial communities from Loxahatchee National Wildlife Refuge, Florida, United States - Lox_Sample_1.1 | ecosystem: Environmental > Terrestrial > Soil > Wetlands | place: USA...
TGCCGCGCCGACCGGATCGCCCATGTCGTGCAGGCAGTCGAACATCGCGACGAGGTCGTAGTCGTGTCCGGGGTAGCCTTTCGCGCTCGCGATCTCGAAGGACACGCGGCCGCCGACGCCCGCCTTCTTCGCCGCCTCACGTGCGTACGCGATCGATGGCTCGTGGTAGTCGAACCCCACGAAGCTCGACGCCGGGTACGCTTGGGCGAGCAGGATGGTCGAGGCGCCGTGGCCGCAACCGACGTCGGCCACTCTGGCACCCGCCTCGAGCCGCGCCTCGATGCCGTCGAGCGCCGGGATCCAGCTCGAGACGAGGTTGGCCGCGTAGTTCGGGCGAAAGAACCGCTCGGTGCCGTGGAAGAGCGCCGCGTCGTGCTCGTGCCAGCCGAGCCCGAGCCCGGTGCGGAACGCCTGCGTCATCTTCGGGATCGCCTTGAAGGTCGCCATCGCGATCTGGAAGGCTCCGGGGATGAACGCCGGCCCGCCTTCGACGGCGAGCGCGAAGGCTTGTTCCTCACCGAGCCTGAACGTCTCGCTCGCCGCGTCGTATTCGACGTAGCCGCTGGCCGCCTGCGCACACAGCCATTCACGCAGGTAGCGCGGGTCGGTCTCGGTGCGTCGGGCGAGGTCCTCCACGCGTGCGGGCCCTGCGGCCAGCGCCTTGTAGAGCCCGAGCTTGTCGCCGAGGACGATGGTCGCCGCGTGCATGACGGCACCCAGGTCGCCCACGAATCTCCCCATGAACGCGTTCAGCTTTGCCTCGTCGATGGCCATGTCGATCTCCTGAAGGGTGGATGCGGGCCGCCCCTGCGGCGACCCGTCTTCCTTCGCGGAAATCGGAATCCGACCCGCGAAGCCGACACGTCACGCGCGGATCGGCGACCCGCGCGGCGCTTCAGCCCGGCTGGCGCTGCGTGTCCGTCTTCTCGCGGTGGATGCGGTGGCTCTGCACGTTCTCGGCGTGCTGGATGCGGCGCTGCTCGCCCGCACCGACGTGGCCGTTGTGCGCCGCGTTCGCCTCCATGCGACCCACGTGCGCCTGCCCGTGCTCGAGCCTGCCGGCTTCGCGGTTCGTGAGCGAACCGCTCTGCACGCCGGCCTCGATGCGCTTTTCCTGGTTGACGTTGCGCTGCACGTCGGCCTGCAGGCGCTGCGACGACGCGGAATTCGGGTCGCCGTGCACGCCGTTGTGCTCGGCGCGCGCGATGTCGCGGCTCGCCTGGTCTTGCGCGCGGGCCATGCGCTGCTTCTCCTGCGGCGTGAGCGTGCCGTCCTTCAGCGCCTTCGACTGCATGCGGTCGATGTTCGCTTCCTCGCGCTCGAGGGCCCCGGCCTCGCGCGTGCTGAGCGAGCCGTTCTGCAGGCCGCGATCGATGCGCTGCTGCTGGTTCACGTCTCGCTGCACCATCGAGCCGGTGGTCTGCGCGTGGGCGCCGAACGAGGCCGCGACCAGCGCGGCACAGAGAGTGAGTCGGATCATGGCAACCTCCTGGAGTGGTGAACGGGCCGCGCGCCCCAACAGCGAGGCGGTGCGTGGTGTCGTCCTTGGCGCGGTCTCAACGACACGGCCGCGGCCGGCGTTGACGGGGCATCGCGCGCGGCCGACGAGCGGATGGCCACGATCTCAATTTGTCCTGCGGCTTGCACGCCGCTCATCTCGCGCGCGGACGGGTGCGTGACAGAACGCGCAAACGACTTGGGTTGTTTGCAAGACCGACACGATTCTTTGCGCGGCGCATCGCGAGCTCATGTCGTCCGGCGGCGCGCCGCGCCGCGTTGCCGCTGATGGGAGGACCACACCATGTCCAAGCGAGCCTTGCATTCCGTCTCGTTCATCCACCGCTGGGCGCCGATCGCGGCTGCGGCGACACTCGTGGCCGCGTGCGGCGGCGGCGGCTACGGCGGTGCACCCGTCGGCACGCTGTCCGCCAACGTCCCGGTCGTCGTCAGCGACGCCTCGTCGGAAGACTGGTCGACGATCGGCGTGAAGGTGCTGCAGATCGCGCTCGTGCCGCAAGGCGGCGGTGCGAACGTCGTCGTCTACACGGCGCCGAACCCCGCGCCGGTCGTGAACCTCGCGCAGCTCGATGCGCTCGGCGAGCTCATCGCGAACGCGAGCGTCCCCGCGGGCACGTACACGGGCGCGGTGATCACCGTGGCCGCGAACGCGGGCGACGTGTCGCTCGTGGTGTCTCCAGACCCGGAGGCAGGATTCGCGGCGCCGGCCGGGAGCACGATCGATCCGGCCATGATCCAGATCCAGGGTGCGCAGGGCGCGCCCGGCAGCCGCACGGTGCCGGTGGCGGTGAGCTTCGCGTCGCCGCTCGTCGTCGGCACTTCGCAGGCGACGGCGCTCGATCTCGAGTTCGACCTCGCGCATCCCGCGTTCATCGTCGGGCACGTTCCGGTGGGTGCCGGCGCGACGTTGTGGGCGGTCGACTTCAACGGCCCGGTGCGCCATCGGCACGTCGGCGCGTTGACCGAGCTCGTACTTCGCCACCTGTATGGCAGCGTCAGCACGGTCGCTGCCGACGGGACGAGCGTCACGCTCACGAAGGAGATGCCGACGTGGCCCCCGGTCACGCCCGAGACCGCGGCGCCCGCCGGGCAATCGGTGACCGTCCTCGCCGACGCCGCCAACGGCACCCTTTTCTACGACCTCGACGCGAAGACCAAGACGACGCTCACCAGCTTCTCGTCGATCGCGTCGTCGCTCGCGGGCAAGCAGCTGCGCGTCGCCGCGCGCTACCAGGCGGACGGCTCGCTTGTCGCCACGCGCATCTGGGCGAGCGCGACCTTCGCGGCCGTGTGGTTCAGCCCCGAGGGCCACGTGCTGCACGTCGATCCGCTGAACGACCTCGTTGTCATCGCGAGCGAATCGGGTCAGCCGGTCACCCTCAAGGTCGACGAGAACACGCAGTTCTTCTTCCGCCGCCCCGACGCGCCCGCAAGCGACGCGACCCCCATCGCGACCGGCACCGCATTCCTGGCGGCGCACGGCGTGGCGCGCGGCTTCAAGGTGCACGCGCAGGTGGTCGATCCGCTCGCCACGCCGCTCGTCGCGCAGACCGTCGACATCGAGACCGCGGTCTACGACGGCAAGATCGCGGGCGCGACGACGAACGGCTTCACCACGACGCGGCAGTTCGCCACGCCGGCCGACGACTACAGCGTCGCCCTCGGCTTCATCGCGTCGAACTCGCCGAACGGCACGGACCCCGCGGGAAACGCCGTGACGGGCTTCGAGTACTGGAACTTCGCGTTTCCCGCGAATCCGTTCACCGGCGCCGGCGCGGTGCCCGGCTTCGTCAGCGCGGTCGGCGGCAGTGTCGACTTCGGCGGGATCATCGGCGCGTTGCCGGGCCACGCCGTGAGCTTCGTGCGCTGGGGCGACAACGCCAATCCCAACGGCTGGTCGGCCGCACGCTCGATCGTCGTGCCCGTGCCGCTGCCGCGCGGGACCGTCAGCACGGCCTATGCGAACAATGCGTTCGCGATGAGCCTGGCCGGCGGTACGAAGCCGGTGACCGTGACCGTGAGCACCACGCCCGGCTCGGCGACGCTCGTCTACCAGGTGGACCGCACGGGCGGCGTCATCACCGTCAGCCCGCAGGACGTCACGACGTCGGGCGGGCTCGCGGCCATGACGGCGGGCCTTGCGTCGGGCGCCGTGGTGAAGGTCGACGGCGCGCCGCAAGCCGACGGCACGCTCAAGGCCTACGTGCTCGCGTACTTCACAGGCCTTTCTCCGCGCTGAGCGCGGGCCATCGCATCGGCGCGCCCTGCAGACGGGCGCGCCGAGCTCTTGAGCGATGATCGCGGCCGATGTCGGCCATCCCGCCTCTGGGGCGCACGTCGTTCGCCACCGAGCTGCTGGCGGGCGCGACCCTGGCCGCGCTCGCGATTCCCGAGGTCATGGGCTACACGCGCATCGCCGGCACGCCGGTGGTGACGGGTCTCTACACCTTGCTGCTCCCGGCGGCTTTGTTCGCGTTCTTCGGCTCGTCGCGGCATCTCGTCGTCGGCGCCGATTCCGCGACCGCGGCCATCATGGCCGGAGCGCTGCTCCCGCTCGCGCAGCCGGCATCGGGCGAGTGGATGCAGTTCGCGTCCGCGCTGGCGCTCGGTTGCGCGGCGCTCCTGCTGGTCGCGCGAACCGCGCGGCTCTCCTTCCTCGCGGACTTCCTCTCGCGCACGGTGCTCGCGGGCTTCCTCACCGGCGTCGGCGTGCAGGTCGCGCTGGGCGAGTTGCCCAGCGCGCTCGGCATCGAGGCAGGCGGTTCCGGCACGCTGGCGAGGCTCGCGAGCACGCTCGACCGGTTTCGTGACCTTCGCCCGGGCGACGCGCTCGTGGCCGGCGCGGTCCTCGCGTTCATCGTCGCGCTGCGACGCCTGGCACCGAGGATTCCTGGTGCGCTCATCGCGGTGGCGGCGGCGATCGCCGCGAGCTCGTACTTTGGCTTCGAGGCGCGCGGCATCTCGGTCATCGGCAGCCTGCAGGGCGGCTTGCCGCGGCTCGGGCTGCCCGATCCGACGCTCGCCTGGCAACACGCGAGCGAGCTCGGCTCCGCGGCGTTCGCGATGTCGCTCGTGATCCTCGCGCAGAGCGCGGCGACGTCACGCGCCTACGCGTGGAAATACGATGAGGCGTACAGCCTCGACGCGGATCTGCTTGGTCTCTCGCTGGCCAACGCCGGCGCCGCGATCACGGGCGCCTTCGTGGTCAACGGCAGTCCCACGAAGACGCAGATGGTCGACTCCGCCGGCGGGCGCACGCAGCTCGCGCACCTGGCGATGGTCGCGATCGTGCTCGTGGTGCTGCTCTTCTTCACGGGCCCCATCGCGCACCTGCCGCGCGCGGCGCTCTCGGCGGTCGTCCTGCTCATCGGTCTCGATCTCGTGCGCGCGCGCGAGCTGCGCCGCTTCCACGCGGTGCGTCGCTCGGAGTTCTGGGTGGCGATCGCCACGGCGGCGGCCGTCGTGGTCCTCGGCGTGGAGCGCGCGATCATCCTCGCGATGCTGCTCTCGCTGATCGATCACGTGCGCAGGGGCTACCGGCCTCACAACAGCGTCGTCCTCAAGGGACCCGACGGGCACGCGCAGCTGGCTTCGGTGGAGGAGGCCGGCGAGTACGCACCGGGCCTGATCGTCTACCGCTTCGGTCATTCGATGTACTACGCCAACGCCGACGTCCTCGCGCGCGAAGTGACCAGGCTCGCGGATGAAGCGCCCGCAGGCTTGCGCTGGTTCGTCGTCGACATGGACGCGGTCGACGATGTCGACTTCAGCGCCGGCGAGACGCTGTCGGACCTGCGACGCTTGCTCGCGGGTCGAGGCGTCTCGCTGAAGTTCCTGCGGCCATCGCCTTCCGTGCTCCAGCAGCTTGCGCGATACGGGCTTCACGCGACATCGCAATCGGAAAACTGGGTGTTCGCGTCGCTCAGGGACTTGCGCCACCACTACGAAGGCCCGTCGGCCACCGACCCATGACACATCACGAACCGCTGATCGAGGCGCGGCTCTCGAAGCTGCGTCCGACCCAGATCACCGTGGGCCGCGTCGAGGTCGCGACGAAGCGGGCGCAATGGGCGAGCCTGAAGGGGAAGGAGCGACACCGCCAGCTGGCGGCGCACTGGTTTCCGGCCGTCAAGGGACCCGACGAATCGCACTACATCGTCGATCACCACCATCTCGGGCTGGCGCTGCAGGAAGAAGGCGTGCACACCGTCTGGGTCATGCAGCTGGCCGACCTGTCGGAGCTCGAGCGAGACGTGTTCTGGCGCATGATGGAATTCCGTCGGTGGGTGCACCCGTTCGACCACAAGGGCCGGCGCCGGGGCTACGACGCGATACCCGTCTCGATCGACGGGCTCCGCGACGATCCCTACCGCAGCCTCGCGGGCCGCGTGCGCGATGCGGGCGGATACGCGAAGGACACGGAGCCGTACGCCGAGTTCCTGTGGGCCGACTTCTTTCGGCCGCGCATCGACGCGGCCGAGATCCGTTCGTCGGCAAAAGCCAATCTCGCCCCCGACCTCGTGGCCAGGGCCGTCGCACTGGCGACCGGCGCCGCTGCTCGCTACCTGCCCGGATGGACAGGTGCGTCCGAGCCGTGACCAGCGGTGCCGCGCCGGTCATCCAGCGGCATCAGGGCAGCTGGTTCGCGGCGCGCTTGCAGTTGACGTAGCTCTCGTTGCCCTTCTGCTTCTCGCACTCGGCGAGCGCGGCCTGCCTGCGCGCATCTCGCGCGGCGTCGTCCGCGCTCGCGGGAGGAGGAGAGCTCATGTCCTTTGCGCAGCCGCCCAGGGCAGCGAGACAGACGACGACCGCAATGCCTGCAAGAGCCTGCCGCATACCTTCCTCCATCCCCCGTTGTCGGGGAGGCACTATCTCGGCGCCGTCGGCCGACTGTCAATAGGGTCGCGAAGGGAGAGCGTCGCGGCCCTCATGCCCCCGCGGGTTACGCTGCGTGCGTCGCAGGCCACCGACCTGCGTGGAGTCCATGCGATGAACGGCGCACAGAGCCTCGTGCAGACCCTGCTGGCATCCGGTGTCGACACCTGCTTCGCGAATCCCGGCACGAGCGAGATGCACTTCGTGGCTGCGCTCGACCAGAGCCCTGGCATGCGCTGCGTTCTGGGCTTGCAGGAGAACGTCGTCACCGGCATGGCCGACGGCTACTTCCGCGTCGCGGGCCGTCCCGCATGCACGCTGCTGCACTGCGGACCGGGTCTCGCCAACGGCCTGGCGAACCTGCACAACGCACGTCGCGCTCGCAGCGGCGTCGTCAACATCGTGGGCGACCAGGCGACGTATCACCGCCCGCTCGACGCGCCGCTGACCGCGGACACCGAGGGACTGGCGCGCACCGTCTCCGGCTGGGTTCGAACGAGCTCGAGGGCCGCCGATGTCGGCCGCGACGCGGCCGACGCCGTGCAGGCGGCATGCACGCCGCCCGGCACGATCGCCACGCTGATCCTGCCCTCCGATGCGTCCTGGGACGAGGGCGGCATCGTCGCCGAGGCACCGCGCGCGCCCGAAACCCCGGCGATCGATCCGAAGGCCGTGGACGAGGCCGCGCGGGCGTTGCGGTCGGGCGCGAACGTCGTGATGCTCCTCGCCGGTCGAGGCGTGCTCGGCCGCTCCCAGTCGCTGGCATGGCGCATCGCGAGCGCCACCGGCGCGACGCTCAAGGCGGACTACATGGCCGCACGTGTCGAGCGTGGGCGAGGGCGTCTGCAACTCGAGCGCATTCCGTACAGCACCGACCTCGCCGTCGAGGTGCTGAGCCGCGCGGCGCACATCGTGCTCGTCGGCGCGAAGCCCCCGGTCGGTTTCTTCGCCTACCCGGGCAAGCCGTCGAAGCAGTATCCGGAGCGCGCGCAACTGCACGCGCTCGCGAGGGCCGAGCAGGACGCGGAGGCGGCGCTGCAGGCCCTCGTGGATGCGCTGGGCGTGCCCGAAGTCGCGATGCCCGATCCGGGCCCGCGTCCGGCCGCCGCAACGGGCGCCCCGACGTCGGAAGGGCTCGCGAGAACGCTCGCCGCGCTGATGCCCGAAGGCGCGATCGTGGCCGACGAGAGCGTGTCGTACGGGCGCGGCTTCTATCGCCAGACGCACGCCGCGCCGGCACACGACTGGCTGCACCTCGTCGGCGGCGCCATCGGTGCCGGGCTGCCGATGGCGACCGGAGCGGCCATCGCGAGCGGCGCCCGGCGGCGCGTGATCGCGTTGCAGGCGGACGGCTCGGCCATGTACACGCTGCAGGCGCTGTGGACGCAGGCACGCGAGCGCCTGCCCGTCACGACGATCCTGCTGAACAACCGCCAGTACGCCATCCTCATCGGCGAGTACCGGGGCGTGGGCGCGACGCCCGGTGCAACCGCGGCAAGCATGCTCGACCTCGGCAACCCGGACCTCGACTGGGTGAAGCTCGCGCAGGGGATGGGTATCGACGCGGCCCGCGCGACGACGATGGAACGCTGCGCCGACCTGATGTCGAGCAGCTTCGCCCGCACCGAACCGTTCCTGATCGACCTCGCGATCTGACGTCCAACGCTCAGCCGACGGCGAGCGCGCGCGAGAGGGCCTCGAGGCTATACGGCTTCAGCAGCAGCGTGAACTCGGCGCTGTCCATGCCGGACGCGGCGTCGGCATAGCCGGTGGTGAGCACGATGCGAAGGTCCGGCTGCCGGCGGCGGATTTCGCGCCCCAGCTCGAGGCCGTTGATGCCGCCCGGCATCATGATGTCGGAGAAGACGACGTCGACACGGCGCGAATTGGCGAGTGCGCCGAGCGCGGCGTCTGCGCTTGCGGCGCGCACCACGTCGAAGCCGAGGTGGCCGAGCATCTCGGCGGTGAGCGCCGCGACTTCGTCGTCGTCCTCGACCAGCAGCGCGACGCCGCGCGACGACTTGTCGCCCCGTGTCGCAGGCGGGGCGGTCGGTGCCTCGGCCGCGGCCGCCGGCGTGTGCAGCGAGCGCGGCAGCAGGAGCGTGACGGTCGTGCCTTCGCCGACCGCGCTCTCGATGTCGATGCGGCCGCCCGACTGCTGCACGAACCCGTAGACCTGCGGGAGCCCGAGACCCGATCCCTTGCCGATGTCCTTGGTGGTGAAGAAGGGCTCGAACACGCGGGCGAGGACCTCGGGCGGCATGCCGCAGCCCGCATCGCGGATCGAGAGCTCGACGAAGTCGGCGGGCGCTGCGTCGTTCCCCGCCTTCTTCACATTGCGCGCCGCGATCGTGATCGTGCCGCCGCGCGGCATCGCATCGCGCGCGTTGACGCACAGGTTCAGGATCGCGAGCTCGAACTCGCCCGCGTCGATCTCGACCGGCCAGATCGCGCCCTCCAGTTCCATGCGCACCTCGATGTCGCCACGCAGCGAACGAGCGAGCATCTCGCGCATCCCCGTGAGCTGCGCAGCGAGGTCGATCGCCTCGGCGTTCACGGGGCTGCGACGCGAGAACGCGAGCAGCTGGTGGGTGAGCCCGCTGCCGCGGGCGATCGCGCGCCGCATGCCCTCGATCACGCGCTGGCGCTGCTCGAGCGGCACGTTGCGCTCGATCAGGTGCAGGCCGTTCGCGAACACGGCCAGCAGGTTGTTGAAGTCGTGCGCCACGCCGCCCGTGAGCTGGCCGAGGGCGTCCATCTTCTGCGCCTGCCGGAGCGCCAGCTCCGCGTCGTGCAGGCGCTGCTGGTCGCGCAGGCGCTCGGTGACGTCGTAGACGAACTGGTAGGCGCCGATGCGCCGGCCGTCGCGGCTGCGCAGCGGGTTGTAGCGCATCTCGTACGAGCGGCGATCGCGCCTGGCGTCGCCGAACTCGCCCACTTCGACGAACGCCTCGCCCGCAAGCGCGCGGTCCCACACCGCCTGCACCGCGCGGCGGTGCTCGGGCTGGTCGGCCAGCATCTCGAGCATGCTCGCACCGACCCGCGGGCGCACGCCGAAGATGCGCTCGAACTCGTTCGCGGCCGCCGCGTTGATCGCGAGCCACCGATGGTCGAGATCCAAGACCTGGACCATCGCGTCGGTGCCCTCGACGATGTCGGCGAGGATCTTGCGCTCGGCGATGGCTTCGTCGACGCGGCGCTCCAGCGTCTCGTTGAGCTCGCGCAGCGCGCGTTCGGCGAGCACCTTCGAGGTGGTCTCCGACACCGCGCAGAACATGCCGGCGATGCGCCCGTCCTCGTCGCGCACCGGCGAGTACGAGAACGTGAACCAGGTCTGTTCGTCGTAGCCCTTGCGATTCATGACCAGGGGCAGGTCCTCGCGGTAGATCGAATCGCCGGCGAGCGCCGCATCGATGAGCGGGCTGATGTCGGGCCAGATCTCGGCCCAGATGTCGCGAAAGCGCCTGCCGAGCGCCCGCGGGTGCTTGGAGCCGAGGATCTCGGCGTACGCGTCGTTGTAGAGGAACGCGAGCTCCGGTCCCCAGGCGACGAACATCGGGAAGCGCGATTGCAGCGCGAGGTCGACGACCGTGCGCAGCGGCTGCGGCCATTCGCCGGGTGCGCCCAGCGACGAGTCGCTCCAGTCGTGGGCGCGGATGAGGTCGCCGACGCGCCCGCCGCCGTGCAGGAAGTCGGCCGCGCGCACGCGGATGTCGGTCATCATGGGGGTCGGCGCGGGGAACCCGATGGTCGTTGCCGCGCGCCGAGGAGTCTAGCGCGGGCATGCCGACCGAGCCCCCTCTTGCCCGGGGGGCTGCCTCGGCGGGCGTCGGCCGTCGCGTCGGGCAGTTCGAGCAGCTGCGCGAGAGCGTGGCTTGACGCCGGCTCGGCTGGCGGTACGGCTCGGCATGAACCAGAGCCAGGTGAGCAAGTCCGATCGCGGCGAGCGCGCGCTCGATGTGCTGCTGCGGCGCGCATGGCTGCGCGCGATCGGTGCGGGCCCTCCGTCGTTCGCCGAGACACTCGACGACGACATCCCATGCGTCGACGCGCCGCCCGGCTGGGCCCTTGCGCGCGCTATCCGCCGAGCAGCGTGACCAGGAAGCCGATCGAGAACGAGAGGACGACGGCGAGCGCGATGACGGCGCCGGTCGCGAGGCGGTTGCGCGAGAGATTCATGCCCGCAAGGCTATGACCGAAGCCGCCGCAGGGGCACCCTGCGATCAGGGGTGGTGATCTTCCGCAAGCACTTTCCCGGATGGCGCGCTCGGGTCAGTCGTGGCGGTGCACCGCGTGCGGTGACGGTCGGGCTGGCCGTTATCATCGTCCGCGGTGCGCATCGCTCACGTGCCCGCATGCCTTGATCCCGGCTGACTGGTCGTCGCTGTCGCGCCTGGCCGAAGCGCCGATCCTCGTGCCCTTCGTGCTGATCTGCTCGCTGGCCCTCGCGCTCCAGCCGCATGGCTCCCGCATGGGCGGATGGTGGTCGGCCACGTTCGGGTTAGCGGGGCTCGTCACGCTCGCGACCAAGGTCGCCTTCCTCGGCTGGGGCATCGGTTCTGCGGCGCTCGACTTCACCGGGATCTCGGGCCACGCGATGTGTGCGGCGGCGGTCTATCCCACGCTGCTCGTGGCCGTGACACCGCAGGCGCACCCGCGCTGGCGCGTGCCGGCCTTGGTGGCCGGTGCCTTGCTGGCGCTGCTGATCGGCTGTTCGCGCGTGATCCTCGGCGCGCATTCCGGGTCCGAGGTCCTCGCGGGGTTGGTGCTCGGCGGTGTCGCGGCCGCGCTCACCCTGCGATTCGCGAGCCCTCGCACGCCGCGGCTGCCGGCGCTCCTGCTGCTCGTGCCATGCGCCGCCTTGCTGGCCGTTCCGGCGCCCGTGTCGGCGCAGGCGTCGCACGGCACCGTCGTGCGACTGGCGCTCGCACTCTCGGGTCGCACGGTGCCGTACACCCGTGCCGAGCTGCGGCGGGCGCACGCCTTGAACGCGGCGCAGTAGCGACGATGCGGCTCGGACGGCGCGCGACCGTCGCCACGCTGGGCACGACGCAGACGCTCGCCTGGGCGTCGTCGTACTACCTGCCGGCGATGCTGGCAGTGCCGATGGCGCGCGATACCGGTGTGTCGGTGCCGACCGTGTTCGCGGCCTTCTCGTGCGCGCTCGTCGTGTCCGCGCTCATCGGGCCGCGTGCGGGCTCGATGATCGACCGATGGGGCGGCCGGCCCGTGCTGATGGGAACGAGCATCGTGTTCACGCTCGGCCTCGTGGCACTCGGATTCGCGAAGGCACCGCTCGGCCTCTTCTCGGCCTGGATGCTGCTGGGCATCGGCATGGGCACCGGGCTCTACGAGTCGGCGTTCGCGACGCTCGTCCATCTGTACCGCAGGGACTCGCGCAACGCGATCACGGGGATCACGCTGATCGCGGGCTTCGCGAGCACCGTCGGGTGGCCCCTGTCCACCTGGCTCGAGGCACAAGTGGGATGGCGAGGCGCTTGCTTCGCGTGGGCCGCGCTGCACGTGCTCGTGGGGTTGCCGCTGAACGCCCTGCTGCCTCGCGCGAGTGGCGGGCAAGCGGCACCCGTTCCGGCCGCTCCGGCGGCGAGCGTCGACGCGCTCGACGAGACGGCGCAGTGGCGCGCCACCGTCATCCTGTCGTTCGCCTTCGCCGCGACGCTGTTCATCGCCACCGCGATGGCGGCACACCTGCCGCGCCTGATCCAGACCACTGGCGCGTCGCTGCAAACGGCGGTGCTCGTCGGCACGCTGATCGGCCCGTCCCAGGTCGCGGCGAGGTTGCTCGAGTTCAGCGTGCTTCGCAGGGTGCATCCGCTGCTGTCGACTCGCATCGCGGCTTGCCTGCACCCGGTGGGAGCGATCGCACTGCTGGTCTTCGGTGCGCCGTGCGCCGCGTTGTTCGGCGTGCTGCACGGCGCCGGCAACGGGCTCGTCACGATCGCGAGGGGCACGCTTCCGCTGGCCATCTTCGGGCCACGGGGCTACGGCGAGCGCCAAGGCGTGCTGGCCGTGCCGGCACGCATCGCACAGGCGCTCTCGCCCTGGCTGTTCGGCCTCGCCCTCGACCGCTGGGACGAGCGCTCGCTGCTGCTGTCGGCGGGGCTCGGTGCGCTGGCCGCGGCATCGCTGTTCCTGCCCTTCGGTGCTCGCCACGACGCCGGCGCGGCACCGGCCGAGACGCGCTGAGCGCAGGGCGCCTCGATGGGCCCGTGGGCTCATCGGCGGACGGACAGCGTTGATCCATGGACTTGACACGCAAGCAACCATTTGCCTATTATCAGGCAATGGATCACTTGCCTGTCACGGTGCATGGCGCAGCGTCTCGATGACACCGACCTGCTGTTCAAGGCGCTCGGCGACCCGAGCCGGCGCAAGCTGCTCGACCTGCTGCACGCGCACGACGGCCGCACGCTCAACGAACTGTGCGAGCACCTCGACATGACACGGCAGGGCGTGACGCAGCATCTGGGCGTCCTCGAGGCGGCGAACCTCGTGGTCGCCGTGCGGCGCGGGCGCGAGAAGCTGCACTTCCTCAACCCCGTGCCGCTGAGCGAGATCCATGAGCGCTGGATCTCGAAGTTCGAGAGGCCTCGCCTCAGGGCGCTGGCCGAGCTGAAGCGACGACTGGAGAAAGACGATGGCTAGATCGACCTTCGTGTATGTGACCTACATCCGCACCACGCCCGAGAAGCTGTGGCAGGCGCTGACCGATGCCGACTTCATGCAGCAGTACTGGTTTGGCATGCGCGGCGAGAGCGGCTGGACCGCCGGCTCGCCGTGGAAGCTCGTCGCGCCGGGCGGCCGCGTCTTCGATGCGGGCGAGATCCTCGAGGCCGATCCGCCGCGGCGCCTCGTGATCCGCTGGCAGCATCAGGACAAGCCCGAGCTCAGGGCCGAAGGCGATTCGCGCTGCACGATGGAGATCGAGCCGATCGGCGGCGCGGTCAGGCTCTCGATCACGCACACGGTGGAACGCGAGCCCTCGAAGTTCGTCGAGGCGGTATCGGGCGGCTGGCCGAAGGTGCTGTCGAACCTCAAGTCGCTGCTCGAGACGGGCACGGCGGTGCTGTCGGAGCCGTACCCCCTCGACGGCGCGCGCTGACTGCTGCCGCGCGTCAGCGCGCGGTGAAGGCTCGGATCGCGTCGACGATCGCGGCGCTGTCGCCGCACCACCAGAAGTGGTCGTCGCCTTCGAGCGGGTGCCACACGGCACCGGGAATCGCCTGCGCCAGATGGCGGCCGGCGTCGAACCGAACGGCGCGATCGCCGCGGCGGTGCATCACGAGCGTCGGGACGCGGACGCGCGTCAGCTCGGCGCGCAGGTCGGCATCGCGCAGGCCGCCGAGAATCGTGGCGATGCCCCCGGGCGACGTCGCGTGCCGCATGATGCGTGCCCACCACGCGCGCAGCGCGGGATCGTGCTGCCCGCTGGGCGCGAACGTCTCGATCCCCGCCGGGCCGCCCCAGCCGGAGACGAGGCGCTGCAGCCAGACGTCGTAGGCCGGCGCGGGCAGCGCCCAGGGATAGTCGGGCGCCGCCGAGCCACGTGCGAGCGCCCCGAACAGGCACAGGCCCTCGACCCGATCGGGCTGGTCGATGGCGAGGCGGATCGCGGCCAGGCCGCCCTCGGACGAACCGAACAGCCAGGCACGCGGCACGCCGGCGTGCTCGAGGATGGCGGCGATGTCGGCCGCCGTCGCTTCGGGCGTGCTCGTGGCACCGAGCCGTTCGGACAGGCCCACGCCGCGGCGATCGAACACGATCACGCGGAAGCGATCGGACAGCGCCTCGATGAAGCGTCGAAAGGGCGCGTACTCGAGCGCGATCTCGATGTGGCAGACGAACCCGGGCGAGATGAGCAATGTCCGATCGCCGCGTCCCAGCATCGTGTAGGCGACGGCACCGAACCCACCTTCCGCGAAGCGCACGTTCGGCCGGTCCGGCGCGCCCGATGCCGATCGGTTCAGGTCCTCGGTCATGCGCAGGTAGGCATCCTCGGTCCGCGGCCCGGGCCGGATCCCGAACTCCGCGCGCAACGCGTCCGCGCAGCGCGCGTACGCGGCTTCGACGCCCGCGCGATGGCCTTGCAGCGCTTGCACCTTCATCAGCAGCACGTAGCTCGGCTCGCGGTACGCGTCGAGTCCGATGAGGATCTCGGCGAGTTCGAGCGCCGCGTCGAAGTCCCCGCGCGTCGCGAGCGCATCGACCGTGCGCTCGAGCAGGCGCGCGAGCAGCGTCTCGTGCTCGATGGTCACGCCCTGCAGCCAGTCGTCGAAGGCCGCCGAGCCGAAGGCGATGCCCTGCAGCAGCGGACGGCGCGCATGCTCGATCCATGCGCGCGCCTGCGCCAGCGCGGCATCGTCGAAGCTCGCCATGGCGACCGCACGACGCGCGAAGCGCGCGAAGGCGAGGGCATCGACCTCCACCGCCGCCGGCGCCACCGTGAGCCGGTCGGCATCCGACATCAGGACTTTGCCGCCGGCCGCCTGCTCGATGGTATAGACCAGCCGGCGCAGCCGCGTGCGTGCCTGCGCCTCGTTCGCGTCGGGCCACAGCGTCGCGGCGAGATGCGCACGCGGCACCGGTCCGGCGTTCAGCGCGAGATACGCGAGCAGCGCGACGGCGCGCTTCAGTGGAAGTCGCGTCACGCGTCCGTGGGTCCGGGCGACGGGCACGCCGAAGGCCTGCAACTCGAGTGCGGGCGTGGGCAGGCGCGACGGCATCGCCGCGTTATAGCCGCCCCGCGGGTGTCGCTGCAGAGGGACGCTGAAGCGACGGCCGACTCCTATCGTGGACGCGACGCATCGTCACGGGAGTCTCTACATGCGCGGATGGCTTGGTTTCCTCTACGGCGTCGCGGCCTATGTCGCGAGCCTCGCCACGCTGGCGTGGCTGGTCGGTTTCACCGGCGACCTCGTCGTGCACAGGTCGGTGGACGCGGGTCCGACGGCCTCCACCTCCGAAGCCGTCGTCGTCGACCTGCTGCTGCTCGCCCTGTTCGGCGTGCAGCACAGCGTCATGGCCCGACGCGGCTTCAAGCGCGCGTGGACCGGCTTCGTCCCGCCGGCGCTGGAGCGCAGCACGTTCGTGCTCGCGACGTGCGCGGCGCTGGCGGTGCTGTTCCGCTTCTGGGTGCCCATCCCGGCGCCCGTCATGTGGGACGTCGAACAGCGCGCAGGGCGCGCGCTGCTGTGGGCGCTGTTCGGGCTCGGCTGGCTGCTCGCGCTCGTCAGCACGTTTCTCATCGACCATTTCGAGCTGTTCGGGCTGAGCCACGTGACGGCGCGTCTTCGCCGGCGCGCGTTGCCCGAGGGCCGCTTCGAGACGCCGCTCCTTTATCGCCACGTGCGGCACCCGCTGTACGCGGGGCTGCTGGTCGCCTTCTGGTCGGGGCCCGTCATGACGGCCGGGCGGCTGCTCTTCGCGCTCGGTTGCACCGCGTACATCCTCATCGGCATCGCCTTCGAGGAGCGCGACCTGTTGCGCCGGTTCGGTGAGCGCTACCGGTCGTACCGCGAGCACGTCGGCATGCTGTTCCCGCGCATGCGGTGGCCGGCTCGTTCGCGCTCGCGCTCCACCCCGAGCTGAGGAGCGATTGGATGAAGGACGATTTCAGCGATGCAGCCACGGCGCTCGCAGGGGAGGCGGCGCCCGACGCCTTCCACGACGGTCCGGCGTTGCAGGACCGGCTGCCGGTGCATTGCTTCGGCTGCGGCACGCTCAACGCGCATGGCCTGCACATCAAGAGCCGTTGGGTTGCCGAGGAGCTCGTGTGCGTGTGGCAGCCGCGACCCGAGCACATCGGTTCTCCCGGTCATGTCTACGGCGGCACGATCGCCTCGGTGGTCGACTGCCACGCCGTCTGGGCTGCGGCGTCCACGATGGCGATGGCGGCGGGTCATGAGCTGGGCGTGGGCGCGCCCCCGTTCGGCGTGGTCACCGGCAGCTTGCACGTCAGGTATCTTGAGCCCGCTTCCGTGAGCCGGCCGCTGGAGCTTCGCGCGCGCATCGTTCAGTGCGGCGATCGCAAGACGATCGTCGCCTGCAGCGTGCGCCAGGGCGCGGTGGAGTGCGCGACGGCCGAGGTCGTCGCCGTGCGCGTGAGTGCGCCGACAAGGAGCTGAGATGCGCGCTGTCATCTGCCGCGGCTTCGACGGCATCGAGGCGCTCGCGCTCGGAGAGCTGGCGGACCCGATCGTCGGGCCAGGCGAGGTGCGCGTTGACGTGCACGCGGCGGTGCTGACCCTCATGGACACGTTGATCGTGGCCGGTCGGTACCAGATGAAGCCGACCCTGCCGTTCGTGCCAGGGTGCGCAGCAGCCGGCATCGTCTCGGCGATCGGCGACGGCGTCACGCACGTGCGCGTCGGCGACCGCGTGGCCTGCTGCCACTGGCACGGCGGGATGGCCGAGCGCATGGTGGTGCCGGCGCACAGCGTGGTGAACGTACCCGATGCCGTGGGTCTCGCGATCGGCGCGAGCGTACCGGACGCCTATGGCACGGCTCACTATGCGCTCGTGAACCGCGCGGGCCTGCGCGGCGGCGAAACGGTGTTCGTCAGCGGTGCGGCGGGGGGCATCGGGCTCGCGGCCGTCGACGTCGCGCGACGTCTCGGCGCGACCGTCATCGCCGGTGCAGGCTCGCAGCCGCGCTGCGAGGTCGCGCGCGAGCAGGGCGCGCATCACGCCATCGACTACGTGCGCGAACCGCTGCGTGAGCGGTTGCTCGAACGGACCGGTGGCCGCGGCGTCGACGTCTGCTTCGACACCGTGGGCGGTGCGATCTTCGCGACCGTGTCGCGCCTGATGGCCTGGGAGGGCCGCATGCTGCCCGTCGGCTTTGCGAGCGGCGCGGTGCCCACGCTCGCGATGAACCTACCCCTGCTCAAGAACTACAGCGTCGTGGGGTGCTACTGGGGAGCGTGGGTCGAGCGCCGGCCGCGGGAGAGCCGTGCCGCCGCCGAGGCGATCTTCGCCGCCGTGGCCGACGGCAGCCTGCGGCCTCGGCCGCCCGAAGTCCTGCCCATGGAGTCGTTTGCCGATGGTCTGCGGCGGATCGCGCGCCGCGAGGCGACGGGGCGCATCGTCTTGCGGATCGACTCCCGCCGCTGAGCGCCGTGCGCCGCGGTATCGAATGGTGAAAAGTGACACGCGACGTTCCGACACACGCGCGACACGCCGGCTGTGCATCATCCGTCGCTCCACGATCGAGAGACGGTCCATGTCCGAAGAGTTCGACGATGTCGCCTTGCCCCCGCGCCCCCACGGCAGCGCGGGCCCTGCGAGCTCGCCCGTCGCGGGCGATGTCTCGGCCGTGATCGCGCGGGCCTATGTGTCGGCCGACCCCACGCTCAAGGCGAGGATGCTCGAGTGCCTCACGCGGCCGCTCGGCGTGCTCAGCCTGCTCGGGGTGGCCGCCGGTGCCTTCGCGCAGCTCTTGGTCTTGCGCGTGGGCAGCGGCTCGCTCTCTGCCATTGACGTGGGCGCGCGTTTCACCGGCGACCAGATCGCCGAGCTCGTGCGCTTCGTCGAGCAGGTGAGCCCCCCCGCCCTGCACCAGTGCCTGGGGCTGCTCAGCCTGCTTCGATAACCCGCACCGGGTCAGATCGGCAGCTTCTCGACCTTGGTCCCGTCGAAGCTCAAGTTGGCCATGAACCCGCCGTTGGTGCGTGCAAGGCCGATGATGGGCTTCTTCGCCGTCTCGGTGTCGATGCTGCCGCTGGCGCCGACCGACGCGAACGCCACCGACGCGTCGGCGCCCACCGTCCACCCGGACGTGTCGGCCTGGAACTTCTGCAGTGACTCGTCGGTCATGAATAGGATGTACATCGCCTTGCTTTCGGCGCCGGCCAGGAGGCCGATCGACCCCGCAGTGAGCTTGTAGTAGCCCGCGGTGCTGCCGGTCTTGCGCAAGGCACCCTCGCCGTAGGAGGCGCCGATCACGAAGCCCGCGGTCGTGACGCTCGGGAAGACGAGGATGCCGCGCGCACGCTGGCCGAGCTCGCGCGCGCTCGTGGAGCTCGCGTACAGCTGCGACAGTGCGTTGTCGACCGCGGCGTCGATCTCGCGGCGCTTGGTGTCGGGGTTGGCCGGTGCGGACGAGCAACCGGCGATCAGCGTCAATCCGCCGATCACGAGAACTTCCCTGCGCTTCATCGTGGCTCCTTTGGCAGTGCAATGACGGCCGCCGCTCATGTCGGCGTCCTTGCTGCACATTGGCCCTCCTGTCGCGGAGGGCCAATTGGACCAAAGTCTCACCCGGCGCGGGTCCGCATGATCAGGCGCAACCTTCAGGAGGGGACGTGCCCGTGCGCGGCCTCGTCGAGCAGTCGTTGCCGATCCTCCCGGGCAGCTTGCAGGCAGTCATGGCGTGCCTGGTGGTCGCGCTCGCGATGGCACGTCTGCTGTGCCTGCGCCCACACGGCGGCGGCCTCGGCGCGCGCCGCGGCGGGGCTCTCGGGCGATGGCGTCGTGCTGCCGACGGTGATGGTCGGACCGGGCAGCGTGCGCGACTGTGCGAGCGCGCCTCCGCAGGCGAGCGCCGAGGTGAGGGCGACGGCGAGCATCTTCATGGCAGATCCTCCAAAAAGACGAGATGCGTCTTCGATCGCGCGGTGCGACGCAAGTTTCGCGCGCCGCGGGTGAAGGATCGTCAGTGCAGCGCTGCCGCGTACGACGCCACCGCATCGATGTCGTGGTCGTTCAGCCGCGAGGCCACGGCGCGCATGAGGCCGTCCCGGTCGCTGATGCGCGTCCCGGATCGGTAGAGACGCAGCTGCTGCGCGAGATAGCCCGCGTGCTGTCCGGCGAGGCGCGGGAAGCGCGGGGGCAGCCCGTCGCCTCGCGCGCCATGGCACGACGCGCACGCCGGCACGTGCGCATCGGCCACGCCGTCCATGAAGATGCGTTCGCCTTCGACGTTGGTCGTGCCGCCGTTGTCGCGGCGCGGTCGCCGCGGCTGGCGCGCGTAGTAGTCGGCCAGCGCCTGCATCTGCGGTCGATCGAGATTGACCGCGAACGCGGCCATCACGCCGCCGTCGGGCCGGCGGCCCTGTGCTGCGAACTGCTGCAGCTGATCGAACAGGTAGGCCGCACCCTGGCCGGCGAGCGCCGGGTAGCGCGGCGCCACGCCGTTGCCGTCGACGCCGTGGCATGCCGAGCAGACGGCCTGCACGATGCGCGGTGCATCCGCGTCAGCCGGTGGTGAAGTCGCATCGACCGGCGTGCGCGCGACCGCGGCGCCGAATGCGGCGCAGGCCGCGAACGCGACGAGCGCAGGGCGGCTCATCGCGAGCGCGCCTCGCGGTCGGTGTGCGCGCGCGCGTCGGCCACCGCGGCGGCGTTCACGGCGGGTGCGCGGTTGCCCCACGCACTGCGGATGTAGCTCACCACGTCGGCGACTTCCGCGTCGTCGAGCTTCCATCCGAACGCCGGCATCGCGAGTGCGGTCGGCTTGGCCTGCGTCGCCGGTATGCGTGCGCCGTCGAGCACCACGCGCAGCAGGGTCGACGGATCCGATGCCTGGACCGCCGAGCTTCCGGCCAGTGCCGGAAAGACACCGGGCACGCCGCCGCCGTCGCGCATGTGGCAGCCGGTGCACTGGTCGGTGAACAGGGCCTCGCCGCGCTGCAGCCGCGCACCGTCGAGCGCGGGCACATCGGCATCCCGCTGGTTCGATGGCGGCAGCGATTTCAGGTAGACGGCGACCGCGTGCAGGTCGGCATCGGTGAGCCAGCGCGTCGAGTCCTCGACGACCTCGCGCATCTCGCCGGCCGGGGCGGTGCGCGCGTTGGATCCGGTCTTCAGGTACTCGACGATGTCGTCCACGCTCCAGCGTCCGAGCCCTTCGCGCGTGCTGCCGCCGAGGCTTGGCGCATACCAGCCGTCGGGCGTCCTGCTGCCTTCGAACGGGCGGTGCTCGTGGACGCCGCCGAGCGGGCCCTTCGCGCCGTGGCACGCGCTGCAGTGGCCGAGCCCTTCGACGAGATAGGCACCGCGATTCCATGCCGCCGACCGGCGCGGGTCGGCCTTGTATTCGCCGGCGTCGAAGTTGATCGCGTTCCACGCGCCCAAGAGCGGTCGCGTCGCCCACCAGGCGAGATGCGGCGGCTGATCCTCTTGCCGCACCGCCGGCACGGTGTCGAGATAGGCCTTGATGGCGAGCACGTCGGCCCTGGTCACGCGCGTGAACCACGGATACGGAAAGGCCGGATACAGGTGGTGCCCTTCGTCGTCGAGCCCTTCGTGCATCGCGCGATAGAACGTATCGGCCGACCAGCCGCCGATGCCGGTCTCGCGATCGGGCGTGATGTTCGGTGCGACGACCGTACCGAAGCCGGTCGCGATCGCGCGACCGCCGGCGTACGGCTTGCCGCCGGGCGCCGTATGGCACGACTCGCAGTCGCCCGCGCGCGCGAGGTAGCGCCCGCGCTCGACCTGCGAGGCAGTGTCGAGCGCGCCGGCCTCGTCGGCCCGTGCCGCGCTGCTCGTCGCGGGCACCGAAGGGCCCCCCATCGCACGCCAGTTGCCGAGCGCGGCATAGAGCACGAGCCCGACGGCGAGCACGCCCTGCAGCAGTCCTCGACTCCCCATCGTCATGCCGGCACGAGCGGCCCGGGGTTGCGCATGTAGCGCTGCTTGATCGCGTCGGCGGCCCAGTACGCGAGCGCGCCCACGGTGCCGGTCGGGTTGTAGCCGGCGTTCTGCGGAAACACGCTCGAGCCGAGCACGAACACGTTCGGCACGTCCCACGACTGCAGATAGCGGTTCACCGCGCTCGTGGACGGATCGTCGCCCATCGCGGCGCCCCCCGTGTTGTGCGTCGTCTGGTAGGGAACGATGGAGTAGTGGCCGTCGCGACCGTTCTTCTTAATCGAGCGCGGCTTCATCGCCTGGGCGATCAGCGCCGCCTTGTCGGTGAGGAAGCTCGACATGCGGTGCTCGTTGGCGTGGAAATCGAACGTCATGCGCAGCAGCGGGTTGCCGTAGACGTCGCGGTAAGTCGGATCGAGATCGAGCCACGCGTCGCGATAGCTCATGACGCTGCCGTGCGTCGCGATCCTGAGCACGCGCTGATAGGACTCGGCGCGCGCCTTCTTCCATCCTTCGCCCCACTTCGGCGTGCCCTCGGGCACGCCGGTCTGCTGCAGGATCGGCCGCCCGCCCGTCGTCCACAGCGCGATGTAGCCGCCGCCGATGAAGCCCTCGGGGCCGTGGTCGAAGTTGTCGCCGTTGAACTCGTCGATCGCCTGGCCGAGTGCGCCCGCGCCCATGTACGGATTCGTGATGTCGTCCTGGAAGACGTCGACCGACGACGTGATCTGGTACGCGTAGTTGCGGCCGACCACGCCGGTGCCGGTCTGCGGGTCGTAGGGCCGTCCGATGCCCGACAGCAGCATCAGGTGCACGTTGTGCTGCGCGAAGGCGCACAGGATCACGAGCTGTGCGGGCTGCTCGAACTCGCGCCCCTGCGCGTCGACGTACGTCACGCCGGTGGCGCGCTTCGCGGCCTTGTCGACCAGGACTCGCGTCACGTCGCAGCCCGTGCGGTACGAGAAGTTGGGATTCGACCGCAGCACCGGGAGGATCGTCGTCTGCGGCGACGACTTCGAGTTGTTGCCGCACGCGAACCATTCGCAGTAGCCGCAGAGCGTGCACACGCCCATTTGCACGCCGAGCGGATTGCGGTAGGGCTGCGACGTGTTCGCGGCGGGGCAGGGGAACGGCTTGAATCCGGCCTCGCGTGCGGCCGCGTCGAACTTGACGGTGCCGAAGCTGCGCGCAAGCGGCGGCAGGGGGTAGCCGCGCGCACGCGGGCCTTCGAAAGGATTACCGCCCGGCTGCGGCGTGCCCTGCACGTTGCCGGCCTGTCCCGAGATCCCGCACAGATACTCAAAGCGGTCGTAGTACGGCTCGAGCTCCTCGTACGTGACGCCCCAGTCCTGGATCGTCATGCCGTCCGGAATGAAGCGCTTGCCGTAGCGCTGCTCGGTGTGGCTGCGGATCGTGAAGTCCGTCGGCAGGAAGCGCCACGTCTGGCCGTTCCAGTGGACGCCCGCTCCGCCTACGCCCGCGGCGGGGAAGAACGAGCCGAGGTGGCGCATCGGCAGCGCGGTCTGGTCGGCGGAGTTGCGGAAGGTGAGCGTCTCGCGGGCGGGCTTCTCGAAGAGGGCGTGGCGCACCGCATAGCGCAGCTCGTCCTGGATGTGCGTCGTGGCGAAGTCGGGCACCGTGTCGCGATCGACGCCGCGCTCGAGCGCGAGCACCTTGAGTCCCGCGGTCGCGAGCTCGTGGCCGACGATGGCGGCGGTCCAGCCGAATCCGACCAGCACCACTTCGACTTCGGGCAGGCGCGTGCTCATGTCATGCCCGGCTGCCGTCGCCGCCAGTCGCGACCGAGCACGCCCACCGGCGGCTCGTCGTAGGGTTGGCCGAAGCGTCGGATCGCCTCGACGTAGTTGTAGCGCGGACCGGGAAAGCCGACGAGTCGCCAACCGACGAACCCGCGGTTGCCGCCGTACATCGGATCGGCGAAATAGCCCTCCTGCGTGTTCTGCCAGAGCATCGCGAAGAACGCCTTGCCGTGCACGGCGGGCAGCTGCAGCTGACCCTTCTCGAGCGCACGCAGCAGCGCGTCCTGGCGCGCTGCCGGCAGCGCCGCGAAGGCAGCGCTTTCCGTGGCACGGCAGTGCGCGTCGATGGCGCGGATCGCTTCGCGGTAGAGCTGCGCCGGCGTGGCGTGCACCTGGTAGCCCTGCTGCTCGCTGCCGTCGTGCCAGGGTCCCTGCATGTACCAGCGCGCTGCGCCACCGAACGCGCCCGCGAGCTGACGATCGATGAAGACGGTCACGCCTGCTTCCGCCGCGCTCGGCCCGAGGTCGTCGGCCGGGATGAGGCGCGACGTGGCGGCGTCGAGGAAGGCGATCTCGGCCGGCAGGAGGTGGTCGTAGCGTTCGTCGACGACCGGCCGTGGCGTGTCCGGCATCGCCGCGTCGGCCCGCGACAGCAGCCAGCCGGGCCACGCGGCCACCGCACCGAGTGCACCGATCACGCCGATCCACGCGCGGCGCGTGAGCCCGCCTGGCGAGAGCGCGCGCACGTCGGCCGTTGCGGTCGTCGGAGGGATGGGCGGCGAACGGCGCATCGGGCGATGTATCACGTTATGATAGAGAGGCGGTATAGCAGCCCTGACGTGGATGTCAACCGACGTCCGGATGCCCCGCCTGCAGATGCGCTCATGTGCTACTCGAGCCGATAGTCGAAAGGCACACGGACGACCACGGCGCGGCCCTGGCCCTCGCAGTGCAGCTGGCGCACGATCGCCATGCTCGACTCGGCGAAGATCGGGCTCGACGCCTGCACGGGTCGAACATCGGCGAGGCTGCCGTCGGGTTCCAGCGTGAACTCGATCAAGGCGCTGCCGTGGTCGATGCCCTGCTGGCGCGCACGCCGCGGATACGCCGCATCGCCCATCGCCGTGCGGTAGTTCGAGCACGCGACGCCGGCCGTCACTGCGCGCGCCGGCTTCGGCGCGGGCGGTGCGGGCGTCGGTGCCGGCGGCGCGGCGGCGACCACCGGCGCAGGTGGCGGGGCAGGCGATGGCGTGATCGTCGCCGGCTCCGGCGGCGGTGCATGCGTGACCGCGACGATCGGCGAGGGCGGCGGTCGCGCGATGCGGATCTCGGGCGGCGGGATGTAGGCGGGCGGCGGCGGCGTGAACTGCGGCGGAGGCGGCACGACTTCCTCCGGGGGTGGCGGCTTGCGCACCTCCTCGATGATCTTCGTCTGGATGGGCGCGTGCACGACGTCGACGATGCGCCTCGCGAGCCCGCTCACCAGCGCATACACGAGCGCGACGTGCAGCAGCAGCACCAGCCCGAGGCTCGTCGCGCGGGAGCCTGCATGAGTGCTTCGTGCGGCGTACTGCATCCGCGTCGGCGTCCTACTTCTGCTCCTTTGCGATCGCCTCGGCGAGCTCGGCCTCGCTCATGTGCGAGCGGCCTTGCACGCGAGCCGCTTCGCTCGCCGGAACGGCGCTTCGCGCGTGCGGCCATCGGCGTCGACGCCGCCGTACGACGCGCCTTCCCCGCGGTGCACCGCCCCTCCGCCCTTCTCGGACCGCGCGTCCGACGGACCGCTGTGGCCCTTCGGCGCCGGGTGATCCCCGATCGTCTCGAAGCTGTGCCTGAGCGCGGCGTAAGCGTCCTCCAGTGTCCTCTCGTGCGTGCGTTGCGCCTTCGGCGAGGGCGAACGCTTCAACGTGCTGGGCAGCTGGTGCTGGCCTTCGGGCATGGCGATCTCCGGTGCGGGGCGGACGCATCCGCCCGTACGGTTGGACCGCGCGCGAAGCTCGCGGTTCGCGCGTGCGACGAAGAAGCGACTTTCGCCTACGCGCTCGGCGCGGCGTTCGGTCAGCGCAGCGTGTACAGGTACGCGGCGATGTCGCGCGCGTCACGCTCGTCGAGGCCCATCTCGGGCATCGCGTTCCCCGGAACGACCTGCTGCGGATGGCGCAGCCACGTCACGAGGTTGCGCGGCTCGTTGCGCAGCACGCCAGCCACGTAGGTGCGGTCGGCGAAGCGCGTCAGCGGCGGACCGACGTTGCCGCGCGCGCCGCGCAGGCCCGGGATCGTGTGGCAGGCCGGGCACCCCACATCGCGCACGAGCGCACGGCCGCGTCGCGCGTCGGCGCCGGCGATCTGCCAGGCGGGATCGGCGCGCGCAGGCCAGGCGAGGCGGGCGAACGCGACGAGGGCGATGACGAGCACGAGCCAGCCGAGCCACGGCGTGCCGCGCACCGCCGCGTCCTCCACGCGGACGCTCGTCATCCGTGACATGGCAAGCCCACGATCGCCTGGACCGTCTCGAAGGCCACCGCGACGACGAACAGCACGCTCGTGAGCACGCCGGCGAGTGCGAGGAAGCGCGTGCGGCCGTCGCCGCTCTCGAGCAGGTGATGCGCGGAGCCCGGACGCTCGGCGCCGCTTCTCCGGTAGGCGACGAACGCGACGACCCCTGCGATCACGCACACGAGCAGGGCGACGACGTTGGCGCCGGCGAGCGCGATGCTGAGGCCGCTCCAGATCGGCGTGGCGAGCGGCTCGTCCTTCGGGTAGCACGCATAGCCCGAGAGGCCGACGTCCAGCAGCGACTGCACGCTCCACGCGGCGGGAGCGCCGAAGAGGCCGACTGTGATCAGCCATCCGGGCACGCGGTCGCGGTGCGGCGCCGGATGCGCGGTGTCACGCGCCGCGTCGGCGGGACCCGTGCCGGTGGCGGGTTCACGCGTGGCCATGACACTCCCTCCGTCTCATCGCGTGAGGTAGGGCATCACGTAGAACGTGAAGAACACGAACAGCCACACGACGGTGACGAAGTGCCAGTAGATGACCCCGATCGACACCGCCGAGTGACGGCGCTGGCCGAAATAGCCGAGCGCCGTCCACACACCGAGCACCGCGAGCATGACGAGGCCCACGGCGACGTGCGCCATGTGGAAGCCGGTGATCGTGAAGTAGAGCGAGTCGTAGAGGTCGGAGGCGGCGTTCTTGCCCTTCGCGTGCCACTCGATGCCCTGCAGCGCGAGGAACACGATGCCGACGACGAGCGTCGCGACGATGCCGGCGACGAGGCGCCCACTGCGGCCGCGGCGGATGCCGTGCTCGCCCCAGGCCATCGTGATGCTGCCGAGGATGAGCAGCACGGTGCCCGGGATGGAAATCTTGAGCGACGGCGCTCCGTCGGGCGGCCATGGCGCATGCGCCTGCGCGGCGAGGTAGTAGTAGGAGAAGAACAGGTAGGAGAACAGCGACGCCTCCGTCGCGATCAGGGCGACCATGCCCCACCACCCGGACGAGAGCCGTCCCTTGCTGCCGACGGGCAGGGGTCGATCGAGGACGAGTGCTTCGTCAGCCACGCACGATCTCCATGGTCTGCCCGAGCTTCGCCTCGGGCCAGAGCCACGCGACGAGCGCGACCGCGCTCAGCAGCGCGGCGACGATCGCGAGCGTCCACGAGTGCACCAGGAGCCCGACGAACGACAGCGAGAGGGCGATCGCGAACAGCAGCGGGGCGAACGAGTCCTCCGGCATGCGCAGGATGACGTCGGGCTCGGCGTCGAGCACGGTCGTGCCGATCGTCTCCCGGCCGTCGTCGAGGAGCAGGCCTTCCTCCACCGAACTGCGCCCGGCAATCCCGGTGAGCCGATCCTCCCAGAGCGGATGGCGGCTCGCGATCGTCGGGATCACGCGGAAGTTGTACGCGGGCGGCGGGGAGGCGGTCGCCCACTCGAGCGTGGAGGCGTCCCACGGGTTGGGGCCGGCGCGTGCGCCGGAGCGCCGGCTGCGCCAGACGTTGACGAGGAACAGCAGCACGCCGAGCGCGAACACGTACGAGCCGATCGAGATCACGAGGTTCACCGCGCCCCAGCCCATGCCGCTCGGATAGGTGTAGATGCGGCGCGGCATCCCGAGCAGCCCGGCGATGTGCATCGGGAAGAAGCCGACGTTGAAGCCCACGAACGACACCCAGAAGCTCCACTTGCCGAGGCGCTCGTCCATGAGCCGGCCGGTGAACTTCGGAAACCAGTAGGTGACGCCGCCGAGCACCGCGAACACGTTGATGCCGATGATCACGTAGTGCAGGTGAGCGACGACGAAGTAGGTGTCCGTGAGCTGACGGTCGACCGGCACCGACGCGGTCATGAAGCCCGACACGCCTCCGATCACGAACAGGATGACGAAGCCCGCGAACCAGTGGAAGGCGGCGGTGCGCACCGGCCGCCCGGTCCAGATCGTCGCGAGCCACGCGAACACCGCGACTGCGCTCGGGATCACGATCGCGAAGCTCGCGGCGGAGAAGAACGACAGCGACAGCTGCGGCAGGGTGGTCGCGAACATGTGGTGCACCCACACGCCGAAGCCGAGCACCATCGTCGTGACGGTGGCGAGCGCGACGGCGGTGTAGCCGACGAGCGGGCGGCGGCAGAACACGGGCAGGCCGTCGGAGACGATGCCCATCGCGGGCAGCACGATCGCGTAGACCCACGGGTGGCCGAACATCCAGAACAGGTGCTGCCAGAGCAGCGGCTGGCCGCCGGCGGAGACGTCGAAGAAGTGCGTGCCGAACTGGCGGTCCATCCACAGCATCAGGAAGGCGAGGCTCACCGCCGGCACCGCGAACAGGTTGCCGACCGATGCTGTGAGCGTGCCCCAGACGAGGATCGGCACGCGGTTGATCGACATCCCCGGGGCCCG
>Ga0335069_10002608_pt1 | contig 27663 bp, 24 predicted proteins | sample Lox_Sample_11_FD_206714 | JGI IMG/M metagenome (GOLD analysis project Ga0335069, IMG submission 206714) | Soil microbial communities from Loxahatchee National Wildlife Refuge, Florida, United States - Lox_Sample_1.1 | ecosystem: Environmental > Terrestrial > Soil > Wetlands | place: USA...
ACCTATGCTTCCTGGGGCGTGGACTATCTGAAGCTCGACTGGTGCCACGCCGAGGACCAGAATTCGGTCGAATCCTATTCCCTCATGCGGGACGCGCTCAAAACGGCGGGCCGCCCCATCGTGTATTCGCTCTGCGAGTGGGGTTCGACAAAGCCGTGGCAATGGGCCAGGGATGTCGGCAACCTGTGGCGGGCCACAGGTGACATCAAGAACTGCTGGGATTGCGGGGAGCGTAAGGACGACGGGTTGGGGGTCGTTCAGATTCTTGACCTCGTGGCTGACATCGGATATGCGGCCGGACCCGGTCATTGGAACGATCCCGACATGCTGGAAGTGGGCAACGGTAAGCTGACTCCGGATGAGACGCGCGCGCACTTCGGCATGTGGGCGATGCTCGCTGCTCCTCTCATTTGCGGGAACGACCTGCGCCACATGGACGCCGACACGGTGGCGATTCTCACCAATAAAGAAGTCATCGCGATCGATCAAGACCCGCTGGGCAAGCAGGCCGGCCGCGTGCGGAAGGAAGGCGACAAGGAGATTTGGGCGCGCGAGCTGGCCGGCGGCAATCGCGCGGTGGCCCTGCTGAACCGCGCCGCGGCGCCTCAATCCATCACCGTCCGTTGGGAGGACTTGGGCTATCCGGCGCATTTTTCGGCCGCGGTTCGCGACGTGTGGCAGCACAAAGACCTGGGAACAATGACGGGGTCCTTTACTGCGACCGTGGCGCCGCATGCGGCGGTGATTGTGACGGTCCGGCCGTAAGAAGATCGCGGGAATCAAGAATGTCGTTGGGGGCGCACCGCCGTGCGGCCCTACGGTGCCGAACGTCGCGGCGAGTTCTGCTCGCCACGTGGTGGCCTAAGGTTGCCGCGACGCCAGTCAAGCCGCACAACCGCCAGGGTTTCGCAGCGGGTTGCAGCAGGCAGGGGGTTGCTGTTAAGCTGAGCACTCCGCTAACGCCGGGTCGCGGTGGGTCTGTTCGGGCGGGGAAGCCCGCAGTGAGGTGGAATTGTGAGGATTGCGGTCCGTTTTAGTCAGGACGCGGCGGTTGTGAGCCTGAGCGGGAAATTCCTGGCGGGCAGCGATGGCCCTTACCTCCGGCAGAAGGTGAAGGACCTCATCGACGCGGGGACCAAGAAGCTGATGGTGGATTTTGCCGATGTCCCCTACATCGACTCGACGGGGTTGGGATTCCTGGCCGGCGCCCGGGTTACAGTCCAGAACGCTGGGGCGCGCATGGTGCTCGCCAACGTCAACCAACACGTGCGAAGAATCCTGGATGATGTGAACCTGACCCAGTTCTTTGCCCTGGCCTCGGGCGAGCCCGCGGCTTTGGAAATGCTGAACCAGGCTGCGGTTTTCGAGGGGACGGCTTTGCCTTCCAAACGAGAGCCGCAAGCCAAGAAGCGGCCGGCAACGGCCCCGGAAGCATGAGGGGTCGAAGCCGGACCGTGGCGCGGCGTGCCGCCGGGGGGCACGGTGTGTTCCACAATTGACAGCACTTCCCGCTTGGGGTATTTTCGCATGTGCGCTTCAAGCGGCGGCGCGGCGCCGGCCGTCAGCCCCGGGTAAGAATTGCTGTGTGGGTTGACGTCTGGGCCAACGTGGCCGCGCCGACTTAGTAGCACGGATTCCGCCTTCATCACCCCATAGTCTCATGGAGAATCAGGACCGACGCCGGACCGATCGTATCCTCGCCCCTGTGCGTATTCGGGTGATCGGGAATGATACGCGCGGAGTTTCCTTCGCCGAAGAGACCGTCACTGTGACTTTCAACCAGCACGGTGCGAAGATCAGCCTGACGCATTCTCTGCTGCCCGACGACATCTTGCTGGTGAAGAACCTCGAGAACGGCATCGAGGAGGAGTTTCGCGTGGTGGGCGCCCTGCAGCAGGTCTTCGGAGACCGGCGCGAGTGGGGCGTTGAGGCTCTGAATCCAGATAGCGGCATTTGGGGCGTGGCGTTTGTCCCCAACGCGGATGGCGTGGCGCCGAAGGTCCTGGTGGAATGCGCCGCCTGCAAGACGGCCGCGCAAAGCACGCTTTCCAGCATTGAGTATGACGTGCTGCTAGCCACCGGCCTGATTTCCCGTCACTGCGAACGTTGCGGAGAGACGACGCGTTGGAAGCCCAGTGAGCAGATTGTCACGCCGGAGATGTTCACCCGCTCGACCGAGCCCCGGGGCCCGATGACCGTAGAACGCCGGCGTACGCGCCGCCTGAAGCTCATCATGCAGCTCCGCGTGCGGAACAGTTGGGGCGTTGTGGACATTGCGCAGACCCGCGACGTGTCGAAAGCGGGCCTCTGCTTCTTCAGCACCAAGCGATTCTCCGTGGCCGATGAGGTCTACATCACTTTGCCCTACGCCAAGCACCAGGCGCCGCTGGAAACCAAAGGCCGCATCGTCTGGGCTGCGGACGCTTCTTCCGGCAGGTTTTACGGCGTTGAGTACGTCCACTGACTGCGGACGCGGTCTTCTCCGGCTATTCTGGGATGAACCCTTCCCTTGTCCGAGGTGCCCGTGCAGCGATTCTTTGTACTCTTGGCGGCGGTTATCTTGCTGGCCGTCACGGCAGCTGCCCAGGTTGCCCACCAGCATCACCCGCCGGAATCAACCGGTGCTTACATCCGGGTACTTGAAGATCCGGACCGCTCCAAGTGGCAGAATCCCGAAGCGGTGGTTGAGAAGCTGGAGCTCAAACCCGGTGACGCCGTGGCCGATCTGGGTGCGGGCTCGGGATACTTCACCCTTCGTTTGGCTCGCGCTGTCGGCCCTCGGGGTAAGGTCTATGCGGTGGATGTTGAACAGGGCATGCTCGATTACCTCAAGCGGCGAGCCCAGGCCGAGCACCTCGCGAATATTCAACCTGTCCTCGCCGGCGCCCACGACCCCAAGCTGCCCCCTGCCTCCGTGGACGTGATCTTCATCTGCGACACGCTGCATCACATTCCCGATCGATCGACTTACTACCCGTTGTTGGCCCGAGCTTTGCGCCCCGGCGGTCGCCTGGTAAACATCGATTTTCACAAGAAGCCCTTGCCTGTGGGGCCGCCCATCGAGATGAAGATTTCGAAAGCGGATATGATCGAAGAGGTGAAGCCGGCGGGCTTCCGCGTGGCCAAGGACTTTGACTTTCTTCCCTACCAGTATTTCCTGATTTTCCAACAGTAGCGCCGTCCTTCAGGGCGGCACGTGCCGGGCTGAACAGGCTGCAGACTTTTTCCGCAGCCTCTGAAGCCCGGCGCTACACCCAAAATTAGGACGGCGTCCGGGAGCCTTTCCCTCGAGGGGCCATTCAGTGGGATAATCTGCCGTCTCAAGATTCGGCGGCGCGCGCCTCTCGCGGCGGCCGAAAATCCCTTCCCTCGAGGACGACATGACTCATCGTAAAGCTCTCCTCTGGCTGATGGCTGGTATTCTCCTGGCCGTACCCGCGCGGGCCGCCGAGCCCGCCGCGGCCAGCGTCTGGTTTGTCGATTCGCTGATTAAGATCTTTCCAAACGATGTCGATGGCGCTCATCGCCTGGCGAGCGTTGATCTCCTTGCGGCGCGCGGCCAGCACGTAAGCGTGCAACTGGCGGTGCGCTCCGCCCGCCCGCTCGAAGGTCTTACGGCGGAGGTCGCAACCCTGAAGGGCGCGGGAGGCGCCACGTTGGACGGGGCGAGCGTCCGTCCGGTGGGTTACGTGGTGGTGGGCTCGCACACCCGCAATACGCCCGAGGACGAACTCGTGGGAGAAGCCCCCGGCTGGTTCCCCGACCCGCTCGAGGATTTCCCCGTGAGCCTCAAGGCGCGCCGCACGCAGGCGCTCTGGGTCAGCGTCGCCGTGCCCGCGGACGCGACACCGGGCTCGTACCACGGCGCCGTCGTGGTGCGGGAAGGGAAAAGGGAACTGGCGCGCCGCGAGCTGCACGTCAAGGTGCTTGCGGCAACCGTGCCCGCCGAGCACAAGCTGAAGGTCACGAACTGGTTCACCTTCGACGACAAATCCTCCCAGCAGTTCTATGACGTCCGAGAGTTCACGCCGGACTGGTGGACGCTGATCGACAACATCGCTCACGTCATGGCCGCGCACCGGCAGAACATGGTCATCACGCCGCTCCTGAACCTGATTGCGCCGCGCGTGGAGGAGGACCACCTCGCCTACGACTTTGCGAACTTCGACCGCTGGGTGGAGACCTACAAAAACGCCGGTGCCATCGGGTACATCGAGGGCAGCCACCTGCTGGATCGCGCGGGCAGCTACGACGCCGGGCTGATCGTCCACACGCTCCAGATTGTGGACGGCAAGGTGGTGCCTGCCGCGCTGCCTCCGGACGACCCACGCGTTGAGCCCTTTGTCATCGGATTCCTCACCGCGCTGAATGCACACCTTGAAGAGAAGGGTTGGAAGTCGATCTACTACCAGCACATTCTGGACGAGGCCCATGGCACGGAGCCGCCCTACTACGCGCGCTTTGCGGAACTGGTGCACCGCTGCCTGCCGGGCGTGCCCACGATGGACGCTGTGGACGCCGAGCACATGCCCGACGAGTTGCAGAAGTACTGCGATGTATGGGTCCCGCAGCTTGGCCGTTTTGACGACCAGATGGATATGATCCGCCAGCGCCAGGCGAGCGGCCGCGAAGTGTGGTACTACACCTGCCTTTTCCCCAACGGACGCTACCCGAACCGGCTGATGGATTACCCGCTGCTCAAGGTGCGGCTGCTCCATTGGCTCAATTTCCGCTACGGCTTCACGGGGTTCCTGCACTGGGGCTGGAGCTATTGGACGCCTGACCCGATTCTCGACACGCAACCGGTGATTGACGCGAACACGGAACTGCTGCCTTCGGGCGATGCGTTCATTGTGTACCCCGACAAGCGAAGAAAGAGCGTGTACTCGTCCATTCGCCTCGAAACCATGCTTCAGGGCATTGAGGATTATGAGATGCTCCAGGCTTTGAAGGCCAAGAATCCTGCTGAAGCGGAGCGGTTGGGAAGGGAAGCCATGGCAGGCTTTACCAATTACGTGCGGAACCCTGCGGAGTTCCGAAGCATCGAGCGCCGTTTACTCGAGGAACTGGCCAAGTAACGGGCCAGCCCAGGAGCCCGCTAGGCGGAAATTCTCACCCTCCTTTGTGCAAGTAATGTGTGTCCTCGTGCTGTCGGAAGCATCTATTGTTCTTAGGAGGCGTATCCCATGTTTGCAATCACTGGTGCGACTGGAAATACGGGTAGTGTCATTGCCGAGCAGTTGCTGGCTCAGGGAGAGAAGGTCCGGGTGATTGGCCGGGACCAGGGGCGGCTGGCGCGATTCGTCGCGAAGGGTGCGGAGGCCGCCATTGCTGACCTCACGGACGTCGCGGCTCTTACGAGGGCGTTCCAAGGGGTCCAGGGCGTTTACGCGATGGTTCCGCCCAACGTCGGTACTCCCGATGTTCGGGGTTATCAGGAAACAATCAGCGACGCACTGGCTGTGGCCCTTGAGGAAGCGTCCGTCACCCACGTGGTGGTCCTCAGCAGCATTGGCGCCGACAAGGCGGAGCGAACCGGGCCGGTGGTGGGACTTCACAACCTGGAGCAGAAACTGAACGGTATCTCCGGCCTCAGCGCTTACTATCTGCGCGCCGGCTATTTTATGGAGAATCTTCTGGCGCAGGCGAACGTGCTTCACACGATGGGGAGCCTGGGCGGACCGGTGCGCGCTGACCTGCGCCTTCCCATGGTCGCGACCCGCGACATCGGGGCCGCGGCCGCGCGAATCCTCGCGAAGCACGACTTCGCCGGCAAACAGGCTCACGAACTGCTGGGTCAGCGCGACGTGGATTATCGGGAAGTGGCCTCGGTGATTGGTAAAGCGATCGGGAAAGAGCACCTCACTTATGTGCAACTGCCGCCGGAACAACTGAAGCCCGCGCTGAGGCAAGTGGGTTTATCGGCGGATATGGCTGACCTGTTGCTAGAGATGGCGGCCGCGTTGAACTCCGGTTACATGGTGGCTCTCGAACGGCGTACGCACCAGAATACGACGCCCACTGCACTTGAAACCTTTGTGGCTGAAGATCTCGTCCCGCGCTTCCAGTTGGCCGCCGCTGCCGTTTAGGCGGGGTTAACTGTTGTAGCAGCGGTCTGCGACCGCCGAACGGCGCTCATAGACCGCCACTACAATTAACGTCGCTCTGTAGGGTTAACCTACGCGATTCCGACGTGAATGGAACCTGCCCCGCCTTGCGGATACATCCAGTGCCAACTGCCGGAAGCGGGGCAGACCTTAAAGCAGGAGCCTGTTCCTACTGGGCCGGCGGTGTCGCTGCGGCGCTCTTCTTCCCTTCCCAAGCACCCTTTTGGTCGGCGTCCTTTGACCAGTCACCGCTCAACTGGCCGTTCCGGAACTTCCCAGTCACCCGATAGGTCCCCTGCGGTATCTCGATGTGGATATCGAGCACTCGCTTTTTGTAGGTCGCCGTCGTGATCGAGACCTCGCCTTGAGCGGTCGAGACCGTACCCGTCACGGTTTCCTTGTTCTGCTGAAGGTTGAGAGTAAATGGCATATCGCCTTGAGAAGTGCCATGCGCGACACATTCCCAAGTTCCGGTCATGGGGCTGGCTTTGGGCTTGCCGGGCGCCCCGAGCATCGCAGTTGTTACTGCGAGTCCTAGAAAGCAAAGGCCCATTCCTACGCGGATTCGGCTCATAGTCGGTTGACTCCTTTCAGAATGACATACTCAACCTTGTTTGAGGTGAGTAATTCGATAAACGCGCGCCAATCTTTCGGAAGCAGCATCGCCCTCCTTGTGAGCCACGGCCGGAAGTTGGAAGAGAATCTCCAGCCGTCCGGCGGGAGAGAACCGCCGATAGTACTCGCGCGTGGCTTCTTCTGCCTCCTCAAAGGTTCGGAACTTGGCAAACACAGGTTACATGCGCCTATTCTACCTGCTGCCTACCTGAAATCCTATGTCTGAAAAATCGGTTGTTAGTAGTTCCGGCCGCTTGCCAGCCCACGCTGACAGGGCATAGTTCTCGCACATTCGCCTGCACGGCCGGATCCTCCTCACCGAGGCAAGGGAAGCGTGAGCGAACTGATTCCGACGAGAAGATTTGGGGCGAGGCCGAGGTAGAAGATCCCGAGGATACTGGTCGCCAGGACAACACGCACGGGCCAGGGCAGGACCGCCGCGGAGGTCTCCGTCTTTCCTTCACGCATGTACATGGCGATGATGACGCGCAGGTAGTAGTAAACCGAGACGGTGCTGTTCAGGAGCGCCAGAACTGTGAGCCCCACCAGATGTGAGTGCATGGCGGCACGGAAGAGATAGAACTTGCCGAGAAATCCCGCGGTGGTCGGGATGCCGGCGAGCGAAAGGAAAAGCACCGCGAGGCACGCGGCGACGGCGGGCCGTTCCGCACCGAGCCCCTTGTAATCCTCAATCTCCACCAGTCGCTCTCCCGTGCTGGCGAGATGAGCGATCAGAATGAAGGCTCCCACGTTCATAAGAGAGTAGGCCACGAGGTAATACATCACGGCCGAAACGCCGCGCGAGCCGCCTGCCGCGAGGCCCACCAGAATGTATCCTGCATGCGCAATTGACGAATAGGCAAGCAGCCGCTTGATGTTGCTCTGCCACAGCGCCGCGAGGTTGCCGACGCACATGGTGAGGGCCGCCGAGACCCAGAGAAGCTGGAACGTGACCCCGCTCGCGCCCGCAAAGCTGCCCACAAAGACGCGCAGGAGAATGGCAAAGGCGGCGGCTTTGGGACCCACGGAGAGAAATGCGGCTACCGGCGCCGGCGAGCCCTGGTAAACGTCCGGCGTCCAAATCTGGAAAGGAACCGTGGAGAGCTTGAAGGCGAGGCCGACGAACATCAGAACCAGAGCGACAATCGCAAACCGGCTCCATTGACCGGGACCTGCAAGCTGCGCCCGTATCCCCAGGAGATTCGTAGTGCCGGTAAGGCCGTACACCCAGGCGATTCCGAACAGGAAGAACGCCGTGGCAAACGAGCCCAGCAGGAAGTACTTCAGCGAGGCTTCGTTGGAAACGCGATCTTGTCGGCGAAAGCCCGCCAGAATATAGGTGGAGATCGAAGAAATCTCGAGACCCAGGAAGATCATGATGAGGTCCGTCGAGGCGGCCATGAAGCACATGCCGACGGTGCCGAGCAACACCAGAGCGTAATACTCGCCGTGCTGAATGTGGTCGCGTTCGAGGTAGTCCATGGAACCCAGGATGACCAGTCCCGCCACGAGTAGGAAGAGGTAAATGAAGTAGAAACTGAATCCGTCGGCGGCCAGAGCGCCGCCAAACGCCATTCCCGGGTCAAGCGAAGTCCGGAAAGTCGCAGCGCCGGCGGCCAGCACCCCGAGCACGGCCAGCCAGCCTAACAGTTTCTTGTGTGCAGCTTCCACGAAAGGTTCTAGCACCATGACGAGCACGCCAAACGCCGACAGAACAATCTCGGGGAGAATGCGCAGGAGATCTGCCGTCTGGAGGGTGATCATCGCTCACCCCCCGGGAGCCGCACGGGGGCGCGCTCCGTGGAAAGCCAGGTCTGCTGCTCGACGCGCTGCAGGATGGAAGCGACACTCTGATCGAGGCGCCGCAAGAACGGCTGTGGGTAGATTCCCATCGCGAGAATGACGAGGACCACGGTGGTAAGGATGAATTTCTCGCGCCGATCGCAGTCGGGAAGGTTGCGATTCTTCTCGTTGCGAATCTCGCCGTAGAAGACCCTCTGGTACATCCAGAGCAGATAGACTGCTGCCAGCACAACTCCTACCGCGGCTAGTGCCGCATAGAGCGCCCGCGAGTGGTACGAACCCACGATAATGAGAAACTCGCCGATAAAGCCGTTCAGCATGGGCAGGCCCAGAGATGACAACGTGACGATTAGGAAGAACGTGCTGTAAACGGGCACGGAAGTGGCCAGGCCCCCGAACTCGCTGATCAGGCGTGTGTGCCGGCGGTCATAAAGCATCCCTACCAACATGAAGAGCGCGCCGGTCGAGACGCCGTGGCTGAACATCTGGTAGATCGAGCCTTCCATGCCTTGCGCGTTGAACACGAAGATGCCCAGCACACAGAATCCCAGGTGTGCAACGGAGGAATAGGCCACCAGTTTCTTCAAGTCGGGCTGCACCATTGCCACCAGCGCGCCGTAAATGATTCCGACGATGGCCAGCACGCAAATGACGGGAGCAAATTCATGCGAGGCGGCGGGGAAGAGCGGTAAGCAGAAGCGCAACATGCCGTAAGTCCCCATCTTCAGCAGGACCCCGGCCAGGAGGACAGAGCCCGCCGTGGGCGCTTCCACGTGTGCGTCGGGCAGCCAAGTGTGAAAGGGGAAGAGCGGAACTTTGATGGCGAAGGCCACGAAGAACGCCAGGAAAAGCCAGCGCTCCGTTTGCGGCGAAAGCAGCGTCGTGCTCAGGTGGCCAAGGACGTCAGGAAAATCGAAGCTGCCGGTGACGTTGTAGAGGTACAGGATCCCCACCAGCATCAACGCGGAGCCGGCCATCGTGTAGATCATGAACTTGACCGCGGCATAGACGCGCCGCTCGTGTCCCCAGATCCCGATCAGGAAATACATGGGGATCAGCATCACTTCCCAGAAGACGAAGAACAAAATCAGGTCGAGGGAAACGAAGACGCCTATCATTCCGGTTTCGAGAGCGAGCAGGAAAAGGAAAAACTCTTTAACGCGCTGCGTGATGCTGTTCCACGAAACCAGAATCGAGAGCGGCGTGAGCAGTCCCGCCAACAGAATCATCAACACGCTGAGCCCGTCGATGCCCAGGTGGTAGTTGACGGGCGGCACGACCATCCAGACATGGAATTCTTCAAATTGCATCCCGCTGCGATGGAGGTCGAACCCGAGGTAGAGCCCGACCGTCCCGAAGAACGTTAGTACAGAAACGAGCAGCGCCAGCCAGCGTATGAGCGGTGCGCGCTCGCGCCCGACGAAGGCAATGATGGCGGCGCCCACGAGCGGCAGGAACGTCACAATCGAAAGTGCATGTGCGGTGTACCAGGTCATAGGTCAGTGCGTTGCCACCACGAACCAAAGCCACGCGACGGCGCCGAGCAGCACCCAGGCAGCGTAGCTGCGAATATTGCCGGACTGGATGCGGCGCAGAACTCCGCCCACCCCGGCGCTGGCGCGTCCCGTGCCGTTCACGAGCACGTTATCAATGGCGCCCTCGTCCACGACGCGCCACAGGAATTTCTCCGAAAGAGCGCCGAGCGGATGCACGATCAGCCAGTTATAGAACTCATCCACGTAGTATTTGTGCACCAGGATTTCGTAAACCGCGTGAAATTGCCGCGCCAGCTTGCCGGGTATCTCGGTGGCCTTCGCGTACCACCACAGTGCGATCCCAATCCCAATCAGCGCGGCCAGCACGGACAATCCCATCAACACTCCGGTGCTCACTCCTTCTGCGCCAGACCCGTGAGAGTAACTAAGGGCTTGCTGGGCTGGGGCAAAAACCGGTTCCAGATATTGATCGAATGCTTCCCCGCCGCCCAGGGCGCGCGGCCAGCTCACATAGCCCGCGACGATGGAAAAGAACGCGAGCACCATTAACGGCGCGGTCATCTTGGAACTGCTCTCGTGCAGATGGCGCGCGGTCTCGGGTTCGACGCGCGATTCCCCCCAGAAAGTCAGGCACAGGCCGCGGAACATGTAGAACGCCGTGAGCCCTGCTGTGAACGTTCCCACCCAGAATAGCCAGGGTCGGCCCAAGGGACCTTCATAAGCTCCCGCCAGAATCTCGTCCTTGCTGAAAAAGCCGGCGAACAGGGGCACGCCGCTGATCGCCAGGGTCGCAATAAGAAATGTGGCATGCGTGATCTTCAACTTGTGGCGCAGCCCACCCATCTTGCGCATGTCTAACTCGCCGCTCATGGCATGCATCACGCTCCCGGCTGCGAGAAAGAGCAGGGATTTGAAGAACGCATGCGTCATGAGGTGGAAAATCCCGGCCGCGAAAACGCCAGCCCCGCAGCCGAGAAACATGTAGCCGAGCTGGCTGATCGTCGAGTAGGCGAGCATCCGCTTGAGGTCGTTTTGCGTGAGGGCGATCGTGGCCGCGAAGATCGCCGTCAGACATCCGACAGCGCCCACCACGGCTAGGGCCTGCGGAGCGTGCGCAAAGAGAATGCTTGATCTCGCCACGAGATAAACGCCCGCGGTCACCATTGTGGCGGCGTGGATCAGGGCGCTCACGGGCGTCGGCCCTTCCATGGCGTCCGGCAGCCAGACGTAAAGCGGAAGCTGGGCGGATTTCCCCGCCGCACCCAGGAACATCAGCAGGCCGATGGCCGTCAGAGTCCCCTGCAACTCTCCCGGCGCCAGGGCACCGATCCGCGCGAAGAGGGTTTCGAAATCCAACGAATGAAAAGTCCAGAAAAGCAACGCCACGCCTACCGTGAAGCCGGCGTCACCGATGCGGGTGACGATGAACGCTTTCTTCCCGGCATCCGACGCCGACTGCCGGCGGAAGTAAAAGCCAATCAGCAGGTAGGAGCAAAGCCCCACGCCTTCCCAGCCCACGAACATCAGCGGGTAATTCGCGGCCGTGACGAGGGTCAGCATCATGAACAGGAACAGGTTGAGGTAGCAGAAGAACCGGTAGTAGCCGCCCTCGTGCTCCATGTAGCCGCGCGAGTAAAGGTGGATCAGGAAGGCCACCACCGTGACCGTGAGGGTCATGATAAGCGTCAGCCGGTCGTAGTAGAGCGCTCCCGCAACCGTCAGGTCGCCGGCCTCGATCCAAGTGAAATAGCGGTGCGCGAAAGGTTCCAGGCTCGTGCCCGCCGCCGAATAGATCCAGGCCGTGAGAAGCGCCACCAGCATCGAAAGACCAGCGCAGCCGCAGGCGATGAGCGAAACCAGGCCCTGCGAGAAGCGCCGGCCTAAAATACCATTCAGCGCGGCGCCCGCCAGTGGCGGCAACAGCATCAGCGGCAATAGAATCTCAAGACGCATGCAATCTCTGCCCGCTTGTCATCCTTCGCTACGCTCCGAATGGCAGTAGGGGCACGCCATAGCGTATCCCTACAATTTCATCGAATCGACATCTTCAATATCCAGCGATTCGCGATTTCGATGCAGCGCAATGATGATGGCCAGCCCCACGGCGGCTTCGGCAGCCGCCACCACGATGACAAAGAAGACAAAAAGCTGACCATCCAGTTTGCCGAGAAATCGTGAGAAGGCCATGAAAGCCAGGTTCGCGCCATTCAGCATCAGCTCAATACACATAAAGACGGTAATGATGTTGCGCCGCAGAATGAACCCCGCGGCACCGAGCACGAAAAGGACGGCGCTAAGCCCCAAGTAATGTGAAAGCGGAACCATAGCAAAAACCAGGAGCCGGTAGACGGTATACGGTAGACAGGGGTACCGCTGAGAGCCGATTTCCCGTCTACCGTACGCCGTCTACCGTCTACTGCCTTCTATCAAAATTCCTTCTTTGCCAGAACTACTGCTCCCAATACCGCTACCAGGATCAGAACGGACGTCACTTCAAAGGGCAATACATATTGCCGGAATAACAGGTGACCGATAGCGGCGGGGCTCCCATCCATTGCGGGTGGGGCGCCGGCCGTCGCCGGGAACTGCTTCCAGACCACGACGAGCATGCCCGCCAGTAAGGCCGCAACGAGCGGCCAACCCAACCACCGCGCCAGGCTGCTGCGGCCGCGCCCGGTCTCATGGCCGGCATTCAGGAGCATGATCACGAAGACGAACAGCACCATGATCGCACCCGCGTAGACGATCACTTGAATCGCCGCCATGAACTCTGCGCCCAGCAGCAGGTAAACCACCGCCAGCGAGCAGAGCACGACAATCAGCGAGAGAGCACTGTATACGGGCGTGCGCTGCAAGATCACGTTCAGAGCAGCCAAAATGGCTACGGCAGCGAAGATGTAAAAGAGAATCGCCATCTTAATGGCCCGCGCCACCGGGTATCGTAGCGCCGCCCTTTAGGGCGGCACGTGCCGGGCTAAAGCCCGGCGCCACGCCGGGCACGACGTCGGCTCGCGGGCGTCACGAATTCTGCCACGCAATCACTAGGCTCGTCACCAGAATGTTCAGCAAACCCACGGGCAAAAGAAACTTCCAGCCGAAGGACATGAGCTGGTCATAACGAAAGCGTGGCAGCGTTCCACGCATCCAGATGTAGAAGAACAGAAAACAGAAAACCTTCAAACAGAACCAGAAGACTGGCAGAAGCATCCGCACCAGCGTCGGCCCGAACACCGGCCCATGCCATCCCCCGAAGAAGAGCAGAGTGGCGAGGCACGAGACCGTGACCATGTTCGCGTATTCCGACATGAAGAACATGGCAAATTTGATGCTGCTGTACTCGGTGTGGAATCCCGCCACCAATTCCGTTTCGCCTTCCGGCAGATCGAAGGGCACGCGATTGGTCTCCGCCACCGCCGCCGTGAAGTAAACGAAAAAGCCGATGGGCTGAACGAAGACGTTCCAATGGGGAAGGCCGGTGTTTATTCCAGCGATATGCCAGAACCCGCCCTGGGCGTCCACAATCGACCGCAGGCTGAGCGTGCCCGACAACATGATAACGCCCACCACGGCAAGTCCCAGAGCCAGTTCGTAACTGATCATCTGCGCCGAGGAACGCAGCGCACCGAACAGGGGATACTTGCTGTTCGACGACCAACCCGCCAGCGCGACACTGTACACGCCCAGGGAGGTGACGGCAAACACAAACAGCAAGCCGACGTTCACGTCCGTAATCTGGAACTGAATCGGTATCCCGCGGAACGTATAGCTGCCGCCGAAAGGAATGACGGCGATGGAAAGGAACGCCAGAACAAATCCCAAAAAAGGCGCCAGCCAGTAAATTATCCGGTCGGCCTCGAGGGGCAGGATCTCTTCTTTCAAAATGAACTTCGCGCCGTCGGCGAGCGGTTGCAGCAGGCCATGCGGCCCGACGAGATAGGGTCCCCAGCGAGCCTGGATGTGGGCGACGACTTTGCGCTCGAGCCACGTCAGGTAGGCAATCGCGGTCAGCAGGATAAATAGGACGACCACAATTTTAGCGACCGCGACGAGCAGCAGAATTGGCGTGTCAGAAAATGTGCCCATGGGGTTTCTTAGCTTCGTGCACGGAATTGAGCGCGTCACTAAAGCGGCTCAAGGTCCCCGAGGTGAAAAGCGAGTCCCGGGACGAGAAAACCAAGCCTGCGCCGTCAAGTTCCGGCGGCGTTCCGCTGGGATGAGTCGCGAGCGCGCGGCCCAGCAGCAAACTTGGGAGCGGCAGCGCGTAACCAGGCACCTGCGCGATGATCTCCTTCAGCACATCGTCGGGAGAATGATAAGGCCAGGTGTGGCCCATCAGCCGTGCGAGCGCCAGAAGGATCTCGAGGTCGCTCTCGGTGCCCGACTTGCGCATGATCTTCTTCAGCGCCTGCACTTCACCGCAAGTGTTCGTGACGGTTCCGGATTTCTCGGCAAAGCTTGTGGCCGGCAAAACCACATCCGCCAGTTCAGTGGTCTCGGTCGGAAACAATTCCGCCACCATCAGAAAGGCGAGCGAGCCCAGTTTCTCCTTCGCAAGCCCAAAGGTCTTGACGGGATTTGATCCAAACACCAGCAAGGCTTTAATCTCGCCCGACTCGATGCCGGCCAGAACCGAGCGGATGTTGCGGCCCGGCGCTGAAGGTATCTTGGCTTGCCAGGCGGACTCAAAGCGCTCGCGAGCGGCGAAGTCCGAAAGAGGCGCGTAGCCAGGCAATACATCGGGCAGCAAGCCCATGTCTGCGGCGCCCCGGGAATTCGCGTAATCGCCCAGTGCTACAAACCGTGTACGGCCCGGCAGCGTGAGTCCCCAGCGCACGAGGTGCCCAACGTCTTCGCCCCGGATTTCGTCTCCGAAGACGATGATGGTATCGGATTCCTTCTTGAGCCGTTCGCCGAGTGAGCCCAGAGCGCCGGGATCGTCGGGCACGAGATCACTTGCGGCTGGATGAATCCCAGCCAGAGCACGAATGGCTTCCGCCTCGCCTTCCGGCTTCGTCGTCACGCTCAGCGTCGCCTGGCGCTGCAATTTGATGGGGCGGCTGTTCAATAAGTACAGGTGTGCATTGTGCTGGCGAACCGCCTGGCGAATCTGGTAAGCCACCAGCGGGTGTTGATGCGTCGGATCGTTTCCCGTCAGGAAAATGCTGGAGGTTTCGCGGAGGCTCTCAATCGTCGCATAACGATCCGTGGCTCCGGCTTCGGTGAGCGCACGCACCAGGGAGCAGTAATCCGCCGTCCGGTGGTGGTCGAGATTATTGGTCCCGAGCACGGTCCGCGCAAAACGGCCGAGCAGGTAGTTTTCTTCGTTGGTCGTGCGGTTCGAGCCAATCACCGCGACGGACTCCGGGCCGTGCTGCTTCAGAACGTCCTGCAAGCGGGCGGCAACCACTCCCAAGGCTTCATCCCAGGTTCCCGCTTCCTGTTTCCCATTTCGCCGGATGAGCGGAGAGGTCAGGCGCTTCGGGCTATTGACGAAGTCCCACCCGAAGCGGCCCTTCGCGCACAGGAACTCTCCATTGAAGCCCGAGTGGTCGCGGTTGTTGGCGCGGAGGATCTCGTTGTTGCGGACGGAAAGCGTGGTCCTGCAACCATCGCCACAGTGGTTGCAGACGGTGCCTGTGTAGGTCAATTCCCACGGGCGCGTCTTGTAACGATACGTTCCGCTGGTGAGCGCGCCGACCGGGCACACGTCAATGCACATGCCGCATTCTTCGCATTCCAGTTCTTCGCCGCGGTTGGGAATGATCTCGCTGTGCGCGCCGCGGAAGCCGATGCCGTAAGCGTTCACGTCCATGCCCTCGTCGCACACGCGGACGCAGCGGTAACAGAGGATGCAGCGCGGCCAGTCGTAGTAGACGAGATTCGAGAACTTGCGCTCCTCGTGGTGGAGCTTCGCTTCCATGAAGCGCGTTTCCGCCGCGCCGTAGCGAAAGACCGCGTCCTGCAACTCGCACTCGCCGCCCTTGTCGCACACGGGGCAGTCGAGCGGATGATTCGTCAGTAGGAACTCCAGCATGGCCTTGCGGGCGTTCTTTACTTCCTCGGTGTCAGCGTGGACCACCATGCCTTGCGTCGCAATCGTTGTGCAGGCGGTCTGGAGCTTGGGCATCTTTTCGATCGCAACGAGACACATCCGGCAGGCCCCTTGTAGCGTGAGGCCCGGATAGTAGCAGTAAGAAGGAATCTCGATCCCCGCTTGCTTGGCCGCTTCAATCAGCAGCGTGCCTGCCGCCACCTTCACTTCCTTGCCGTCGATAGTGAGCGTCACAGGGGGAGCCGCGGGATTCGGCTGCGGCGAAAGGCTGGGGCTACGCGTGTAAGGCCCCGGGACATGGAGGTTCTCCTCCTTCGGGGGCATGTCGAGGATGACGAACTCTTCCTTCATGCGACGCTCACCCCCTTATTTTCGTAAGGGCAACACCCAAGTTTTAGATGCTCCTCAAACTCCTGCCGGAACTTCTTCAAGATGCTGATGGTCGGCATGGCGGCGGCGTCGCCCAGCGGGCAGAGCGTCTTGCCGAGTATGTTGTAGGATACATCCAGCGCGGTGTCCGGGTCCTCCGGCAGCGCGCCTCCGGAATGGAAGCGATCCAGCAAACGGTCGAGCCACGAGGTACCCTCGCGGCAGGGAATGCACCAGCCGCACGATTCGTGCGCGTAGAACTTGGCGATGCGGCTCGCGACCTTCACCATGCAGGTGTCCTCATCCATTACGATCACGCCGCCCGAACCGAGCATGGAACCGATCTTCGAAACCGAGTCGTAGTCCATGGCCACGTCGATCTGGTCGGCCGTCAACACGGGGCACGAGGAGCCGCCGGGAATCACGGCTTTGAGCTTCTTTCCGCCCAGCACGCCACCACCGACTTCTTCAATGATCCGGCGCAGCGGGAAGCCCATGGGCAGTTCGTAGACGCCCGGACGCGCAATGTGGCCGCTCAAGCAGAACAGGCGTGTGCCGCCGTTCTTGGGCGAGCCCAGCTTGGCGTACCACTCCGCGCCATTCAGCAGGATGTGGGGAACGTTCGAGAGAGTCTCCACATTGTTGATGACGGTCGGCCCGCCATAGAGTCCCACGACCGCGGGAAAGGGAGGCTTAACGCGAGGATAGCCGCGCAGTCCTTCCAGCGAATTCAGCAGCGCGGTCTCTTCGCCGCACTCGTAGGCGCCCGCTCCCGTGTGCGTCGAAAGGTCGAAATCGAAGCCCGAGCCGCGCAGGTTCTTGCCCAGGTAGCCGCCCTGGTAAGCTTCTTCGATGGCCCGGTCCACAATGTCCTGAAGGTAGCGATACTCGCCGCGAATATAGATGAAGCCCTGATGAGCCTGAATGGCATAGCCCGCGATGATGATGCCCTCGATCAGTTGGTGCGGGTCGTACTCCATCAGCGGGCGGTCCTTGCAGGTGCCGGGCTCGCTTTCGTCCGCGTTGCAAACCACGTACTTGGGCTTTGCCGATTGCTTGGGGACAAAGCTCCATTTCATGCCGGTGTTGAAGCCCGCCCCGCCGCGCCCGCGCAAGCCGGAGTTTTTGACTTCGTTGATCACGTCTTCCGGTTTCATCCCCAGGGCGCGCTCCAGGGCCTTGTAGCCGTCGTGCGCAACGTACACGTCAAGCGCGGTCGAGTTGGGCAGGCCAAAGCGCTTGCTGATGACCTTCACCTCAAGCGGGCTATTGCCCATCGGGTTGTTGTAGCCAGGCATGGTCGAAAAGGTGTTAGTGCTCGGTGGCCAGTGGCTAGCGGCCAGTCGCCACCTTCTACCTACATCTTCGGTGCTTTCTTCTTCAGTTCTTCGATCAGCGCGTCAATCTTCTCCGGGCTCAGGTTCTCGTAATAATCGTAGTTCACCTGCATCGCGGGCGCGCCGCAGCAGGCTCCCAGACACTCGACCTCTTCCAGCGAAAACAGGCCGTCCGGCGTGGTCTGCTTGTGCCCGATTCCGAGCTTCTTCGCGCAGTGCGCGAAGGTCTCATCGGCGCCGCGCAGCATGCAGGAAATACCTTTGCACACTTGCACGTGGTACTTGCCGACGGGATGGCGATGGAGCATCGAGTAATAAGAAATCGTCTCCACCACTTCGATGGGCCGCACGTCCACGCGGCGCGCGACTTCCGCGATAACCTCCTCGCTCACGTGGCCCACTTCGTCCTGCGCATAGAGGAGCAACGGGACCAGCGCCGAGCGCTTCAAGGGATAGCGCGCGATGAGCTGGTCGAATTTCCTTAATAAAGATTCCGAGAGCATCGTAGTTAGTCTTCAGTTGTCAGTTCTCAGTTTTCAGTAACAAGCGATGATGCCCGTGCACGGCCGCGCAGCGGCCAAGAAACTGAAAACTGATGACTGATCACTGACAACTTCTTCTATCGATCCACTTCTCCCAGCACAATATCAATCGTCCCGATACAGGCCACGACATCGGCGATCAGGCGGCCCTCGATCAGTTTGGGCAGCGCCTGCAGGTTTGCGAACGACGGGGCGCGAACGTGGCAGCGGAACGGTTTCGGCGATCCGTCACTGACCATATAGAATCCCAATTCGCCGCGCGGCGATTCGATGGCCTGATAGACTTCGCCCACGGGCGGATGGAAACCTTCCGTCACGATCTTGAAGTGATAGATCAGCGCCTCGATGGACGTTTTCATGCTCTCGCGTTCGGGCATGACGATGTGCGGGGCGTTGGCTTTTGCCGGCCCTTCCGGCAGGCCCGCCATCGCCTGCTCGACAATGCGGAGCGACTGCCGCATCTCTTCCAGGCGCACGAGGTACCGGGCGTAGACGTCTCCTTCGGGGCGGGTCGCGACCTTGAAATCGAACTTCTCGTAACTCGAATAGGGTTGTTTCTTCCGCAGGTCCCAGTCGGGGCCCGAGCCGCGCAAGGAAGGACCCGAGAGCCCGTAGGCGATGGCATCTTCCGCAGAGATGTATCCGACGCCCTGCGTGCGGTGCAACCAGATGGGGTTCTTGGTGAGCAAGTCTTCGTACTCGGCCAGTCGCCCCGGGAAAATCTTGACGAACTTCTCGACATGCTTCAGCCAGCCCAAGGGCGGCTCCAGGGCTAGGCCGCCGATCCGGAAATAGCTGGTCATCATGCGCTGGCCGGACACCGCCTCAAAAATGTGCAGTACGTCTTCGCGTTCCCGGAAGCAATAGAGGAACACCGACATGGCGCCGAGGTCGATGGCGTGCGTTCCGAGCCATACCAGATGGCTCTGGATGCGGGTCAGCTCTGTTAACAGCACGCGAATCCATTGCGCGCGCGGCGGAATTTCCAGGTCGAGCAACTTCTCGGCCGCCAGGCAATGTCCCAGGTTGTTCGAAAGCGGCGCGAGGTAATCCATGCGATCCGTGAGCGTGATGCCCTGGGAATAGGTCTTGTCCTCGAACGATTTCTCGAACCCGGTGTGCAGGTAACCGATGTCGTACAGGGCGCGCACCACCGTTTCGCCCTCGAGATCGAGCACCAGGCGCAGCACGCCGTGCGTCGAGGGATGCTGCGGGCCCATGCTAAGGATGACCCGCTCTTCCTTGCCCGGAATTCTCTCCAGCGTGACGGGCATCAGCGATACCCCTCTGTTGGATAGTCCTTGCGCAAGGGGTGGCCCTCCCAGTTATCCGGCAACAGAATTCTCTTGAGGAAGGGATGACCTTCGAACGTAATGCCGAAGAGGTCGAAGACTTCGCGCTCAAAGGCGATGGCCGAGGGCCAAACGGGAACCGCGCTGGGGACAGCAGGATTTTCGCCGGGGAGCCGAACCTTCAGGCGCAGACGCTGGCCGTTTTCCAGGGAAAGCAGGTGGTACACCACCTCGAAGCGCGGCTCCTGAGGGTAAAGGTCCAGGGCGGTGACGTCGGCCAGGAAACGAAATTCTAGGCCAGGTTCATCGCGAAGGAATTCCCAGGTGTGGCGCAACAAGGCGGGCCGGATATAAAGCGTCACCTCATCCCGAAAACTGGTGACATTCTCAATGGCGTCTGGAAAATACGCTTGGAGTTTCTGCCACGCGAGACTATTTTGGGGATCAGCAGTCATTGAGATCAATCGAAGAGGCCGCCAGGATGCGTGGCTTCACCGCGGCGGTGCGAACCGCCGCGAGACTGAGGTGGGGCTGGAACGAGACCCCATCTTCCTGTGGTTAAACCGAACCTTCATCCATCCTCTGCGCCGAGCCTTCCTGAGCCTGCTGATCGCCAGCTAACGGGTCCAGTCCAAAGCGCCTTTCTTCCAGATGTAGACGTACCCCGCCAATAAGACGGCGATGTACAGCAGCATCTCCGTAAACCCGAACCACTTCAGGCTCTTGAAAACCACGGCCCAGGGATAAAGGAACACGGCTTCGACGTCAAACAAGATGAAGAGGATGCCGACCAAATAAAAGCTGACTGAAAAGCGCTCACGAGCGTTGCCGACCGGGGAAATGCCGCATTCGTACGGCGAGAGCTTGTCACGGCTCGGCCGCTTGACTCCTACCCACCAGGAAAGGCCGAGCATGGCAGAGGCCAACGCCACGACCATCACTACATGCAGCAGGATAGGAACGTAAGCTCCAAGCATATCAGTTAGTTACAGCCACTTTGACGTGTGTACCCCGAACATTTAACTATACGGTTCGGCTCAAAAAGGTGTCAAGTTTTTTCTTGCCTGGGAGGCGGCGAGCCGCTAACATTCGGCTGATTCGAGCTACTGGCTTTGGCTATCGGCGGGACGCCTATGGTGATGGGGTTCAACACGGACATTCAATATGGAGGGGTTGTATTGCATGTCCAGACGGAGCAGCGCAAGGACGCAGCCATTGAGACTACCGTCTACCGGCGGGGCGCTGTGGTCCACAAGCTCAAGAGTTCCTATCAGGATTTGTTGAGCGCTCGCGATTTCAGCGATGAGCAGTTGAGGGGGCGCCTCGAAGACCAGCATCGGCAGGTTATTGCCCGCATCCGCGCCGGCGAAATCAAGCTTCCGGCATAGGATCCTTCCTGTTGCGGAGTTCCCATTGATCAACATTCGTGTGAACGGTGAGTTGCGAGAGGTGCCCGAGGGTCTCGATCTCGGCGCATTGCTCGATTGGCTCAAGCTTCCCCGCGACCGGGTGGCGGTCGAGCGTAATCGCGTGATTGCGCCGTGCGCGGAATGGAGCAAGACGATTGTCCAAGCGGGCGACAGCTTAGAAGTGGTACAGTTCGTCGGCGGTGGCTGGGCGTGTGTGTAACGGATCTTTACGCGACCTCGCTGCAATCGGCGCGGATTGACCCAACGGGCGGGATTGGCGTGGACTTCTCACCGCGTTGGGATACGGGTGGAAGGGCGGGGCTTTAGCCCCGCCGAGATTGAGGCTTCCCCCACTTGTTTGTCCCGTGCCCCGCGCAGCTAGCATTGCAAGCTGCGCGGGACAGGGGCGTAATCTAAAGGGCCGTGTGACGGCGGGGCTAAAGCCCCGCCCTTCCAAAACCGCGAGAAATCAGGGCTCGGCGCGCGATGCCCGAAGCTTCACGATGAATCTGATTACACATAGTCCCCAAAGCATTGTGGTGGACCTGCTGATCAAGTTAGCGGTCATGGCCCTGCTGGCGGGATTCATTGCACGTTTTGGGAAGTTCCGGCAGTTGCTTTTCATCGAGCAACGGGGACCGCGCGAAAAGGTGTTGTTTGCGGCTTTCCTGGGAGTGCCCTTTGCGCTCGGCGTGGTCACGCGCCTGCTTGTGCATTACCAGGCCGCCGATCTCAGCCTGGAAATAACCGTGGTGGCGGGGCTGCTGGGTGGCACGATTGTGGGGTTGGCGGTGGCCATGATGGTTGGCCTTCCGCCTCTGTTGGCGCCCCATGCCGAGTTCCTGGCATTACCGATGGCCGCCCTTTATGCGGTGGTGGCGGGGTCGGCGCGCTGGGTGTGCCCCGATAAGGAAGAGGTCTGGAAGTTCTCAGGGTTTGTGGACCTCAGCCTTTATCGTTCCATCAAACAGCGGTTCAAGCACCCGGCGATGGATTGGCAGGTACTCTTCTCGTTGATCTGCATCATCCTGGGCATCGCCCGGATTTGGGTCGGCCACATCGGGCACGGCCGGCTGTTCTATGCGGATTCACCGCACTTTTGGGCGCGCGGGCTGATTGTGCTGGCCACCTTGTTTGCCGTGGGCTTGCCGGTCCGCATCTGGAACACGACGCGGATCGAACGGAAACTGGAAGAGCAGGACAAGGCGCTGCTGCAAGCGCGCATGGATGCCCTGATCAGCCAGATCAATCCTCACTTCCTTTTCAACACTCTCAACACCGTCTCGTCCCTGACGCGCTTCGATCCTGACACGGCCCGCACCGTGTTGCTGAAACTCTCGAACATTCTGCGCCGCCGGCTGAGAACCCAAGTTCACTTCGTGCCCCTCAAGCAGGAAATTGAGTTCATCGACGACTACCTGGACATTGAAATCGTGCGCTTCGGCCGCGACAAGCTCCAGGTCCGCAAGGAGATCGAGCCCGGCACGCTCGAGATGGCCGTCCCCTCGATGCTGCTGCAACCGCTCGTCGAAAACGCCATCCGGCATGGGGTTGGGCCAAAGATCGATGGCGGCACCATCACTCTGCGCGCCGTGCCCCGCGACGGCCGATTGATCATCGAGGTCATCGACGACGGCGTCGGCATCCCGGAAGCGAAACGGAGCGGGGTTTTCGACAGCGGCATCGGAATCAGCAACGTCCGCGAGCGCTTGAAGGTTCTCTACGGCCAGGATTTCTCCATGCAGATTGACAGTACCCCAGGGCAGGGAACGGCGATTCATCTGGAGATTCCGCAACTCGTAACTACGTTTTCGCCCATGCCGGCGTGATGCGGCTACCGAACTGAGTTGGCGACGCGTGGCTCCCAGGTTTGTTCATTTGCGGATCGCATACGTCCCGACAAGGGCGGCGGGACGTATGCGCCCCCCGGAGGCCAATACGCAGGCATGTGCATTTTGTCCTCCTCTGCAGTTCTTCTAGTCCCCCACGGCGTGGGTGAGGTGTATAATCGCGCGCATGTGGCGGCGTCGGTTCCTGCTGCTCTCAGGCCGTTGGTTCGTAGCGTGTAGATTCCTGCCCCGGCGGCAGGCTGTCTCGCCATCGGAACCCGCGATCTTGGCTGCGGTAGCCCATAAACGCCGCGCCGAACGCCAGCTTTTCCATTCCTCGTGGGTGTCTCTCCCAGATCACCGGCAAGCTACGTTCTACCCGCGCAATCAGCTCACAGTCGCCAGGCCGATGGGAGCCGTCTTGATGCGGCATGGAGGAATCTTGCCAGACACGGTGATCACACACATCCCGACGTGCAACGTTGGGGGGATGTACGCCCCGCGGCATAGGGCATGTAGACGGACGCGAGCATGACAAATTACCAGGACGCCCCTGCACCCTCTCAATTCGGAATCGATGAGCAGTTGCTGAAGGTGGAATTCCCAATAAGAGAAACGCGCGTCTACCTGAACAACGCGTCCATTGGGCCTCTGCCAACACGCTCGGTTCGGGCGGCCCGACAATACCTCGAACAGCAGCTTGCCAGTGCGAACGCCTATTATACGCAGTGGGATGAGACCGCCCAGTGTGCCAGGGAACGTTTTGCCTCGCTCATAAACGCCACTCCCTCCGAGGTCGGCCTGGTGGGCAATACGACGAAGGGGCTGCTTCTCTTGGCGAATGGATTGGAATGGCAGAATGGTGACAATGTAGTTCTTCCGGAATTTGAATTCCCAGCCAATATCTATCCCTGGAAGAACCTTGAAGCCAAGGGCGTAACATTGCGATTTGTTCCCGAAAGAGACGGACGATTCGAACTTGAAGACTTCGCCCGGCTTATCGACGCGCGAACGAAGGTGCTGACGGTTTCCTTTGTCGAATATTCTACCGGCTTTCGCCAAAACCTTGAGGCCCTGGGAAGGCTGTGCCGCCAGCACAATGTCATCTTCTGTGTAGACGCGATTCAGGGAATCGGCGTGATCCCGCTCGACGTTAAGGCGGCCGAGATCGACTTTCTGGCTCTTGATGGTCACAAGTGGCTGCTCGGTCCGTACGGAATTGGTTTCCTGTTTTGCCGCCGGGAACTTATGGATCGGTTACAAGGGTTTCGTGGCTGGATGAGTGTCAAGCAACCGGGCAACTACAGCGATTGTGATCAGCCCCTAGCGGAATCGGCGCGGCGGTTTGAGGAGGGATCCTTGAACTACCTGGGGCTCTACGCCTTGGAGCGCTCCGTCGAGCTGATTGGGGAGATAGGGGTCACGAACATCTACAGGAAGGTGATGGGCTTAACCCGTTACTTGGCGGACGGGCTCACCGAAAGGGGCTATCGCGTTGTATCGTCCATGGCCGGGCCCGAGCGTTCTGGGATTGTAGCTTTTGATTCACCGCGCTTCAAGTCGCAAGACTTGCTAAAGGAATTGTTCGCAAACAACATCATCTGCTGCGTGCGAAGGCGTTTTGTCCGTCTTTCACCGCACTTCTACAACAGCTTCGTCGAAATGGACCGTGTTCTGGAGGCGATATCGCGTCACCGCGTGGTCTTCGAGAAAGGAAAGGCAGCATGAAGAACAAACGGATTGTGGTCACTGGCGGCGCAGGTTTCGTGGGTTCAAACCTACTTCCGCATCTGCTCCGAGAGAACAACCGAGTTGTGGTCTTTGACAATTTCAGCAACGGGAAGATGGAAAACCTCGTGGATCTAAAGGGCGATCCGAACTTGCAGATTGTCAAGGGCGATGCCCGGAATGCCGACGAGGTGAAGCACGCATTTCAGGGTGCCCAAGTGATCATCCATCTGTGTTGTCAGGGCGTGCGCCAGGCCATTAAAGACCCACAATATGTGAACGACGTTATTGTGGGTGGCACTTTGAATTGCCTTGAAGCGGCGGTTGAAAACAAGGTCGAGTTGTTTTTCAACGTCTCCTCCGTGGCTGTTTATGGAAAGGCAAAATACTTTCCGGTGGATGAAGAGCACTCCATGTCGCCGGTCAGCGCGTATGGGATTGCCAAAGCGGCTCAGGACCTTTATGTGCGCAATTACGGGTTCTTTCGGGACTTGCCGTGGCTGACGCTGCGGTTCACGGCCATGTACGGCCCTCATTCTCACTGGGAGAGTTACAGCGGAGAGGTTATTCCACGCATGGTGATACGGGCCATGAATCGCCAGCCGCTGCTTGTGTTCGGAGAGGGGACCCAAACGCGAGATTTTCTCTATGTCGGCGATGCTGTGAAGGCGATTCTGGCGCTTCTGGATGCTCCCCAGTGCCAAGGTGAGATCTTCAATTACGGCTCGAAGACGGAGACGTCGATCATCGAGATCGCCGAAACGATATGCCGGCAATTCGGCATGCAACCCGCCTCTGGCATTCAGAAGCTACCCATGCGTCCGGGCGACTCCGCGAGGGTTGTGTGTGATCACACTAAATTCAAGAACAGGCTGGGTTTCAGTCCGGGGACTGCGATGGACGACGGATTGCGGAGCACAATCGAGTGGTTCGCAACCCTACCGTACCCGCCTGAGAAACTTCTCGCTGATGTCACAGTTAAGAACTGGCAGTAGTTTTCGGCATTGATGGGCGCCGACATGGTGCAGAACAGTATGCATCCTGCCGAATGCCCGATGGCACTCCGGCTTGGCCATCATGCCGCTGCGATCTAACTGGCTAACCCAAACAGACAATCTGTGGAGGACACGTCCTATGGGAAGAACATCGGGCAATCCGATTACGATGACCTGTCCCTCTCTCCGGGGGACAGACATGAAAGGAGTGAGAGTGCTGGTGACTGGGGGCGCCGGCTTTGTAGGTTCCGAAATGGTGCGACAGCTCTGCGCCGCTCAAGCGGAAGTGGTGGTTTTGGATAACCTGGTCAACGGACGCCGGGAGAATCTCGAGGGACTTCCCGAAGATCAGGTCAAACTCCATGTTGGCGACATCCGTGACGATGTACTCACCGCTCGACTGATGCAGGGAATAAGCCTGGTCTACCATTTGGCTTGTCTGGGTGTTCGGCATTCTCTCCACTCTCCGGTCGAGAATCATGAGGTTAACGCGACGGGAACTCTCAAGCTGCTGCTGGCCGCCAAGGCAGCGGGCGTACGGCGGTTTGTATATACCTCCAGCGCCGAAGTTTACGGAACACCACTCTGGGTCCCGATCACGGAAGATCATCCTGGCCGTCCGGCGAATGTGTACGGAGGCGCGAAGCTCGCCGGCGAAGGCTACGTTCGGGCCTTTGGCATAACTCGTCATTTTCCCACAGTTGTTCTCCGGCTGTTTAATAGCTATGGGCCGCGCTGCCATCATGAGGGCGATTGTGGTGAGGTTATCCCCCGATTTCTTTTGCGCTGCATGGCCGGATTTCCCATGGTTATCTTCGGTGATGGCATGCAGACGCGCGACTTCAACTATATTGAAGACACGGCGAAGGCAGTGTTACTGGCTGGCCTTGTAAACGAGGCCGTTGGTCAGACTTTCAACGTCGGCTGTGGCAAAGACTATTCCATAAACCAACTCGCCATCGAGGTCGCAAACGTTGTGGGGCGCTCGAAGGTCGAGGCGATCTACGATGCCCCCAGACCGGCTGACCTCATGAGGCTTTGCGCCGATTCCACCAGGGCACAAAAGGTGCTGGGCTACAAGCCTGTAGTGTCCCTGACGGAAGGGCTTACCAGGCTCAAGGCGTGGTACCTGAGCCGCAAGAAGTCCCCGGAAACGCTGCTGAAAGATGAAGTCCTGCATAACTGGGATGCAGGCGAGGTGGCGAGGGCCGCGTGAGAACTTGATACTTCGCTTGATGTCTCGCCGGAGACCGGCCTACCGCCCGATGGCCGTCGCGGGTTGTGGATTCATGGGCGGTGGTTTGTTCGCGTTTTTTGCAATCGTTGGCGTGTCGCATACATCTTGGCAGAGATGGCCGCGACATATGCGCCGTCTGGCCGGATGGAGAGACTGATCCTTTCTTCGCCCGGTTTTGTTGCTCCACGGGAGTGAGTCCATGAAACCGGCATTGGTAGTACATTGCGTACTCCTGGCAAGCTGGACGTGGGCCGCCGCGCGGGCTCCTGAGCACCATATGCAGACACCGAAACAACTTCGGTGCCAAGAAGGGACCGGACAGAAGAACAACTCCCTGCGGGCTGGCCTACAGGACATGCCTTCCCCTGCTCGCGCCACGGCAGCCACGCAGCACCAGCGGCCTCACCCGGGGCTTCGGGTCGCGTTGGCACAACTCTCAGTCGAAGATGGTGATCTGGCGCACAACATGGAACTGGTTCGAGAGGCCGCCAGCGAGGCCGCACGCCAGCGGGCAGACTTCTTGAACCTGCCGGAGGCGGCTGATTACGGTTGGCTCTACCAGCAGGCGCGCCGCGACGCTCTGCCCATCCCCGGCCGATACACGAATCTTCTGAGCGAACTTGCGAAGCAATACCACATGTGGATCTCCGCTGGGTGTCTCGAGAAGGACGGCGACCGCGTGTACAACTCCGCCGTCATTGTCGACCGTCAGGGTCAGATTGTGTTGAAGCACCGCAAGATCGATACGCTGGCGTGGTTGACACAGGACCTCTATGATACGGGCGACCCGGACGATATCAAAACTGTCGAAACCGAGTTCGGCCGCATTGGACTCACGATCTGCGCTGACAA
>Ga0335069_10002609_pt1 | contig 27649 bp, 27 predicted proteins | sample Lox_Sample_11_FD_206714 | JGI IMG/M metagenome (GOLD analysis project Ga0335069, IMG submission 206714) | Soil microbial communities from Loxahatchee National Wildlife Refuge, Florida, United States - Lox_Sample_1.1 | ecosystem: Environmental > Terrestrial > Soil > Wetlands | place: USA...
AGCTTGACCAGGCTGTACCAGATCCCCCGCCAGGCCGCCCGGTCCCGCAGCCGCCGGTCGAGGCGGCCCAGGACACCGGTGCCCGGCTGGAATCGCGGCGGGGCCTCGACCTGCTGGCCGAGTATCCGGTTGCTCAGGCGGCGGTGCAGTGAGCCGATCCGCCGGGAAAGCCGCAGGGTCAGGGTGATCAGCAACAGGCCGACCACGGTGCCGAGGACCGACACGGAGACCGTCAGGCCGAACGCGAGCAGGGCCACGAGGATCCAGAAGCCGAGCGCGCCCGCCAGGCCGCCGAGGCCGCAGTACAGCAGCTCACGGCGGTTCCGGCGGGCGAGCGGGGCCTCCAGGATCAGCCCCGCCACCCGCCGGATCTCCTCGTCCATGGACCTTATTGTCCTCCGCTGAGCGGTTCAGTTCACGCGTCGCGGCGGGCCAGCGCCCAGGTGCCCGCGGCCAGGGCGATCGCCGCGTAGAGGCACAGCATGCCGAACCCCGCGCCAGGTGACAGGGTGTGCGACTGCGGCTTGACCGCGGTGATCGAGTTCTCCGCGATCAGCATCGGCATGAACTGGCCGACCGAGTTCTGGATCGAGGTGCCCAGCGGCACCAGGATGAGCGGCAGCACGAACAAGATCCCGGCCACGGCCGAGATGGCGCCCGCCGTGTGCCTGATGACGGCGCCCAGGCCGAGGGCGAGGAGTGCGATCAGGGCCGGGTAGGCGCCGGCCATCAGCACCGCGCGCAGCACGCCCGGCTGGCCCAGGGTGGCGTGCGGGGCGGGCGACCTCAGCACCAGCTCGCCGACGGCGAAGGAGGCGAACGCGAGGACTTCACCGGCGACCAGCGTGACCGCGGCGAGCACGGCCGCCTTGGCCGCGAGCAGCAGCGGACGGTTGGGTACCGCGGCCAGCGTGGCCCGGATCATCCCGGAGGAGAACTCCGTGGTGATCACCAGCGCCCCCAGGACGCCGAACGCGAGCTGGCCGATCGCCAGCCCGGCGAAGCTCTCCTCGGTCGGGTCGAAGGACGCCCGGTCCGCGGGCGACATCGTGGCCCAGTGCTGGTGGGCCATCACCAAGATGGCCAGGCCGATCAGGCCGGCCGCGAAGACGAGCAGGACCCAGGCGGTGGAGCGGACGCTGCGCAGCTTGAGCCATTCCATCCGGGCCACGGACCGCAGTCCGTAGCCTGGAGTGGCCATGCTGGCCGTCCCGGTCAGTGTGGCCGTGGTCAAGGCAGGCTCCCCTGGTAGGCGATGCTGCTGGCGGAGTACTCGGCGCTGCCCTCGGTAAGCTGGAAGAACGCTTCTTCCAGGGACTGGCTGCGGGCGGACAGTTCGGCCACGGTCGTCTGCGCGAGCAGGCGGCCCTGGCCGATGACGATGAGCTGGTCGGCGGTCTGCGCGACCTCGCTGATCAGGTGGCTGGAGATCAGCACGGTGCGGCCCTGCGTGGCCAGGCTCTTCAGCAGGTTGCGGATCCAGCGGATGCCCTCCGGATCAAGGCCGTTGACCGGCTCGTCGAGCACGAGCACCGCCGGGTCGCCGAGCAGCGCGGCGGCGATGCCCAGCCGCTGGGCCATGCCCAGGGAGAACTTGCCCGCGCGGCGGCCGGCCGCCATCGCCAGGCCGGTGATCTCGAGCACCTCGCTGACCCGGCGGCGCGGGATGTCGTTGCTGGCCGCGAGCGCGGCCAGGTGCGAGCGGGCCGTCCGGCCCGGGTGGAACGCCTTGGACCCCGAAACCTCGAGCAGCGCGCCGACCTCGCGCAGCGGGCTGCGCAGGTCGCGGTAGTCCTTCCCGTTGATCCGCACCGTCCCGGCGTCCGGCCGGTCCAGGCCGAGCATCATCCGCATGGTGGTGGACTTGCCGGCGCCGTTCGGGCCGAGGAACCCCGTGACCGTGCCGGGACGGACGTCGAAGCTGAGGTGGTCTACCGCGGTCGTCGGGCCGTAGCGCTTGACCAGGCCACGTGCCTCGATCATGAGAAACCCTCCAAGTGATCGGGAGCGAGCCCGGCCCCCGTAAGGCGAGCTCACTCTGCTGCGTCTGGTGTTCACGCTACGAACCAGGCATCCCCGCGGGGAACGTGGCGAGCACCCCTCTTGAAGGTGGGGTTTCCCCCCGTGCGCCCGGCTGTTTATCCTCGTATGGGGTATTTGATGGTTTGTGTCGCCTTCGGGGCGTGCTGTGATGCGGGTGATCATCGCGGGGGCCGGTATCGGCGGGCTCTCGGCGGCCCTGTCCCTGCACGCCGCGGGGATCGGCGCGATCGTGATCGACTCGGCGGTCTCGCTGCGGCCGCTGGGCGTGGGCATCAACCTGATGCCGCACGCCGTCCGCGAGCTGACCGAGCTCGGCCTGGGCGGCGAGCTCGAGGCGACCGGCATCCCGACCGCGGAGATGGCGCACTTCGACCGGCACGGCAACCGGATCTGGGGCTTCGCCAGCGGCCGCAGCATCGGCTACCGCTGGCCGCAGTACTCGATTCACCGGGGCGAGCTGCAGATGATCCTGCTCGCCGCGGTGCGGGACCGGCTCGGGCCGGGCTGCGTGCGGACCGGGACCGCTTTTTCCTCGTTCCGCGAATCCGCCTCGGGGGTGGAGGTCCGGGTCCGCGACCGCGTGACCGGGACGGCGTCGGTGCTGCGGGGCGACGTGCTGGTCGGCGCGGACGGGCTGTACTCGGGCGTCCGTGCCCAGCTGCACCCGGGCGAGCCGCCGCCGCGCTGGGGCGGCATCATGATGTGGCGCGGGATGGCGGAGGGCGCCCCGTTCCTGACCGGCCGCACGGTCGCGGTCGCGGGCACCAACGCGGCGCTGAAGTTCGTCGCCTACCCGGTCTCCCGCCGGGCCGAGCGGCGGGGCCGGGCGCTGATCAACTGGGTGGCCGAGGCCCTGCTGCCCGCCAGCCGCGCTCCGGGTGACGTGGCCGACTGGAACCGGTCCGGGCAGGCCGAGGACGTGCTGCCGTGGTTCGCGGACTGGAAGTTCGGCTGGCTGGACGTGCCTGCGCTGATCACCGGGGCGCCGCGGATCCTGGAGTACCCGATGGTGGACCGCGACCCGCTGCCATCATGGGGGTCCCGGGTTCATGGCCGCGTCACCCTGCTCGGCGACGCGGCCCACCCCATGTACCCGATCGGGGCCAACGGCGGCTCCCAGGCGGTGGTGGATGCCCGGGTGCTCGCCTGGTCGCTGGCCCGCGCCCGGTCCTCCCCGGGGAGCCCGGCCGAGGGCCTGGCCGCCTACGAGGCGGCTCGCCTCCAGACCGTGAACGCGATCGTGCTGGCCTGCCGCGACATGCCCGCCGACCGGCTGCTGCAGATGGTGAGCACGCGGGCGCCGGACGGGTTCGGGCGGATCGAGGACGTGCTGAGCGCGGCCGAGCTCGCCGCGTTCGACCAGGCCTACCGGGCGACCACGCTGCCCGACGTGGCCGCGCTCAACTCCCGCCCGTCGCTGACGCCGTTACCGGTGCCGTGCCACCGGTAGGGCGTTTCGTCACCAGTGGTGCGTGGTGGCATAGGAGTGGTTGACGATGGCCTCGGTATCCTCCGGCGGCTGGTAGACCGACTGCACGGCGACCCGGCCGGGACCCCACAGCCTGACCCAGATGCTGCGGTAGCTCCACCGGCTGCGCCAGAAGGCGAAGCCCATGTTCCTCGGGTACTCCAGGTGCAGCGCCGTGCGCACCGTCACGTCCCGGTACAGCAGGGAACTCGGCTGGATCAGCAGGGTCTCGCCTTGCCGCAGGTCGCGGATGAAGGTGTTGCCCGGCGCGTGCAGCAGCAGCAGGCCGTGCCCGCCCTGCGCGCCGAACACGTCGCCGTACTGCCCCATGGGGTAGTGCATCTCGCGGTCGTCGGAATCCTGGCCGGTCTCGTACCAGACATCGGTGGGATACCAGTCGTACTTGACGTTGCCGGTGGCGCAGAGGAACCGGTGCTCGCGGACCCAGATCTGCTGGCCGTGCTGCATCGGCAGCGCCACGACCTCGCCCGCGTGGCTGTCCGACAGCGCGATGTGCCCCGGCCCGCGGGCCTCCACCATGATCAGCGGCAGCCCGGCCATCTTGCGGTTCCACGCGCCGCGCATCGCCATGTTGGCCAGCCTGGTCTGGGGCTCGGTCCACAGCAGCACGTGATGGGAGAAGTAGATCGAGTCGTTGGGCGCGAGGTTGAACTCCGCGACCGGGACCGTGGTGCCCGCGATCTGGCAGTGGGACTGGCCGAGCTGGAGCCGCGCCATGTCCTTGACCGGCGGCTGCTCGACCCAGCCGGAGTCGCTGACCACGGACCTGATGTCGACCGGCGCCCCGCACAGCGGGCAGGTGGGCGAGTTCGGGTCGCTCGGCTGCCTGCAGTACCGGCAGATGTAGGTGTTCATCGGCGGCCTTTATTCGGCGTGGTGGTGGACGTACATCGACTGGATGCCGACCCGGCCGGGCCCGGTCATCTCGGCGAGGTACATGCCGTGCCGCATCATCCCGGTCTTCAGCGGCATCTGCACCGCCTGCATCTGCACCGTGGAGTCCTTGTACAGGAAGCCGCCCGGCTCGACCATGATCTTCTCGCCCGGGCGCAGCGTCCGCTCGAGGACGTCCCCGTTCCCGTGCAGCATCAGCATGCCCGGGTAACCGGCCGTGACGAACCGGTCCACGTACATGCCGCTCCCGCCGTGCAGCAGGTTGACCAGGCCCTTGATCCGCACGAAGGAGTACTGGATGCTGTGCGAGGCCACCAGGAAGGCGTGCTCGCGGACGTCGAGCTCCATCCCGGGGTGCAGCGGCAGCACGACGAGCTCGCCCGGCGCGTTCCTGGAGAACGCGATGCGGCCCGGGCCGCTGGCCACGGTCACGATGTGCGGCATGCCGCCGATCGAACGCTTCATCCCGCCCCCCGTGTTCAGCGACGAGAGCGGGACCGTCTCGTCCTTCCACAGCAGCACGTGATGCTCGAAGTAGACGCCGTCCTGCGGGTGCAGGGCGATCTCGGCCACCGGGACGAGCTCGCCCTCGACCTGGCAGGTGCTGCCGGAGAACCGGAACTCGGTCATGTCACGCAGCCGGGGCGCCTCGCGCCAGCCGGAGTCGCTGACCTTGTCCCGCTCGTCGAGCGGGGCGCCGCACGTCTGGCAGCTGGTGGTGCCCGGCTGGTTCTGGGCGTGGCACCACTGGCACTGGATCATTTCCACGCTCGGAAGATAGCAGGCAGGGGGCGTTTGACAACGCTTTATGTGGCAATCGCCGGAGGGCTGTATCGTTCTGCCATGGCACTGCTCGGGCGGGAATTCATCGCCGTACCTGATGACCGCAAAGGTCAGATCGTCTTCAAATGGCCGGACCTCACCATCCGCCGCTTCACGCGCGCGATCGTCAACGCCGACGAGATGGCGATGTTCGTCAACACCGGCCAGGTCGTGCAGACCCTCGGCCCCGGCCGGCACCAGATCGACGCCAACGAGCTGCCCGGGCTCGGCGCGGTCATCGATCACATCACCGGCGGCAATGCCTACCGGGCCGAGCTGTATTTCGTCGGCACCCGCGAGTACGCCGGCTTCAAGTTCGGCGGCCGGGTCGACGATGTGCAGGATCCCCGGACCGGGCTGGTCGTGACGCTGCGGGTGTTCGGCGATTACGCGATGCGCGTGGTGGACCCGGTGCGGCTGGTGACCAACCTGACCGCCACGGTCGACGTCACCGACAACGAGCGGATCGCCGGCTGGGTGAGCGACCAGCTGCTTAAGGTGCTGCGCACCCACGTCACCACGCAGATCATCCGCAACGGCTGGCCGATCCTGGGCCTGATGGCGTACTCGGCGGAGATCGAGCAGAACACCATCGACGCCGGCAACGGCCAGCTCGCCGCGTACGGCGTGCAGCTGACCCGGATGGGCAACTTCGACATCAACCTCTCCCCCGAGGACGAGAAGCAGCTCAAGCAGCTGGCCAAGGACACGATGTACTCGCAGCTGGCCGGCGGCTTCCAGCAGTACGCCCAGGGCGAGATGGCGCTCGGCGCGGGCCAGGGCATGGCCCAGGGCGGCTCCGGGGTGGACGGGGCGTTCCTCGGGGCCGGGTTCGGGCTGGCCAGCGCCATGGGGGCGCAGCAGGCGGCCGCCCTGCAGGCGCAGCAGGCCGCCGCAGCCCAGCAGGCGGCGGCCCAGCAGGGCATGCCGGTGTACGGTCCCGGCGGGCAGCAGTGGGGCGGTCCCCAGGGAGCGCCGCCCCAGGGAGACCCGCCCCAGCCAGGCGCGCCCCAGGGAGCGCCGCCCCAGGGTGCTGCGCCCCAGCCAGGCTGGCCCCAGCAGGGCGCGCCGCAGGAAGCTCCGCCTCAGCAGCAGGCCTCGGCCGGGCCGGTGTGCGCGTCCTGCCAGGCACCCAACCCGGCCGGGGCGAAGTTCTGCATGGGCTGCGGCCAGCGGCTCGCACCCGCCGTCCAGCACTGCACCGAATGCGGAACCGAGGTCCCGGCCAGCGCGCACTTCTGCTCCGGCTGCGGCACCCGCGTCGGCGGCTGACCCGTCGCCCCCGGGCGGCGACAACCATGATCATGGCCAGAAGGGAATAGTAGTTGCCGATATCTGGCCAGGATCATGAAAGGCGCGGGCGGATGATTCGTTCTGAGCTAGCCGCGTGGCAAGACATCCCGGCTAGTCCCAGGCGGGCTCGGTGGCCTCGCGGACGTCGCCGTCGGGCGTGAAGATCAGGAACCGCTCGAACGACCGGGCGAACCAGCGATCGTGGGTGACCGCGAGCACCGTGCCCTGGTAGGACTCCAGGCCCTGCTGAAGCGCCTCGGCGCTGGGCAGGTCGAGGTTGTCGGTCGGCTCGTCGAGCAGCAGCAGCGTGGACCCGGCCAGCTCGAGCAGCAGGATCTGCAGCCTGGCCTGCTGGCCGCCGGACAGGGTGCCGAACGGCTGCCGGGCGCACGCCTGCAGCTCGTACCGGGCCAGCGCGGACATCGCCTCGTTGATCAGCAGCGCGTGCTCGGTCATCAGGATCTCGACCGGGGTCCGCCCGGCCAGGTCCGGCCGGGCGTGGGTCTGCGCGAAGAACCCGGGCACCACCCGGGCGCCCATCCGTGCCTGTCCCTCGTGCGGCACCTGTTCTCCCGCGAGCAGCCGAAGGAAACTCGACTTCCCTGACCCGTTGGCCCCGAGGATCGCCACCCGGTCGTCAAACCAGATCTCGGTGCCGAACGAGTTGGTGTTCCCGGTCAGCACCAGGTTCTCGCAGATGACGGCGCGTTTGCCGGTCCTGCCTCCGCGCAGCCGCATCTTGACGTTCTGCTCTCGCGGGGCCTCGGCCGGCGGCCCTTCGTCCTCGAACCTGCGCAGCCTGGTCACCGCGGCCTGCAGCCGGGAGGCCATGTCGGAGTTGTAGGAGGCCTTCTGCCGGTACATGCGGACCAGCTCTTTCAGCTTCTCGTGCTCCTCGTCCCAGCGCCGGCGCAGTTCCTCCAGCCGGCTGATCCGGTCGGCGCGGGCCTGGGCGTAGCTGCCGAAGCCGCCGCCGTGCACCCAGACATGGCGGTCCTCGACGGTCACGATGCGCTGTGCGCAGGCGGCCAGCAGCTCCCGGTCGTGGCTGACCAGCAGCACGGTCTTCGGCGTGCCGGCCAGCTGCTGCTCCAGCCAGCGCTTACCCGGCACGTCCAGGTAGTTGTCCGGCTCGTCGAGCAGCAGCACGCCGTCGGTGCCGCGCAGCAGCGACTCGAGCACCAGCCGCTTCTGCTCGCCGCCGGACAGCGTGTTCACGTCGCGCCAGCGGCACGCCTCGAACGGGATGCCGAACGCGGCCACGGTGCAGGCGTCCCAGTGCACTTCGGCCTCGTAGCCCCCGGCCTCGCCCCATTCGGCCAGCGCCGCCGCGTAGCGCAGCTGGGCGCGCTCGTCGTCGCGCTCCATCATGGCCAGCTCGGCGGCGTCGAGCCGGGCCGCGGCCTCCCTCACCCGCGGCGATGAGACGGAAAGCAGCAGGTCACGGACCATGGGCGTGACGTCATGGCCGTGGTTCGTGCCGATGAACTGGCGCATGACGCCGAGCCCGCCGGTCGCCGCGACCGTGCCCGACTGCGGCTGGAGGTCCCCGGCCACCAGCCGCAGCAGCGTGGTCTTGCCGGCGCCGTTCGGCCCCACGAGGGCGGCCGTGACCCCCTCGCCGACGCGGAAGCTCACGTCGTCGAGCAGCGTCCGCCCGTCCGGCAGCACATGGCTGACGTGCGCCACCTCGACATGCCCCCATGAGCTCACCAGACCTCCAAAGCGTGGATGCCCTGGCTTTCAGGCTGGGCAGGAAGCGGATTAGGGCATGTCTTCATGGCTTTTTCGGTCGTTTGTACGATCATGCGAGGATGAGGACGGCGTACCGGTGCCGCGGACACCTGCCCGCCTCGCTGAGCCTTTCCACCCGAACATGGCAATGCCCGTCCTGCGGCGCCCGACACGACCGGGATGTCAACGCCGCGAAGAACATCCTGGCCGCTGGTCAAGCGGTGACTGCCTGCGGAGCTGAGGTAAGACATTCCGGGTCCCCCCGGGTGCGGTCGGCCGTGAAACAAGAACCCCGGCCCGCGAGGGCCGGAATCCCCGTCCATCAGGGCGAGGAGTAGTCAACCCCGGACAATAGCTGCACGCCGCCGGCACGGCAACGCCATTACCGCTCGGCCGACCGGAATGAAACGGCGTCCAGCCGGGCGACGCGCTGATCGACGCGCCCGTCCAGGTCCTCAACCCCGATCCGCTGCCCGCGCTGCGCGCGCTGGCCGCCGAGCTGCAGCTCTAGGAGCCCCGGGGAGGCCAGGTGCCGCGCGGTTGCCCCGCCGCACCGGCACTGCCATGATTGGCACTATCATGGCAGTGCCAATCATGAGGGGGCCGGCCCGGTTCTCCCTGGCCGGTTCCGCGGGCATCGGCGCCGCCGCCCTGGCGGACCTGCTCGGCCACTGGCCGGCCGCGGACGGCCCGCTGTACCGGCTGCTCGCCACGCGGATCGTCCGGCTGGCCGACACCGGCGAGTTGCCCGCGGGCCTGCGGCTGCCCCCCGAACGCGACCTGGCCGCCGCCCTGTCCCTGAGCCGGAACACCGTGGCCGCGGCCTACCAGCTGCTGCGCGACGAGGGCATGGCGGAGAGCCGCCAGGGCGCGGGCACCCGCATCGTCCCGCACCGCACGACGCCGGCCGCGGTGCACCGGGCCAACGGCTTCTTCGCCGGGCTGCTGGAGACCTCCGTGGTGGACGCGGACCTCACCCTGGCCGTGGTGGACTGCGCGCCGCAGGTGGCCGCGGCGCTCGCGGACCCCGCCGCCGTCGTGGGCGGGATCCGAGAGGTGACCGGCACCAGCGGGTACTTCCCGCTCGGCCTGCCCGCGCTGCGCGAGGCCATCGCCGGCCACCTCACGGACCGCCTCGGGCTGCCCGCCGACCCGGCGCAGGTGATCGTCACGACCGGCGGGCAGCAGGCCGTGGACCTGCTCATCCGCTGCGAGGTGCTGCCCGGCCAGCCGGTCGCCGTCGAGGATCCCACCTTCCCCGGCGTGCTCGACGCGCTGCACCGGTCCGGCGCCCGGGTGATCGGGATGCCGGCCGGCGCCGGCCTGGACCCGGAGCGGCTGGAGCACGTGGTCCGCACGCACCGCCCGGCGATGGTGTACCTGATCCCCACCCATCACAACCCGACCGGCCTGGTCATGCCGGCCGGGCACCGCCGCCGGGTGGCCCGGCTCGCCGCCGCGCACCCGGACACGCTGTTCGTCGACGACATGACGCTGACCGAGCTGCCGCTCGGCGACACCCCGCCGCCGGCCCCGCTGGCCGCGCTGGCTCCCCGGCAGCCGAACCTGGTCAGCGCCGGCTCGCTGTCCAAGGTGTACTGGGGCGGCCTGCGGACCGGCTGGATCAGGGCCAGCGCGGGCCTGATCGCCCGGATGGCCGCGGCCAAGGCCGCCGCCGACCTGGGCAGCCCCGCCTTCCCGCAGGCGGTGATCGCCGCGCTGCTGAACGACCAGCACGACGGCATCCTCAAGTGGCGCCGGGAGTGGCTGCGGGCCCGGCACGACGCGCTGACCGGGGCGCTGCGGGCCGCCCTGCCCGAATGGACCTGGCCCGAGCCGGACGGCGGGCTCACCCTGTGGGTGCGCCTGCCCGGGGCGGGCGACAGCGGCGCGTTCGCCCAGGCCGCGCTGCGGCACGGGGTGGCGGTGGTGCCCGGCCGCCTGCTCAGTGTCAGCTCCGGCGGGGCCGGCTCCGGCGGGGCCGGCCAGCGGAGCGAGCACCTGCGCCTGGCCTTCACCCAGGCGCCGGACGTCCTGGCCAGGTCGGCCCTGGCCCTGGCGCAGGCCGGGCCGGGGGCCGGCAGCCGGGCTAGGGGCTAGATCACGCGGCCGCGATCAGCCCCGGGGTCAGCAGGAAGGGCGCGCTTCCCTCCAGCGACACGAACAGGTCGTTCCCGGACAGGTAGAGGAGCCAGCGGCCGGCCGGGTCCGCGTCGAGGCCGGTGTGGTCCCGGTCGGTGAAAAGGCGGGACACGGGGGTCGCCGGGGCGTCCTGCATATGACACGCGCGAGGGCGCATCGCGGTTGATTCCAGATTTCTGGAACCTATACCAGGGCGGTGCCGATCAGCCCGTTCCTGGTGACCAGCGCGGCGAGCTCGCCGGCGGCCAGCCCGCCGGTCCCGGGCGGCCGGGCCGGGAGCACCATGTAGCGGGCCTCCGAGGTCGAGTCCCAGACCGAGATCCGCACGTCCCCGGGCAGCGTGAGGCCGAACTCCGCGAGCACGGCGCGCGGCTCCCGCACCGTGCGCGACCGGTAGGCGAAGCTCTTGTACCAGCCCGGGGAGGGCCCGAGCAGCGACACCGGGTAGCAGGAGCACAGCGTGCAGACGATGACGTTGTGCATGGTCTCGGTGTTGGGCACCACCCGCAGCGCGTAAGACAGCTGGCCGAACCCCATCTCGGCCGCGGCGGCGTCACCGTCGGACAGCAGCAGGTCACGGTACCGCGGATCGGTCCAGGCGCGGGCGGCCATCCGGGCTCCGTTCACCGGCGAGGCGGTCGTGTACAGCCTGGTCAGGTAGTCGTCGATCTCGTCGTCGCTGGTCAGCCCGGCGGCGATCAGCCGCTCTTCCAGCCGGCGCGCCCGCGCGGCGGCCGGCAGGTCATCATGCCCGGTCAAGGTAGGACTCCCACAGGTCGACGGTGACGGTGTGGTCGCCGCTCCCCCACAGGTCGGCGGCGGCGAAGCGGACCGCGTAGCAGGTCTCGACCCGCGGCGGGTCGACGCCGCGGGCGCAGTCATCGGGCAGCTCCCACTGGCCGAGGACCGCGACGACCTCCCCGGTGTGCCCGCGCACGTACCGCGGCACCCGGGTGTGATGATCCGGATCCCCGGTCCGCACCCGGACCGCGCTGCCCGCCGGGTAGCTCACGCGACGCCCTTCTCGGCGACGAGCAGCTCGATCGCGCCCAGCCAGCGCTCGTAGTACGAGGCCGCCAGGTACCGCCCGGGCGGCAGCCGCTCGATCGCGTCCCGCAGCTCGTCGCTGTTGAACACGCCCCGCCGCCGCAGGATCGTGGCGAGCGCGTACACCCGCGCCTCCCAGTCGGCGGCGAACGCAGGACCGCCGTCGTCGCCCGCGGGCACCGGCCCGAAGCCGGTCTGCCCGCCCATGTCATGAACACGGCTCACGTTGGTGACCCTAACAATTTTTATCCCGAACGGGCGTACCGCGTGCCCCGGCCACGCCGCCTGCGTTCCCGGCCGGGCCCTTTTTCCAGGCTGAGCGCGGATGTTCTCATGGTCCTATGACAGCGAACAGCGAACTCCGCAGCAGGCAGTGGTTCGGCGCGACCGGCCGGACCGGGATGGCCCACCGGTCCTGGATGCGCAGCCAGGGCTTCACGCCCGAGGTCTTCGACGGCCGCCCGGTGATCGGCATCGCGACCACCTGGTCCGAACTGGCGCCGTGCAACGTCCACCTGCACCGGGTAGCCGAGTCGGTCAAGCGCGGGGTCTGGCAGGCGGGCGGGTTCCCGCTGGAGTTCCCGGCCATGGCGCTGGGCGAGACCCTGCTGCGGCCCACCGCCATGCTGTACCGGAACCTGCTGGCCATGGAGGCCGAGGAGCTGATGCGGGCCAACCCGCTGGACGGCGTGGTGCTGCTGTCCGGGTGCGACAAGACCACGCCGGGGCTGCTGATGGCCGCGGCCAGCGTGGACCTGCCCGCGGTGATGGTCACCGGCGGCCCGATGCTCAACGGCAAGTACCAGGGCACCGACGTGGGCTCCGGCACGGCGGTGTGGCGGTTCGAGGAAGACCTGGTCGCCGGGCGGATGACCCAGGAGGAATGCGCGTTCGCCGAAAGCTGCATGTCCAGGTCCAACGGGCACTGCATGACGATGGGCACCGCATCGACGATGGCGTCGATGGCCGAGGCGCTCGGCATGCAGCTGCCGTACTCGGCGAGCTGGCCGGCGGTGGACGCCCGCCGGTACGAGACCGCGCAGCGGGCCGGGCAGGTGGCGGTGGGCCTGGTGCACCGGGATCTGCGCCCTTCCGCCATCATGACCAGGGCGGCGTTCGAGAACGCGGTCCGGGTGAACGCGGCCATCGGCGGGTCCACCAACGCGGTGGTCCACCTGCTGGCCATCGCCGGGCGGCTGGGCGTGCCGCTGTCCCTCGACGACTTCGACGTGCTGGCCAGGGACGTGCCGACGCTGGTGAACCTGCAGCCGAACGGGCAGTACCTGATGGAGGACTTCTGCTACGCCGGCGGCCTGCCCGCGGTCATGCGCGAGCTCGCCGGGCACGGCCTGCTGAACTCCGGCGCGATCACGGTGACCGGATCCGGCATCGGCGCGAACGTGGCCAGCGCGCCGTGCTGGAACCGCGAGGTCATCAAGACCATGGCCGAGCCGTTCCAGCCGGCCGGGACCGGGACCGCGGTGCTGCGCGGCAACCTCGCCCCGGACGGCGCCGTGATCAAGCAGTCCGCCTCGTCCCCGCACCTGCTCAAGCACCGGGGCCGGGCCCTGGTCTTCGACTCCCCCGCGGACTACTACGCCGTGTCGAACGACCCGGAGCTCGACGTCGACGAGGACACCGTGCTCGTCGTGCGGTACTGCGGCCCGCGCGGCTACCCCGGCATGCCGGAGGTGTCCAACGTGGCGCTGCCGAAGAAGCTGCTGCTGCGCGGCGTCCGCGACATGGTGCGGATCTGCGACGGCCGGATGTCGGGCACCGCCTACGGCACGGTCGTGCTGCACGTCGCCCCGGAGGCCGCGGCGGGCGGGCCGCTGGCCCTGGTGCGGACCGGCGACTGGATCACCCTGGACGTGCCGGCCCGGACGCTGACGCTGGAGGTCGGCGACGAGGAGCTGGCCGCCCGCCGCGCGCAGTGGCAGCCGCCCGCGCCGCCCGCCAGCCGGGGCTGGACCCGCCTGTACACCGAGCACGTGCTGCAGGCCGACGCAGGTGCCGACCTGGACTTCCTCGTCGGCGCCAGCGGGCACGAGGTTCCCCGCGAGTCGCACTAGGGGCCCCGTTCCCGGCCGGGCCGCGCCGGCTGCGCCGGCGGGAGCACCAGCACGGCCGTGGCGACGCGGGCGGCACCGGCCTCGGCGTCCCCGCGAGTTGCCGGGCACCGGTCCGCAGCGGGTAATGTTCACCTCTGCCCGTTTCCCGACTAACCCCTCAGGCAGGAACATGTGGAAAGCGTCGTCCTCCTGGATGAAGCCGGCAACGCCATCGGCACGGCGGACAAGACGGCCGTGCACCACGCCCGGACGCCGCTGCACCTGGCGTTCTCCTGCTACCTGTTCAACGAGGCCGGCCAGTTCCTGCTGACCAGGCGGGCCGAGTCCAAGCGGACCTTCCCCGGCGTGTGGACCAACACCTGCTGCGGGCACCCGCTGCCCGGCGAGCCCATGGACGGCAGCGTGCTGCGGCGGCTGCGGGACGAACTCGGGATCGGCGCGGCCAAGCTCACCCTCGTCCTGCCCCGGTTCCGCTATCAGGCGCGGATGGCCAGCGGGGTGCTGGAGAACGAGCTGTGCCCGGTCTACGCGGCGTACTCCGACCTCCCGCCCGAACCCGACCCGGCCGAGGTCGCGGAGACCAGATGGGTGGACTGGGACGAGTTCCGCGACGCGGTACGGGCCGGCCGGCAGCCCGTCTCGCCGTGGTGCGCCATGCAGCTGGCCCAGCTCAGCGCCCTCGGCCCGCGGCCGCTGGACTGGGTCCCGGCCGGCGAGGCCGGCCTGCCGCCCGCGGCCCTCGGCTGAGCTGCCCATCCTCCCGCGGCCTGCCGGGCCGGGGCTTCCCAGGCACACCTAGCATCGTCAACACGCATTCCACAGGATTGTCCACACCAGTGGGTTAACTGGGATGATCCGGGCCCACTTGGATCACGCGGGGCCAGGCCCCGGGCCAGGAGCTCGAGCACGTCGTCGAGCACGTCCTCCGGGACCCGGCCGCCGGCCGTCCAGTCGGCCCAGCGCATGCCGACGAAGTTGCCGATCCCGGTGTAGGCGAACGCGATGACCTCGGGATCGTAGTGCGCGTCCACCTCGTGGGCGATCTGGGCGGCCCGTACCCCGCGCGCGTAGCCCCGGGCCAGGTGCTCGTAGTACTCGCGGAACAGCCCCGGGTCGATGAACTCGGACTCGCGGACGATGCGGTCGATCCAGGGGCGCTGGGACAGCATGTCGAAGTACGCCCGGAACGACGCGCGCTCCCTGGCCCGCTGGCCGCCCTCGGTGTGCTCCAGGGCCGTTTTCATGGCCCGCCTCAGGTCGGTGTTGATGGCCCGGACCACCGCGGCGAAGATCTCCGCCTTGGACCCGAAATAGGAGTAGAAGCTGCCGGTGGCCATCCCGGCCCGGGCGCAGATGTCGGCGACCGTCGTCCGGTGGTAGCTGCGCTCGCCGAACAGCTCCTCGGCCGCCGTCAGCAGCCGCCGGGCCGGCCCGGGGGGAGGTACCTCCCGGGCACGGGGGGGCTGCCCGCCCCCCCGCACTCCTCGCGGACTGGTTTCCGCTGTGGTCATACCGGCTGTCCCTAGCGTGTTTCAGTCGGGGATGGCCGATGCGTCGTCATGGTGACGGCATGCCACTCGCCGGCGCCTGCTGCTCGGTTCCCGAATACGTCGTAATGGCACCTGATGCGGACGTATCCGTAACGAGCACAGGCCCCTGCTGCACGACTACGCCGTTCTGGATAACACCCATGTACGCGCCGGTGATGCCCGAGTGGTCGCTGGATGAGTAAGAATATGGCGCTACCGCGGGTCCCTGCGGCATCCCGGCCTGGATCGCCGAGACCAGGGACGCCCGGGTCGGGTTCTTGCCTGCCTTCAGCATCGCCTGGACGAACGTGTAGGCGACGGACATGCCGTAGAAGAAGTTGCCGTCGAGCGGCGCCTTGGGCTCGTACTGGTCGTGGATCTTCTTGAACAGCACGTACCAGCTGTCGCTGGTGCTGAGGGCCGGCAGGTACGCGTCCGTGATGATCCCGTTGATCAGCTGGTTGCCGTTGAGGGTCGCGCCGCCTTGCTTGGCGAACGCCGTGACCAGCCCGCCCAGCGTGATCGGGTCGGAGCCGACGTCGCTGACCACCAGCGTCGGGCTGTAGCCCAGCTTGAGGGAGTTCAGCTTGAGCAGCGCGGTGAACGCGGGGATGGAGAACGACACGACCACCTGGGCACCGGAGGCGTGCATCGCGGTGACCTGCGGGGCGACGTTGGTGTTGGTGGGCACGTAGCTCTGCCTGCTGACCACCATCGAGGACGGGATCTCCATATCGAGGCCCTTGACCCCGTCCAGGCCGAACTCGTCGTTCTGGTAGAAGTAGGCGACCTTCTTCCCGGCGTAGTGCTGCTTGATGTAGTTCCCGAGGATCTTCCCCTCGCGGACGTAGTCGAGCTGCCAGCCGAACGTCTGCGGGTACTTCGACGGGTCGTTCCAGCATTCGCATCCGGACGCGACGAACACGTCGGGAACCTTCTGCGCGTTGAGGAAGCTCACCACGGCCAGGTGGGTGGGCGTGCCGAGGCCGTTGAACAGCGCGTAGACACTGTCCTGCAGCACCAGCTGGTGCACGACCGACGCCGTCTTGGTCGGGTCGTAGGCGTCGTCGAGGTACTTGTAGATGATCTTGCGCCCGTACACCCCGCCGTGGTCGTTGACGTAACTGAAGTAGGCATTCGCCGCGGGTGCGATCTCGCTGTAGCCGGGCGCGGCGGGCCCGGTGAGCGGCTGGTGGCTGCCGATGGTGATGGTGGTCGCGGTGATGCCGGGCGCCGACGCGGTCAGCGCGGCGCTCGCGCTCGAGCTCGAGCCCGACCCGGGGCCGGAGCTCGAGGTGGAGCTAGAGGAGCAGGCGGCGACGGCGAGCGCGGCGGCGGTCATGGCGGCCGCGGCCTGCCAGCGAAGCCGGTGAGTTCGTTTCATGGAGTGCCTTCCTTCTCGGGAGGTTCCGGGGGGTCGTCCCCCCGGGCTAGCAGAGCGTGCTGGCCGGCCGGCGCTTCGCTGGCCGACGGCGTGACGTGAGGCGCGGGTGCGTCGCGAGAGCTGCGGGTCTTCTGGTCAGGACCGGTGAACAGCCGCAGGAGCCGTACCAGGCCACCTTGGATCCCCTGCGGGAAGACGAGCATGACGAGGATGAGGATCGCGCCATAGGCGGCGATCGGGATGTTGGAGCCGACGGAGCTGGACAGGCCGTGGCTGGTGGCCACGTCGGTGACGTAGGTGGGCACCAGGACGATCAGCAGGCTGCCCCACAGCGCGCCCGGCAGGCTGCCCAGGCCGCCGATCACGGCCGCGGTCAGCAGCGCGATGGACAGCGTGATCGTGAAGGCGCCCGGCGCGACCAGGCTGGTCACGATGGCCAGCAGCGAGCCCGCCAGTCCCGCGCTGACGGCGCTCACCACGAAGGCCAGGATGCGCGTGACGGCGACGTTCACCCCGTCGAGCGCGGCCGCCACCTCGTCGTCGCGCACCGCGCGCCAGTTGCGGCCGATCCTGCTGTAGCACAGGTTCGCCAGCAGGACCAGGGTGACCAGCGCCACCGCGGTGCTGACCCAGGCTTGCCATCTGGTCAGCGGGAAGGAGGCGCCGAGGAAGGCGGGCGCGGTGAAGGTCACGCTCAGGCCCTGGTCTGCGCCGAAGATCCCCTGGTAGGCAAAGGCGAGGGAGGGGAGCGCGACGCCGAGCATGAGGGTGGCGCCGGCCAGGTAGGGACCGCGCAGCCGCGCCGCGGCCACCCCCACGATTCCCCCGGCCGCCGCCGCCAACGCGGCGGCGGCCACCAGGGTGGCGATGAAGGGCCAGTTCAGGTGCAGCAGCAGCAGCGCCGTGGTGTAGGCGCCGATGGCCATGAACGCCCCGTTGCCCAGCGAGATCTGGCCGCTGAGCCCGGTCAGCACGGTGAGCCCGGCCACGGCCGGCACATAGACCGCGATCTCGGCGATCTGGTAATCGCGGAACGTGTCCAGCCGGACCGAGAGGATCCAGACGATCACCGCCGTGAGGACGGCGACCCCGAGCCTGCGCGGTAGCGTCTGCATGGTCATACCCGCCGCACCTGGGTGGCGGAGAACAGCCCGTCGGGGCGGACCATCAGCACTACCACGAGGATGCCGAGGGCCACCAGCGGGACCAGGTTGGATCCTGAGTGCAGGTACCCGCCCGCGTAGCTGAGCGCGACCCCGAGCAGCAGCCCGCCGACTACGGCGCCGGCCGGGCTGTCCAGCCCGCCGATCACCGCCGCGGTGAAGCCGAACACGAAGATCGTGTCCATGCTGTTCGGGTACAGGAACGTCGACGGCGAGACGAGCACCCCCGCCAGCGCGCCGAGCAGGCCTGCCAGCGCCCATCCGACGGTGAGCACCCGTGCCACCCGGATGCCCGACAGCCGGGCGATCGTGGCGTTGAACGCCGCCGCCCGCATGCGCAGCCCGGCCGAGGTGTACCTGAACGCCACGGCCAGCGCCAGCGTGGTGACCAGCACCGCCGCCGCGACGAACACGTCGTAGCGCGACACGCCGAGCGGCGTCCGGCCGATCTTCAGCCCGGCCTGGGAGAACGCCGTCGGGAACGACCGGTACTGGCCGCCGAAGAAGATGCCGGCCAGGCCCTCGATCAGGATGAGCAGCCCGATGGTCACGATCACCGCGTTGAGCGGCGGCTTGTTCATGGTCGGCCGGATGACGGTGAGCTGGCAGACCACGCCGAGCACGACGCCGGCCGCGAGCGCGGACACGAACCCGGTCCAGTAGTTGCCGGTGCGGTAGATGACCTCGATCGCCACGTAGGTGGTGAACATGGCCATGCCGCCTTGCGCGTAGTTCAGCAGCCGGGTGCCGCGCCAGATCAGCACGAGGGACAGCGCTACCGCGGCGTAGATCATCCCGAAGGAGATCCCGCTGAGCGTGAACTGGAGGAACTCGACCACTGGCATGCTCTCCTATGCGTGGCTAGAACCCGAGGTAGTGGTGGCGCAGGGCGACGTCGGCGGCGAGGGTCGCGGCGTCCGCGGAGGCGACGACCCGGCCCAGGTTGAGCACCACGCCGTGGTCCGCGATCGCCAGCGCGCTGCGCGCGTTCTGCTCGACCAGGACGATGGTCAGGCTGTGTTCCCGGCTGAGCCGGACCACGAGGTCCATGACCTGCGCCATGACGCGGGGGGCCAGGCCCAGCGAAGGCTCGTCGAGCAGCAGCACGCGCGGCCGGGCCAGCAGCGCCCGCGCGATGACCAGCATCTGCCGCTCGCCGCCGGACAGCGTGGCGGCCAGCTTGCGCCGCCGGTCGGCCAGCGGCCGGAAGCGCGCATAGGCCTCCTCGAGCGCGGCGGCCCGCTCGGTCCGGGAACTGCGGGGCCAGGACATCATGCCGACCCGCAGGTTCTCCTCCACGGTGAGCTCGGGGATGACCCCCTGCCCCTCGGGGACGTGGGCGACCCCGGCCCGGACCATCTGCTCGGGGCTGCGGCCGGCCAGGTCGGCGCCGCCCAGCAGGATGCGGCCGCGCCGGGGCCTGATCATGCCGCTGACCGCGCGCAGCAGCGTCGTCTTGCCCGCGCCGTTCGCGCCGAGCACCGCGGTGATGGCGGCCGTCCCGGCCGAGATGCTGACCCCGTCCAGCGCGATGACCCCGCCGTATCCCGCGACGAGATCCTCCACGGCCAGCGCCCTGCCGGTCTCCGGGCCCGTGCCGTGCTCCGCCGCCGCGCTACTCATCGGCGGGAGCCTCGCCGGCGGGCGCTTCGCCGAGGTAGGCCGCGGTCACGGCGGGATTGTCCTGAACCTCGCGCGGCGTGCCCGTCGCGATCACCTTCCCGAAGTCGAGGACCACGAGCGAGTCGCAGACCGACATCATCAGATCCATGTGGTGCTCCACCACGACCAGCGACCCCTCGGTGGCCAGGTCGCGGATGAGGCTGCCGAGCTCGGCCAGCTCGCTCTCGTCCAGGCCGCTGGCGGGCTCGTCGAGCAGGATCAGCCCGGGCTTGGCCACCAGTGCCCGGGCCAGCGCGATCCTCTTCCGCATGCCGTAGGGCAGCTCGCCGGGCCTGGCCTGCGCCGCCTGCGCGGCGCCGACCCGGTCCAGGGCCGCCATGGCCAGGTCGCGCAGGGCCCGCTCGTCGCGGCCGGCCCTCGGCAGCGAGAGCAGCGCGGACCAGAACCCGGCCGAGGCGCGACTGGTCGCACCGACCATGACGTTCTCCAGCGCGGTCAGCGCGCCGTACAGGCCGACTCCCTGCAAGGTCCTGGCCACGCCGAGGCTGGCCAGCCGGTGCGGCCTGACGTTGTGCCGACGGCCGCCGAACAGCACCTCGCCGGCATCCGGCCGGATGAAGCCGCACAAGACGTTCAGCAGCGTGGTCTTGCCCGCGCCGTTCGGGCCGATGACGCCCAGGACGTGCCGGGGCGGGACGGCGAGCGAGACGGCATCCAGGGCGGTCAGCCCGCCGAAACGGACGGTCACGCCCTGCACTTCAAGCACTGAACCCGGATTCATGGCAATTTGTCCTCGCCACGGTCAGCAGGAAGGGTGAGACATGAATCCACATTCAAGGCTGGTCTGGGGAGCCGGGCAAGACCCCTACGGAGTTTGGTGCCGATTCGTGGCTGAACCGAGACACGGGCGGGTGACAGGCTGGCTGGCTCGGGAGCGGGCGCCTCGCCGTCGGGACGCCGCCGCGGGACATCACCCGGGACGCCATGCTCGCGGCGCGGGGGCGGCCTAGCCTTCGGGGGCGAGCCCGAGCAGCCGGGCCGCGTTGTGCTTGAGGATCTTCGGGCGGACCTCGGGCTTGACCTCGAGCAGGTCGAAGTCGCGCAGCCAGCGTTCCGGGGTCAGCAGCGGGTAGTCCGTGCCGAACAGCACCTTGTCCTGCAGGAGCGAGCTGGCCGCGCGGACCAGCTGGGGCGGGAAGTACTTGGGTGACCAGCCCGACAGGTCGATGTACACGTTGGCCTTGTGGGTGGCGATGGAGATCGCCTCGTCCTGCCAGGGCACCGACGGGTGCGCCAGGATGACCGGCATGCCGGGGAAGTCGGCGGCCACGTCGTCCAGCAGCATCGGATTGGAGAGCCGCAGCTTGATCCCGCGCCCGCCGGGCAGGCCCGCCCCGATGCCGGTCTGGCCGGTGTGGAAGACGGCCGGCAGCCCCGCCTCCTCGAGGACCGCGTACAGCGGGTAGTAGCTCCGGTCGTCCGGAGAGAAGCCCTGCAGGCTCGGGTGGAACTTGAACCCGCGCACGCCGTGGTCGCTGATCAGCCGCCGGGCGCGCCGCACCGCCTGCTCGCCGGCCAGCGGATCCACCGATCCGAACGGGATCAGCACGTCGGCGTGGGCGGCGGCCCGGTCGGCCATCTCCTCGCTGGACAGCCCCGGATGGCCCGTCGCCGTGGTGGCGTCCACGGTGAACACCACGGCGGCCATCTGGCGCGGCCGGTAGTAGTCGGCGATCTGCTCCACCGTCGGCGCCCGCTCGTTGTCGGCCTTGAAGTACTTCGCCGACGCCGCGAGCAGCTCGTCGTCGAGGGAGAGATGCCCGTGCCCGTCCGACTCGACGTGCACATGCACATCGATCGCGGACAGGGCGGCAAGATCCAGGTCAATGGTCATCGGTGACACCTTACACGCTCGCCTTCGCGTTTAATGTCACGCATCTTGTGCTTTGCCGGATGCTGTGGCACCGTCTGCGATGTGGAGCCGCAACACCTGGTGCGCGAGGGTGATCTGCTGTGGACACCGGGGCCTGAGCGCACCGACCGGGCCAACGTGACGGCGTTCACCCGCTGGCTCGCCCGCGAGCGCGGGCACGACTTCGACGGTTACCAGGCGCTGTGGCGCTGGTCGGTCACCGACCTCGACGGCTTCTGGCAGGCGGTCTGGGACTACTGCGGCATCGAGGCCTCGGCCCCGCCGGCGGCGGTGCTCGGCGCCAGGGCCATGCCCGGCGCCGACTGGTTCCCCGGGGCCAGGCTGAACTACGCGCAGCACGTGCTGCGCCGCGAGCAGCCCGGCGCGGACGCCCTGTACTACCAGTCGGAAACCGCCCCGCTCGCGGGCCTGCCCTGGCCCGACCTGGCGAACGGCGTCCGGGTGCTCGCCACCCGGCTGCGCGCCATGGGCGTCCGGCCCGGCGACCGGGTCGCCTCCTGCATGCCGAACACCCCGCACGCGGTGATCGCCATGCTGGCCACGACCAGCATCGGCGCCGTCTGGACCAGTTGCTCCCCCGATTTCGGCTGGCGCGGGGTCAGTGACAGGTTCGGGCAGCTGGCGCCCAGGGTCCTGTTCTGCGTGGACAGCTACCGCTACGGCGGCCGGGACCACGACCGCAGCGCCGAGATGGCGCAGATCATCGCGCGGCTGCCGGGCCTGGAGCGGGTGATCCACGTGCCGGGCCCCGCCGGGCTGGCGATCGCGGGAGCCCGCGAGTGGGACGAGGTCATGGACCACCGGCCGGTGCCGGCCGCGGAGTTCGAGTTCGAGCAGGTGCCGTTCGGCCACCCGCTGTGGATCCTGTTCTCCTCCGGCACCACCGGGCTGCCCAAGGCGATCACCCACGGCCACGGCGGCATCCTCATCGAGCAGCTCAAGCTGCAGACGCTCAACATGGACCTGCGCCCCGGCGACCGGCTGTTCTTCCACACCACCACCGGCTGGATGATGTGGAACTTCCTGGTCAGCTCGCTGCTGCTGGGCGTGCGGCCGCTGCTGTACGACGGGAACCCGGCCTACCCCGGCCCCGGCGTGCTGTGGGAGATGGCCCAGAACGCCCGGGTGACCATGTTCGGCGCCAGCCCCGCCTACGTCGACATGCTGTCCAGGGCCGGCGTGGTCCCCGGGGACAAGTACGACCTGTCCGCGCTGGACACGGTCATGCTCGCCGGGTCCCCCGTATCGGCGGAGTGCGGCGCCTGGTTCTACCGCAACGTCAAGCGCGATCTGTGGCTGCACGTGGGCAGCGGCGGCACCGACGTCTGCACCGGCTTCACCGGCGGCGCGCCCACGATGCCGGTCTACGCCGGCGAGCATCAGGCGCGCAACCTCGGCGTGGCCGCGTACGCGTTCAGCGACCGGGGCGAGCCCGTCACCGGCGAGGTCGGCGAGATGGTGATCACGCAGCCGATGCCGTCGATGCCGGTCCGGCTGTGGAACGACGACGACGGCGAACTGTACCGGAAGACGTACTTCGCCGACTTCCCCGGCGTGTGGCGGCAGGGAGACTTCTTCAAGGTCAACGAGCGCGGCGGCTGCTTCGTGCTCGGCCGCAGCGACGCGACGCTGAACCGGTACGGCATCCGCATCGGCACCGCGGAGATCTACGCGGCGCTCGAGTCCGTCGAGGAGGTCGCGGACGCGCTCATCGTCAACCTCGACCTGCCCGGCGGCGGTTTCTTCATGCCGCTGTTCATCACGCTGACCGAGGGAGCCGTCCTCGACGACGCCCTCCGCCGCAAGATCAGCGACCGGCTGCGCACCGAGTACACGCCCCGGCACGTCCCGGACAAGATCATCGCGGTGCCCGCGATCCCGGCCACCCTGACCGGCAAGAAGATGGAGGTGCCGGTCCGCAGGATCCTGCTCGGCGCCCGGCCGGACGACGCCGCCAACCGCAACGCGATGGCGAACCCGCAGGCCCTCGACGCCTTCTCCTCCTACGCGAGCGCCCAGCGGGACTACCGCCTCGGCTGAGGGCTCGCGCAGATGACGGCCGGCGACAATCCGTGGAGGACTCTCGGCACCCGGATAATCTACGCCAACCCGTGGCTGCGGCTCCGTGAAGACCGGGTCATCCGGCCGGACGGGACGGAGGGCATCTACGGCGTGGTCGAGATGAGCCCTTCCGTGGGCATCGTGGCCCTCAGCGAGGCCGGGGAGATAGCCCTGGTCACGCAGTGGAGATACACGCTGGGCCGGATGTCGGTGGAGATCCCCACCGGCGGCTCCGAGTCATCTGATCAGAGCGTGCTGGCCGCCGCCCAGCGCGAGCTCCGCGAGGAAACCGGGCTGTCCGCGGGATACTGGCGCGAGCTCGGCTTCATCGACAACAGCAACGGGACGACGACCGATGTCTCGCACATATTCCTGGCCACCGGCCTGGAGGCGGGAACGGACGATCAGGACGCGGAAGAGCGGATCGTGCTCAGCTGGCTGCCCTTCGACCAGGCCGTGGCGAAGGTCCTGGACGGATCGATAACCGAGTCCGTCAGCGTCGCGGCCATCCTCAAGGCCGACTACCTGCTCAGGCGGGAGCGGTGAGGGGGCTCAGTCCCGGGCGCCGTCCTTGACGTAGCCGAAGAAGCCGCGGCGCTTGATGAGGTCGGCGACCTGCTCGGGGACCATGGCCTCCCAGGAATCGTCGCAGGCGGCGATCCGCCGCAGCACGTCCCGGCTGAAGATCGTCAGGTACTCGGGCCGGTAGTTGTCCAGGTTGACGAAGCTGCCCCGGCCGGCCAGGTAGTCATACAGCGGCTGCAGCTCGGGCTGGACCTTGATGTCGTCGACGGTCTTGAGCTCCTCGTCCGGGGCCGGCCGCAGCGGGTAGACGTAGAGCTTCAGGCCGTTCTTGAACAGCCGCCCGAAGCTCTCCAGGATCCCGCCCGGCAGCTGCGCGTGGTTCCGCTCGTCGAACAGGTCGATGAGGCTCGGCACCCCCATCACGATGCCGATCCGCTCGGTGGTCCGCTCCTGCAGGTAGGCGGCCAGCCGGTAGTAGTCGAAGTAGTCGGTGATCAGCACCGTCTCGCCGCACGCGGCGAGCAGCTCGGCGCGGGCCAGGAAGTCGCGCCGGTCGACCTCGGTCCTTTCCGCCAGCAGGTTCCGCATGGTGATCTCGGTGAGCTGCAGGATCGGCTTGCCCGCCACCCCCGGCTCCTGGGCGAACTTGTCCTTGGCCGTGGCGAGCATGTCCAGGTTCACGTGCGTCGGCGGCCGGAAGCTGCCCCGCTCGACCAGGATCGCCTTCTTGCGCAGCATCTCGCTCGGCTGCAGCACCGCGCGGTCGGGGCCGAACATCGCCACCCCGCTCAGCCCCAGCTGGACGAGCTTGAGCGCCATCAGCCGGTTGTCCACGCCGCGGAACTCGATGCCGCGGAACTGGATCATGTCGATCTCGATGCGGCCGACGGTCAGCCCGTCCAGCAGGCTCTCGATCAGCCGCTCCGGCTCGTGGTGCTCGAAGAACGCCCCGTAGAGCAGGTTCACCCCGACGATGCCGAGCGCCTCCTGCTGCAGCCACGCCTCCACGTCGAGCATCCGCACGTGCATGACGATCTGGCTGGGCTCGTCGTGCGCCTGCGCCTGGAACTTCACGCCCATCCAGCCGTGGCACTCGTTGCCGCCCTGGTAGCTGCGCGCCACCACCGTGTCGGCGAACGCGAAGAAGCAGTTCGAGTCGCCGCGCTCGTCGTTGAGCCGCTCCACGTTGAGGTCGAATTCCTTGTCCAGCATGCCCTGCAGCCGCCCGGCGGAGACGTACCGCTCCGCCTTGCCGTAGACGGCGTCGCTGACCGCCATGTCGTAGGCCGAGATGGACTTGGCCACGGTGCCCGCGGCCCCGCCGACCCGGAAGAACCAGCGCACCACTTCCTGGCCGGCCCCGATCTCCGCGATCGTCCCGTACCAGCGCGGATCGAGGTTGATGCGCAGCGCCTTCTGGTGCGTATCGGATTGATGTGTGCCGATGAGCTCGGTCATGCCTCTCCCGGACCTGGCCCCGATTCTGCCGTCTGCGGCAGGCCAGGGCGGCGGCCGGGCGCTACCGTCAACGCTGGGATTGTACTAATTCCGCGCGACCCGCCGCCAGGCGTGAGCAGCCCTGATCTCAATGTTCACCCGGCGCGGCCCGCCTCAGGAGGCAATGACGCCCCTGGGCGGGCCAGCACAGTACGGGCCAGCACCGGGCGGGCCAGGGCGGGCGGCCCGGCAGGGAACGGAAGGGCGACGAGGGCGGCGGCGAGCAGGCTACAGCAGGCGAGGCCGATCCCCCGCGGCCGCCGGCCGCGCCGCCGAGACATTAGGCCCATCGAGCAGCAAATTAACCCGTTCCGACTGCTCTGGCAAAAGCGTTCAGGCCGGCTGGGGTGCCGCCTCGATGCCCAGGTCCGCCGTCCGCCCGGCCATGCCTTCCTTTCTCCCTGAGCCGGGCGCGGCCGCCGGGCGCGTGCCGGGGCGTGCCGGGCGCGCGGCTGCCGGATACGCTCAGTTCTCATGACAGCAGATCAGGGGGTCACCCGGTCGCCGTCGCTGTACCGCAAGGTGGCCGAGGACATCAAGGCGGCCATCGCGGCGGGCGGGTACGCGGCGGGCACCCGGCTGCCTTCCGAGCACGAGCTGGCCGAACGGTACTCGGTGTCCCGCGGCACCATCCGGCAGGCGTTCGCGGCGCTGCGTGCCGACGGGGTCATCGCGTCCCGGCGCGGGGCGCGCCGGGTGGTCGTCGGCGGCCCCCGGGTGCAGAGCTTCGGCGAGCTGCTGTCTTTTTCCCGGTGGGCACGGGCGATGGGCGAGGTGCCCGGCGGCCGGGTCGCCGCCATGCAGCGCCGCCCGGCCAAGCCGCTGGAGGCCGAGCGCCTGGCCATCCCCCAGGGCGCGATGATCTACCGCCTGACCCGGGTCCGGCTGCTCTCCGGCCACCCGGTGATGATCGAGCGCGGCGCCTACCCGGACCGGGTCGGCGTGCTGGTGGCCGGCCTGGAGCTGGGGAAGGACTCGATCACCGAGCGGCTGGAGGAACTGGGCATCGTCTTCGCCGATGCCGAGCACGTCATCGACGCGGTACCGGCCTCGGCCGAGGACGCCAGGCTGCTCGGCGTCCGGCCGCGGGTGCCGCTGCTGCGCGAGCGCCGCCTCACCACCGACCTGACCGGGACGCCGGTCGAATGGTCCGACGACCGTTACCTGGGCAGCGCGGTCGCGTTCAGCGTCCGCAACTCGACCGCGGTCAACGCCCTGTCCCGCACGCCCAGGGCGTGATCAGCTCCTGCAGGAGCGACACGAAGTGGGCGTAGGGGGGCGGGATGACGGCCGGGTCCTTGGCCTGGTCGTCCCAGCGGCGGACCGCCACGGCCTCCCGGGCGTATGGCAGCGCCTCGAACGCGGCCGCCTGCGCGGGCGTCATCGGGCCGCCCTGCAGCGCCAGGGTGCGGACCGACTCCGGCGACAGCCGCCCGAAGTACCCCGGCTCGGTGGCGCACAGGTATCGCTTCGCCGCGACGTGCAGCCGCACCGGTTCGGTCACCGCCGCGCCGAACCACTGGCTCAGCCACCGTGCTCCCGCGGCGCCGTGCCGGCTGTCCGTCGCCTTCCGCAGGTGGCCGACGTCATGCAGCAGGGCCGCGGCCACCAGCGGGGCGGCGGCCCCGGCCGCCTCGGCCAGCGCGCCCGCCTGCCGCATGTGCTCGCCGATCGTCACCGGCTCGCCCAGGTAGTCCCGGGCTCCGGGCCCGGCGAACAGCCCGGCGATGGCCTGCACTCCGGTCATGCTTCCTCCGGGCGCCGCAGCACGGCCAGGGTGCTGGCCAGGCCGTCCAGGTCGGCGTAACAGCCCTGCAGGTGCCGGCCCGGCGGGGCCGGGGCGAACGCCGTGCGGGCGTGCAGGATCCGCGTGTTGTCGAAGATGAGGCAGTCCCCCGGGGCCAGCCGCAGGCTTGTCCCGCAGCCACACCGCGGGGAACCGCAGCCGCCGTCCGCCGACGGCAAGCCCCAGGTCCGCGACCGCCAAGCCGGCCTCCATGGTCCAAGTTGGCTATACAAGTTTCAAGATGACTATACTAAGGGCCGTGACGTCGAGGACACGGGTGGTCATCGTCGGCGGCGGCGTCCTCGGCATCATGCACGCGGTGGCGGCCCGGCGGCGCGGCTTCGAGGTCGTGCAGCTGGAACGGGAGGCGGAGGCCCGGGGCGCGAGCGTGCGGAATTTCGGCCTGATCTGGGTGAGCGGCCGCAAGGCCGGCCCGGAGCTCGCCCTGGCGCTGCGCGCCCGCGAGCTGTGGTCCGAACTCGGCGCGCAGGTACCCGGGCTCGGCTTCCGGGCCGCGGGCTCGCTCACGCTGGCCGCCGGGGACGCGGAGCTGGCCCTGCTCAAGGAGGCGGCGGCGCTGCCCGACGCGGAACGGCGCGGGTTCGAGCTGCT
>Ga0335069_10002610_pt1 | contig 27637 bp, 30 predicted proteins | sample Lox_Sample_11_FD_206714 | JGI IMG/M metagenome (GOLD analysis project Ga0335069, IMG submission 206714) | Soil microbial communities from Loxahatchee National Wildlife Refuge, Florida, United States - Lox_Sample_1.1 | ecosystem: Environmental > Terrestrial > Soil > Wetlands | place: USA...
ACAGCCGGCGCTCTTCCAGCAAGTCCGCTACCGCAGCGAAGATGGCTTCGGTCAGCCCGTGCTGCTCCAGCAGATGACGAAAGCGCAGAATCGTCGTCTCGTCCGGCACCACCTCGTCGCCCAACTCAATGCGGGCAAAACGCCGCATCGACTCGCTGTCGTAGATCGCATCTTCGGCCTGCGGGTCCGAGAGGTTGAACCATTGCTGCAGGAAGTAAAGCCGCAGCATCTTCTCCAGACCCAGCGGTTGCCGGCCGTTGCCCGCCTTGGGGTAATGCGGCTCGATCAGCGCCAGCAGTCGGCTCCACGGAATCACCGCGTCCATCTCCGCCAGGAACCGCTCGCGCCGCGTCACCTTGCCCTTCCCATGCCACGCTATCGAAGCGAACGTCCGCTGATTACCCATTACCGCACCTCCACACCCGCCCATCCAACTAACTATTTATATAACAACCGAACCACTTGTGCAGAGGTTCCCTAGGCCTTCCGCTCTCACTCGAAAGAAAGGGCTTGCGCCCCGCTAATCAAATCTAGAATCTCCGTCGTGACCGCGTCTTGGCGCAGTCGACGCACCAGCTTGGTAAGTTCTTCACTTTTATTCTCGGTGTTGTGACGAGCTGCTTCCATAGTGCGAAAGCGTATCGAGTTCTCACTGAAGAATGATTGCATAGCGGCGTTCTCCAGCGTTGCGAAGAAATACTCGATCACGATGTCATCGAAGAGGTGGCGTGGGCTCAGGTTGATCAATGGTGGTACACGCCTGGCCTGCCTATTCATAATGGGAAGTTCGAGGGGCAAAAGCCTCGACCGCACGAGGCGTACCGCCTCGGCGGCACCATGCTGAACGTAGACAACCTCTAACCCCGTAACCGCCCCGTCGCTCAACATCCCATAAACCGCCGTCGCGAGGCGGCGCGCGGTCGCGGTCACTCCCGAGCTATGGGTGGCCATTGGCAGAACGAGACGCGGCTTAAGCCCTCGCTCGAGACATATCTGTCCGCCGCGCGATCCGACCACGATGAGAACTGCACTGGCTTCCCGGAGCATCTGTTCCGCGGCTTGCACCAAGTGTTCGTTGAAGCCGCCGCACAACCCGTGCTCGGCGCAGAAGACGATAAGGCCGGGTTGAGCCGGCGCAGTCCCCGCGGTCGTTCGCCCGTCCGAAGGTAGCATATCCGCTGCATCGAGCAGCGCCTCACGAATTGTATCGGAGTACCGCTGGATAGCTTCGAGCGAGCGCAACGATTGCTGCATCTGCGATGCCGCAATCGCACGGATCGCCGCGACGATTTCCGACAACTCGCCGAGCGAGGCGATGCGCGTGGCAATTTCTCTTTCCTGAGCCATCAATCCGAAGATGAATGGCTATGCGAGGCTATTCGCTCGATGACTGCCGCAAGCATCGTGTTGACGGTTGCACGATCCGCTGCATCAAGATTACCCGACGAGTTGATCCGCCGGCCGAGATCATCACCCTGAACCTTAAGCCATTCGCCAATCGCTTCACGCAAGTCCGGAACTTTGTCGAGCGGCACCTTATCGATGACCTTATCGTCGATAGCAACCAGAAGAGCGACCTGATGGGCAAGCGACAGAGGTCGGTACTCCGGTTGCGTAAGAACCGCTCGGATACGGCGACCATGTTCAATGATCGCGCGAGTGCGGTCGTCGACCATGCCGCCGAAGCGGGTGAAAATTTCGAGTTCAAGGAACTGGGCGTATTCGAGCCTCAGCTTCTCGGAGAGCTTACGCATCGCGGACGACTGCGTCTTACCCCCTACGCGCGAGACGCTCTTCCCCACATTGACTGCTGGCTTCTGTCCCTCATGAAAGAGCCGCGCATCGAGGACGATTTGTCCGTCGGTTATCGATATGAGGTTGGTGGGGATATAGGCAGAAAGATTCCCCTCCTGGGTGGCCGCGATTGGCAGCGCGGTAAGCGATCCACCTCCGCGTTCATGACTTAATTTCGCTGCTCGCTCCAGTAACCGCGAGTGTATATAGAAAATATCGCCGGGATACGCCTCGCGCGCCGGCGGATTGCGCAGCAGCAATGACAACTGCCGATAGATAACGGCATGCTTGCTCAGATCGTCGATAATCAGCAGTGCGTCTCCACCACGCTCCGAAAAGTATTCAGCCATCGTGCAGGCCGCATACGGCGCCAGCCATTGTACGCCCGGAGGATCGTTGGCTGGCGCAAAGACAAAGATACAGCGCTCCCGCGCGCCGTAACGTTGCACGGCGTCGATCACCTGACTAACCGAGGAAGTTCTCTGACCTACCGCACAATATACACAGATAACGTTACTTTCCCGCTGATTGATGATCGTGTCGATCACGAGAGCGGTCTTCCCGCTTTCGCGGTCACCGATGATCAATTCGCGTTGGCCGCGGCCTAAGGGCAGCATCGCATCGATAACCAGCAGACCGGTGTTAAGCGCGGTGTTCACAAAATCACGATCGACTATGGGCGGCGCAACCTTCTCTACCGGTTGCCGCTGCTCCGCTTCGATCGGAAGGCCCCCGTCGACCGGATATCCGAGCGCGTTGACCGTGCGACCGAGCAGCTTCTCGCCGACCGGAACACTTGCGACCGCGCCGGTTCCGCGTACGAGATTCCCAGCTTCAATACCGTTTGCACGTCCGAGCATCGCGCACCCGATGAGATCGGGATCGAGGGTTAGAACGATGCCGGCGACCGGATCGCCTCGATCGGACCGTTCGAACATCAGTAACTCGCCGAGTCGCGCGTCGGGCAACCCGCGGACACTTGCGACGTCGTCACCGACCCGCTCAACCCGACCGATCTGATCAAGACGCGGTTGGATTCTCAGCTCATCGAGCGCGCCGCTCGCTCGCCGCAGCCGATCACTCACGGCGTCAGCGAGATCGTTCGTGGCCATAAATCTCCTTCAGGTCGAGGGTGAGACTGTCACGCCAGCTGAAGTTGAGAATTGCGTGCGGAAACGTCAGCACGGCACCCCCGATAAGAGCGGGATCGGTATCGAATGTGATACCGAGACCAGGGCCGAGCTTTGTCGCCAGTTGTACCTGCCACTCCGACTGCTCTTGCGCATCGAGCGGATGCGCTGTTGTAACCAGAACGCTGCTGCTGCCGTTCCGAGGCAAAATCTTGGCGCGCTCCTGAGGAGCCATATGATCGAGATAGGCGATTACTTGTCCGCGAAAGGCCTGCTCGACCGAGCCGATTCCGACCCCTCGGAGCAACTGCTCTGCCAGCTTGGTGGCGAGCTCGACGGTCTGCTGGTACAGCTTTTCACCGGCACTGACCCGCTCCTCTTCGAGACGCTTGAGAGCTTGCTCGCGGATTCTGTCGGCCTCGCGTTGCGCTTCTTCAATATTCTTCTGGCGCTCCGCGAAAATATTCGCGCGCGCCTCATCGATCATCTTCTGGTGTTCGGCGCTGATGGCTGACTTGGTTACCTCAAGCTGTTGTCTGAGTTGTTCGGCGCTTGCTTTCTCCGCCGATGCTTCTGTCAGCGCCCGCGAAACCTCTTCCTGCCTTCGCGCTACCATAGCCTTGACCGGCTTGAACAGAAAACGACGCAGTAGCCAAACAAGAACAAGGAAATTGGCGGCCTGCAGAGCGAAGGTCGACCAGCTGAAGTTCATTTGACGAACGGATTCGCGAATAACAGCAACAAGGCCACGACCAGGCAATAGATTGCCATCGTTTCGATCATCGCAAGGCCGACGAACAACGTGCGCGATAAGGAGCCCGCAGCCTCAGGTTGTCGTGCGATTCCTTCCATCGCTGCTACGATCGCGCGTCCCTCGGACAAGGCAGGCATAATCGAACCAACCGTGACCGCAACCACTGCGCCGATGATACTCAGCATCTGAAGCGTCATCACCAAATCTCCCTCACTTCGGAATTGCACCGATGCCGCCACCTATATAGACGGCCGCCAAAATCGTAAAGATGTAGGCCTGCACAAGGCCAATCAGGATCGCGAACGCCATAAAGGGAATGGGCACTAACAGCCCGGCCAGCGCGAGAACGATCGCGAGCACCAGATCGTCGCTCATGATGTTGCCGAAAAGTCTCACTGCAAGAGAAAAAGATCGTGTGATCTCGGAAAGAATATTCAGGGGCAGTAGCGCCGGATTTGGTTCCAGATAACCTTTCAAATAAGGAACGAGTCCCTGAATGCGGATACCGAAAAAATGCACGGACAAAAACACTATTGCTGCAAGTGCTGCAGGCGTTTCCAGTGCCGCGGTTGGCGCGGTGACTCCGGGTAGAACTCCGGAGAGGTTCGCAATTACAAGGAAAATGAACAACGTCCCAAGCAGTGGCAGGAAGGGTTCTGCTTCACGACCTATGATTGCCTGTATCTGTTCCTCTATACCGACTACTATCGATTCAATCACCGCCTGCGAGCCGCGCGCGACGACTTGGAAGGCCCGCGTCGCTAGCCAGCATGTGATTGTCACCACTGCCATCAATCCCCAGGTGGTCACGACGGTGCGGGTAATTGGTACGGGGCCGCAGTGAAACAAAACCGTTGATTCCAGTCGGAAGTGAGTCATGACTTACTCGTAGGCCGCAAAGTTTGACGATTGATAGCCAAGGCTCGTATCAGATGAAAACCCGTAACACTCGATATCAGCGCCATCGCTCCGATATGTGCACAGAGGGCAAAGGCCACGATTATCGCGGTCATTCGCAGAGCGTGGAGAAGCAGACCGTGCCATCCGGGACTCGAACCGAGGTACATCTGAACGTTCAATCCCAAGGCTGCAAGGTAGGTGTAGCCGAACAGACCTCCCAGCATGACGAAAGCACAGAACCGCCAGACAACGAACTCGATCATGCGCTATGCATCGCCCTCCAAACCGCCCAGAACCCGAAGGCGGCTCCCGCCATAACCAAGGCACCGCTCCAAGTCACGCCCGTATCAAACTTGTGGTCCAGCCATCGACCAACAAACGCTCCCAATAAAATGGGTGCGACGATGCTCCATCCGAAGCGGCCCATCATCGCCAGCGCACGTCCTATCGGCCATTCGCCAGTCTGGAGCCAACGCTCCCGCATCCGATGCGCGCGTTCCACCGCTTGCTCCAACTCTTTCTGCTCGCGTTCGGAATCCTGGTTGGCTTCCACCATACGCCTCCAAGGAAATCCACAGCCTCAGCCTTGCGGGGTAGCCTTGATCGGTTGCTCGGCGGGCCGCAGATAACGATAGATTCTTCGAACCATAGCGTGTTCCAGCCTAAGGACGTCCGAACGCGCGGATTGTTCGGCTTCCAGATTCCTCACCATTGCCTGAAGCACTTCGCCGCGCAGCAGGGCAAGATCATCGCCGATCACAGCCTCTCGCGTCGCGATTTCGACCAAATTGCCATTCCGCACTCGCAGCACTCCTCCTCGGACTGCGACGTAGTGCTCGCGACTACCCCCGTCTCGCCACCGGACAACGCAGACGGCAAGCGTAGTTAAAAGGTCGGTGTGTCGAGATTCGATACCAAAGGAACCGCTGGCGTCCTCGGCGCGAACGTATCGCACGCCATCTTCATCGACTGCGATTGCCGTTGGTGTCGTGACCATGAACCTCATGCCTTATCGCCCTGCTCTTTGGTGAGTTCCTTTTGCCTTGCGTCGTCGAGAGTTCCAACCATGTAAAAGGAACTTTCCGCCCAATCATCTACCTCGCCCGACAAGATGGCATCACAGCCCTTAATCGTCTCTTTCACTGGAACCGATTTCCCATCAATTCCTGTGAACTGCTCAGTGACCATGAAGGGCTGGGTCAAAAAACGCTCCAGCCGTCTGGCTCGGGAGACCGTCCTGCGGTCTTCAGCGCTCAGCTCCTCTACACCCAGGAGTGAAATGATCTCTTGCAGCTCTTTGTATCGTGCAATCGTTCGCCGAACTGCCTCGGCGGTTTCGTAGTGCTCCGCACCCACGATCCGTGGGTCCAGTAACACGGACATCGAAGTTAGCGGATCGATCGCAGGATAAAGTCCCTCCGCGGCCATATCGCGCGATAGCACTACCGAGGAATCAAGATGACGAAACGTCTCGACCACGGCGGGATCCGTAAAGTCATCCGCAGGAACATAGACCGCCTGAATAGCGGTTACCGAGACCCCGGCCACCGATGCGATCCGCTCCTCGAGTTCAGCGATTTCTGTGGCTAACGTCGGTTGATATCCGACGCGAGAAGGCAATCGACCGAGCATGCCGGAGACTTCCGAGCCTGCCTGTACAAACCGAAATACATTGTCCATCAACAGTAATACATCCCGATGCATCACGTCGCGGAAATATTCCGCGATAGTCAGAGCGGTCATTCCAACCCGCCATCGCGCACCCGGCGGCTCATTCATTTGACCGAATATCAGTGCGGTGCGTTTGAGGACGCCGGAAGCGCTGAGTTCCGCTAGTAATTCGTGGCCTTCACGCGAACGCTCCCCCACCCCTGCAAAGACGGAAATGCCGGAATATTGCTCGACCGTGCTGCGAATCAGCTCCATGATCAGCACGGTCTTGCCGACCCCCGCGCCCCCGAACATCCCCGCTTTGCCTCCGCGAGCGAGCGGTGCGAGCAGATCGATAACTTTGATGCCGGTACGGAAAACTTCGCGCGCATGATCTTGGCGGCTGATCGATGGCGAAGTTCGATGAATCGGCCAGCGCTCGATCTCGGGCTCGAAGGCTCCCAGCCGATCGATTGGGTCTCCCAGCACATTGATCAGACGGCCGAGGACCTTCTCTCCAACAGGGACCTGAATCGGGCTGCCTGTAGGCTGGACTAGAGCACCCCGATGTAGCCCGGCCGTGTTGCCCATCGCAACGCCGCGAACGGTTCGTCGGTCCAGATGCTCCTGTACTTCCACCACAAGTTGGCCTGCATCCTCCGACTTGACTAACAGTGCGTCGTTAATAGCGGGCAGCCGTCCGGATGAAAACTCGACATCAATGACTGAGCCTCGAATCCGAGCGACAGAGCCGCAGACCCTTCTAGAACCGGCAGGCAAAACTTGTAACGCCTCGGGCAAAACCGAATCTCCACAATGGCATCGGAGCACTCAGGTCAGGTCGATTGTACCGTCCAGAACTTCAGAGAACGACCGCCTCGCCGCTTTTGTCCTTCACGCTGATAAATTCAGATACGTCGCATTGCGCGGCTCCGCTCAAGGCCGTAGCGCCATCCCAAATGGGGCGACGCTGACGCTTGGCACTCGGCCTTGATTAGGCTCCGCCGCGCTCGTAGTCGTGTCGCTCCGCTCCGCATCAGATCCCCTTTCCGCCATCCGGCTTCCAGTCTCGGCGAGAAGCCGGTCGGCGGGGGAAATGGCCTTTAAGCCAATCCATATCCGCCCTGCCTTTCAGGAAGATACCGTCTTGTCGATCAAGCCCCCCATTAGGGGACTCGGGCCATTCCGAATACACTAAAATGATCCGCTAAATATGGCGACGAACTGCCCCGATAACGCCGCTTTGATCTTGGGCCATCGCGGCTCGAAGTATTACCCTGCACGCGGACAACTGAAACTGGACTCACCCCGACGTACCCAAGCGCTCTTCCATGTGGCGGAATTTCCAGATCAAAACCGAAAACGCCCATCCGACTACGAACAATGCAACGATCGCGTATCCCATTGACTCGAAATCCAATGCCCCTGGGCGCTGAAAAACCGGCCAGGCAATTTCATTTCCGCTGCAAGAACCTGGAGCAATTCGACCGTACCTAAGAAGGCAAACAAATTGCGCCAGTAATGACCCGTTACCTCCATCGCTACCAGGGAATCGTTTGGATCACCCAGGAGCTCGCGAAGCCGCTGATATCCCGCCGCCTCCTCTCCGAACAACGTTGACCTGACGAGCAGCGCGCCATCGTCATTCACCACCGCGACCGCGTGACGCTCACTTCCGATGTCAATTCCCGCATACCGCATCTGCTCCTCACCTCCTGGTTTACCTGACTTCCGGAGACCTCCGGACGATGCTCACGCTCATGCTTGTTCATACGAGGAGTCGCTTCGCGCCCTCAGGATACCGTTCGAGCCCACGAGCAACATGCGAGGACGCCAATCTTCCCGGCGAGGATTGATCCTCATGCGGGCGCACGGCGGTGCGGAACCTGGAGCGCGCCGGAGTATCGCGATCGGCAGCGATGCGGATGACGGGACATGAGACCGAATCCATCTATCGGCGTTATGCGATCGTCGATGAGACGATGCTGCGCGAGGGCGCAGACAAACTCGCCGCTTATCATTCGGCCGCCAAGAGCTCGCGCGGAAGTGTCCGTCCGCTTAAGTCGCCCGAATCGGCGAAATCGTAATCCAGCTTTTAGCTGATAGGGTCGAAGGGATTGAGACAGCGTACGCCGCTGCGCTCGATATCTTTTACGTTTCGCGTTACCAAAGTCAGGCCGTGGGCCTGCGCGGTTGCGGCCAGGAGCGCGTCGACGACCGGAAGAGAAGCGTGTGCGCTCAAGCGACCCCAGATTTGGGCGATCCGTTCGTCGACCGGCAAAATGCGCTCCAGGAAGGAATCCAGGACCTCATCGAGCCAGTTCTCCAAGGCCTTTGCCTGACGCGGATTGCGAGGGCGCAAGCGCCCGATACCTTGGCGGATTTCGCCGGCAACCAAAACACTCAGGAACAACTCGTCGTCCCGGGCGGTTTGATACCAGGCAGCCACGTTCGGGTCGCAGCGTCGGCCCTTGCGTACTTCCGAGATAATATTCGTGTCGATCAGGAACATTCCAAATCAACCACGCGGCCAGTGTCGAGCGAGCGAGTGATCTCAACGCCTTCCAACGGTGCGGACGCCAGTAAAGCCTTGAAGCTTTTACCACCGGTTCGGAGCCGCTGGTATTCGTCTGCGGGCACGAGCACCGCGACGGGTTTGCCGTGACGCGTGACGGTCTGTGGCCCCTCCTTGAGCGTCCGTTCGACTAACTCGCTGAACCGCGCCTTCGCCTCTTGAATCTGCCAATCCATAAGATCAGTCTAGCCAGACTAGTCGGCCATGATCAATTGCTTATAATTTTGAATCCTATCGGCGGGGACAGTTGTTTAAGCTAGAGAGCAGGGCAACCCGCAGCTGCTTAATCGCGACAGGAAACCGATCTAGGACCAGACGAAGACCGTGATAAGACGTGTCTTCAAACTCCACTATGAGCGCTATCGCCCTCCCGTATCTTTTGGCAAGAGGCAACTCGCTTCCTGTATCGAAGTTTCAGCCGCATCACATCCAACTCACATCAAGGCTTCGTCCCGCCCACAGCCTTTGCCATTTTTTCTTTTTGCCTGACGAGGGCCTAATACTCGGACTCAAAATGCGCAAAGAGCCAAAGTTCAGCCCAAGATTTGGGTTCGCCGCGACGCTTCGCCTTTGACAGCGAAAGCTATCGGATTTACAAACACTTTATGGCTGTAGGGGAAACTTGATGCCGAGGGCGGGACTCGAACCCGCACGGAGGTTACCCTCCAGAGGATTTTAAGTCCTCTGTGTCTGCCATTTCACCACCCCGGCACCGGGTGAAGGCCTAATATTACCGTATCCCCGCGCGACAGGCACATCGCTTAGTCGTCAGTTGCTCCACACTGAATCATCGACATCCGATTATCGTCGTATTGATTGAACGCGGCCCAAGGGCCGATGATTGAAGTTACGAGGTAATCTGGAAAGTGCGACTTCCCTCTGGACGTTCGAGCAGTGCGATCTTTGCTCTCATCGGTCTCTGCGGATGTGCCGTTGCTAGTGCCCCTATCAAGGATACGCCACACGTCGTCGCGTCACCGCAGACAGGTGCAGTATCGGTCACGGTTAAGCCCAGCGACGCCGTGGGTGATGTCCAACCGGTATATGTTTCGGTGGCCAACGGAACCGACACCCCCCGCTCGGTAGTTCCGAGCCAAGTCTTCGCAATCGATAGCGCGGGCAATCGGATCGCACCGCTTCCCCCAGCCGAAGCTGCTCGGGAGGCCGGCAACGCGGGCGAGCTAAAGGCAGCTTTGATGAGCGGCGCGGCCAGCGGTGCTTTAGGTGCGGGAGTTGGAGCAGGGTTGGGTGCCATCGCAGGATCTTTGATTCATAGCGGAGCCAGCGGCGCGGGAATCGGTGCAGCTATCGGAGGTGGCACCGCCGCCTTTCATGGCGTCAGCGCAGGCGCGTCGAAGGCCGACCAACAGGCGAATCAGCAAATCAATGCTTTGGCCTTGCAACCCGGAGAAGTCCGGCGGAATTTCACGGTCAGCGGCTACGTCTTCTTTCCCAAGGGCGATTATCAACAGGTCCAGCTCGTGTTGGTCGATGGTGAAACTGGTGATACCCAGATGATCAACGAGCCCCTCAAGTGAACGAACCGGCTCCGGCTCTAGTCTGATTTCTTCTGGCGTTCGAGCAACTCGTCGAGCGCCTCATTGATGAAATAGCGCTGACTCGGGTCGCGGTTCGCTAGCTCGGCCTTACGCAATTCGACCCATTGCATTATTGCGCCGAGGGCGACCGCTGTGATGTCCGGCACTTCCAGTTCCACAGCGAGTAGCTCCAGGTCGGCGTACAGTTCGTCTGATAACACTAGTTCGATCTTCATTCGCTTGTAGCTCCGACCCGTAGCGCCCCTGCATCTTCATACTCAGCGCGGGTCACGAACTTCGAAATTGCGGAAGATATGTTAGTCTTCCGTCTCCGGATTTGCTTTGGCTACCCCCGATAAATATTCAGGCATTCTCGTCGAGTATCTCGAAGAAGGTCGCCTGCGTGCGGCACTTGGTCTGCGCGAACAAGGTGATCAGGTCGTCGTGCTCGACGGCAACGGACGCGAACGCAAGATCTCTCGCGATCTAATACTCGTTCGCCATCCCGATCGTCACGCCACCCGCGACACGCTCAAGAACGTGCTCGCTGCGCTAACCGAGGAACATCAGCGGTTGGCCGGCGAACTCGATCTCAACCTGCTGTGGGAGATCGTTCACGAAGATGAACAGGGACGAACCGCTAGCGCATTGGCCGAGACCTTCTTTGGGCATGCGACCCCTCTGGAGGTGGGCGTGATACTCGATGCGCTGCTGGCCGATCGCCTCTACTTTGTGCGGCGGCATATGGAATTTGTGCCCCGCGATGCTGAGCAGGTCGAGAGGCTACGCACGCAATACGAGAAGATTCGGTTGCGCAGTGAGGGTGGCAAGCAGACGCGTAAGCTGCTCAGCGCGATACTCGAAGACGGTCCGCTACCGGCGCGCGAGGAGGTCGATTCGCTGCTCACCGATATTCGGCGCTACCTGGAAAATCCCTTTGCACGGAATCGCGATACCGCAGCGCTGCTCGAATCGATCGCGGGGGAGCTGACGCCAGGCGAAGCTGCCTTCGAGATCCTTGAGCGCATGGGGGCGGCTCCGTCAGGCCCACGCTTTGCGTTGATCGGCGGGCTCCGCATGCATTTCAGCGATAACATGCGCAACGAAGCGGCCGCGATAAAGCCGGTGCCGCGTCCGGAGTTGGAGCCGCATTGGGCGGTCACAATCGATGACGACGACACAGTCGAAGTCGATGACGCGATTGCGTGCGATCCAATGCCCGACGGTGGCGTGAGGATTCGTGTGCATATCGCGCTGGTGGCCGATTTTGTGCCGATGGGAAGCGGGCTGGATACCGAGGCCGCCGCTCGCGGAACGACAGTCTATCTGCCGGAGACAACCGTGCGGATGCTGCCCGATCCAATCGCCATTGACGGTGCCAGCCTGGTCGAGGCTAAAGAACGTAACGTACTGACCACCGACGTCCGACTCTCGGCAAACGGTGAGCTATCTTCCTACAGCGTTTATCCTGAACGGATTCGAGTATCTACGCGTTTGAGCTATGACACCGCGGATCAGATTCTTAGTGGTCCGAGCGACTCGGCAAATCCGGAAACCGTCGCCATGCTTCAACGGCTGCAGACGGCAACCAAAAAGTTGCGCGACAAACGGCAGGCGGCGGGCGCACGTATTTTCCATCGCCGCGAGGCCAAGGTCACCGTCACTGACAACGATATTGCGATCGAGATTCTCGACAGCGACTCGCCGAGCCGCGAGCTGGTCGCCGAATGCATGGTGTTGAGCAATTACATCACGGCAAAGATCGCGGCCGAGCGTGGCGTGCCGATGATCTATCGGGTGCAGAACAACAGCCCCGACGACATCTATGCTCATCGTGCACGGCTCTCGCTCTATCCGGAGTTCCATTCCGGTATTGGACTCGATTGTTACGTGCAGGCGAGTTCGCCGATTCGACGTTATGTCGATCTGGTGGCGCAGCGGCAGATTATATCGATCCTCAAAGAAGGCGAGTCCGCTGTTTACGGTCGCGAAGAGCTGATGAACGTCCTAGCGGCGGCGGAGACGACGGAGGCTGAAGCGCGCGAGCTGGAGCGGCGAGCCAAACGTTATTGGACGCTCCTGTATCTGAAACGCAACGCCGCCGACCGGCCGCTGATAGCGACGATTCTTCGAGACGGCTCGAGTGCGGAAATAGATGAATACGTGATTCGCGGATTGCTACGTGGGGCGCCAAATCTGGCGACCGGTACCAAGGTCGTGGTGGGTATCGGACAGGTCGATCCGACGCGCGGCTCTCTCACCTTAAACTATCAGAGTACTGTGACGGTGGCTGAAGAAGGCGGCTGATAGCCCGCCTCCTTCCCCCCTCTTGTGCCGCCGTTCACTCAAAGTCAATCAGCGCGTCTCACTGTTGCCGAAACTATCCTGCTCGAGACGCCACTGATCAATCGATTCTACATTAAAACGCCAATCGCTGCCGACCTTGAAGGCTAGTAGCTGGCCGCGCTTGAGCTGACGATAGACCGTGGACGGATGAACTTTCAGGTAGTCGGGAAGCTCTTTTACCGTCATCACATTACTGTTGTCCATTTTCATCTGTCGAATGACCTCCTTGTCGCACCTAGTTCGGCGTGAGTGACACTCAGTACAGCAAGGGGTGTGCCGCGCGGATTATCCGCTTTAATTCAACGGATTTCGCCTTAGCGTGGCTTAATCTGCAAGATTCTGCCGCCAACATTTTGGCAGTCTCAGAAAAATGACTACGCAGATCAAGTATAGCTTCCAAGGAGCGATGAAGCCTAACTGACGAAAAAGCCCAATTTCAAGTCGAGCCGGCGAGCTATCAACTCTGACATGCTCATCTGAGCAATCGCGGCTTGAGCGAATCTTCCGTCGTCAGATTCAGGAAGGCTTCGCCCCTGATGCGTGATGAGAGGAAAAGACCTCAGACTTTACCGATTAGGCTCTTCTCAGTCTCGCCGATGAAGCGCTCGATGCCATACGCATCGTTCTGGCGATGCAGGAGGATCAAGCGCTGCACGCCGACGTCCTGGAATTGCTTCGCCGTGTCGAGATCGACGCGACCGCGGGGACATACGCTGATTTCGAGATCTTCGAACTTGCGGCCGGTTTCGCGGCATGCAGCCTTGACCCCTTCAATACAGATCTTCGCGCCATCAACGTCGAGGGCGAACCCGAACCATCCTTGGGCAAGTCGCGCCGCACGCGAGTAGGCCGCCTTGGTATGGCCGCCGAAGACCACCGCCGGATGGGGTCGCTGCACCGGGCGCGGAAAGGCGTTGATGCCGCTGAACGACAGGAAGCGCCCCTGATAAGCGGGCTTTTGCATGTCCCAAAGCGCAATCATCGCGGCGAGAAATTCTTCGCTGCGCGGCCCCTTATGGTCGAACGGAGCTCCGATCGCATCAAACTCCGGCTTGAGATAGCCGATACCGATGCCGAAGATCAGACGACCGTTGGAGACCACATCGACGGAAGCAAGCTCCTTCGCCAACACGACAGGATTACGCTGCGGCAGAATGATTATCCCGGTGCCGAGCTTTACTTTGGAGGTGTGCGCTGCGATAAACGCGAGCGCAACGGCGGAGTCGATGAACGGCGTCTCGGCAGGAACGGGAGAGGGCGGAACCTGCGGTTCGGGCAGGACGATATGTTCGCCGGTCCAGACGCTGTCGAAGCCCGCGGCTTCCGCGGTGCGTGCCACGGCGGCCGCAGTTACAGGATCAGCGCAAGGGCCCATGTTAATGCCGAAAATGCCGAATTTCATGGGCCGATCCTTAACACACGCTGCTCGACTCGACCAGCGAACCTGGAGGTGAATTGACGCCTCGATAACCCTCTTCCATAATTTCTGCGCTTGAAGGGTTTACGATGAGATGTGCGCAATGTGGGGCGGAGGCAGCGCAGGGCGCAGCCTTCTGCTCGCGATGCGGAACGCGGTTGCAGGCACCTAAGCCGGCTGCCGTGCGTGAGTACGCGCTCAGCCGAATCCTGCCGTCGTGGTGGCATTTCGCGCGCGAAATCGTAATCGCGATAGTGATGGCGGGCTTTGGCGTGACCATGCTTGCGCGAGGGAATGGACGCCCCGGCATCCTCCTCATGATCGGCTCGGTCGCGGTATTCGGATTAATCGCGCTGGCGCGCAATAACACGAGCTGGAGCCTGACATCTGACCGCCTGATTGAGCGGCGAGGATTGCTCGCGAGCAGCCGCCGCGAGATGGAACTCGCGGATGTCCGCTCGATCGAGGTCACGCGTTCGCTGGGGCAGCGCCTCTTTGGACTCGGCGATGTAATGATCGCTTCCGCCGCCAGTGCCGAGTTTTTAATCCGTCTGAGCAATATTCCCGATCCGGAGCAAGTCGCCGAGATGCTGCGTCAGGCCCGTCTGAAACGGCTCGCCTGATCAAGCGGGGCGGGCGCTGTGGACTGACGATCTCGCTGATCGTCGAGAAGCTTTGCTGTGTTCTTTCGTGCACTGCATAATGGCCGCGAGGTCGAAGAGGCGGGCGCGATGGGACATCCGAGTTTGCGCTACGAGCGCAAGTTGTGGCGCGAGGGCGTACAAGTCGTCGCAGGAGTGGATGAGGCCGGTGTTGGCCCGATGGCGGGTCCGGTGGTGGCCGCCGCCGTCATCTTCGAACCCGAAGTCTTCATCAAAGGCGTTAACGACTCCAAGCAATTAACCGCCGAGCGTCGCGAAGAGCTGTTCCCCAAGATACAGGAACGCGCGATCGCGATCGGTGTGGGGATCGCTCATCCGGGGGAGGTCGATTTACTTAATATCTACTGGGCGACGATGGCGGCCAGCGAGCGTGCGCTCTACGCGATGGGCCGGAAGCCCGATCACGTGCTCGTCGATGGGCGCCTGATTCCTGAACTCAAAATGCCGCAGACGAAAATCGTCGGTGGCGACCGCAAGAGCTTCTGTATCGCAGCTGCTTCAATAATCGCGAAGGTCACGCGCGACCGGATGATGGCCGAATACGACGCGCAGTATCCCGAGTTTGGTTTCGCCCGCCACAAGGGTTATTGCACACCCGATCATATGGCGGTGCTGGAGAGGCTCGGCCCTACGCCGATTCATCGACGATCTTTCGCCCCCGTCTGGGAAGCGGCGCAGCGCCGCCTGTTCTAGAGCGAGACGAGGAGCAACAAGCTACTCCCAGTCTTTACCGTCCCGTCAGGGCTTATAACTGCAAGCCCCCGGCGTACATCCGTTGTAGATGCTGTTCGCGTCGTCAGAGACGATTGTCTGGCGTCCGTTCGGCGCGACCAGCGTCAGGTCTTTGGGGAGCACCTTAGTCTCGAACTTCCATCCGGTCGGCAGTTTCAGCTTCGTGCCGAGCTGCGGCAAAGAATCGTAATTCAGATCTTTGATCACGTTCTGATTGAAGGCTTGCATCACCCACTTCATGCCGTCGGGGGAGACCAGCATGAAGACCTGCTTGCCGGCTTTGAAAATATAAGTGGAGCGACGAAGCGACGGCACCGGATGGTACGCGGGAACCGGGAATTTCCCTGCCTTCAATTCATCGAAGGCCTTGGGCGGTATATGCGAACCGCCCATCCACTTGGCGTTGATTCCTGAAAAATCGGTGGAGATAGAAGACGCTTCGACCGTTGCAGTATCTGACACCCACCAGCGGGGTCCATTCTTGTAAGCGAAGGCTACTGACCACTTAGTAGCCAAAGCCTTCGCATCGATGGGGTCCCAGCTCGACGCGGGGCAGGTATCTTTCGGGTCTGCTGCGTTGTTGTTCCCGAAGGTGTTGAAGTAGGAGATGTTACCGTTTGCAGAAAACAGCCAGACTTCGCAATAACGCGTATCCCGCAAATCCGAAAAGGTCGTCTTGGTGGCTGCCGCCGCTTCTTTGACGAACTGTGGTTCAACGAAGGACGGGACTTTTGCCTGCGCCTCCGCGCGGTGTGGCGCAAAAATGGCGGCTGATGTGAGTGCAGCTAGTGCGATGATCAGGAAGAGCTTTGACGTCATGATAGATCTGACCGAAACTCCTTGTTTCCTGCCCCGCGACAGTTTTGCATCGCGTCGATCATCAGGCAATCCTCCCTGCGACCCTGACGCTTTTGAGTTGGCAAGATGCTTGGCCGCGCTCTCCGGCTTTAGCCATATGAAGTACCTAGGACGAGCGGGGCTTTTCGCAGGTTTTGCCGAGCGGGTACTCTGTCTGGAAAACGGAATCCCGGGTTAAGATGCTTCTCGCGCGATGGCTGCCTGCGAGCGCCTCAATTAATGCCAAACTGCTGCTGATTACGCGGACGTTGCGTGGCTTCGCCGATGGTGCGGTCAGCGTAATTCTGCCCAGCTACTTGATCGCGCTGGGCTTCAGCTCCCTGGCGATCGGCGCAATCGTTTTCGGCACGCTTTTCGGCTCTGCATTGCTTACGTTGTGGGTCGGTCTCGCACGCCATCGCTTCGGTCCGCGTCTGATCCTCATCGCGGCAAGCACCCTGATGTTTCTGACGGGGCTCGGCTTCTTCAGTGTCTCGGGTTTTTGGCCGCTGTTTCTTATCGCGATCGTCGGCACGATGAATCCATCATCGGGGGACGTCAGCGTCTTTCTTCCCGCCGAGCAGACCGCACTCGCCGAGGCGGTCGCGCTGCGCGATATGACCGCGATGTTCTCGATCTATAACGTTGGTGGTGGTTTCGGAGGCGCGCTCGGAGCACTTGCCGCGGGACTTCCAACCTTGATCAGTCGCGCTCTCAGTTCCGATCCGGTCGCGGCTCAACGTGCAGTGTTCCTCGGCTACGGACTTTTGGGACTGGTTGTGGCGACTATCTACCTGAAGATGGAAGAGGCCGCGCCCGCGCGCCCGCGCACGGAGAAAACGACTCCGCTAGCCAAGTCGCGAGGCGTCGTGTTGCGGCTGTCGGCGCTTTTCAGCCTCGACTCGTTTGGCGGCGGGTTCGTCGTTCAATCGTTGTTGGCGCTGTGGCTCTTTCATCGCTTTCAGCTCAATGTGCAAACCGCGGGAGCCTTCTTCTTTCTCGCGGGATTACTGGCTGCGCTATCGCAGCTGGCCTCGGCCCCTATAGCGGGGCGGATCGGTCGAATCCGCACGATGGTTTATACACACATACCGGCAAATGCCTTCATGGTATTGGCGGCCTTCATGCCGGGGCCCAAGTCGGCGCTCACCTTTCTCTTGATGAGATCGGCGATTTCGCAAATGGATGTACCGGCGCGACAATCGTACGTGATGGCGGTCGTACCGCCCGAAGAACGTGCTGCGGCGGCGAGTGTTACCAATGTTCCGCGCAGTTTAGCGACGGCCTTCGCGCCGCTGCCGGCGGGCGCGCTTCTGGATAGATCTGATTTCGGCTGGCCATTGATTTGCGCAGGCGGTTTGAAATTGATCTATGATCTATTGTTGCTAGTGATGTTCAAATCAGTGCGGCCGACCGACGAGGCCGGTTGAACGCTTGAGTTTGTGGGAGAAGGCAGTAGGAAGAGACGATTTCGCAGCGACACGCTTTGGTGAGTTCACTCGACGTTCATCGCTAATGGCCTTACTCCAATAATGCGATTGCGTTAGTGTCTGATCGAGAGTGGTGTGGCGCCTGAAAGGCGCAAGGGGGTTCGCAATGGCCCTGGAACGCGACAAGCATGTGGCCGAGCGCGCGTTGCTGACAATGGACGCAACGCAGCTACTGGATCTCTACCGGCGGATGGTTCTGATTCGCCGCTTCGAAGAAAAGACCGCGGAGATGTATTCACGCGGCAAAATCACCGGCTTCTGTCATCTCTATGCTGGCGAGGAAGCGGTCGCGGTGGGAGCGATCGCAGCCCTTTACGACAAGGACTATGTCGTCTCGACTTATCGCGAGCATGGTCATTGTTTGGCTAAGGGCGCATCGCCGCGAGCTGTCATGGCGGAGCTATTCGGTAAAGCTACCGGGCTTTCGCGAGGACACGGTGGCTCGATGCATTTGTTCGATCCGAATCTGCGCTTCATGGGTGGATATGCGATCGTCGGTGGCGGATTACCAATCGCGGCAGGACTCGGTTTATCGATCAGCTATCGCGAAGAGCCCGAAGTCGTCTGTTGCTTCTTCGGCGACGGAGCGCTGCCGCAGGGCGCATTCCACGAATCGCTCAACCTCGCGTCGCTGTGGAAGTTGCCGGTTATCTTTATCTGCGAGAACAACTTCTATGGGATGGGCACGATGGTGCAGAACGCCATCTGCCAGGAAGAGCTCTACCGCTTTGCCGAGCCGTATAAGATGCCGGGCGTGCGTGTGGACGGGATGAACGTGCTCGAGGTCTATCGCGCAGCGACTGAAGCTGCGACGCGCGCGCGCGAGGGCGACGGTCCTTCGCTAATCGAAGCCGTGACCTACCGGTTCCGCGGCCATTCGATGTCGGATCCCGCAGAGTATCGCTCCCGGCGCGAGGAGCGTATCTGGCAGGAACGCGATCCGATCAAGGGTCTGCGGCGCAGGCTCCTGCAAGACCATCGCGTGGCGGAAAACCAGCTCGATCAGATCGACAATGAAGTGAACGAGGTGATCGAGGACGCGGTGAAGTTCGCCGAAGAAAGTCCGGAACCTGGAATCGAGACTCTCGGCAAATATGTCTATGCCGAAGAAAGCAAGGACGCTTAGATGGCGCAGATTTCATATCGCGAAGCGTTGAATCAGGCTCTGCGTGAGGAACTCGATCGCGACGAACGCGTCTTCATCATGGGCGAGGAAGTGGGCTACTTCGGCGGCGCCTTCAAGGTCACCGATGGCCTGCTTGCCGTTTATGGCGAAAAGCGTGTGCGCGATACGCCGATTTCCGAGTTGAGCTTTACCGGTGCGGGCGTCGGCGCCGCGATGGGTGGCCTGAAGCCGATCGTCGAATTGATGACCGTGAACTTCGGGCTGCTGGCGATCGACCAAATCATCAATAGCGCAGCCAAGATTCATTACATGTTCGGCGGGCACGCCAAGGTGCCGATGGTGATTCGCACGCCACAGGGTGGCGGTCATCAGCTAGGCGCCCAGCACAGCCAGAGCCTCGAAGCTTACTTTCTGCATTGTCCAGGCTTACGCGTAGTGATTCCGGCAACGCCTGCCGATGCGAAGGGGTTACTCAAAACCTGTATTCGCCAGGATGATCCGGTGATCTTTCTCGAACACGAATCGCTCTACGGCGTTAAGGGCGAAGTGCCCGACGGAGAGCATCTGGTGCCGCTCGGTCAGGCCAACGTGTTGCGCGAGGGCAAGGATGCGACGCTCATTTCGTATTCGAAGTGCGTTTACGATGCGATGGCGGCGGCGGAAGCTCTCGAAAACGAAGGGATCGACGCGGAAGTGATCGACCTGCGGACGTTGAACCCGCTGGACATCGACACTGTGGTCGCGTCAGTCAAAAAGACTGGCAAGGCAATCGTGGTATACGAAGGATGGCGCACCGGTGGAGCCGGGGCCGAGATCGCGACGCAGATCTACGAAGCTGCGTTCGATCATCTCGATGCGCCGGTGGAGCGGATCGCGACGCTTGATACGCCGATCCCCTACAACGCTCGACTGGAACGAGCCGCCCTGCCGAGTCCAGCCGATATCGTCAAGGCCGTCGAGCGTTTGATGTAGCAGCGAATCTGCGACGCGATCATCGCAGTACGATAGCGGCCGAGCAGGTGCATCGTGCTCGCCTGCCTGAAAGGCAAGGGAACGATTTCGATGAGCAGTGAAATAGTGATGCCCAAGCTTTCCGACACGATGGAGGAAGGCAAAATTATCCGTTGGCTCAAGCATCCGGGTGATCGAGTTAGTCGCGGCGACGCACTCGCCGAAGTCGAAACCGACAAGGCTGATATGGTGATGGAGGCCTTCGATGAGGGCATCCTCGCCGAGATTCGCCTCAAGGAAGGCGAATCGGCTCATGTCGGTGCGACGATCGCGATCTTGAGCGGAGCGGGCGAGGCGGTCAGTGCTTCGATACCTTCTGCCGCCAGCGCGGAAGCGCCAGCGCCCAAGCCCGAGACTCCGGCATCCGCCGCGCGCTCAGTCGAGCGTGTGACGCCGATTCGAGGGAACAAGCGGAGGCGCAATGGCAACGGTAACGGAGCGGAGCCTATCGAAGATGCCAAGGTAGAAACTGCGATTCCTGCAGCGGCGGCGCCGGTGGAAATTGTTCCGACCGCTGACGAGGAAGCCGGCGGGTTCCCGGTCTCGCGCGATTTCCATCCGGCGCTGACAGCGCATCCTTCGGCGGCACCAACGGCTATCGTCGCCCCGCCGCCGGGCAACACCAGCGTGACCACGGTTCCGGAGACTCATGCCCCGCACGACGGCGGCAAAGTACGATCATCGCCGCTGGCGCGTCGCGCCGCCGAAGAGGCTGGAATCGATATCAGCCAGGTGCGCGGTACGGGTCCCGATGGTCGTGTGACCAAGCGCGATCTGGATAACTATATCCGCGAGCAGCAGCTCTTCCGCTTCCGGCGTCTGGTGGCGCCCCGCGAGGGGCTGCCCGGTACGCGCGAAGAGCTCTCGAAGATGCGCAAGACGATTGCCCAGAGGATGGCGCAATCGAAGCGCGAAATCCCTCACTTCTATGTCACCGTCGAGGTCGACATGGAGGAGGTGGTGAAACTTAAGAAGTCGTTCGAGGTGACGGAACTGTTCGAGGAGAACGTCACTTATAACGACATCATCATCAAGGCGACCACGCTGGCCCTGACACGCTATCCGCGGATGAACGCGAGCTATCAGGACGACGGTATCGTCATCTATCCGAATATCAACATGGGCGTCGCGGTTGCCGTTGAAGATGGCCTGATCGTGCCCGTGATTCATGAGTGCGAGCGCAAGTCGCTGCCCGAGATTTCGCGCGCGTCGCATCAGTTGGTCGCGAAGGCGGCGCGGGGTGGCTTCACCGGCGATGACCTCTCCGGCGCGACGTTCACCATCTCGAACATGGGGATGCTGGGCGTCGAGCATTTCGCGGCGGTCATCGTGCCCCCACAGGCCGGGATTCTTGCCGTCAGCGCGGTGAAGGAAAAGCCGGTGGTGCGCAACGGTCAGGTGGTGGTCGGCAAGACGATGATGATCACTGTGGCCTGTGACCATCGCATTATCGACGGCGTCGTCGGCGCGCGCTTCGTGAACGAGATCAAGCGGTTCCTGGAAAATCCGGCGAGCCTGCTGGTCTGAACCGCGGGAAGTTTTGGCTTGAGGTGAAGCGTGCCCAATCCACGTTATGACCTGGTGGTAATTGGCTCCGGCCCGGGTGGGTATGTCGCGGCGATTCGAGCGAGTCAGCTCAAGATGCGCGTCGCCGTCGTCGAGCGCGATCTGCCGGGTGGTGTCTGCCTCAACTGGGGATGCATCCCGAGCAAATCGTTGCTCAACTCGGCTGAGGCGATGGAGACGATTCGCCATGCCGAGAAAGAACACGGTATCGGTGTCGGTGAAGTTAGCGTCGATTTCAAACGGGTTATCGCACGAAGTCGCGAGGCCGCCTCGAAGCTCTCCAAGGGCGTGAGCTTCCTGCTGCGCAAGAACAAGATCGACTATATCGAAGCGGAAGGCTCGATCGCGGGACCGCATACAGTGGCGCTCACGCCGGTAGCGGGCAAGCCTGCACCGAAAGCTGAAGCGATCGAAGCCGAACGGATTCTAATCGCGACCGGATCGGGCGAGCGGCTTTTCCCCGGGATGGCTGTTGGGGACGGCGTGATGACGAGCCGCGAGGCGCTGGCGCACGATCAGCTGCCTGCGAGCGTGATCATCATCGGCGCGGGTGCGATCGGCCTCGAGTTCGGCTATTTCTATCAGGCCTTTGGCTCCAAGATTACGATCGTCGAACTGGAGAAGCAGATGCTGCCCGGTTTCGACGAAGAGATCGCCGAAGAGTTACGCAAGTCGTTCATCAAGGGCGGCGCGACGATTCTGCTTGGTCACAGTTACAAGTCGATGACGCGCAAGAACGGCGGATGGAATGTCACGCTCGATGCTGCCGGCGCGGCGAAAACGATCGAAGCCGAGGCTGTGCTCGTCGCAGTGGGGCGCGCACCGATAAGCAAGGAACTGGGGTTGGACCGCGTCGGAATCGCGGTGGAGCGCGGCGGCTATATCAAGATCGACGATTCGTTCCGCACGACCTGCCCGAGTATTTATGCGATCGGCGATGTTGCCCGGATGCCGCTACTGGCACACAAAGCCTCGGCGGAGGGCGTCGCAGCCGTTGAAATCATGGCGGGTGTGCGTGAGCCGGGTTTCGATGTCGAGGCGATCCCCGGATGTATCTACTGCGAGCCGGAAGTTGCTACTGTCGGTTTAACGGAGACGCAGGCGAAAGCGCGTGGGATTGAAGTGAAAGTCGGCAAGATGCCGTTTCGCGCGAACGGCAAAGCCGTCGCGGTGAACCAGACTGAAGGCTTTGTGAAACTTGTCGTCGGCAAGCAATACGGCGAAGTGCTCGGATGCCAGATTATCGGCCATCACGCGACCGACCTGATCTCCGAGGTCGTGCTTGGCAAGACGCTCGAAACGACCACGGTTGAGCTGGGCCACGCGATCCATCCGCATCCGACGCTGTCCGAGGCGATTATGGAAGCGGCCCTCGCCGCCGAAGGCGAAGCGATCAATTACTGATCAGGCAGATGAGCGCAGCATTCGGGTTGAACGTCGTAAGACTCGGTACCATCGACTACGAGGTAGCGCTGCAACTGCAGAATTCTCTGCTAGTGGCGCGGATGGGCGATGCGATCGAAGACACGCTGCTGCTCCTCGAACATACGCACACCTATACGCTGGGGCGCGGCGCGGACGAACGCTTTATTATCCATCCGCCCCCCGACATGCCGATTCATCGCGTATCGCGTGGTGGCCAGGTGACCTATCACGGGCCGGGGCAGCTGATCGGCTATCCGATTTTCAAACTCGAAGGCTCGGAGCGCGACCTGAGTCGCTATCTCCGCAAGTTGGAGCAGGTTCTGATCAATGCACTTGAGCGATGCGGTATCGCGGCGGGTCGGCGCGAGAAACTCACCGGCGTCTGGGTCGCGAACGAAAAAATCGCTTCGATCGGAGTCGGTATCCGGCGTTGGGTCACCCAGCACGGTTTCGCGATTAACATTGCAACTGACTTGAGCTACTTCGATCGAATTGTGCCATGCGGAATCGAAGGCTGCCGGATGACATCGATTGCCGCGCTCGGCCATCGTGAGGTTTCTCTAAATGATTTCGGTGGTATCGTCGAAGAAGAGACCGCCGTCGTGTTCGGGCATTCGGACAGACACCAAGTCGATCCGCAAGATCTGTGGCGTCTTGTCGAAGTTCCGGGCGAAGCGGTAGCGACAGCGAATCCATGATTGAACGCAAACATCCGGATTGGATCAAAGTTCGCGCACCCTCCTCACCGGAGTACTTCCGCACGCGCGGGATGCTCGCCGAGCTGAAACTGCATACGGTCTGCCAGGAGGCCTGCTGCCCGAATATCGGCGAATGCTTCTCGCATCGCACCGCGACTTTCATGCTGATGGGCGACGTATGCACGCGCAATTGTCCCTACTGCGCCGTTGCACACGGCAAGGTCCGCCCGTTAGATCCCGATGAGCCACGCCGTATTGGGGAGGCGGTCGCACGTCTCGGCCTGCAGCACGTGGTGGTGACCTCGGTTGATCGCGATGATTTACCCGATGGGGGCGCCGCACACTTTGCCGCTACCGCGACAGCGATCAAACAAGCCTCTCCGACATCGCGGGTCGAAGTGCTGGTGCCGGACTTTAAAGGGGTGCACGAAAGCGTCGAGACCGTGGTGGCGTCGCAAGTCGATATCTACAACCACAATATCGAGACGGTGCCGAGCCTTTATCGCAAGTGTCGCCCGGGCGGCCGCTACGATACATCGCTGGATGTTCTCGCGCATGCCAAGGAATCAGCACGGACGCGCGAACTTCCGCTGATGACCAAAGCCGGTTTGATGCTCGGTCTGGGCGAAGAGCGCGAAGAACTGATGCAGGTCCTGCGCGACCTGCGCGCGGTCGATTGCGATATTTTGACGCTGGGACAATACCTGCGGCCGTCGCAGGACCATCTGCCGGTAGAGCGCTACATCACGCCTGCCGAGTTCGGTGAGCTAAAGATCGCCGCGCTCGCGCTGGGATTCCATCATGTGGAATCGGCCCCACTGGTGCGCAGCTCGTATCACGCCTGGGAGCACGTCGCTCCCTCCGCAAAGGCCTAATTCACACGTTGATCGTAAGTTCGCTTCATTAGTGTGCGGCTCCGCCTCCTCCAACTTTCGCGCCGCGCAGGAAGAGGAACGACGGAATCATCACGAGCGCGCAAACCGTGAGCACGCGATAGATGTCATTGAACGAGAGCATTGCGGCTTGCGCTTGCACAGCACCGTAGATCATCCCGAAATTCTGCTTTTGCCCGGTGATCATTTGCGGGAGGTACTGGAACTTCGGCGAACCGGGCATGATCGGAGCGGTGTTGCTGAGCTTCCACGCGTCGAAGGATGAGAAGTGCTCAACCAGGTAGGACTGATGCAATTGCTGATGGCTCAACAAGACGTTGGTCATCCAGGCGATTCCGATCGCCGCGCCTGTGTTGCGCATCATGTTGTAGAGGCTCGCGGCGTAGCCCATACGCTCCGGAGCCACGCATGAGATGGCGGCAGCGCTGCTGGGCGGAAAAATCGTGCCGAAGCCGAAGCCCATTACCATCGTCGGCCAGATAATCGCCCACATGCTCGATTGCGTGTTGAACTGCGACGAGAACCAGCATCCGATTGTGATGAGCGTGAAGCCGAGCCCGATAATTTTTGTCGTGTCGATGCCGAACCGCGCCAGATTTCCCACGACCATCATGCTGAACATCGCGCCCATCCCGCGCGGCGCCTGCACTAGACCAGCGCGCGACGCGGTATAGCCCATCAGCTCCTGAAGGAAGATCGGGTTGAGAAGCAGGGTGCCGAAGAGCAGGGCGCTGAAGACGATCGTGATCGCCATCGCGGCATCGAAAATGCGGTACTCCATGATGCGCAGATCGAGGATTGGATGCTCGAAGCGCAATTCCCAGATGATCAGTCCGACGAAGGCCGCTGCTGAGGCCGCAGTCGAATAGACGACCCACGGGCTATTGAACCAATCGGCGCGTTGACCGCGATCGAGCACAATCTGCAGCAGGCCGAGGCTTACGATCAGAAGCATGATGCCGACATAGTCGACCTTGCCGCCCGATGCACGATTTTTCATGTATGGCGGGTCGTGTACGAAGGCCGAGACCATGCCGAAAGCGATAAAGCCGACTGGAATGTTGATGTAGAAATTCCAGCGCCAGTTCCATTGGTCGGTGATCCATCCGCCGAGCGTCGGGCCGAGAATCGGCGCGACCATCAGGCCGACGCCCCACAGCGCCATCGCCATCTGCTGCTCTTCCGGTGGAAAGGTTTCCATCAGAATCGCCTGCGAGGATGGGATCATCGCGGCCCCAGCCATCCCCTGAATCAGGCGGAAGATGACCATCTGACTGAGCGATTGAGCCGCGCCGCATAGAGCGGAAGCTGCCACGAAAGTAAAGACTGAAGTGAGGAAGTAGCGCTTGCGGCCGAACCGCATCGCGATCCATGCGGTCATCGGGATCATGATGCCGTTGGCGACCAGATAGCTCGTGACGACCCACGCGATCTCATCGATACTCGCGGAGAACGTTCCCTGCATATGCGGCAACGCGACGTTGATGATCGAGTTGTCGAGCACCTCCAGCGTCGTCCCGAGCATCACCGCGACCGCCACGAGCCACTTGTGGGTGACTATCTCGTGTGCAATCGGCGTCTCAGGGATATCTGCGAAATCCAGGTTTTGAGTCAGTTCTGCCACGATATCGAGGAGGCCTACGCAGTGAGTTTAGATAACCATCGCAAGGATGCCGGCGGTAATCAGCGCTCCCGCCCAAATCATGTCGAGGTTGATCCAGGCGCTGCGCAAAATCTGCAAACCGATCCACTCATACACAATCATTGCGACGATACCCATTACCATGAACATCGCGCCGGTATGAAGCAAAACGACAGCGGCACTGCCAACGAGTCCATTGTTGCTCGCCGCCATCATCAGGAGATGCTGATGGTGCTGATGCGCCGCGGCGTAACAACTCGGGATCTTCATCATGACCGGGAAGAGCATCAGGCCAGCGCCGTGCGCCGTCGCCATCAGGAAGGACCAGAGCACCAGATCGAGCCAACTCACGCGCATCGCAACCCAACGCGGATGAGCCTGCGGCTTTACGATGCGAAAAATACCGAAGAGAATCAGGATCAGCGCGCCGGCCGGGCGAAGAAACCACCAACTCTGCGCCATGGCCCTGGCGATCAGCAGCACCACCAGCGCGACCGAGATGAAATGCCCGATTGCGATCGGGAAAAGCGCCGCGATTACCTTGCTGCGGCGACGCTCCTGCAGGCCGAGTCCGACGGCAAACAGCCACCCCATCGAGGGGTCGAGGCCATGGTAGGCGCCGAGCATCGCCACGGCGATCCATGGCCAGGCACCGCTCACGGGTAACAGAAGGAATCCGAGGAGGAGTCGCCGCCCTCCAGACGCACCTGATGTGCCCGCTCACCGGTAAACGGCACGAAGAACTTCGGATCGAGTTCCATCCCGCCGTTGGCGCCGATATTAATCGCGGTGACCCATCCGCGGATGCCCTCGGGATAAAACTGAGCGTCCCAAGCCCCGTAGAGTGAGTTGCTCAGATAGATCCGGCGGCCGTCCCGGCTGAGTTCGAGCATCTGGGAGCCGCCGTTGAGCTCGCCGCCCTTCGGATGCGGTGCGTGCGAGACGATTCCCCCGAGACGAACCTTACCTGCGAGCTTAGGCGCAAACGGGTCGCTCACGTCCCATTGCTGCAAATCGCCAGTGCCGAAGCACGCGATATACAGGAACCGATCGTCGAGACTGAGATTGATATCGGTGATGAGCGGCGGCACCGCCTTGAAGGGCTTGAGCGCGGGTGGCAGCAGATCCGGATCGGCAGGTTCAGCCGGGATATCGATAATCTTCTGCAGACCCCAGTTGCCCTTGTCGCGATGCCACAGCCAGATCGAGCCCGAGAGGTCCTTGGTGGAGATGACAACGCCGACGAAACCGTAGGCCTTGGTCGGATCGTGGGCCGGGCGCAATTCCAGCGCCATCTGATACTCGGGGCTCATCTGCAAGGTCCGGAGATGTCGGCGGCGGCGGAGATCCCACAGATGGAGCGCGTGGCCATACTTTCCGCCCAGCAGTAGATCAGGCACAACGCCGTTTTCGACCATCTTGGGCGTGCCCCACTCACTGGTGACCGCCGT
>Ga0335069_10002611_pt1 | contig 27634 bp, 16 predicted proteins | sample Lox_Sample_11_FD_206714 | JGI IMG/M metagenome (GOLD analysis project Ga0335069, IMG submission 206714) | Soil microbial communities from Loxahatchee National Wildlife Refuge, Florida, United States - Lox_Sample_1.1 | ecosystem: Environmental > Terrestrial > Soil > Wetlands | place: USA...
AGTAGCCGTCGCGCCTGCCCTCGTCGAAAAGCGGCGAGCGCTGCCCCACGTAGGGATTGATCCACAGACAGATCTTGAGCCCGCGGGTGTGGAGCCGTTGCAGCAGCCCGGCCGGATCGGGGAACGTGCGCGGGTCCCACTGGAAGCTGCACCAGTCGAACTCGCGCATCCAGAAGCAGTCGAAGTGGAAGACGTGGAGCGGCAGGTCGCGCTGCCGCATGCCTTCAATGAAGCTCGTGACCGTCTTCTCGTCGTAGCTCGTCGTGAACGACGTGGTGAGCCACAGGCCGAACGACCACGCCGGCGGCAACGCGGGCCGGCCCGTGAGCTCCGTGAGCCGGCGCAGCACGTCCTTCGGGGTCGGCCCATGGATAACGCAGTACTCCAGCTGCTCCCCCGGCAGGCTGAACTGCACCCGGGATACGCGTTCCGACGCGACCTCAAACGACACCCGGCCCGTCTCGTTGACCAGCACGCCGTAGCCGCGGCTCGTCAGGTAAAAGGGCACCGATTTGTATGCCTGGTCGCTGCCCGTCCCGCCGTCGGCATTCCACATGTCCACCGACTGGCCGTTCTTCACGAACGAGGTGAAACGCTCGCCGAGTCCGTAGACGCACTCCCCCGTGGCCAGCGAAAGCTGGCTGGACAGGAAACTCCCCGCTCCGTCGCGCTGCAGGTAGCCCAGGCTGCGCGGCCCGCACCGGGTGAGCAGGCGGCCGCCCCCGACGAAGGAGAGGTCCCAGTGGTCCCCTCGCGCCACCCGCGCCTCGAGATCGCCGCTGTGCAGCGTCGCCGTCTCCGCCGCCAGCGAAATCTGCACCTCCGGGCGCCCGGCCTGCCGCCAGGGAATCCGCGGCGTGCGCGCCGCGCCCCCGCGAAAATGCTCGACCCGCACCCGGATGACGTTTTCCAGCGGCGAACTCAGGCGCACCGTGAGCAGCGGCCCCTGCAGCGTGTCGCCCCGATGGCGGATCGGCCGCACCGGGGCCATGACGACGATCTCGTCGCCCTCCTGGGCGATGTCGTAAGCCTCGGCCGCGTAATGGGCGTGCACGCCGGGCTGGTCCAGCCAGGCGCCGTCGGTGAACTTCATGAACGGAAGGAAAGCGGGGGTTTTATCGTTAAATCTTTCAACGGGAGTGCCGGGGGTGCAGCAGGGGTGGTCCGGGGGCGGCGTCGGATCAGAGCGGTCGCAATTCGACCAGCCAGACGTCGTTCTCCCGCAGTTCGAAGCGGCGCGTGAAGCGTCCGTCCGCGCCGATCCCGACTCGCTCATCGAGGACCGGCGCGCCCCGGCAGGCCGCGCGCAGCATCGCGACCTGTTCGGGCGTGAGCTGGGAGGGCGAGCCCAGGTCGCGCCACGCGGATTGCACGTCGTTCGCGCGATAACCGACCTTGGTCGCCAGCAGACGATAATCGCCCTGCGCGAGGCCGGTGAGGGTCAGGTCCGCGGCACCCGCCGGCTTCGCGGGCTGGTCCGCCCGGTAGAATTCCTGGTTGTTAACCCCGGGCCCGGGATGGGTGATCGTGAAATCCCAGAACAGGGCCTGCACCGCGCCGGACCGGTCCCGGCAGACGAAGGCGGCGGGGTCGGCGCACGCCAGCTCGGTGTCGCCGAGCCGGTTCAGGAACTGGTAGGCGAAGAACGACGGCTTCGGCAGGTCCTGGTAGTTGAAAAGGCCGAAGCCCCCGTGAAACGGCGTCGGGCGGGGACCGGCCTCCTCGAAGATGTCGGTGAATGTCCAATACGACATCGAATCGGCGGCGCCGCCGATGTTGCGCATCTTGTCGAGGATGAATGCGGCGCTGTGGTAGCTGTCGTGAATCGGATCCGAGGGGGTGTAGGAGGCGCTCCATTCGGTGTAGTGCAGCTCCGCCGCGGCGAACGGCGAATGCCCGATTGTTTCGCGCACGCGTTTCACGCCGGCGGTGATCGCCGCGCGGTCCGGGGCGAACACCGTGCCCATATTGCCGCGCTCGTCGAGGTAACCGCTCGTCGTGGCGTAGCTGTGCGTGCTGACGAAATCGAGCGGCACCCGGTGCTCCGCGCAGAACGCGAGCGTCTCGTCGATCCACCCTTCGCCGGCGGTGGCGGGACCGCCGACGCGATAGGCCGCGTCGACCGATTTCACGGCGCGCGCGGTAGCGGCATAGAGCTTGAAGTACTCGGCGCGCGCGATCGGAGACCACTCCTCGTAGCTCTTCCCCTGGGGATTGCCCATCCAGAAGCCGTCGAGGTTGGGTTCGTTCCACACCTCGAAGTACCACGAACGCACCTCGTCACGGCCATAGCGCTCGGTGCAGTGCCGCACAAAGGCCGCGATGAACGCCTCCCATTTCCCGTAGTCCTTCGGCGGCGTGACGTTGCCGCGATACCAGAAGATCGTCTGGGATCCGCTCGCGAGCGCGCCGGGCATGAAGCCGAGCTCGACGAACGGTTTCATGCCGATGCTCTCGAGGAAATCGAAGAGCTCGTCGACGTACTGCCAGTTGTAGACCGGCCGTCCCTGGTCCTCGAAATAGACGCCCATGTCGTCGCAGAACAGCCCGTGGAACCGCACGTAGCGGAAGCCGCATTCGGCGCGCGCCCGGCGGAGCTGCCGCTGCCAGTCGGCGCGCAGGCCCTCATTGGCGCGGCCGGCACCGACACAGAAGTTGTACATGCGGCGCATCGGCCCGGCCGGCTTGCCTGGATCCGCTGCGACCGTTCTCACGCCGGCCGGTGCGGGCATCGCCGACGCCTCCGCGGCCGGCGCGGAATGCGTTGCGGCGAAAATGGCCGCGGCAAAAACGATGGGGGCAAAGTTTGACGCCATGCAGGGTCCGCCGAAGACAACCGCGGGGGAGGCATGCCTTCGGCGTATCGCCCCGAGACTATCAGGCTCTCGTCGAACCGTCTGTCCCGTAAACAGGGGACAGCCCGGTGCGCGGTAAAATGCTGACACCATCCGGGTTTCCGACTCAGACCAGACTCCGGTTGCCTCGCCCGCCCGCCCGCGCGTTTGCGCGATCGCTGGCCGGTCGACCAAGGGCCTGACTGCCGAACAGCCCCAATGATTTCACCCATGCGTTTCCGAGCGGAGCAGTTCTCTCTGGCGACTCTCGCCTCCATCCTGCTGGCGGCTCCAGCAAGTCCTTCCGCTTCACCGAAATCCGCCCAGGTGGACTACTCCACGGAGCAGGTCATTTTGCCCGGAGATTCACAGGAAGTGATTGTGGAAAGGGCCGCCAAGGTCCTGCCGCGCGCAAATCAGACCGCCTGGATGCGGCTGGAGCGGACGTTCTTCCTCCATTTCGGCCCGAACACGTTTCGTGGTGTCGAATGGGGTGATGGCCATGAGGATCCGTCGATTTTCAATCCGACGGCCTTCGATGCCGACCAGTGGGTCTCCGCGATGAAGCGCGCCGGCGGGAATCTGGTGATCCTCGTCGCCAAGCACCACGACGGGTTCTGCCTGTGGCCGACGCGCTATACGGCGCATTCGGTCGCCGCGAGCCCCTGGCTTCGTGGCAAGGGCGACGAGGTTCGCGCGGTGGCGCTGGCCGCCCGCGCGCACGGCCTCGCGTTGGGCATCTATCTCTCGCCCGCCGATCTCTACCAGCTCCGCACCAACCCGGCCAATCCCGCCGGGTACTATGGCAACGGCAGCCCGAGAGTGCGTTCCACGATTCCGACCGACCCGGAGGCCTTTCGGGGCAACCCGGCGCGCGGCCGCCCGCCGCCGCCCGGCTTCGCCAGCTACACCTACGAGGTCGACGACTACAACCGCTACTTCCTGAACCAGCTCTACGAACTGCTCACCGAGTATGGCCCGATCTCGGTGGCGTGGTTCGACGGCGCCGAGCCCGATCCGAGCGTCCAGCAGACCTACGACCGGGTTGCCTGGTACGACCTGATCCGCCAATTGCAGCCCGGCGCCGTCATCTCGATCAAGGGACCGGATGTGCGCTGGGTTGGCAATGAAGGCGGCTACGGCCGGACCACGGAGTGGAGCGTCATCCCGCTCTCGCAGCCGCCGGACCGATTCACCTGGCCCGACATGCAGGCCAACGATCTGGGCAGCCGCGAAAAACTCACACCCGGCTCCCACCTGTGGTGGTATCCGGCCGAGGTCAATACATCCATTCTCAATGGATGGTTCTGGTCGCCCGCGAAACACACCAAGAGCCCCGCCGAACTCGTCGACTACTTCTACCGCTCCGTCGGCCGCAACGGCAACATGCTCCTCAGCCTGGCGCCCGACACCCGGGGGCTGGTCCCCGACGATCAGCTGGCGTCGCTCGGCCAGATGGCCACCGTCATTGGCGACACGTTTGCCCATGACCTCGCCGCCGGCGCGACCTTCACCGCCGACACCTCGGCGACCGCCCATGATCCCGCCCTGGCGCACGACGGCGACCTCGACACCTGGTGGGAGGCGGCGCCGGGCCGGTCGACGGCCACGTTCACGCTGACGCTGCCGGCGGCAGCCACGTTCGACGTCGTTTCGCTCCAGGAGGCGATCGACCATCGCAGCCAGCGGATCGAGTCGTTCGTGATCGAAACGTGGGATGGCTCCGCCTGGACCGCGCCCGCGACGGTTGATGAGCTGACCACCGTCGGCCACAAGCGCCTCGCGCGGCTCGCGGTGCCGGTCACCGCCGACCGCGTGCGCATCCGCATCACGCAATCGCGCCTCGAGCCCACGCTCGCCGAGTTGGGGCTCTTCAAGCAGGCCCTGCCGCTCGCCCCGGTCATCGCCGGGCGCACGCGCGACGGCTTCGTCGGCATTTCCCACCCGCACGCGCTGCCGATCGTCTACACCCTCGACGGCCGCGAGCCGACCGCCGATTCGCCCGTCTACCGCGGTCCCATCGCGCTGCCCGACGGGGGCACCGTCAAGGCCGCCGTGCGCACCGCCGATCGCCGCGTGGGCCTGGTCGCCGGCGAGACGATCGTGGGCGCCGCCCCGACCGGCTGGACCGCGGCAGCCACGCCTTCCGGCGACGCCGCCAAGGCCATCGACGCGGATGCCGGCACGCTCTGGGAAACCCAGGTCGCCGCCGGCGCGGCGCCCCCAAACCACCCGAGTCTCACGGTCGACATGGGCGCGGCCCGTCGCATTGGCGGCTTTGCCTACCTCCCGCGCCAGGATTGGAACTTCCAGGGCGTCGTCGACCGCTATCGGTTCGAGACGAGCCTCGACGGCGTCCATTGGACGACCCAGGTCGCCGCGGGCGAGTTCGCCAACATCAGGAACAATCCCATGCTCCAGGAAGTCACCTTCGCACCCGTCGACGCGCGCTACTTTCGTTTCACCGCGCTGCGCGACGTCGGGCAAAGCGGCTGGGCCCACGTCGCCGAGATCACCGTGCTGCCCGCCTCGTCGGAACGGAACGAACGCTAGTGGTCTGTCGATTGGGTTGGCCCGGCACGCGTCGCGGCGGGCCGAGCCCAGCGAGTGGATTTCGCAAAGCTCTTCGGGGACGACTCCCATGGACGCTCACCTTCGGGATGTGATATCACGTATGCCGACAAACCTTCGGCTCCGACGCCGCGCCCCGCGGCCGCGGATACCGGCGCCGTCCGACGCCCCGAAACCCGGGTCCACTGTCCTTCGTTCCCAATGAGCTCCACGACTCGACTGCTTGGTTCGGGATTTCTGCTGATTCTCGGGGCGGCACGGGGGGCCACGGCCCACGTCCCCGAACCAACGACGCCGGCTGATCCGGGGGCCGTCCCGCTTGGCCAGGTGAACGCGACGCTCGACCGCCAGGACCATGATGAACATCGATGACGGACCGACGACCACGCCGTGAATTCTTGGCGCGGGCGCTGACGCTCGGCACCACCCTGGCCGTGGCTGGCGGCGCGCTGCCGTGCTGTCTCCTCCGCGTGATCGCAGCCGACGCCCCGCCCGACAAACGCCTGAGACCGATCGAGGAACTCGCGTATTGCGGCTTCGACTGCGAGACCGAATGCGACACCTATCAGGCCTCCCTGCACAGCGATTTGGAGGCCAAGCGGAAGATCGCCGAGCGCTGGAACCGGAAGTATGGTCTGTCCGTCCGCCCCGAGGACGTCGCCTGTGACGGGTGCCGTTCCCGGACCGGGCGCCTGGGCTATCACTGCGAGAACATCTGCGAGGTTCGCAAATGCGGCCGCGCGCGCGCCATCGCATCCTGCGCCGCCTGTGCCGACTTCCCCGGCTGCGACAGGCAACTTTGGCAGGGCTGGCCCGAGATGCGTCAACGCACCGAACACCGGCGCCGGACACGGCGCGACGGCGGGCAACCCGCCGCCCCGGGGTGAGCACACTTCCGCAACTCGTCGCCGGCGCGGCCGCCGTGGAAAGTCCATGTATCACATGAGCATCAATCGAAGGGATTTCCTAAGGAACGCTCTTGTTGCCGGCGGCGGAGCCCTGCTTGCCGGGAAGGGCCTTGCCGCCGGCACCCATGTCGTGCCGGAGCAGGCTCCGGGTGTGGTCGCAGTCCCTGGCCCAGAGGCGGCCCGCTTCCCGGAGGGGTTTTTATGGGGCGCGGCTACCTCTTCGTACCAGGTCGAAGGCGCGTGGGATGCGGACGGCAAGGGCGAGAGCATCTGGGACCGGTTCGCCCACACACCGGGAAAGATCAGGGATGGCAGCACCGGCGACATTGCCTGCGACCAGTATCACCGCTACCGCGAGGACGTTGCGCTGCTTCGCCAGCTGAACCTGAAGAGCTACCGTTTCTCAACGTCGTGGCCGCGTATCCAGCCGACGGGCACGGGCCCGGCGAATCCGAAAGGGCTCGACTACTACAGCCGCCTGGTCGATGCCTTGCTCGAGGCGGGCATTCGTCCCTTCTGCACGATCTACCATTGGGATCTGCCGCAAGCCCTTGAGGACCGCGGCGGCTGGCCCAACCGCGATCTCGCCGGATATTTCGCCGACTTCGCCGCCATCCTGGCCAGGAACCTCGGCGACCGGATCACCATCTGGGCGCCGTTCAATATGCCGTCCAACTTCACCTACTTCGGGTATGGCGCGGGCGGTGATCCTCCCGGGAAACGGGACCTCAAGCTCTATCTCAAGGCGCTGCACACCGTGACGCTCGCCCAGGGCATGAGCTACCGCTCCATCAAGGCGGCGTCATCAAAGGCGACGGTGGGCAGCGCCTACGGCATGGAACCGATCTATCCCAAGACGGACAGCGAAGCCGACCGGAAGGCCGCCGCCCGGTTTCATGGCCTGCACAACACCTTCTTCCTGGATGCCGCGACGCACGGCCGGTATCCCGAGGTCTTTCCCGGCGAAATCCCGTACGACACGATGGGGTTCAGATCCGGCGACGAAGTGACCCTGAAGGTGCCCTTGGACTGGGTGGGCCTGCACTATTATCTGCGGCTGATCGTGTCCGACTCGGGCCATGCGTCCCCCTCGCCGATGGATCCGCTGTCGCGCATCCAGGTGGACACCGGCAGTGAAGGGCCCAGGACCGGCGGCGGATTGGAGATGTACCCGAAAGGCCTCTACGACCTGCTGATGCAGGTCTCGCGCGATTACCATCACCCGATCATCGAGATCACCGAATCGGGGGCGGCCTTCGACGACGCCCCGGATGCATCGGGCCGCATCCGGGACGGGCGCCGTATCGGCTTCTATCGCGAACATCTGCAGCAGCTGGCGCGGGCGATCGCCGATGGAGCCAGGGTGCGCGCCTATCATGCCTGGTCGTTGCTCGACAATTTCGAATGGCAGTCCGGGCTGGGCGCGCGCATGGGACTGACGTATGTGGATTTCAAATCCCTGAAACGCACGATCAAGGACTCGGGGTCCTGGTACGCCCGCGTCGCCGCGGCGAACCGCTGGGACGTCTGACGCAATGGCCCGATGACACCTATGAACCGACGGGAACTTCTGAAAAGCACGTGCGCCGCGGGGGCCTGCGCCTGTCTGGCCGCCTGGACGGGCACTTTGTCCGCCGGGGACGCGCCCGGAAACGGGAAACCCAAGGACTGGCAGGTCGATTTCATGCGGGCCAGGCTTGAGAATGTCCTGGAGATCATCACCACCACGCTGGACGAAGCCACGCAGGCCAAGGTGCTGGCCAGGCTCGGCCGCGAGTGCGGCCGGCAGGTGGTGAAGGGATACGAAGGAAACCCGGAGGCCTACTGGGCGCAGATCAAGGGGCTCTGGCTCGAGCGCGTCGACTACGACAAGGAGCGGGGCGTCATCCGACTGACGGAGAAGGCGCGGACCCAGTGCAACTGTCCGCTGGCCGCGCTGATGAAAGTGCCGCGGAACCTGTGCCTTTGCTCCGTCGGCACCCAGGAAGGCATCTGCGAGGCTCTCTTCAACCGTCCGGCCAAGGCCAGGGTGGACGAGTCGGTGCTCCGCGGGGGCCGGCGATGCTGCTTCACCGTCACCCTGCAACCGCCGAACAAGGATGCATGAACTTGCCCGCAGAGGTCCGGGTTCCTGGCTGGCGCCGCTGCGATTCCCGGCGGGGGAATGGACCGACCTCGCGGGCAAACATCCCCACGGAATGACCTTCCCCCGGCTCCGCCGCCACATCCTTCGCGCCGTCGGCTTCGCCCCGCTGGCGGGCCTGCTGTGCGGCCCTTCGGCCGCGCTCGCAGCCACGCCTGCCTCCGTGCGCTGGGTCTGCACCACCGAAGCCCAGCGCTGGCTCGAAAAGACCGTCGAGCGCGTTGCGCCCGGCACACCTGCGCCGACCGATGCGCTCACCCTCGATCCGGGGAAACGCATTCAGACGATCGAGGGATTCGGCGGGTGCTTCAACGAATTGGGCTGGGAGGCGTTGACGGCGTTGCCGGCGGAGAAACGCGACGCCGCGCTCAGGGAACTGTTCGCTCCCGACGGCGCCAATTTCACGCTCGGACGCGCCCCGATCGGCGCCAACGATTTCTCCCTCGGCTGGTACTCGCTGGACGAAACGCCCGGCGACTATGCCATGGAGCACTTCAGCATCGCGCGCGATCGCCAGGACCTCATCCCCTTCATCAAGGCGGCGATGAAATACCAGCCCGCCCTCGGCATCTGGGCCGTGCCGTGGTGCCCGCCGTCGTGGATGACCACCAACGGCCGCTACCGGCAGGGACGGATCAAGGACGACCCGCAGACGCTCGCGGCCTATGCCATCTATCTCTCAAGGTTCGTGCAGGCCTGGCGCGCCGAAGGGATCAATCTCTACGCGATTCACCCCCAGAACGAGCCCACGCTCAACGACAACATCTATCCCCAGTGCCTGTGGACCGCCTCGCAGATGAATGTTTTCCTGCGGGATCATCTCCTGCCGCGGCTAAAGAGGGACCGCGTGGCAGTCGAGGTGTGGCTGGGGACGATCGTCAACGAGAGCTTGTCCGAATATGTCGACCCGGTCTTGGGCGACCCCGCGACGGGCCCGAGCCTTGTCGGGGTGGGCTATCAATATGGCGGCCAGAAAGCCTTGCTCGCGACCCACCAAAGATATCCCGGCAAGAGACTCGCGCAGACGGAGACCGAATGCTACGGCGGCGGCAACAGCTGGGACCAGGCGATGCTGACGTTCGGGCACTTGATTGAAGACACGGCCAATTTCGCCAGCAGCTACTTCTTCTGGAATCTGGTCCTCGACGAGTCCGGCCTCAGCCGCTGGAACTGGCGGCAGAACAGCCTGCTCACCGTCGATCGCCGGACCGAGACGGTCGTCTACAATCCCGAGTTCTTCTCGATGAAACACTTCTCCGCGTTTGTGCTCCCGGGGGCGCAACGGATCGCGGTCAACGGAGGGCCCTGCAAGCGCATCGTCGCCTTCCAGAACCCGGACGGCAGCCGGATTCTGATCGTCGCCAACGACACCGACCGGGAAATCCCGGCGGTGCTGGACGCAGACGGCACGGCCGTGCGGCTCGCCATTCCCGCCCAGTCCATGAACACGCTCGTGCTCCGCTGAAATCCTGGCTCCCCCAATCCTGCCTGGCGCGCGTCGTCGTCCGCGCCGCCCTGCCGTTCGTTCAACCCGCGCAATCCCGGCTCCGCCGACCATGACCCTAGCACATCTCCGCCGCCGGCTGGCGATTGCCGTCTCATCCGTTCTCTGGCTGACCCCGGCCCGCGCCGCGCTCCCGGACAGACTCGAACTCAGCGACGGCTGGCTGCTACAGTCTTCGCTGCTGGTCGGCGCCGCCCCGGAAGTCATCTCGACCGCCTCATTCAAGCCGCAGCCATGGCGCCAGATCCGCGTGCCCGCCACCGTGCTGGCCGCCCAGGTCGCCGGTGGCGAGTTCCAGGACATCTTTTCCGCCGACAACCTCCGCAAGCTCCCCGGGATGGTCGCGGCGGCCGACGGCACCAGGCCAAGCCCCTACCGGACCTCATGGTGGTACCGCACCGAGTTCCGCCTCCCGCCGGAATTCGCCGGCCGGAGGGTGTGGCTCCATTTCAACGGGATCAACACGAAGGCCAACGTTTGGCTCAATGGCCGGCGACTCGCCGATTGCGTCCAGGTCGCCGGCGCGTTCCGGTTGTTCGAGCTCGATGCGACTGCGCTGGTCCAGCCTGAACGGCCCAACGTACTCGCCGTCGAGGTGTTTCCTCCGTCCGGCGACGACTTCGCCATCAACCTCGTGGACTGGATCCCGACGCCGCCCGACCAAAACATGGGTCTGTGGCGCGAAGTCTTTCTCACCGCCAGCGGCCCGGTCCGGGTCCGCCACCCGAGTGTCTTCACCCATTTCCCCGATGATTCCGTCGACCGGGCGGATCTGACCGTGCGCGCGGAGCTGGCCAACGACACCGCCTCGCCGATCGAGGGCACACTGCGCGCCACGTTCGGCCGCACCACGCTGGCGCAAAAAGTGTCGCTGGCTCCGGGCGAGCATCGCCCCGTCCAGTTCGCCCCCGGCGATTATCCCCAACTGCGGGTCGCGCACCCCGAGATCTGGTGGCCGGCCGGGTGGGGCGCGCCGAAGCTGCACGAACTCTCCATGCAGTTCGAGGTCGCCGGCGTCGTCTCCGACGCGCAGACCGCGACCTTCGGCATCCGCGAGATCACCGCCGAGCTGCACGGGGACTCCCCGCACCCGGGCCGCGTTTTCAACAACAACGGCGATTTCACCGACATCAAGACCGACGAACGCCCGCTCCTGCTCCGCGTCAACCACCGCCCGATCCTCATCCGCGGCGGAGGCTGGTGCCCCGACATGCTCCTGCGCTCGTCGCCCGAACGGATCGAGGCCGAGTTCCGCTACCTGCTCGACATACACCTCAATGCCATCCGCCTCGAGGGGAAACTCGAGAGCGATGCCTTCTTCGACCTGGCGGACCGCATGGGCATCCTGGTCCTCGCCGGCTGGTGCTGCGGCGATCGTTGGGAGCACTGGGACTCCTGGAAAGCCAACGACTATACCATCGCCTACGAATCGCTGCGCACCCAGATCCTCCGCCTGCGCCATCACGCCTGTATGGCCCTCTGGATGAACGGCAGCGACAATCCTCCACCGGCGCATGTCGAGACTGCGTACCGCGAGATCCTCGCCGAATGCGGCTGGCCGAATCCTTCCATTTCCTCCGCGACCAGCGTCCCAACCACCGTCAGCGGTCCCACCGGCGTCAAGATGACCGGACCCTACGACTACGTCCCGCCGGCCTACTGGCTGCTCGACCAGAACCACTTCGGGGGCGCCTTCGGCTTCAACACCGAGACCAGTCCCGGCGCCGCGATCCCCGACCTCGGCAGCCTTCGGAAATTCCTCCCTCCCGAAAAGCTTTGGCCGGTCAACGAGCTCTGGAACCTCCACGCCGGCGCCGGCAACCTGAACAACAACATCACCCACTTCAGCGAGTCGATGGATGCCATCTACGGCCCGCCCGCGGGGCTCGACGATTTCCTCCGCAAGGCCCAGGCCATGGCCTACGACGGTCAGCGTGCGATGTTCGAGGCCTACGCGCGCAACAAATACCGCAGTACGGGCGTGATCCAGTGGATGCTCAACAACGGCTGGCCCTCCATCATCTGGCACCTCTACGACTACTACCTCCAGCCCGCCGCCGGCTACTTCGGCACCAAGAAAGCCTGCGAGCCCCTGCATATCCAGTATTCCTACGACGATCGCAGCGTCGTCGTCGTCAACGGCCTCCTTCGCGACATCACCGACCTCACCGCCGAGGCCACGTGGTATGACTTCGACCTGCACCCGCTGTTCAACCGCAAAACCCGCCTCACGTCGGCCGCCGACCGCGTGCAGAAGATCGTCACCCTGCCCGCCGCCCCCGCTGCGACCGAGGTCACGTTCGTCCGCCTGACCCTGGCCGACGGCACCGGCCGCGTCGTCAGCACCAACTTCTACTGGCTGCCCCGCGAACTCCCGACCTTCGATTGGTCCCAGGAACAGGCGAAGCTGCACCCCTACTACACGGCCGTCCGCAGCTACGAAGACCTCAGGCAGTTGAACCGCCTTCCGCCGGTTCGTCTGACCGCGCAGGTGACGACCAGGCCCGGCGCCCAGGGCGAGACGGCGGCCGTCACGGTGGGCAATCCCTCGACCCATCTCGCCTTCCAGGTCCACCTCTCGTTGGTCCGCGAACCCGGCGGCGAGGAGGTCCTTCCCGTCTTCTGGGAGGACAACTACTTCGCGCTCATGCCGGGCGAATCGCGCACCGTGACCGTCCGGCATGGCTCTGTCACCGACGAAGGCAGGACGACGCTGAAGATCGACGGATGGAACGTCGAACCCGTGACTTGTGCCGTCGGGGACACGGCTGCCTCCGGCCGGAGAGGGCCGTCAACCGGCGGCGACGGGGAGGCCGCCACTCCAGGCACGCCGCCCCGCCACTCCGTATGCCTGCGCCCATGACCCCGCTTTTCTTCGTGGCCCACCCCCGGTGGTTCTGTGCGGTGCTCGTCATGCTCAGCGCCGGGCTGCCCGTCCCCGCCCGCGAGCACTTGTCACTCGACCGCGGCTGGAAATTCCACCTCGGCGACGACTGGCCGGACGCGTTGCGCCTCGACAAGGCCGGCGCCAGCTCCGGACCCGCCGCGGCCGGCTTCGTCGACACAGCCTGGCGATCGGTCCAGATTCCGCACGACTGGGCCGTCGAGCTGCCCTTCGACCCCGCCGCGGATCGCAACCACGGCTACAAGGCGATCGGCCCGCAGTATCCGAAGAGCAGCGTCGGCTGGTATCGCCGGACTTTCGGACTGCCCGCCTCCGACGAGGGCCGACGCATCTGGCTCACATTTGATGGCGTCTACCGCAACGCCACCGTGTGGGTCAACGGATGGCTCGTGAAACGCCACGAGAGCGGCTACTCGCCGTTCCGCGAAGACATCACCGCCGCGGTGAATTTCGGCGGCGCCAATACCATCGCGGTGCGCGTCGACGCGACGAAGTTCGAAGGTTGGTTCTATGAGGGGGCCGGCATCTACCGCCACGTCTGGCTCGACAAGACCGGGCCGCTCGCGATCGCGCCGGACGGCGTTTTCGTCGAAGCCGGTTTCCCGGGCAACCTGCCGCAGGGTCCCGCGACGATCCGGCTGGCCGCCACGCTGCTCAACCAGGGCCGTGCCGCCTGCACCGCCGGGATCCGCTGGAGCATCGTCGCACCCGACGGCCGCACTGTGGCCGAGACCGCCGCGCCTCCGGCACCGGAGATCCCCACGGGCGAGAGCTCGGATTGCCGCGGCGAGACCCGGATTGACGCGCCCGTGCTCTGGTCACCCGAACATCCCTCGCTCTACCGCCTGGTCACGACCGTGACCTCCGGAGGCAGAATCGTGGACCGCCAGGAAACCGCCTTTGGCGTCCGTACGATCGCCTTTGATCCCGGCACCGGGTTTCTGCTCAACGGCCGCCGCTACGAAATCCATGGCACGTGCAACCACCAGGATCACGCCGGCGTCGGCGTCGCGCTCCCGGATGCGTTGCAGGAATTCCGGCTGAAGCGTCTGAAGGAGTTCGGCTGCAACGCCTATCGCACGGCGCACCACCCGCCGACACCGGAACTGCTCGACGCCTGCGACCGCCTCGGTCTGCTCGTGATGGACGAATGCCGTCTGCTCGGCGCCGACTCCGCGAATCTTCGCCGCTGGGAGCAACAGATCCGACGCGACCGCAACCACCCATCGGTCGTCATCTGGTCCATCGCCAATGAGGAACTCGGCGTTCACGACACCCCTCAGGCCGGGCGGGCCGCGCTCGCCATGCAGGACCTCGCCAAACGCCTCGACCCGGCGCGGCCCGTCACCTATGCGGCGAACGAGGAGAACGTCTTCCTCGGCATCAACGCCGTCATCGAGGTGCGCGGCTGGAACTATCACTTGGGCGCGCCCGTCGACGATTATCACGCCGAGCACCCGCGGCAGCCGATCGTCGGCACCGAACAGGCGAGCGTCGTCGGCACCCGCGGCATCTACGCCAACAATTACGAACGCGGCGAGGTCAACGCCCTCGATATCGTCTGGCCCGGCTGGTCGGACACGGCCGAGAGCTGGTGGACGTTTTTCGCGAGCCGTCCCTGGCTCGCCGGCGCCTTTGCCTGGACCGGTTTCGACTACCGCGGCGAACCCTCGCCGTGCAACTGGCCGAGCATCAGCTCGCATTTCGGCATCCTCGACACCTGCGGCTTCCGCAAGGACTCGTCCTACTACTACCAGTCGTGGTGGACGACGCCGCCGGTGCTGCACCTGGCGCCGCATTGGAACTGGCCGGGCCGCGAAGGCCGGCCGATCCTCGTCGAGGCATTGAGCAACTGCGCGGAGGTCGAGGTCTACCTCAACGGCGTGTCCCAGGGCCGCCAGGCGATGAAACGCCAGTCGAAGCTCTTCTGGCACATCGCCTACGCGCCCGGCGCACTCAGCGCGAAGGGCTACGACGCCGCGGGCATGATCACTGCCGAAACGATGGTCGAGACGACCGGCGCCGCCGCCCGGCTCGTGCTCACGCCCGATCGCACCACGATCAGCGCCGACGGCGAAGATGTCGCGGTGTGCACGGTCTCCGCGGTCGACGCGCGGGGCCGGACGGTGCCGCTCGCCCGGAATCACGTCAGGTTCGCGCTCGCCGGCCCCGGGAGGATCATCGGCGTCGGCAACGGCGATCCCAACTGCCACGAACCGGACGTCTTCGTCGCTCCCCAAGCGCACTGGTCGCGCAGCCTTTTCAACGGCCTCGCCCAGATCATCGTCCAGTCCAGCCGCGCGGCCGGCGATATCCGCGTGACGGCGACCGCCGAGGGCCTCGCTCCCTCGAGCGTCACGCTGAACGCGCAGCCGTGCGCTCCGCGCCCCTCCGTGCCGTGAAAGTGCGCGCCTTCCCCGCGTGGATCGGGGCCCTGTCTGTCCTGGTTGGATGCGGAGCGCAGCCGTGTTTTGTTTCGCCCACCGGTGACGACGGGAATCCCGGGACGCAGGCAAGACCGTTCGCCACGCTGCAGCGTGCCCAGGAGGCGGCCAGACAAAAGCGGGCCGACGTTTTTCTCCGCGGTGGAACCTACTATCTGTCCGCTCCGCTCGTGCTGACCGCGGAGGACTCCGGCACGCAGGGGGCGCCGGCCGTATTTCAAAGCTGCCCGGGCGAGCGCGCCGTTCTCAGCGGCGGCGTCCGGCTCGACGGGCTCGACTGGCGGCCGTGGAAAGACGGCATCGTCCGCACGCCGGTCCCCGCCGGCCTCGAAACGGAGGAACTCTTCGTCAACGGCGAGCGGCAGATTCTCGCCCGTTACCCGAACGTCGATCCATTCGCGTCATGCTTCGACGGCTTCGCCGCCGATGCCATCTCGCCGGAGCGCGTGACGCGTTGGGCGGATCCGGCCGGGGGATATTTCCACGCCATGCATCCGTCGCTCTGGGGCGATCTCACCTGGCGCATCGTGGGCCGGGACGCTGGCGGCCGGCTGCAGCTGCAGGGCGGATGGCAGAACAATCGCGGCAATGCCGCCCATGAAACCATGCGGTTCGTCGAAAATATCTTCGAGGAATTGGACGCACCGGGAGAGTGGTTCCTCGATTCCCGCACCCATACCCTGTATTACTATCCGCCCGCCGGCCTCGATCTGCGAAGTGCCGTGGTGGAAGCCACGCGCCTGCGCACGCTCGTGGAGTTTCGCGGCGACGAGGCGCATCCGGTGAGATGGGTCACGCTGCGCGGCCTCGTCTTCCGGCAGGCGGCGCGCACCGTGATGGACACTCGCGAGCCACTGCTGCGCTCCGACTGGGCCATCTACCGGGGCGGGGCAGTCCTTTTCAACGGCGCCGAGGATTGCGCGCTCGAGGACGGCTTCGTCGACCAGGTGGGCGGCAACGCTGTTTTCGTCAATGGATACAACCGGCGCGTCGCGATCCGTGGCCTGCACATCGCCGGCGCCGGTGCCAGCGGCATCTGCTTCGTGGGCGATCCCCGGGCCGCGCGCAGTCCGCTTTTCAACTATGATCAAGTCCAGGAACTCGCGACGATCGACCGCACACCCGGTCCGAGAACCGACAACTACCCGGCGGACTGCCTCGTCGAGGACTGCCTGATCCACGGGACCGGCCGCGTCGAGAAGCAGACCGCCGGCGTCGAGATCGATTTGGCGCAGGACATCACGGTCCGGCATTGCTCGATCTACGATACGCCGCGTGCCGGCATCAATATCGGCGGTGGATGCTGGGGCGGGCACCTCATTGAATTCTGCGACATCTTTGATACCGTGGAAGAGACGGGCGACCATGGTTCCTTCAATTCGTGGGGCCGCGACCGTTTCTGGCGGCCCAACATCGGGGAGGTCAACGCGTGGGTGCAGCAGGCTCCCGCGCTGCCGCGGCTCGACGCCGTGAAGCCCGTCGTGCTTGCCAACAACCGGTGGCGTTGCGACCACGGCTGGGACATCGATCTCGATGACGGCTCATCGTTCTATCTCATCAAGAACAATCTCTGCCTGCACGGCGGCATCAAGAATCGCGAGGGCTACGGGCGCATTGTTGAGAACAACGTCCTCGTCGGCGGCGGCTACGACCCGCACGTTTGGTATGCCGCCAGCGGTGATGTCTTCCGTCGCAACATCGTCTGGACCGCCTATCATCCCGCCAACATGCCCCGGCCGCCGTGGGGCGCGGAGATGGACGACAACCTGATCGAGAATCCTGGCGCGGCGCAGCCGGTTCCGGCCATCCGCCTGCAGGAGCAGAGCGGTCGCGATGTCCACTCGATCATGGCCGACGCGCGTTTTGTCGACCCAACCCGCGGCGACTATCGCGTCAGGGACGATTCACCCGCGCTTGCGCTCGGCTTCGTCAATTTCCCGATGGACCAATTCGGCGTGCGCCAGCCGGAGCTGCGCGCCCTCGCCCGCACGCCGGCGCTTCCGGCGGCGCAACCGCAGGCGCCCCCCACACCCGGCACACGCGATGCCGCCCCTGTGATCTGGTTCGGCGCCCGCGTCCGCAACATCGTCGATGCCGGCGAGCAATCCGCCTTTGGGCTCCCGGGCGTCGCCGGCGTCGTTGTGATCGAGGCGCTCCCAGGCTCGCCGGCGGCCCGGGCCGGACTGCGCCCGGGCGATGTCATCCTCGCCGTCCAAGACCGGCAGACACCCGACACGGCGGCTCTGCTGCGGCAGGCTCCGGCGCGGCCCGCGGCCTCGGCCGTGCAGATCAGCATCTCCCGCGATCAGCGGATTCGCTCCATGCTGCTTGAGCCGCCGTCAAATCCGCCATGATGCGCGGTGCCCCCGGAACCGGGGGGCCGATTCTCCGCCCCGCTCCAGCGCAATGACCCACCTCCCCTTTATGACGACCGCCTCGTTCGGATTCCCACTCCGACATCACCTATCCCTCGGATTGCTCGGCGCTGTGCTCACGATCGCATGCTCCGCATTGGACCCGCGCGCGCGCGCGGCCGACGCGCCCCGCACCGTGCTGTCGCTGGACCGCAGCTGGCGATTCCACCTCGGCGAAGCACCCGACGCCGTCTTTGTTTCCTTCGACGACCGCGCTTGGCGCCAGGTTGACGTGCCCCATGACTACGCGATCGAGGGCACCTTTTCCGAAAAGAATCCCCACCCGCGCGTCGAGACGCTCAGACCCGACTGGTACTGGCTGCACGCCTTCCTGCCCGTGCAGCCCGCGGTCTACCGGAAGACCTTTACGTTGCCCGCCAGCGCCGCGGGCAGGCGCCTCTGGCTCGAGTTCGACGGCGTTTGCAGCAACAGCGTCTATTGGATGAACGGCAAGCTGGTCGGTGCCGAATACAGCGGGTATGCGCGGTCGCGCTTCGACGTCACCGCCGCGACCCGGCCCGGTGCCGAAAACGTCATCGTCGTGCAGGTGGACCCGCGTTACGATGGCTGGTGGTATGAGGGTGGCGGCATCTATCGCCATGTGCGGCTCGTGGAGGTGGATCCGGTCCACATCGCGCCGGACGAGCCATTTGTCGCCCCGACCGTGGCCGATCCCGGCGACGGCATCCAGGCCGACGCGATCGTCCGGGTCAGCACCGCGGTCGCCAACTCCCGGGCCGGCGCCGTCGAGGCGACCGTATCGAGTGAAATCCTCAACGCGATCGGCCACACCGTCGCCACGGATTCTTCCGTGCAGCCACTCGCCGCGGGCGCATGCGTCACCTGCGTCCAGTCGATCTCGCTGCCCAAGGCCCAGCTTTGGTCGCCGGATCGCCCCCACCTTTACTCGCTGCGCAGCACCGTCACCGTGGCGGGCCGGACCGTGGACGAAGTAACCACCAAGTTCGGCGTGCGCCACATCCGCTTCGACGCCGACCACGGTTTCTTCCTCAACGGCAGGCGCCTCGGATTGCACGGCGTCAACATGCATCAGGACCACGCCGGCGTCGGCGTGGCGATGCCCGACCGGTTGTTCACCTGGCGGCTCGAGCGCTTGAAGGAGGTCGGCTGCAACGCCATTCGCATGGCCCACAATCCGGTCGCGCCCTTCCTGCTCGACGAGTGCGACCGCCTGGGGTTCCTCGTGATCGCCGAGAACCGCCACTTCGGCGATACCTACGCCGACCAGGCGCCGGCGGATACGCCGGCCGCCGAGCACCGGGACCTCAGCGCCCTGGTCCGGCGCGACCGCAACCACCCGAGCATCATTCTCTGGTCGATCTGCAACGAGCAGTGGAGCGGCGCCTCACCCGGGGCGGCGAGAATCGCCCGGGCGATGCGGAAGCGTGTTCATGAACTCGATCCGACCCGCCCCGTGACCGCCGCGATGAACGGCGCCTTCGACAGCCCCGGGGGGATGATCAGCGAACTCGATGTGCTCGCGATCAACTACCACCCGGACGTGTATGATCCCACCCACCAGCTGTTCCCCAAGCTCCCGGTCGTCGCTTCTGAAATCGCGAGCGAAATCACCACGCGCGGCGTCTATGCCCTGAATCGTTGGGACGACTATGCCGGGGATCGCGAGCGCGGCTACGTCTCCGCCTACAGCATCTCGGCCGGTCCCTCCGGCCAGACGGTGGAGAATGCCTGGCCGCCGGTCGCCGCGCGGGAGTTCATTGGAGGCGGCTTCGTCTGGGCGGGGTTCGACTACAAAGGCGAGCCGCGGCCCTTCGGCTGGCCGGTGATCAACACCCACTACGGCTTCATGGATATCTGCGGATTTCCAAAGGACAGCTACTACTACTACAAGGCTTGGTGGACCAACGAGCCCGTGCTGCATGTGTTCCCCCACTGGAACTGGACCGGCAAAGAAGGGCAGGAGATTCCCGTCTGGGTGCACAGCAACTGCGAGCAGGTCGAACTGTTCCTCAACGGTGTTTCGCAAGGCAAGCAGGCCGTCACGCCGCTGCACCATCTGGAGTGGAAGGTGAAATACGCCCCCGGTCGCCTCGTCGCCCGAGGCGTGCGCAACGGCGTGACCCTGGAAGCCGCCCGCGAGACCACCGGAGCACCGGCCGCCATTCGCCTGGCCGCCGACCGTTCCGACCTTGTGGCGGACGGCGCCGACCTCGCCGTGGTGACCGTGGAAGTCGTGGATGCACAGGGCCGCCTCGTGCCGGATGCCGGCAACCGAATCACATTCAAGCTTGCCGGGCCGGCCATGCTGATTGGCGTCGGCAACGGAGATCCCAGCTGCCACGAGCCGGACAAGGCGACCAGCCGCTCCGTTTTCAACGGCTTCGCCCAGGCCCTCGTGCAGACATCGGCGAACCCGGGCCAGATCACCCTGAGAGCTGAATCGCCCGGTCTGATTCCGGCCGACCTTGTTCTGAACGGTCGCAGCGCATCAAGACCCTCCTCGCCATGAAATCCAAATCCGAACGGCTCTTCCGCGGCGCCACCCTCCTCATCAGTGCAATCTGCCTCACCGGTCCGCTGGTGGCCGTTGACGGGAAGCCCGTCAACGAAAGGGAGACCCGAGTCGTCTCGGGCTTCCTTCTGAACAACAACGTCTGGGGCAGGGAGAACTCTCCTGATGGATGGCAGCTGATCGACGTCGTGAAGCCAGGCGAGAATCTGTCCTGGTCGGTTCGCTACAACTGGCCGGCCGGTACGAACCGGCACGCCGTCAAAGGCTATCCCAGCGTGGTCACCGGCTGGCAATGGGGTCTTTGGTCCGCCGACGGCCGGCTGCCCATACGGGTGTCCGAACTCGGCTCCGTGGTCAGCGGCGCCAGCGCCCGACTGGAAACACCCGGTGTGCAGAACTTGACCTACGATTTGTGGTTCCACGCCGAATCTCCCGTGCGCAGCGAAGACAAACCCTCTGATGAACTCATGATCTGGGTCGGCCGCTTCGGTGGCGCCGGCCCGCTCGGGGTTTTGCGGGGAAGGGCCCGGATCGATGGCACCTGGTGGCATCTCTACATCGGCGATGTCGGCTGGAAGGTCTTCTCCTTCGTGCGCGAGGAGAACGCCGTCTCGTGGCGGGTGAACATTAAGGCTTTCATTGAACACCTGGTTTCCCAGGGTCTCATGCAGGAAACGAAGCAGCTCTCGAGCATCCAGTTCGGGACGGAGGTGTTTTCCAGTCCCGGCGCTGCGCGCCTCGACATCGCGGACTATTCCGTCACGATCGAGAAGCAGCGCGGGACGGCTTCCTCCGGAGAAAAGGACCCGGAATGAGCGCGAGTTGACACTCCGAAAGGCCCGCGTCGATCGCCGGGTGGACTGGATCACGCTTCACCGATCCGCCTGGGTGTATCGGGCGACGGCTTGTGCCCGTGAATGGACGTGCAGTTTCTCGTAGATCCGCCGGATGTAGGTATTCACCGTTTCCATGCCGATCCCAAGCGCGTCGGCGATTTCCTTGTACAGATACCCCTGGGCGAGCAAGACCAGCACCTCGTTTTCGCGTTTTGAGAGGTCCTTCGCCAGCTGCGTCGCCGGCGGTCTTGGGTGCAGCAGTTGCACGACCTTCCGGGCGATATTGCCGCTCATCGGGGAGCCGCCCGCATGGACCTCCCGCAGCGCGGCGACCAATGCCTCGCGGGAGGTCGTTTTGACCAGGTAGCCGGTCGCGCCCGCCGTCAGCGCATCGAAGATGTGATTCGAATCCTCATACACCGTCAGCATCACAAATTGCGTGTCCGGGATGAGGGGTTTCAACTGGCGCACGCACTCGATGCCGCTGAGGCCGGGAAGATTGATGTCGACCAGCACGACGTCGGGTTTGCCCCGGGCGATCTGGGGGATGGCGCTTTCGACGTCCGGGAACACGCCCGTGCAGGAAAAGCCATCAGCTTCCTGAAGCCAGGTCGTGAGTATGTCCCGGACGGAAGCATCGTCCTCGACGACCATGGCGCTGATTGTGCCGGAGCGGGCGGCTGCTGGAATCGGAGATTCGGTTTTCACGTAGTCAAGATGCCGGTTGGCTTGGAGATTGGTGCGATGGGAGCGAGGGATCAGATGGCCGAAGAGCCTGATCTGCGGCTGGCGCGATCAGCGCTACGCTGGTCCCGCGGCCCTGCTCGCTGGAGATTTCGCAACGACCGCCAATGCGGACCAGCCGGTCACGCATGTTGGCCAGGCCGCTGCCCGACGAGATTCGGTCGGCCTCGGCCGGGACGGCCCGGGCGACGTCGAAGCCGCGGCCGTTGTCCTGGACGATCAGCGCAAAGGAGTCGGGGTGCAGGCGGAAGGAGATCCGCACCTCGCTGGCGGCGGCATGTTTGATCGCGTTGTTGAGGGCTTCTTTGAACGCGAGGAAGAGATTGTGCCGGGTCTCGGCCATCAGCGGCCACGCCGGGACTTCGACGGGCAGGTCAAGGCGGCACCGCACCTGGGCGGCGGCCAGGAAGCTCTGCGCGAACTTGCCCATGTAGTCGACCAGGCTGTCGAGCGTGTCATGCCGCGGATCGACGGCCCAGACGATCTCATCCAGCGATCGTGTCACCTCGCGCGCGGTCGTGTAGATGCGCGAGAGCATGGCCCCGGTGCGCTCGGGCTCCGCGAGAGCGCCGCGGGCGGGCTGGCTCAACATGGCGATGCGCGACAGGCTTGCGCCCACGTCATCGTGGATGTCCTGGGCGATCCGGGCGCGCTCGCGTTCGATCTCATGCTGGCGTTCCATCCGTTCGATCTGCCGCTGCATCCGCCGCCGGGTGAGGTGCCGGGCGAGCAGGGCCACCGCGGCCCCGGCACCCAGGATGCAGGAACTGACGAACCACCAGGTTTCCCAGAAGAACGGGGCGACGGCGAACGCCAGCGACGCGCCGTCGGGGCTCCAGACCCCGTCGTTGTTGCAGGCGATGACGCGAAACCGATAGCTCCCCGAGGGAAGATGGCTGTAATACGCCGTCCGTCTGGCGCCGGCGTCGATCCACGCCTTGTCGATGCGGTCGAGGCGATACTTGAACCGAACCTTGTTTGGCGCCACGAAACTCAACCCGCTGAAACGAAATTCCAGGCGTTGCTGATCGGGCGACAGTTGTTCCGGCACCGTTCCGTTGAGGACGGGCGCGGTCTCCCCATCGACCAGGAGGGACTCGATCACCACGGGCGGGGGCACCGGGTTGGCCTCGATCCGGTTCGGGTCGACGCCGATGAGGCCCTTGCTGCTCGCGAACCAAAGGCGCCCGTCGCCGGTTTTGCACCCGGCGGACTGCAGCCCCCCGATGAACTCACTGCTGGGCAGGCCGTCATGGTGATCATAGGTCTGGCCCGAGATCGCCGGGATCAGCCCGTCGGCGCAGCGGGTCAGCTCGCGCTTCGGTACCCGCTGGAGTCCGTGATGCGTGCTCAACCAGAGGTTGCCCACGCCATCGTCCAAAATGCAGCAGACGATCTTGTCGGCCAGACCCTGGTCGACACCGACCGCCGAAAACCGGCCGTCCTTGAATCGGCAAAGCCCGGCGTCGGCGGTGCCGATCCAAAGTGACCCGTCCGGATCGGACAACAAGCACCGCACGGCGTCGCTCGCGAGACCGTCCTTTCGACTGAAAAACGACAGCCTGCCGTCGGCGAGACGGGCCAGGCCCCCCTCTTCGAATCCACACCAGATGCCCCCGTTCGCGTCCCGGGCAATCGCGCAGGCGGCGCCCGCGGCACCACTCGGTGATTTCACCAACCAGGTCGCGCGCCCCCCGCTCAGCTTCAACAAGCCGTCGCGGTTGCCAACCAGCAGCTCATCCGAACCCGGCGGCTCCAGGAGGGCAAAGACCGGACTTGATTGCTCGTCCACGTATCCGGGCCGAACAAAACGGCCATTTTCCAGGCGAAAAGGACTGCCCCACCAGAAATGTCCCGCCCACACCTCGCCCTCCCGGCTCTCCGTGACGGCAGGAATATAGTTGTTGGGCAGACCCTCGGCCTCGCCGTAGTGCTCCCATTTTCCCCCGGAATAATGATAAAGGGATGCGCCGTCGGTGCCGATCCAAAGCCCTCCGCCCCGTCCCGGCGCCACCGAAAGGACCGAGCAATTCCGCCACTGGTCGGGCGCATTCAGCGCCGAAAATGCGGTGGCGTGGATCGAGACAAGGCCCGCGCTGCCCGTGCCGACCCAGAGGTTGCCTTCACGATCTTCCGAAAGAAACCGCACCCAGTTCTGCGGGAGCCCGTTGCCGTGGTCGAAATGGGCCGGGCGGCGGCCGTCGCGATAGACCAGATATAGTCCGGAATAGACCGTGCCGACCGCCAGCGTGCCGTCGCGCAGTTCGCTGCTGCAGGTCAGCGGGCCGCCCGGCCAGGGGAAGCTCCCCCGGTCCTCGGTCCAGCGGCCATCCTCCCACTTCCGGATGCGGTCGTCACAGAGGATCCAGGCCCCGCCATCGGCGGCGGCAGCAATGCCGAACACGTAGTGGTCGCGCGAAGGTTCATCGAACGTGATGACCTTGACCCCGCCGTCCGCCAGATAGGCCCCCCGGCCATTCTCAGCCACCCAGATCCGTCCACGTTCGCTCCGCGTCCAGGCCATCACTCGCGGAAGATCCGGGCCGATCAACGATTCCAGGCGGACGCCACGCGCCGCCAGGGAATCGATGGAACCGTTCTTGCGCATGGCCCAAAGCTGCCCGGTCTCATCGCTGCCCAGCCCGATGACTTGGTCGCCCGGGATGCCCGAGGAAAGTGAGAAGGGCTCGAACCGACCTTCGCGACAACGCGTGACAATCCCGGCGTCGTGCCCGATCCAGAGAGTTCCCTGCGCGTCCTCGAACAACGAGGTGACGCGCCGGTCCCGAAGTCCGGGCGTATTGCCGGAGTCAAAAATGAGGAATCGTTCCCCGTCGAACCGCACCAACCCGCTATACGTTCCGAACCAAAGATAGCCGTCGCGCGTTTGCACCGCCGCCGTGACCATGTTTTGCGGAAGTCCATCTTCCGTTTGCCAGACCCGGACCGAGTACCCCTCGGCCAAAACCGTGCCGGCAAGGCCATCCGCCGCCGGCAGGAGGGAGACCAGCAGTGAACAGGCAAGCGGCAGAAACCGTGGCATGAGACTCAACCTGCGCGCCCAAATCGCCAGGACTCGGCGCAGCCGTCAGCAAAGGGTAAGGCCGTGAGAGGGGCCGGCAAGAGTGGATACTGTGAAACGGAATGCCGTGATGACCAGATCGGAATCGGCGCCATTGCCCCGCCATATTAGGCGAGGCGCGGCCAAGTTCATGTCACCAATTCCTGTGACAAAGGCGGCCGCCGGCGGCGCTGGCGCCGATGATCCGCAAGGCCATCCTCCAGCTCGATCCCGAGCTGCCGATCGACGACCTGAAGCCGATGCAGGAGCGCGTCGACGACAGCCTGCTGGCGCGCCGCTCGCCGGCGGTCCTGGCCGGCGTCTTTTCCGCCGCGGCGCTGCTGCTGGCGGCCGTCGGCACCTACGGCGTGCTCGCCTACGCGGTCGGCCAGCGCCGGTTCAGCGTTCAGGGTTCTGGGTTGGCACCCGGGACGGAGCCTGGACTCTGAACCCAAAACCGGCGCCGCAGGCGCCCGCCAGGATCGGGAGCGCCGGGCGCGGATGCTCCGTCGTCCGGACCGCGTACCCGGATTCGGCGGGGGCAAGTCTGCCGGATCAAACCTCCTCCGTGGCGGTCACACCTCACGGGTCCTTCGTTTTCTCCCCGATGACTCCGGCTGAATGCAGATGGTCGGATGACCAGGTCTGGCTCCGATGAATACCTCCCCGTGGAAGATCCTCCCCGCTGCGCTGTCGCTGGCATTGGCCGGATGCGCGACCTACTACCCCCCCGGCGCCAAGGCCGACCTCCAGATTTTCGCGCCGGCGGACATCCAGGAGGGTTTCGCCGCCAAGCCGACGGCCCCGTTCCCGGCCAGCATCGCCGCGGTCCGGATCCAGGCGCCGACCTACACCAACTACAACCTCCAGCAGAACGGCGGCAGATACGGCGCGGGGCGCTATGCGGTCATCACGACGCGGGAGGTCGAGGAGCAATCCCAGTTCGATCGCGTCACCGCGTTGCCCCAGGTGGCGGGGTTGGTCGCCTTGAACCGGATGCTGCTGCCCGCCCGGCTCGAGGGCGACCAGGAGATCCGCCGGGCGGCGGCGCGGCTGCAGGCCGACCTCGTGTTCCTGTACACCTTTGACACCGCGTTCTTCGATCACGACGCGGCCACGCCGCTCACGGTGATCACGCTGGGGCTCTCGCCGACCCGGAAAATCACGGCCGTGACGACGGTTTCGGCGCTGCTCCTGGACACGCGCACGGGCTACGTCTACTCCGCCTACGAGGTCACGGAAAAGGAGGCGACGATCTCAACGTCCTGGGGCAGCCGCGGCTCGGCCGACGAGGCGCGGCGAAAGACGGAGCGGCGGGCCTTCGGCAAGCTCGTCGACGAATTCGTGGCCTCGTGGCCGCGGATCCTCCAGCGCTACCCGCAGAAGGCCTGACCGCGCCAGCGCCGTACGTATCGTTCTGGGTTTTGGGTTTTGGGTTCTGGGTCGCAGGGAGGCCACCCGGCCGGGCGACCACCCTGGACACTGAACCAACCCGGCCCGGCTTTGGGGTTGTGGCCCGTTTCCGCCCCTGCCACCCTCACGCCACCTCCGGGCCTGTAGCTTAACGGTTAAAGCAGAGGACTCATAATCCTTTGACTCTCGGTTCGAGTCCGAGCAGGCCCACTCTCGCTCACCGGTATCGCGCGGTCGTTTGGTGAGTGACACGCTTATTCAATTTCCCTCGGCCGTGCACCCGTGCACCAGCGACATTCGTGAAATCCACCAGCTGGGCCATTCCACCCGCGAGTGGGTGGTCGCCGGCGAACGTCTCGCGAGCACGGGAGCCACTTGCGCGCGGTTCACGGGCTACACCGAAGCAGGGCGCGGGTATCGCTTCGGGCGCATCGCTCCGCCATTCGCGCAGGTGCTCGTGACCGAAAGCGGCGAGGGCGTCGTGCTTGTCGATCGCGCCTGGCGTTCGTGCCCTGCTGGCTTCGCCTATCTTACTGCACCGCGTGCGACGTGCGCGTACCACATCAAACCGGAAAGCGGCACGTGGCGCCTGCACTGGAGCATCTACGGCGAGGAATGCCTGCTGCCTTCCCTTCCGCCCGGCGCGGCGCCGCGTCTCGTGGCGGTGGAGGCGACGAGCTTTCGTCATGCGGTGGAGGGCTATTGCCACGAGAAAGGCTCGCGCGGAGACGACGGCGTGCTCGGATTGTGGGCGGCGCTCGTCGATCGGGCTGTGTGGCGGATGCTCGATGCCGGGCAGCGTGACCCCCGCCTGGATCGGCTGTGGCTCGCTGTCCGGCAGGACTTCGGCGGCGCGTGGACGTTGCGCCGGATGGCGTCGGAAGCCGGCCTGAGCGAGGAGAGCCTGCGGCGCCTTTGTCACAAGCACCTCAAACGCCCGCCGATGGCCCACGTCGCCCGCCTGCGCATGCAGGCGGCTGCGGATTTCCTCCAGCACACCGGGGAGAAGCTCGAGACGCTGGCGGCGCGCTTCGGGTATGCGGATGCGTTCTCGTTCAGCACCGCGTTCCGGCGGGTGTGGGGCGTGCCGCCCTCTCGCTATCGCGAACGGAACGCACTCGGGAAGGCCGCCCGCCCGGCGCCGTTGCATGCCTAGCCTGTCGTCCCGGAGGACGGGTTTCCCGGCGCCGGGCGGACCGAAGGGCGCGCCGGCTCAAGCCGGGACCGGTGGCCGGTCGCCGCAGCCGGCGCCCCGGCGGATCGCGACGGGACCTGGCGCGCGGGGAGCGGCCGTCCTTCAGGGGCGCACCGGGGGTGTGTATTCTGCAAAGGTATTCGGGGATGTCATCGATGGACGATCAGT
>Ga0335069_10002612_pt1 | contig 27632 bp, 23 predicted proteins | sample Lox_Sample_11_FD_206714 | JGI IMG/M metagenome (GOLD analysis project Ga0335069, IMG submission 206714) | Soil microbial communities from Loxahatchee National Wildlife Refuge, Florida, United States - Lox_Sample_1.1 | ecosystem: Environmental > Terrestrial > Soil > Wetlands | place: USA...
GGTACTCAAAACCGGCCAGCCCATAAGTCTTTTATTTTCAACGATAAATCGGATGTCTGCCCCGTAAGTTCTTTGTTTTCTAGGATCACACTCTGGGGGGCGGGGGGTACCGTAATCGCCGCGGTACGCTGATGAACGTAGCGCTGTGGTTCCCCTGCCGTTGGTGGCCGAGTATAAGAAGACGCATCGGCAGTGGTGGTTGAGTTACATCTAAGGTTTGATTTCGATGGTGGTTCCGATAGGCACGAGTTTCCAGATCTCTTCGATTTCGTCGTTGGTAACGGCGATACAGCCCCAGGTCCAGTCGTATTGCCGGTGCAGCGCGCCAAGATAAGCGTACTGATCGGGCAAGCCGTGGATCATGACGTCGCCGCCGGGATCGACTCCAAGTTTTCGAGCGCGCTCGCGGTCTTTCGCATCGGGATAAGAAATATGCAGCGAAAGATGATATTGGCTGTGCGCGTTTTTCGAGTCGACGCGGTAGGTGCCTTCGGGAGTGCGATGATCGCCTTTCTTCGTCTTGGAGCCGAGAGGATTCGTTCCCAGCGCAACGCGGTAAGTCTTGATGACTTTGCCGTCGCGATAAAGTTCCATCTTGCGCTCTGATTTGAAGACGACGATGCGGTCGGCGGGCTTTGAATCTGCACCGTAACTGAGCGCGCCTGAGATCGCGAGAAGCGCAAGCGACGCGAATATGCAGCGGGGCAACGACGTCATAACAGAAATGACACCGTACGAGCTTCAGAAGTTCCAAGGAACAATGGACTAGCCGATCTCGATCGTCCACCCTTCAGCTTGCTGACGTAAATTCAGCCAGCGGTCGAGCGTCAACTGGGCTTCCGTGGGGAAATGGATGAAGCGCAGGCCGGCTTTCTTCTGCACGTCGGCCCACGCGACGCGGGCCTTGGTGTCAACCACGATGTCGGTTTCGGGCAGCGTGAAACGCAATTCCAAATCACCGGAGAACTGCAAGGGATTGTCCACTCCACTTACGCACATGCCGCCGGATGAGATATTGATGGTCTGAACGGTCATTCGCTCGCCCTTGCTGTTCTTGACGTAGACAGGCTGATCCATGGCGGCGCGGAAATACTGCTGCTGCTCGCGATTAAGAACACCCAACGGTCCTCCGTCGCCATCCTTATCGCCGTTCAGGTTATAAAGCTTCAGCTTGCGGCTGAGGGTGCGGCGCGAAATTCCTAACTGCTCGGCGGCGTGACCCTGGTGGCCATTGGTGATCGCCAACGCGCGCAGAATGGTTTGCTTCTCCAGTTCCTCAAGGTCGGTGACCGTGCTCTGGACGATGATCTTCGCCGGCTTGGAAGAAGGCAGAGTTGGCGCCGGCTGCTCGGCGACGAGGGAAATCTCGGTCGGCAAATCCGTCGGTCTTACTTCTACGCCGTCGGCGACCATGGATGCCTGGAGAACAACATTGCGCAGTTCGCGCACGTTGCCGGGCCAGGTGTAGTTTTGCAGGATGGTGATGGCCGCAGGAGAAAATCTCATGCCGGGCCGCTGCTGTTGCAGGAAATATTTTGCCAGCGCATCCACGTCTTCAGGACGCTCCCGTAACGGCGGAATGCGCAGTTGGATCTGGCCGAGGCGGTGATAGAGATCGCTGCGGAAGCGGCCGTTCTTGACCCCGATTTCCAGGTCCTGGTTGGTGGCCGCGACAACGCGGACATCGACCCCAACCTTCCTGTTTCCGCCGAGACGATAGTATGGAACGCCGTCGAGCACGCGGAGCAATTTCACCTGGACCTTGGGTTCGAGGTCGCCGATTTCGTCGAGGAATAGCGTGCCGCCGGTCGCCAATTCGAACAGTCCCTGCTTCATGCTGTCGGCGCCGGAAAAGGCTCCCTTTTCGTATCCAAAGAGTTCGCTTTCCACCAGGTGTTCGGGCAACGCCGCGCAATTCAAATCCACCCAGGGCTTGTTACAACGCAAAGAATGATGATGGAGGGCGCGGGCGATGAATTCTTTGCCGCTGCCGGTTTCGCCGGTGATCAGGACTGAGGCGTTACTGCGGGCGACGCGCTCGACCATCTGCATCAGCTTGCGCATCGATTCGTTGGAGACTACGGCTTCGAAGCCGTGCACCTGATACTGCGCGGGGGAAAGCGTGCCGGTTAAGTTTTGCGATACGCCAGCCAAATCAGCCCATCCTTCTGCCAGCGGAGGCACACTGACAGCCGTCTTTTAGAGGAGCAATCCAGCAGCCACATTTTTCCTCGGCTGGATTGAGACGGGCGCCATTGTCCTTCGGGCGCCCCGGGAACGCCAGTAACCGGGGTAATGAAAACGCGACAGTTTGTCCGAATTTCAGCGGCCAATTGGGACACGCTGTCGCCTTTCTGTCCTTCGCCAAAGCCAAGATAGCTTTTGTTTTCTTTGGATTAGCGGTTGGCCCGCTTGTTGCAATCGAGGGAGACCGCGCCTCGAGGAAGGCGACCTAACGAACGGGATGAGGCGATGGAGAAAGACGAACAAACAGACCAACAGCAAGAGGAGAAACAGCGCATGCGAGGTTGGGAGCACGCGCGGATGACCACCCAATCTGTCGCGTTTCGAGTCATTGGGGTGAATGAGGATGCGGCGAGCGGACGGGTTCCGATCTGGGCGCCCTGTCCGTTGACGAAAGAAGAAGAGGCGGTTCTGGCGAGGCTAATCGACCCGATGCAGATGTAAGCCGCGTAAATAGAGGAGTTTCACGATTAGGGAGCCTGAGAATGACCCTCGAGACAACAGGCTCCCGCGGCCGTCGGTTAGCAGTGATTCGCGCCGGCGGCCGTTTTCATTTCCGCGCCAAAATGTCTCATTGTGAAATAAACACTCCCGCCAATTTGTCTTATTTCGTCTCAGCCAGCGAAGGATTGGTGCGAGGCTACCATCGTAAGTAGCTGAAAACATGGCTCCGAACAAAAGTTAGACAATATGCAATCTGGCCATTGGCGTGCCCTAGGAACACTGGAGCTCAGTTCACATGTCAGTTAAGGCCAAGATTTATCTGGCAAGCGTGTATCTGGTCGGCCTTGCGACGTTGGGCCTTGCCATGTCGCAATGGCATTGGGTCGACCTGGGACGCTTCGCCTGCTATCTGTTGATAGCCCTGCTGGCATCTGGGCTTAAAGTCAGTCTTCCCGGAATCAACGGGTCGATGTCGGTGAACTTCTTCTTCATCATCCTCGGGGTGATGGAGTTGAGTATTCCCGAAACGGTAATCATCGGCTGCGCCTCAACCCTGGTGCAAAGCTTCTGGAAGGCCAACACCAAGCCAAAACTGGTGCAGTTGACCTTCAATATCGCCAACATGGCGACGGCGATCTACTGCGCCAGCCTTGCGTACCACTACACAGAGGTTTACAGCGGGCACACCATTGCCCTGATGCTGGTGTCGGCGGCGTGCACGTATTTCGTGACGAACACGGTTCCAGTGGCGATCGTCATTTCGCTGACCGAGAAGAAGAAGTTCCAGAAGATCTGGTCGGAATGTTATTTCTGGTCGTTCCCATACTACCTCGTGGGCGCGGCGATCTCCGGGTTTGTCAGCTACGTTAATCACTTTGTGGGCTGGCAGACGTCGCTGCTAGTCTTCCCCGTCATTTACTGGATCTATCGTTCTTACCGCCTGTATCTTGGCCGACTGGAAGACGAAAAGCGCCACGTGGAAAACATGGCGGCGCTGCACTTGCGCACCATTGAAGCGCTGGCGCTGGCCATTGAAGCCAAGGACCATACCACGCACGATCACCTGCAGCGGGTTCGGATTTACGCGATCGAAGTTGCGCGCGACCTGGAAATGACCGACGAAGAGATTGAAGCGTTACGTGCGGCGTCGCTGCTGCACGACATCGGAAAGCTGGCGGTCCCGGAGCACATCATCAATAAGCCAGGGAAACTGACTCCCGAAGAATTCGAGAAGATGAAGATTCACCCCATCGTGGGGGCGGAGATCCTGGAGCGAGTGAACTTCCCGTACCCCGTGGTGCCGATCGTACGCGCACACCATGAGAAGTACGACGGGACGGGTTATCCGTTCGGATTGAAGGGCGAAGAGATTCCGATCGGCGCGAGGATTCTGGCGTGCGTCGATTGCCTCGACGCGCTGGCCTCGGACCGGCAGTATCGCCGCGCACTTCCGTTGCAGGAAGCCATGAAGGAAGTGGCGGAGCAGTCGGGCAAGGCATTCGATCCGAAGGTGATTGAGGTCCTGCATCGGCGATACGTGGAACTCGAACAGCTGGCGCAGGAAAAAGCGCAGTTGCTGGAGAAGCGCAAGCTTTCGACGGATTTGAAGATTGTGAATGGGCTGGCACCTGCGGCAGGGTTCGCGCACCCTTCAGCGACACCCGAACCCACGAACGGCAGCTTCCTTACGTCGATTGCAGCGGCTCGCCAGGAGGCGCAGACGCTGTTCGAACTCAGCCACGAGCTGGGCAACTCGCTCAGCCTCGACGAGACGCTGTCAGTGTTGTCGGTACGCTTGCGCAAGCTGGTGCCGTTCGACTCGATGGCGATTTACGTCCTGCGCGACTCGAAGCTGATTCCCGAACACGTAAGCGGGGAAAACTTCCGGCTGTTCTCTTCGCTGGAGATTCCGCTGGGACAGGGCTTATCCGGATGGGTGGCGGCGAATAGGAAGCCGATCGTAAATGGCAATCCGTCGGTCGAGCCGGGATATCTTGCCGACCCGACCAAGATAAGCACGCTACGCTCGGCGATCTCGGTTCCGCTAGAAGGCGTGAGTTGCGTAGTCGGAACCCTATCCTTATATAAGGCGGAAGCTGACGCTTTCACGCAGGACCACTTGCGCGTGCTGCTGGCGATCAGTTCGAAGGTGGCGCTCTCGATTGAGAACGCGCTGAAGTACCAGCAGGCAGAGAACTCGGCGACCACGGACTACCTGACCGGCTTGCCAAACGCACGTTCGCTGTTCCTGCATCTCGACCAGGAACTGGCGCGTTGCAAGCGCACCAACGCATCGGTGGCGGTGATGGTCTGCGACCTTGATGGGTTCAAAGCAATCAACGACCGTTTCGGACACCTCGAGGGCAATAAAGTTCTGCGCGTTTTTGCCAACGCGTTGCGCAACGTTTGCCGTGAATACGACTACGTGGCGCGCATGGGCGGCGACGAATTCCTGATCATCGCGCCAGGAATGACACGCGATGCGGCAGAGGAAAAGGCGGCGCTACTGAACGACCTGGCGGTGAGCGCGGGGCACGAAGTTTGCGGCGAAGACCTGCTCTCCCTCAGCGTCGGGACGGCGTACTTCTGCGAGGACGGCATGGATGCCGAACAGTTGCTCGCCGAAGCCGACCGTCGCATGTACATCGTGAAACAGATCCATCACGAAAAGATGGGCATTCCTTCCACGGACGACCCCACCGGTATTGACGTCGCCGTTAACTGAGGCTCTCGATGCTGGCGCGGATATCCAGACACCTGTTACGAATCGCGCTAACGTTGCTGTTAGGCGGATTGCTGGCCGCAACGCTGATTCGCTACGCCCCCGGATTCGATACCGACGAGCAGCAGATGGACTCGCGGCTGAGTTCGGAGTCGATCGAGGCGCTACGCCAGCAGCGCGCGGCACAAGGGAACCTTTTTCACTTCTACGGACGATTTTTGTCGTCGGCGGTGCGGGGCGATTTCGGGCACTCGCAGACGTTGAATCGTCCGGTGCGCGAACTGGTTGGCGAGCGGCTTCCCGTAACCTTGAGGTTAATGACTTGCGGTCTCGTGGTGGGCTGGAGCCTGGCGATGCTGTTTGCCGTTTCCGCGACCATGGCGAGAATTGCGGCATGGGACGTCGCGACTACGGCGGTGGCGGGACTTTTTCTGTGTATCCCGTCGGCGGTGCTGGCGCTGGCGTTCGTCTTTCTGCGAGCGCCCGGATACCTGGCGCTGGGACTAATGGTGTTTGCCAACGTATTTCGTTACTGGCGCAACCTGCTCGACAAAAGTTACGCCATGCCTCACATCATCACGGCACGCGCAAAGGGATTGGGGACGTTGCGAATTCTGCTCTACCACGTGCTTCCCGTCAGCGGCGCGCAGTTGCTTGCGGTGGCGGGGATCTCCGTCAGCATTGCGCTGGGGGCATCGATTCCGGTGGAGGCGCTGTGTGGGATTCCGGGCATCGGGCAACTCGCATGGCAGGCGGCGCTGGGACGAGATCTGTCACTCCTCGTAACGCTCACGTTGCTGGTTACGGTGATGACGCTGCTGGCGAACACGACTTCCGACCTGCTGGGACAGGCATTCAGGACACAGCGCGCATGAAACGCATTCGCCAATTCGCGTGTGGGCTGTTGCTGGCGGTAGGAATCGCGAGCCTGGGGGCGAGTGTTTTTGCTCCTGCCGGATACGATACGCAGTTCCGCGATGAGCTTCCGAATGCGGGACCGTCGAAGCTGCACTGGCTGGGGACAGACGACCTGGGGCGCGATCGCTTTGCACGAGTGTTGTACGGCACGCGGGTATCGTTGTTGCTGGCTCCGGCGGCGGCTTTGCTTTCTACTTTGCTGGCTGCTTTTGTCGGCACCTTGGCCGGTTACATCGGCGGCGCGTTTGAGAAGCTCGCGCTGGCGGGGACGGATCTGTTCCTCTCTCTTCCCTGGCTGTTTCTTTTGTTGATGGTGCGGGCGATGCTCCCGCTCAATGTTTCCGCATTTACTTCAGTTGCAGTAACTTTCTTACTCCTCGGACTACTAGGTTGGGCGGCCTCGGCGCGCGTGCTTTGTGCAGGCGCACGTTCGATCCGCAATTCTGACTTTGTGTTGTTGGCTCGGGCCTCGGGCATCAGCCGTGCGCGACTGTTGATGCGGCATGTTCTTCCGAATCTGAAGCCCGTTTTGTTGGCGCAGTTCTGGATCTCGATTCCGGTCTTCATCCTCAGCGAAGCGAACCTCGGCATTCTCGGACTCGGCGTGGCCGAGCCCCTGCCGTCGTGGGGAAGCCTGCTACGGGAACTGGAATCGTTCGCCAATTTCAGCGGCGAGTACTGGCGACTGGTGCCGCTGCTTCTGCTGGTGGTCACGGTTACCAGTTTTCAATTGATTCTTTCGCGCGACGAGGTTACTGCATGAAATGGGTATTGGATAGATTCAATCGTGCCTACGGCACTTGTTCGACGGATGCGCACTTACCCGGCGCTGAAGCGCCGGGCTATTGTCAGGCGCGCCTCCGGCGCGAAGATCACCTACGCCTCCAAAGCGAAGATCAGCTTCCTCTCCGGCCCGAGGACCACCTACACTTCCAAAGGGAAGATCAGCTAGCTCCTTGGCGCGAGGGCCGCCTACGCCTCCAAAGCGAAGATCAGCTAGCTCTTCGGCGCGAATATGTACGGTCCTCGCCCGCTTGGCTTTCGCATGCTTGGTGTTTTGTCATGCTTGTCGCAGCTTTGGCGGCTGCAGCCTTCGCTCAGGGTGGGGAGCTGCGCTTCTGCCTGAAGTCGGAACCCAAGACGTTTAACCCGGTGCTGGTCGCCGATGATTCGTCGGAAGTCGTGCGGTACCTAACCGGTGGCGTGCTGATGCGCGTGAACCGGCAATCGCAGCAACTGGAGCCGGAACTGGCGACCTCGTGGAAGATCAGCGATGGCGGACGCACGATCAGCTTCAAGTTGCGCGATGGCCTGTATTTCTCCGACGGAACGCCGTTCACAGCCGATGATGTCGCCTACACGGTGAAGCAGTTGATGGATCCGAACCTGCATTCCGTGACCGGAGATCAGTTCCGTTCGGGCACTGGATCGGTCGAGACGAAGGTTTTGGGGCGCAACAGCATCAGTATCACTTTCCCGGCGGCGGTTGCCGGCATAGACCGGCTGTTCGACCAGGTCGCGATCATGTCGGCGAAGTCGCCGAAGAAGGAACTGGCGGTGCTGGGTCCGTTCTACATGGCCGACTACAAGCCGGGCTCGTACGTTTACCTGAGGAAAAACAACAATTACTGGAAGAAGGATGCGCAGGGGCGCAAGCTGCCGCTGCTCGATGCCGTGAAGCTCGACATCCAGCCGAACCGCGATATCGAATTAATGCGGTTTAAGCGTGGCGAAATCGACCTGATTAACGCTCTCGATTCCGATTATTTCGATAAGTTGGCGGCGGGAACGCAGAACGAGGCGCGTGACGCCGGACCTTCGCTCGACTCCGAGCAGATGTGGTTCAACCAGGTGGCGACCGCACCAATTCCGGATTACAAGAAGGCCTGGTTCCGCTCGCAGGGGTTCCGGCAGGCGATTTCGCTGGCGATTAACCGTGCAGACCTGTGCCGCATTGTTTATGCGAATCACGCGCAGCCCGCAGTGGGACCGACGTCTCCGGCGAATCACATCTGGTTCAACAGCAAGCTGAAACCCTACCCACTCGACCGGGAGGATGCGCTGAATCATCTGAAGCTGGCGGGGTTCACCTTGAGCGGCGATACGCTGCGCGACAATGGCGGTCACCCAGTCGAGTTCTCCATCATCACCAATTCCAGCAGCAAGCCCCGCGAGCGCATGGCGACGATGATCCAGCAGGATCTGCGCAGCATTGGCATCAAGGTAAACGTGACCACGCTCGACTTCCCTTCGCTGATCGAGCGCATCTCGGAGAAGTTCAACTACGAGGCGGTGATCCTCGGGCTCATTAACACGGAACTCGATCCCAACGTGCAGATGAACGTGTGGCTGAGCTCGTCGGAGAACCATCAGTGGAATCCGAACGAGAAGACGCCGGCGACCTCGTGGGAGGCGGACATCGACAACCTAATGCGGCAGCAGGCGTCGTCGGCCGATCCGAAGAAGCGCAAGGCAGCGTGGGACCGCGTTCAGGAGATTGTGTACGAGCAGCAGCCGTTCATTTATCTGGTGAACAAGAATTCGCTGTCGGCGGTGAACCCGAACGTGGCGAATGCGCAGCCGGTGGTGCTGCGCCCGCAGACGTACTGGAATATCGAGCAGATGTATCTTCGCAACGGCGGAGAGAGGGCGGGCCAATAATGGAGCCTTTTTTGTCGGTGTCGCTCACGGTGAACTATCGCAACCGGCCGTCGGTCCTGAAGAGCCTCTTCCTGCAAATGCGGCGAGGAGAGGTGCTGGGACTGATCGGTCAGAGCGGCTCGGGCAAAAGCACGCTGGCGTTAGCGATTCTTCACCTGCTGGAATTGAAGGGCGGCACCGCCAGCGGGAGCATTTTGTTCCAAGGTCGTGACATTCTCGGATTGAAAGAACGCGACATGCGCAGTTTGCGCGGGCGTGAGATCGGGCTGGTGTTGCAAAGTCCGCTGTCGTCGCTCAACCCGGCGATGCGCATCGGCTCGCAATTGATGGAAGCGTGGAAGGCGCACGCGTCGGGGTCGAAGGACGAAGCCATGAAGCGGATCGTGGAATCGCTGGAGAGTGTGAGCCTGCCGAGCGACCAGGAATTCCTGCGGCGGTTCCCTTCGCAACTGAGCGTCGGCCAGGCGCAGCGCGTGTTGATTGCCATGGCCATTATTCATCGCCCAGCGCTCTTGATCGCCGACGAACCGACCAGCGCGCTCGACGTGATCACGCAATCAGAGGTGCTCGATTTATTCCGAAAGCTCAACCAGGAACTCGGGACCAGCATCTTGTTTATCTCGCATGACCTGCTGTCGGTGTCGGCGATCTGCGATCGTATCGCTATTTTGAATGAAGGCGAGATTGTGGAGTGCGGGACCACGGGGCATATCTTCAATCATCCCGCGCATGCGTACACGCGCAAGCTGATCAGTGCGCTACCGGAGAAGCCTACGCTAGTGCAGAGTCAGCAGCAGGAGTTGCAGGGCAACTTCCGCCCGGGCGTGATGACCATCCAGTGACAGGATCTCAGTTGTCGTCGCGCATTCCGCACATTCCATTTTGACAGCCGCCACCGCCGCAGCCGCCTTTAAACTGCTCGCCACGCCACCCGGATCCGGCGGAGGCACGAACGGCGTAGGTGGAGAACTTGTCCTCGAGATCGGTACTGCCGCACTTGGGGCAGCTCGCCTTTTCGGAGCCCATCACCAGCGCCTCGAAGGGGCGGTGGCACTGTTTGCAAACATATTCGAAGATCGGCATAACTTTTCGCTACACTCATTTTAATGGGCGTCGAAACTTCCGGCAAAAGACAAACCACGCAGCTTGGTGACGGGCGGCCTTGTCCCGACGACTTCGTTCCCCGACGGTGGCTTCGCGGCGCACACCGGCAGACGGTGGTCGCGAGCTTTCTTCCCCGCGAAAACCATCTACCGGAGCCCGAGAGGCGGCTGTTCCAGGTCGACAGCGAGGTGCAGATTCTGACCCAGTGTCACTGGCAACCGGAGCGCGGTGGCCGAACCGCGCTCGTGATTGTGCACGGACTGGAGGGTTCGAGCACGTCGCAGTACGTGATCGGCACATCGAACAAGGCGTGGGACATGGGGATGAACGTGGTCCGCATGAACGTGCGCAATTGCGGCGGCAGCGAGCGGCTCGGGCCAACGCTGTATCACTCGGGCATGTCGGGAGATGTGGGCGCGATTGTTAAAACGCTGATCGAAGAAGACGGGCTCTCGACTATTGCGCTCGCCGGGTTCTCGATGGGCGGAAACATGGTGCTGAAGCTGGCAGGCGAGTGGGGGACAAATGCTCCGAAGCAGGTGCGAGCGGTGACGGCAATTTGCCCAGCGATGGACCTGGCGATCATCGCCGATGCGCTGCACGAGTGGCAGAACCGCGGGTACGAATATATGTTTCTGCTCGGACTGCGCCGGGCATTTGCGAAGAAGCTGAAGATGCTACCGGAGAGATATCAATCGTATCCGCGGTTTTCTATTCGCACCTTACGGGAGTTCGATGACAAGATCACGGCTCGCTATTGCGGGTTCGCGGGGGCTGACGATTACTACTATCGCGCGGCTTCGGCGAGGGTCGTGTCGGATATTGCGGTTCCCACGATGATCCTGCATGCCCTCGATGATCCCTTCGTTCGCATGTCGGCGGAGACGCGCGCCAAGATACTGGCGAACCCGAACATCCGCTATATCGAGACGGCGCACGGGGGGCACTGCGCCTACCTTGCTGACCTGGTCGGATACGATGGGCGTTACGCGGAGCGGAAGCTCATAGAATTCGTGCAGGAATTCACGCCTCCGGCTTAAGATGGCAAGACACACATGGACGCAGAACTTTCTGTGGAACTGGGAGCCGACTTTCCGACCCTCGCCGTACCGTGGTCCGATCCGGAAGGCCGCTGGCAATATTTCGATTTGCGAGCGAACCCGGAGTTGATTGCCGAGATCGAGGAAGCGCATACGCTTCCGGAGCTGCGCGAGTTTCTTGTCGCGGTGAACTCGGCGTCGTCGAACCTGCGGTCAGCGAAATGCGACGCGTGGTTCAGCAATGAGCTAACCGAAGAGGAAGCGGTCTTCGGGGCGGCGCGCAAATTTGGTTCGTATGTCGACGTAGTCTTTCATCAAGTGGCTCCGCAATCGTCGTTCCCGTTGCACGAGGCATTTGGACAGAGACTGGTCGAGTTGCTGAAGCGTGCGCCTGAGCTACCGGCGGCAGCCGAGGTCATCATCAGGCGGGCGCATTTCGAGTCGGACGGTAGAGTCCGCGAAGGCTATTACTTCACCATCTATGTGAATGGGTATGGCGACGATGAAGCCGACGCGAGGCAGGCGTGTGGAATCGCCCTGCGGTTAGTCGGTCACGCGGCGCTGCAGATGTCGACCGGACGTGGCGTAGCGAACGATGTGCCGGAACCGCAACAATCCTGAGGTTCGACGGCGAAGATGCGATATGCTGGTGAGCGGGGGCCCGTAGCTCAATTGGATAGAGCATCAGCCTTCTAAGCTGAGGGTTGCTGGTTCGATCCCAGCCGGGCCTACCATCCTGGTTCTCAGTTTTCAGTGCTCAGTTTTCAGTGCTCAGTTTTCAGTGCTCAGTTTTCAGTGCTCAGTTTTCAGTGCTCAGTTTTCAGTGCTCAGTGCTCAGTTCCTATCCGTCGGCTGTGTCTTTGCTAGAATCCATGTACTTCAAGCTTCCGGGGTGATTATTGCGCCGAATTCTTCTGGTGTTTATTCCTTTGTTCCTGATTGCCGTTGCTTTACTCACCTTCCCTGTCTCTTCGCCGCGCGCTGCCGCGACACCGAAGGAATTGAAAGGTGCTTACCGGCTACCCGACAAGAATGGCTGGACCTACGTTCACCTCGAGGGCTCGCCGCGGGAAATTGGCTTCCAGAACGGCTATCTCATGGCGCCGGAGATCGCCGACATGTTGAAGGTCGTGATGCTGGAGGCGAAGCACGACTATAAAAAGGACTGGTCATTCTTTCGCGACGCGGCGCAGAACATGATGTGGCCGCACATCGAACAGGAGTATCGCGACGAACTGCAGGGGATTGCCGACGGCGCGACTGCGCACGGCGTAAAAATGGATGTGTGGGACGTCGTCGGCATCAACGCTCTTACCGAGTGGAGCTACTACAACAAGCAGTACGACAAGGAGCATGGCATCAAAACTGCAATGCTCGCGGTACCGGAGCACTGCAGTGCATTTGTCGCGACGGGCGGCTACACCAAGAACGGCAAGGCGGTAATCGCGCACAACAACTGGTCCACGTACCTGGAGGGCGAACGCTGGACGGTGATCTTCGACATCGTTCCCGCCAAGGGGTATCGCATGTTGATGGACGGACTGCCGGGCGTGATTCACAGCGCGGATGACTACGTCGTCAACGCAGCGGGCATGGCGATCACGGAAACGACCATCGGGCATTTCTCCGGATTCGATACGAACGGCATTCCGGAGTTCGTGCGCGCACGCAAGGCGGCACAGTACGCAGCTTCGATCGACGATTTCACCCGCATTATGAAGGACGGCAATAACGGTGGTTACGCGAATACCTGGCTGGTGGCGGACACACGCAAGAACGAAATCGGGCAACTGGAGCTCGGTCTGAAAAATGTGACGCTCAAGCGGACGAGCGACGGATACTTCGTCGGTTCGAACTTTCCGATCAACGAGAAGCTGATCCGGGAAGAAACCGATTACGACCCGAAGAACTTGAGCCAGAGTTCCGCGGCCCGCCTTGTCCGGTGGGAACAATTAATGGCGGAAAACAAGGGCAAAATCGACGTTGCGGCGGCCCAGCGCTTTCTTGCCGACCATTACGACACTTTCGAGAAGAAAGAAGACGCCGACGAGCGCACTCTGGACGGGCACATCGATTTGTCTCCGCGTGGATCGGGCGATTGGGTAGGGCCTTACGGCATGGCGGGCGCGGTGCAGAACAAAGCCGCGGACGCCGGCATGATTGCGAAAATGACCTTCACCGCGGCTGCGGGTCATGCATGCGGAAAGGACTTCAAAGCGTCGCAGCATTTGAGCGCGCATCCTGAATACGACTGGCAGAAACCGCTGCAGCGCGACATGGAGGCTTATCCGTGGACGACTTTTGGCGTGGCGATGAAGTAAAGTTTGTCGGCAACCGGAGTTCCTCGAAATCGCCCTGCTGCGGCGGAATATCATCACTGGCACGCGAGGGTAATCTTTGGTACCTGCTGGATGGTTACCGATAGTCCTCCGGTGATGACCGATATTTTGCGGCATTCAGCTTGACAGTGTTTATACTCTGGACCATAGTCACTCAGGAGTATGGGCCGCCAAGGGCCTGCTTTCAAACATGCCTAAACGCTCGGAACCCCGCCTAACCCAGGAAGCGGCGGTTCGCATCTTTGGAATGGATTGCCGCGGGCGTCCGATCAATGTCGCCACTGCCACGCTGGACATCAGCAAGTCGGGCGCGCGCCTGAAGAATGTGCGCTGCTGGGACTACCCCGGCGAAGTGATCGGAGTGCGACACGGGATGGAGAAGGCGCGCTACCGCATCGTGTGGGTGGGCGCTCCCGGATCGCCAATTGACGGACAGGTCGGCCTGCAGTGTGTAGAGGCCGGGCGCTATATCTGGGGCGTCACTCCACCGACAACCGAGAACCGGCCGATGGCGGTCGGGCTGCCCACCATGCCGCGTTCGTTCGGCAGCCAGCTCGGTGCGCAGCCCCTGGCCAGTGCCCTCCCGGACCGCCGCCGGCGCGACCAGCGTTTCCTCGCTGCGGGTGGCGTGAACATCAAGGAGATCGGCGTTGGCGTGCCGCAGTGGACCATGCTGCACGACATCAGCGCAGGTGGCTGCTACGTCGAGACCACATCGCCACTGATGCCAATGAGCCGAGTGGAATTGACGCTGCAGGTAGGCGAGTTACGCATCGAGTGCAAGGGTAGCGTTACGGTGAAGCATCCGCTGGTGGGAATGGGAATCAAGTTCACCGAGATGACACCGCTGAACCGAGACCGGCTGGCTCACCTCATCGCCAACCTCGAAGAGGAATCGTCACGGCCAGCCGGCAGGGCCTACGGTACGACCGGGTAGGCCCGCACCAAAGTCAGCCTGCGAGTAAATCACTTCGTGACGTTGGTGCTTTCGAGCGCCTTGGCGACGGTGATCGCCTGCTCTTTCAGGCGCAGCAGCGTGGCGTTCATCGCCTCCACTTTCTCTTTCAGACCACGCGCTTCGGCCACCTGCGTGATGGAACCGCATTCTTCCTGCAGTCGATTGCCCAACTGCAGCAGGTAAGCGAGGGAGTCTGCGTGCGGTTTCCAGAGGTAAGCCGACGTGAGCCGGGAGCGGTATTCCTCAAGCTCGTTCAACAACCGGACGTAAATTGCGACGCCACGGGCGACGGCTGCAGCGTATTCGCCGCGAAAGCTTTTCTCTCCGCGGAAGTCGGCGCGGAAGGCATCCACTTCAGCCTGCGTGAGGGTGATGTTCCCGTGCCGCATAGGGTAAACATTCGCCGACTTGGGGTCCGCCGCAAGGATGAAGTTGCGGATGGATTCGGTGGTGTTCTTCAGCTTGCCTTCTTCGGCGTTGCGGTCGAGACCCTTGGCGCCTTCCGGTGGAGGGCTGCCAGCGAACACGGAACTCCGCTTCGGTTGCGCCAAACCGCCGTGGGCCGATGCTCGCGCGGCGATCGGCGGCGCGCTGGTCTTACGGGTGTCCACCGCCTTCTTGAACTTCGAAACCTTGCGCAGGTGCTCCTGCGCGCGCCCGTATTCCTGGTCGAGAATCTCTTCTTCCTCGACCTCGGCAAGCTGTTTGACAGTCACATCGCCATCAACGCGGGCCATGATGCTGCCCCCGGCCTGTTGCACAGCGGCCGCAAACTGCTTGATGCCGCGCGCAGCTTCGCGGAAAAGTTCGTCGAAGCGGTTACCGATAAAGACGTTGTATTCAGCGACTGTCGCCAGTACCCGCGGATGGTAGAAGGAGTAGCCAAAGCGCTGCTTGATGTCGCGCACTCGCTGCATGATGCCGGAGTCCATGAGCGCGTCGAAATGGCGGATGTCTTCGGCTTCCTGGCGAATGAAGGGAAACTCACGCACCAGTTGGCGATGCTCATCGGGCAGGGGAAGAACTTCTTCGAGCGAAAGGATGGCGTAGATCTCTTCCTCGAATCGCGATGGCTCTTCGATGGTCCATTCCTCCGCTGAGCGCAGCGGCATATTCAACAAACGGAAAAGGTAAGTGACGACGAAATCGGCCTTGTCGCGGTCGGCGTCTTCGGGCGAATGCTTGCGGAAGTAGTAGCGCAGCAGGCCTTCGGCTTCCTGCTTGGTGGTGATGTTCTTGAGCCCGTCGCGAACCATGACAGGGGCGATAGCCAAATCGAGCAAGGAAAGCCACGGCTCCAGGGAGCGAGTTGATTCCTCCGCGGGGGCCTGATGGGAAATGGCGGATTTTACCTCTTGGGGAATGGGGATCTCGTGGCCCAGTTTGTCCCGCAGCAACTCGCTGTAGAAAGCATGCACCGTCGCCATGTCTGAGAGGTGCTGAACCGGGTTCTCAATCATCCCAAGTCTCTCCAGGAACTTTCTGGACAAGCGGAGGAGTGGCGGAAGTTTATTGCGAGTGCCACCCGTGCCGCAAGCGTAAACAGCCTTACCCTAACAGTTACTATCTAGTTTAGGAACTCAACTCCCAACAACTGCCCCTCGCAAACCCGCACTTCGACCTTGAAGTGGTTCTTGACGTTACCCGGTTCGACGATGCTGATGTCGACCCGGGAGCCCGGATCGTATCCCTCGGGAGGGGTGGAATCGGTGAGGCGAATTTGCATTCCGCCCGCGCCTACCTTCTCAACGCGGCCGATATCGCGTCCATTGCCGTCAACGGCGCGGACGTTATCGTTCAAGTCGAGCCGGATGAAGCGGCGCCGCTCTCGATCTTCAATGTTCTGTTCGGACATTTATTTGCCACCCATGACCAGCTTGGCGATGGTCGCCAGCTGCATGTTCGAGGTGCCCTCGTAGATCTTACCTATTTTTGAGTCACGGAAGTATTTCTCAACTGGGTAATCCCTGGTGAAACCGTAACCGCCATAAATCTCGACGCAAAGCGAGCTGACGCGCTCGGCCACCTGCGAGGCGAACAGCTTCGTCATAGCGGCTTCCTTTACGAAGTTCATGCCAGCGTCTTTCATGCGGGCGGCGTTGTAGACCATCATGCGCACGGCCTCGATCTCGGTCGCCATCTGCGCGATCTGGAACTGGATGCCCTGGAAGTTGGAGATTGCCTGGCCGAACTGTTTGCGCTCCTGTGCGTACTTGACGGCATATTCCCAGGCGCCCCGGGCGACGCCGAGCATCTGGGCGCCAATGCCGATGCGGCCTTCGTTCAGCGTCTCGATAGCAATTTTGTAGCCCTTGCCGACTTCGCCCAGAACGTTCTCTTTCGGGACACGGCAGTCCTCGAGGATGAGTTCGCAGGTGCTGGAGGCGCGAATGCCGAGCTTGTCTTCTTTCTTGCCGACCGAGAAGCCGGGGAAATCTTTTTCGACCACGAACGCTGTGATGCCCTTGTAGCCGGCGGAGGGATCAATCGTCGCGAAAAGGATGAAGATGCCCGCTTCCTTGCCGTTCGTGATCCAGAGCTTGCGCCCGTTGAGGACGTAGTCGCTGCCCTTGAGCTCGGCTTTGGTCGTGAGGGCGAATGCATCCGAGCCGGAGCCAGCTTCGCTCAAAGCGTAGGCGCCGACGGTATCGGTTGCCATCTTGCCGAGGAACTTCTTCTTCTGCTCTTCGGTTCCCCAGCGCAGGAAGGCGTTGGCGACGAGAGTGTTCTGGACGTCAACGATCACGCCAGCAGAGGCATCAACGCGCGAGAGTTCCTCGACCGCGAGAATGGCTTCGAAGAAAGTGCCGCCGCCTCCGCCATACTGCTCGGGAGTTTCGATCGCCATGATGCCGAGTTGGAAGAACTGGTCAATCAGGCTGCGCTCGAAGACGCCCTTCTCGTCCATTTCCTTCACGTGCGGGCGAACGGTCTCTTCGGCGAACTGGCGGATATTGTCTCGGAAAAGCTGCTCGTCGTCAGTGAGAGCGACCAGCGGCTTGGGAGCTTCGGCGGGAGGAGTGGCGACGTGTGACATGAGAACCTCGGGGAAATAGCTTAAGAGTAAACAGGTGATTCTAACATTCGAGGGAGGAGCGGTCCGAAACGGAAGTCGTGGGAGTTCGCGCCGCACCGTTTTAAAATCCGATGGTCATGACCTTTACCTTTGAATTCAAGGCTGAAGATCTTAGTCACTACTACCGCGATTCGGTGAACACTCCTAATCGTTGGTATGGGAACTTGGTATGGATGGCGGTTTGCATCGCCGGAGTCATCTTTCTTCGTTTTCGCTGGGATGAGCTTGCTTACGTGTACCTGGCTATCTTTGTGCTCGCCCCTATCGTGCAGTGGACCCAGCCTGCCTATCTAAGAAAACAACTGCTTACAAGCCCCTCTTTGACCGGTCGACGAACGATTGAAATCGACGAACACTCCATACGCAGCAAACATGCGACTTTTAATTCAGAGCTCCTTTGGACCTACTTCACAGGACACAAGGAATTGGCGGAGGTGTTTCTTCTTTTCCCCTCTGGGCTGAGCGCATACGTGTTTCCCAAACGGGCGATGACCGAGGCCGATGTTCTTCAGCTGCGCCAACTTCTGCAGGCTAAGTTTCCGAACAACAAGCAATGATTGCGCCGTCAGTCGCTGGCCGCCGCTTGCCCTTGCTCGGAGATTTCAGTTACGGCGGTCACCGCCACGCCATCCCGTAACCGCACAAACCTTCCCGAGATCGCGGGAGCGCGCTCGCCCGGAATGATGATGCCGACAAGATTCAGCGGATCAGCGGCGGAAATCGTAATCGTTTCCCCCTTTGGCTGTTCGCGGCGGATGGCCCGCAGGGACTCGACAGCGACCGGAAGCGCAAACTGCTCGCCGAGGAATCCAGTAACGAAACGGCCGCCACGAATGTCGCCGCGATCTTCCATGCGGCGGAAGGCCAGGCAGAGTTCACGCCACTTCGGGACCATAGTTTCCCGCACCAGCAGTTCGCGAAAGACGACGCCGTAGCGGCGCAGGAGCATCCAGCAGGTAGCCTCGATGGCCTTCGCGCGATCGGCCAGCTCAATGGGATAGAGCAACGACCAGCGACCGGCCTGGCGAGCCTTCGAAGTACGGCGCTCGATGAGCAGGCGCAGGCTTTCGAACCCATCGGCGGTGACCAGCCCGGCGGCAACCAATTCCCACAGCGCGGACTCGACCTCTCCTTTCTGCTTTCCGATGCCGCGAACAACATCGGAGAAGAACGACGCGCCGCGCTGCCTCAGAAATTCGAAAACGGTGCGCGCGTTATCGCTGAGACCGCTGTAGATGTCGTCGCCGGAATCATCGAGCGCCCCGACGCCGAGATGGGGGTTGATCGCCATCCAGTCGGCCTCTTCACGCAGGAAAAAGGCGATTGGCGCTACGCTGGTGGGAACGATACGGCGAATGCGCTCGCCTTCATTCTTCGTCTCGATGGTCGCCGGATGTGGCGAGAGACGCCCCCAGCCGATCGCGCCCGAAAGGCACAACTGGTCGAGCAATTCGGCATCGTACTTCCTCAGACGAGAGGAAAGAATGTCGCGTTCCCACGCGCTTGCGGGGGCTTCGAATCCCTGCAATTGCCGGATGACTTCAAGCACGCCATGTTCGTCAACCGCCTGCGAGCCCGGCTCGACGTGCTGCCAACGCAGCAACCAGCGCATGAACTGCGCGGGCGTAGCCGGCTCAATTTCCTTGCGGAGCTTGCCGAGGGTGAGCCGGTGGATGCGTGCGAGCAAGCGGCGCTCGCAGAATTCAACATCGGTCGTTAGTTGTTGGTCGTTGGTCGTTAGCGATCCGTCGCTCGGACGGGGCAGCGCATACCAGCCGCGGAGGATTGCGCCTGTGGCTTCGAGACGGAGCAGCGCCTGCAACACCTCTTCCGTATGCAGGTGGAGCGTGGCGGCGAGTTGGGCAGCAGTGGTGGGTCCAATGTGCTGCATCCAGCCTTGGACGATCGCGTAGATTGCGTCGGAATGCGATGGATCTTCTTTCTCGGTTTCGTTGACCGGCGTTTCGAACAATGTCAGCGGATACGCAGCACGAAAGGTCTTAGCCTTCTCCGCCGATACCCAGAAACGTTCGTCAGCAAGGGTGACAATCACTCCCCGGCCGGCCGCTCGCAATTGGTCAAAGAACTCCGGGTGACCCATCCTCAACCCGCTGTTGGCTGAGGGTGGGGTAGTTGCAACTATTTCCGGCAACGCGATCAGCGTGTACAGTGCATCGTGCAGTTCGTCGGCATCGCGGACGTCGGGCCATGCCTCGTCGCGGACCTGCTCGATGGCCGCTGGATCGAGCTTTCCTACCTCTTCCAGCACCGACTGCGGCAGCACCTGGCGAAGGGAGACGGCACGCGCACGTCGCTCTTCTAACGGCGCGTCATCGAGATAGGCGTACGGGTTCGCATTCAGGATTTCGTGCGAGAACTGCGATGGCACTGGCGTATCAACCGCGATCGTCCGAATGGTTCCGCTGCGAATACCCTCCAATAACTGACGCAGTCCGTCGAGGTCCATCGCCTCGTGCAGCACGTCTTTCATGACCTCATCCACCAGCGGATGATCGGGGATCTGTATGTCGCCCTCGATGTTCTCGAAGCACGCCGCGACGTCGGGAAACACCGACGCCAGCAGATCATCGCCACGCATGCGCTGGATCTGCGGCGGAACTTTCTTTCCACCCTGGTAGCGCAGCAGCGCGAGTGAGCGATTCGCGTCCCAGCGCCAGCGCGTCTGGAAAATGGGCGAACCGGTAAGCACCGCTTGCTCGAGGATTTCCTTCACCGACTCCGGTTGCAGGAAGTTGAAAACGTCGGCCAGGGGAAAACTATGCTGCTCGGCGAGCGAGATGTTGAGCCCGTTATCGGTTGCGGCCGCTTGCAGCTCGAAGTTGAAGCTGCGGCAAAAGCGCTTGCGCAGCGCGAGTCCCCAGGCCTTGTTGATGCGCGCTCCGAACGGCGCATGAATGATCAACTGCATCCCGCCGCCCTCGTCGAAGAAGCGCTCGGCGATGATGGTCTGCTGCGTGGGCACTTCGCCCAGCACCGCGCGGCCATTCAGGAGGTGCTGGATTAGCTGCTGCGCGCCGGATTCGTCGAGGCCGCATTCTTTCTTCAACCACTCGATCGCGTTCTGAGTTCGGAGATCGTTGAGATGACTGGCAACAATCGACGTGAATTCCGTTGGCGATATCTCGCTCATCAAGTCGCTGATACGCTGCCGCAGGTCGGCCACGTGAGTCGATAATTCCGCCGTACGAGCCGGTGCTTCGCCGCGCCAGAATGGGATATTCGGCGGCTGGCCGTGCGCGTCTTCAACCAGGACGCGTCCGCTGGCCGTCTCAATGCGCTTGATCAGCCACGACGTGTTGCCCAACAAGAAGATGTCCCCGGCCAAGCTCTCAACTGCCCAATCTTCATCGACGGTCCCGACGGTCGTTCCATCCGGCATCGAGACCACGCTGTAGAGCGCCGTTTCGGGGATCGCTCCGCCGCTGGTGATGGCCGCGATGCGCGCGCCCCGACGCGAGCGCAGGCGTTTGTTCACGCGATCGTGATGAAGATAGGCTCCGTAACGACCGCGTTTGGCTGAAATACCCTCGGAGAGCATGGCGAGAACACGATCGAATTGCTCGCGCTTCAAATTGCGATAAGGATAGGCTCGCCTCACCAGGGCGAAGAGTTCATCTTCGTGGCAGCCTGCCGCCGCGGAGCTTCGCTCCGCCTGACCGGACGGGGGCGTCCGGTCCCACATCTCCTGGCCCGCTACTTGCAGCGCCCAGACCGTTCTCTCTTCCCTGCCTGCGCACTCCGCCACGATTTGCTGCGCGAGGATGTCGAGCGGAGAATCGGGGATAATCACCCGATCCAGATCTCCACAGTGGATCGCTCGAATTAGAGCGGCACACTCGACCAGGTCATCGCGAGTAACGGCGAACAGGCGTCCCTTGGGAATCGCCCCACGCCAGTGACCGGCCCGGCCTACGCGCTGCAACGCAACCGCAATCGCCCGGGACGACTCCAACTGGCACACCAGGTCGACAAATCCGATATCAATGCCCAGCTGTAACGATGCCGTTGCTACCAGCAACTTGATCTGGCCGTTCTTCAGCCGATTCTCCGCCTCCAGGCGAAGCTTTCGTGCCATGCTGCCGTGGTGGGCGGCTACCGCCTCCTCACCGAGCCGCTCCCCCAAATGCAGGGCTACCCTTTCCGAGAGCCGCCGCGTGTTTACGAAAACCAAAGTCGACCGGTGCTGTTGCGCCAATTCTGCCAGCCGATCGTAGATCTCGCTCCACAGCTCATTCGTCGCGATTGGCCCCAACTCACTGCGCGGGACTTCGATCGCTAAATCCATCTGCCGCCGATGGCCAACGTCTACGATCGCCGGCGGCTCGCGATCAGTGCCGGTCAGGAAGTGTGCGATCTCCTCCAGAGGCTTCTGCGTCGCCGAAAGACCGATGCGCACCGGGGCCTTCGCTGTCACCGCTTCCAATCTTTCCAGCGACAACAGCAGATGCGATCCCCGCTTGTCTCCCGCGACCGCGTGGATTTCGTCAACGATCACCGTCTCTACGTCACGCAGAATGTTGCGGCTTCGCTCTGCGGTGAGAAGGATGTAGAGCGACTCCGGCGTCGTTACCAGGATGTGCGGCGGCCGGCGCAACATTCGCTGGCGCTCGAGAGCCAGCGTGTCGCCGGTGCGAACGGCGGTGCGGATCGCCGGCATCAGCAGGCCGCGCTCGGCCGCGAGTCGCATGATCTCCGCCAGCGGGCCTTCCAAATTCTTCTGGATGTCGTTGCCCAGCGCCTTCAAAGGTGAGACATAGAGAACTTCGGTGCGATCGCGCAGATCGCCATTCAGCGCCTTTCGTACCAGTTCGTCAATACACGCAAGGAACGCCGCCAGCGTCTTGCCGGAGCCGGTAGGAGCGGCAATCAGCGTAGTCCGCCCGGCGATAATGTTTGGCCAGCCTGCGATTTGCGGTTCGGTGGGCGAGCCGAAGCGGGCGAGAAACCACTCCTGCACGATCGGGTGCGCCCACGCTAATGACGAGGACCCCACGTCCCCGGGTACGGCGGCGGAAAGCATCCGGGTATTCTAGGCGCTTGCGACGTCTTTCGCCAGATGTTCGCCTGTGCAAGTTGTCATCGCACGCCGGGGCTACGTCCGACGGGCATAGGGAGCGGTGGCCGTTTTCCCGTAGAATGCCTGCATGAGCCTCCCCACGCTCAAGGACGTGATTCGGTGTCCACAGTGCGGCAGCGGCGACGTGGTTTACTCTTGTGAACCCAAGTGCTGCTTCAACCACGTGTGCGCCGAGTGCCGCAGCACCTTTGAGCTGAACACTCGGAAGACAGGTCAAACAGACCCCACCTGGAACGACACCAAGGAGCCCGCGTCCGGCGACCCCACCACCAATTGCGCTTCCTGCGGCAGTCTTAAAGTTGCGGTGCTGAAGACGAACAAAGATGAGACTCTGCTGATCTGCGCCGATTGCGAAGCAGTGTCGAAACTGGTGATCGAAGAGTTCGTCCACGGCGTCTTCTAGATTCACCCGTTTTGTCTTCACGACCTGACGCTGTCGGCGAGGGATCTGCTTTTCCGCACAACGCTCCATTTACAATCCCTTCATGTCTCCGAAAGAGCGCGCCAAGAAAATCAAGCTCATCCTTTTCGACGTTGATGGCGTCATGACCGACGGGACCATCTTTCTCTTCCCTGCCCCGGGTGGGGGATCGCAGTTCCTCGCCAATAAAAAAGAAGAGATGACCGACATGGGAGGCTACTCCATCGCCGGCCAGAATGTGATCGAAGCTAAAGGTTTCAACGCGCACGACGGCGCCGGCATTTCACTGGCGAAACTCGGCGGCATCAAGCTTGGCATCATCACCAAACGCATCTCAGAAACTGTCGCGTTGCGCGCTCGCGACCTGAAGCTCGACATCGTGCACCAGGGCGTCGCCGACAAGGGCAAGTGCTTTCTCGAGATCCTGGAGAAAGAAGATCTCAAGCCCGACCAGGTGGCGTACGTCGGCGACGACGTTATCGATCTTCCCGTCATGCGGCGCTGCGGGTTGGCGATCGCTGTTCGCAATGCCCGCGAAGAGGTCAAAGACGAATCGCACTTCGTCACCGATCATGAGGGTGGACACGGCGCCTGCCGCGATGCCATCGAGTTCATCCTGCGCGCGCAGGGTTCGCTGGATCGCGTGATCGCCGAATATATTCACGACCGTTCGCCAGGAGCTCCCGCAAAAGCTGCAAGACATTAACGATGGATAGACGCGAAACGAAAATCAGGATCATCGAAGACGCCGAAGCCACGGGAGACACCGCTGCTGCTTACGACTATTGGCGGTCGGGATCGGGCCGGCAGCAGGTTCCTGGGATCATCAAGTGTTTTGGCGCGCGGCCTGATTTCCTGCGCCAGGTGGTGGAGTTCTCGAATACGCTTCACTTCTCCGAAGGCCATCTCGCACGACGCCACAAGGAGATGATCGCAAGCTACGTCTCGTACTTGAATCGCTGCCCATATTGACTGGACAGTCACGCCTACTTCCTGCGTGTCCAGGGAGCTCCAGAAGAAACCGTAGCAGCGATCATGGAAGGCAACGTGGATCACCCGTCGTTGACCGCCACCGAGCGTGCACTCATGCGCTACACCAGGCTCATCACTGAAGATGCATCGCGTTCCAGTCATGAAGACGTGCAGCAACTGCGCGATGCCGGGTGGTCGGAAGATCAGATTGCCGAAGCCGTGTACGTGATCGCGATGTTCGCCTTCTTCAATCGTGTGGCCGATGCCTTTGGAGTGCCGTCGCAGGACTACCTTAGTTTGAACGACATGACACCTTGATCTTCCGCGGTCAAAGCACTGCGATTTTCCGAACTTGGCTGTTATGATTCCCGCGATTTAAATCCCCCGCCTTGTCGGAGCGCACATGTCAACCCGGACCGCGCTTTTCTTTTGCGCAATCGTTGTGCTGGTTACAAGTTTTCTCGCCGCCCAGCAAAACACGCCAACTCTTACCGACGACCAGGTCAACGCGCGCGTCGAATCCATCCTCCAACAGATGAACCTGCACGAGAAGATCGGGCAAATGAACCAGCTCGGTGCGGCCGAGTGGAATAAAGACCCGGTCTCGTTTGAGGAACACGCGCGCCGCTGCGATGCCGGCTCGTTCCTGTGGACGATCGACTCCAAGCTGATGGACAGGTTGCAGCACGTCGCCATGACCGAGTGCCGGATCAAGATCCCGCTTCTATTCGGCTACGACGTCATCCACGGTTATCGCGCGATGTTCCCCATCCCGATCGGCATGGCAGCGAGTTGGGATCCGGCGATGGTGGAGAAGGCGCAGACAATCGCCGCACTCGAAGCTTCTTCGACCGGCTTGAATTGGGATTTCACTCCCATGGTCGATATCGCGCGCGATCCGCGCTGGGGGCGCATCGTCGAAGGCGCAGGTGAAGACCCGTATCTCGGCGCCGCCATTGCGCGCGCGCAGGTGCTCGGACTGCAAGGACCGCAACTCGGCACCCCCGGTCACATGGTCGCCTCGGTCAAGCATTTCGCCGGATACGGCGCGGCTGACGGCGGCCGCGATTACGATTCGTCCTACATTTCCGAAGAGCTTTTCCGCAACGTGTACCTGCCGCCGTTCCATGCGGCCATCAAGGCTGGCGCCGGGACCGTGATGTCGGCCTATATGGACCTGAACGACGTACCCGCGAGCGGCAACAAGTGGCTGCTGCGCGACATCCTGCGCCGCGATCTCGGATTCAGGGGCTTCGTCATCAGCGATGCCGAGGCCGTAAAAAGCCTGATCAACCACGGCTATGCCCGCGACATGCAAGACGCCGCCTACAAAGGCATTACCGCTGGCGTTAACATGGACATGGCCAGCAAGACCTATCTCGACAACCTGGAAGGGCTGGTGAAAGCCGGCAAGGTCAAGGAAGCAGACATTGATGAGATGGTGCGCCAGATACTGGCCATCAAAGTGCGCATGGGGCTGTTCGAACACCCGTATGTTGATCTGTCGAAGTCAGAAGCAATCCTCCGCGATCCTTCGCACCGCCAGTACACGCGGGTGGCCGCCCAGCGTGCGATGGTCCTGCTGCGCAATGAGAATCACACGCTTCCGTTGAACAAGGATCTCAAGTCGGTCGCGGTGATCGGGCCGCTTGCCGACGCTGCCAAGGACCTGACAGGGTCTTGGGGGGTAGACAACGCGACTGTCGGACCCAGCATTCTCGCGGCAATTCGCGCCAAGCTGCCAAGCGCAAGGGTCGAATACGTCGCGGGCGGCGAAATGAAGCGCGCCTTCTTGCCTGTGGACTGGATCGATCATTCCCGTGAAGACGCGAAGCCGATGACACCGGAGGAACTTGCGGCCGAAGTGAACAAGTCGGTCGAAGCCGCGAAGGCCGCCGATGTGACGGTTCTCGTGCTCGGCGAAAATTCGACGATGAGCGGCGAAGGGTCGTCGCGCTCGACGCTGGTGCTTCCCGGAAATCAACAGCATTTGCTCGAAGCGATTGCTGGAAGCGGCAAACCAGTCGTCATTGTCCTCATCAATGGGCGGCCGCTCGACATCACCTGGGCCTCGCAGCATGTTCCGGCTATCCTGGAAGCCTGGTACGGCGGAACAGAAGCCGCGAACGCCATCGTCGATACCCTCTTTGGGGACAACAATCCCGGCGGCAAGCTTCCGTTCACCTGGCCTCGCAGCAGCGGCCAAATCCCGATCTACTACGCTCACAATCGCACGCAAGCTCCCGAAGACGATCCCAAGTTCACCTCGCGCTATTGGGACGTTTCGACATTCCCGCTTTATCCCTTCGGCTACGGGCTCAGCTACACTCAGTTTGAGTTTTCGAATCTGCACTTGAGTTCGCCAACAGTAAAGATCGGTGACAAGTTGGAAGTCACAGCCGAGGTCCAGAACACGGGCTCGGTTGCCGGTGATGAAGTCGCTCAACTCTACATTCATCAGCAGGCGGGCAGCGCCTCACGTCCGGTTCGCCAGTTGAAAGGGTTTGAACGCATCACCCTCGCGCCCGGAGAGAAAAAGACCGTCCACTTCACGCTAGGCAAGGACGAACTGAGCTACTGGAGCGGGCAATCCAAGTCATGGATCGAGGAGCCCGAGCAGTTCGACGTCTGGGTCGGCGGCGACTCGAAGGCTCCGCTGCACGCAACCTTCAAAGTCGAACCGTAGGCAACAACGGTGACAGTCCGTCGCGATGGAGTTGCGGCGCAAGTAGTCGCAACAAAATTTTCAGCGGGCGGTCACTACCTGTGCTACCGTACGCCCACACCTTCCTGTTTGTGGGATGACCATGAAGACGGTAGTCACTCCGGCCCTCGCGGGTCGCGTTGCTGTGTTTGCTGCGTTATTCGCCGCACTTCTTGTGGCTTCATCGGCCTCCGCGCAATGCTTCGCCGATCTCCACCTCGCGCCGTGGATCGCCACGCCCGCAGCTGCAACCGATCCGCCGCGGTTCCATTTGAGACCGCTACAGGTTGACGTGGACCTGGTGCTGGTTCCGACGACAGTGACCGATTCCCTCAACCGCCCGGTCATGGATTTGCGTCAACAGGATTTCACCGTTCTGGAAGGAAGCGAGAAACAGGACATCCAGTTCTTCAGCGAAGAAGACCTGCCGATTTCTATCGGCATCCTTCTCGATACCAGCGGCAGCATGAAGAGCAAGTTCGATCTTGCCCGCGAGGCGCTGTCGCAGTTCTTCCGCAACGCAAACAGCGACGACGACTATTTCGTCATCACCTACTCCACTCGACCGGAGGTGCTGGCCGACACTACGCAGTCCTTGGAATCGATTGAGTCACAACTCGACACGGTAGTTCCCGATGGCAGCACACCTCTGCTCGACGCCATCTATCTCGGCCTCTCAAAGCTGAAGCACGCCCGCTACCAGCGCCGTGCATTGTTGATCATCTCCGACGGCGGAGACAACGATAGCCGCTATCGTGCAAAAGAAATTCGGGAGATGGTGCAGGAGTCGGATGTGCAGATCTACGCGATGGGGATCTTCAATCCCCTGACGATCTCCGTTGAAGATCGCCAGGGCAAGAAGCTGTTGAACGACATTTCAGGTGCCACCGGAGGACGCGCGTCATTCTTCTCCGCGCCCGACCGTTTGCCA
>Ga0335069_10002613_pt1 | contig 27625 bp, 23 predicted proteins | sample Lox_Sample_11_FD_206714 | JGI IMG/M metagenome (GOLD analysis project Ga0335069, IMG submission 206714) | Soil microbial communities from Loxahatchee National Wildlife Refuge, Florida, United States - Lox_Sample_1.1 | ecosystem: Environmental > Terrestrial > Soil > Wetlands | place: USA...
GCAGCACGCTCAGACGCGTGATCGGTCCGCGGCGCAGCAGCGCCTTGACGCGCATGACCAGCTCCGCGAGCGCGAAGGGCTTGGTGAGATAGTCGTCGGCGCCGGCTTCGAAGTTGTGAACCTTGTCGGCCGTCGCGCCGCGGGCCGTCAGGATGAGGATCGGCACGTGCTCGTTCATCCGGCGGATGCGCCGCAGCACCTCTTCCCCGGACAACTGCGGCAGCATCAGATCGAGGATGATCAGGTCGTACTCATAGCTCTGCACGAGCTCCCAGCCGCGCGCGCCATCCTCGGCGACATCGACGGCATAGCTCTCCGCCCGCAGCGCGCGCGCCACGAGCTCGGAAAGCTTCTTCTCGTCTTCCACCAGCAGCAATCGCATGGGCACTCCACCACCTGTCCCCAGCACACCACACTGAGATTAATGTCGGAGAAATGGCAGATTAAAATCCTTTCAGAAATCCTCTGCGACGCCCCAGGCCGGAATGACTTAATGTTTCTTTAAGGGCCGGTTAATGCTGCGGCGATACTCTCCTGCGTGCCCCGCGTGCGGCGAACCCCGCCCGCACGCGTCCAGGCCGGGCCTCGTTTCCCAGACCCCCCGGTGCCTGGCCGCTCGGCGGCGCCCGCGCAAGGGCGCCGCCACTTTCTCACCGCGGCTCGGCGGTGTGCTGCGCCTGCAGGTGCACAGGGCCGGGAGAGGCTTCCATGCCGTCCGTTGCCGCCGGCGGTGCCTTCACATCGACCAGCGCCACGTTCACGACCGCCGGGTCATCGCGCAATTTGACGTAGAGCTTGCCCTGCTGCGGACGCGGGATGCGCAGCGTGCCCGCCGTGAATCCATCGGGCACGTGCGTGACGTGGGTGAAGTCGGCATCGATCGCCACCGAGTCGAGAAGAAAGAGATCCGCGCCCTTGAGCGAGCACGGCGCGTCGACGTCCGCGGTGCAGTCGACTCCGGCGAATCTCGGCAGCCGCACGAGTGTCACGAGCGGCACCCAGTCACCGGCTACACCGTCCACGATGCGGCGAAACTGCAATGGACCGAATGCCGACGGCCCGAGGGTTTTCGCCGGATCGAGCCTCACGAGCGCCACTTTCCGGCTCTGCAGCATCATCTGCCCCGCGCTGACGCTGAGCAGTGTCCCGAAGGCGCCATCGGCGGTCGCGACCTCGAGCTGGTCCTCCGCGGAGAACGAGGCGGGAGAGTGCGCCTGGATGGAGAAGGTGAGGCGGGCTCCGAGCGGGAGCTCCGAGGCGTCGCCGAGCTGCAGCGCGTTTTCCCCGGCGCCGGCCCACTGAACCGACTGGCTGATGAGCGCTGCGCTCGGGCGCGCCGTCTCGAGCGCGGCTTTCACCTTGAAGGTGCGCCCGTCGGCGAGGCCGACGTCGGCCTCGTGGCCCTCGAGCGCGTGGGTGTCGGCGCCGCTCTGCGCGAGCATGCGCAGCTCGTCGTGGCCTTCGCGGACCGAGAGCGTCCCGGGTGTGAACTGCACGCCGCCGAAGCTGAGTTGCTTCACCTCATCGAGGCGGTTGCCGCGCAGAACACCTTCGGTGTCACCCGCGTGTACGGTGAAGCTCTCGAGATGTCCGGCCTGCGCGAAGGCACGCAGCGTCACGGTCTGCGCCTCCGCGGCGCCGAACTGCGTCAGTCTCAGGCTGAGCTCCCCCGCGCTGGCGTTCTGCAGCGGCACGGTCAGCTCCACCTCGTTCGGATGAGTCCTCTTCCATTCGACTCTCTGGGACTTCGCCGCAGAGTCGACCAGCGACACTTCCTCCAGGCAGCTGACACTGTCGGCGCGCAGGTGGAGCGTGTTGGCACGGCCGACGATGAGATCCGCGGACTCCCCGGGCGCAAGGCTCCATGACTGCGAATGCGCGTCCGCCAGCTTGAAGGCGGGGCCCTCGTAGCGGTCGAACCCCCATTGCCCGTGCAATGAGCCGCTTCCGCCCGGCAGGCTTCCCGCGGTGGCGAGCGCGGTCACTGCGAAGCCTCCACGGGCAGGATCGGGTTGCGCGGGAAGCTCCAGCGTCGAGCCGTTCTTGCGGGTGAGGCGGAGTGTCATATCGTGCGCATACTCGGTGGCGAAGACGACCGGCGCACCTTCTACCGGCAGGAGCAGGGGCGACTTCCCGGCACAGAGCACTTCCACCGCATTCACCGGCTGCAGGGTCGGGGAACGCGGCGTCTCGATCGCCGGCAGCGCGACCACCAGCACCGATTTCGGATCGTGGAACGAGGGCGGTGCGTTCAGGGTGAGCGCCGCCTGCCGCCCGTGCATCGAGGTGAGTGCGGGAAAATACTGGTAGCGCGCCGTGTGCAGCGAATCGAGGATCCGCGCGATATCCATGATCGAGCCGATGAAGGGGCCGTAGTAGCCGGATCGGAGCTGCGGCGTGTTGCTCGCCTCCATGGCCAGATCGCTCGCCGGTCCGGAAGTGAGCGCCTGCGCAAGCGTGGCAGCGTGCCCGTCATCGAGGATCAGCGAGTCGCCGCCCTGCGCGAGGCACGGGGCCTGCAACACCGCCAGCTTGCCGAGACACCCATCGTCCACCTTGATCGCGAGGGAGCGCGACAGGAGCGGGACGGCGTCCTTCAGCTGCGTCGGGTCGAGCTCGGCGAGGTGCCTCACAGCCGCGAGGTAGGTCTGCAGCCGCGCGTGGTCGAGCGCCGCCTGGTTGAGGTCCTGCGAGGTGCGCACGAAGGCTCCGGGGCGTCCACGTACCGCATCGACGAGCGTCCGATAGGCGCCGCCGGTCTGCGGTGCAAGGAAGATCAGAAGCTGCTGCGCCAGTTTCGGCACGGTGAGCGCGAGCCCCTCGCGCGCGCAACGCTGTGTCCAGGTCTCGCAGGGGAAGAACCAGTCCTCGGGCGGCGGCTCGGTCGCACCCCGCAGGAACGCCGCCACCATCAGCCAATGCGCAGACTCCGTGGTCGGTAGGTCCGCCTTGAGCGCGATGCGGTCGCCGGCGGCGAGGCTCGGCACCTGCGCGATGGGCAGCGTGCGCGCGCCGCGGGTGACCTCGATCTCGAGAGTGGGCCCTGCGAGATCGAACGGCGCAGCAGCGGCCGGCGGAGCGCGCAGCGAGGCCAGCGCCAGGACGGTCAGTACGGTTTTGAGGCAAGCGAAGCGCACGGGCAACATCCGGTTTCGCGGCAAACTGTAGCGCATCGGGCATCGCGCTGCCCGTGACTGCGCTCGCAGCTTCCGGCCCGGAAACCTCCGGTACGTCCGCCAGCTTGTGGTAGAAGGGCGCGGTGACAGTCCCGCCGCAGACCCAACGCGCCGAGCTGCTGCGCGCCATCGGCCGCTGGACGATGGTAGCGCTGGCGATCAACAGTATCCTCGGCAGCGGCATCTTCGGGCTGCCCGCTCCGGTCGCCGGCTTCCTGGGTCGTCTGAGCCCGCTCGCGGTGCTGTTGGCCGGGATGGCGATGGGGGTGATCATCGCGTGCTACGCGGAGGTCGCCTCGCAATTCACCGAGACCGGCGGCACCTATCTCTATCTGCGCCACGCCTTCGGGCGCCTCATCGGCCTCCAGGTGGGCTGGCTCACGCTCCTGAGCCGCCTCACCGCGGTCGCGGCGGCGGTGAATCTCCTCGTCACCTATCTGGCGGAGTTCTTTGCGGGCGCCACGCACCCGGCTGCGAGGCTGCTCATCATCACGCTTTTCATCGGCGGGCTGACGGCGGTCAACTGCCGCGGCATCGGCGCCGGCGCGCTGATGAGCAACGCCTCGGTGGTGGCGAAGCTCGGCGCACTGGCCATCGTGTGTGTCGCCGGCATCGCCTGGCTGCTGGTCCATCCTGCGGTGGTGAGTCAGCCGGTCGCAGCGGGAGCGGACTCGTGGCTCAAAGCGATGCTGCTGCTTCTCTTTGCCTATGGCGGCTACGAGGCCGCGCTCAATCCGATGGGCGAGGCGCGCAATCCGCGTCAGGATGTCGCGTTCGCGCTCTTCGTCGCGCTCGCGGTGCTCACCGTGCTCTACAGCGTGCTGCAGTGGATCGTAGTGAGCGTGCTCGCCGAGCCCGCGGCGAGCCAGCGGCCCCTCGCGGACGCCGCGCGCGTCATGATGGGGGCGCCGGGCGCGGCGCTCGTCTCAATCGGTGCGCTGCTCTCGGTCTACGGCTACGTGAGCGCCAATCTCCTCACCACGCCCCGCGGCATGTTCGCGCTCGCCGAGCGTGGCGACTTCCCCGCACTGCTCGCCGCAGTGCACCCGCGCTGGCGCACGCCGTACGTCTCGATCGTCATCTTCGCGCTGTTGCTGTGGGCGTTCTCGCAGTTCGCGAGCTTCTCGTGGAACGTGACGCTCTCGGCGGTCGCCCGCATCCTGTACTACGCGGGTGTCTGCGCGGCGGTTCCGGTGCTGCGACGGCGGCAGCCCGCCGCGGCTGCGTTTCGCGCACCCGGCGGGCTCGCGCTGCCCTTTCTTGGTATCGGGATCTGCCTCGCCCTGCTGACCCGGGTAGATTTCAGCAAATCCCTGATCCTCCTCGGCACCGTCGCCCTGGCGCTTCTCAACTGGGCGCTGGTGCGCGACCGCCCGGAGCCCACGGGCCCCGCGCGCGCCCCGCAAAGCCCCTAGGTTTTCTCGGGGCCCTTCTCAATCCGGCTGCGAGCCGGTGTTGCCGTTGCGCTCGACGCGCACCCTGCTGTCGACGCGTGTCACGCCCGGCGCCTGCTGCGCGAGCTCCTTGGCCTTGTAGACGGCATCCGAGGAGTACACGAAGCCCGTGAGCTCCGCGACTCCGTCATGCACGCTCACCTGCACGTGACGGAAGTAGTGCTTCGGGTCCGCGCTGAGGCGGTCGTTGACTTCCTTCGTAGCGCGGGCATCGCTCTCGGTCATCGGACGGTTGCTGTGCATCATCGGCGTGTCCGCCTGCGACCCACCCTGCGCTCCCGCCATGGCCGGGTCGGTCGGCGAAGGATTCTGGGGCTGGGCCTGGGCCCAGGCGGTTCCGAGCGCCGCGCACAGAAGCGCCGCGGCGAAGCTGGCTTGCTTCAGTTCCATCTGAGAGCACCTCCTCGATCGTTAGGACTCGCTGGAAGACGGCGCAGTTTGGCGCGGGCTCGTGCAGAGCGGTGTCGGTGCGCGGCGGTAGCGGCAGTCAGTCTGCGGCTTTCGCGCCGTTTGCGCCCAAGGCCGGCTTTCGCAGCCGCGGCGCGCTACCTGCGAAGCTGCGTGTCGACCTTGAGGTTACTGGTCACGACGCGGGTGACACCCGGCACCTTGGCAGCGACCTTGCGGGCTCTCGAGATGGCGGCACCGCTGTCGATGTAGCCGCTGAGCGTGGCGATGCCCTTCTCGACCCGCACGTCGACGTGGCGGAAGTAATAGTTGGGATCGGCCTCCAGTGCCGCGTGGACCGCCTGCGTCAGGGCCTCATCGCTCGCGGGCGCCGCCGATTGCGCGGAAGACGCTGGCTGGACGGCTGGGGCTTGCGCGAAAGTCGACGAGGAGTGCCAGAACGCGGCGAGCGCGCAGGTGAGGAGCGCCGTTCGCCGCGTGGGTGAGCTATCTGGCGGGACCCGTGTCACGCCCGTTACGCTCGAGCTGCAACTGGTTGGTCATCACGCCGGTGACCCCGGGCACGGTGCTCGCGATCTTGCGGGCCCGGTAGATGGCATCCGCGCTCCATACGTAGCCGCTGAGATGCGCCACGCCGTCGTCGACCTGTACGTCCACATGGCGGAAGTAGTAGACCGGGTCTGCGTTCAGCTCCGAATAGATGGCGTTGGCGAGAACCTCGTCCGTGGCCCCCGCTTCGGCGCGCATCGACTGCGCGGCGGAGGCTGCCGGTGCTGCCGGCGGAGCCGATGCACACGACACCGTGAGCGTGGCCAGGGCGATGATGCCCCAGGTCGATCCCGTTGGTGCTGTGCGCTTCAGGCGTGACTCCTTTCGTCTGTCATCCCGACCCCGTGCCGTCCCCACCGCCCCGATTGCCCTCGCGCTCGAGCTGCATGGCATTCTCTACGGCGGTGACGCCGGCAACACGGCGGGCGATCTCCTGAGCCCGATAGAGGGCATCGGTCGTCCACACGTAGCCGCTGAGGCGCGCTACGCCGTTATCGACCTCCACTTCGACGTCACGAAAATAGTAGATCGGATTGTTCTCGAGCGCCGTATACACCCGCTCGGCAGTGGCGGCATCGGCGCGTTCCTGCTCGGGGGATTTCGGCGGAGCGCTCACACAGGCGGCGGCGAGCGCCGCGGCGCCCGCCACGAGGAGAATCAGTACACCTGTGCGCTCGAGCGCCACCAACGATCTCCAGCGGCCTCGAACGGAGCCGCCTGGCCATTGGACCAGGGCAGGGCGCGTCGGTTCAGCGCGCCACCGGCCCGTTCTCGTTGCCGTTGCGATTCAATTCCAGATCGTTGACCACCTGCGTCACGCCCGGCACGTTCGAGGCGATGTAGACGGCCTCCTCGAAGTCCGAAGGTTCCCACACATAGCCGGACAGTCGCACGACACCGTTGTCCGCATGGACATCGATGTGCTTGGCGAAGAGCGACCGGTCCGAGTTCAACGCAGCTTCCACGCGCTCGGCCATGACCTTATCGGCCTGCACTTGTGCGTCGGTCTTCGGAGGTCCCGATGCGCAGCCAGCCATGGCGGACAACACCGCCACCATAACGCCCGCGTACGACACGCGCTTCATCACTCGTGGCACCTTATTTGCTCCTGGTTGCTCTCGCTGCGATTTACACCACCGCCGCAAACGGCGCAAGCGGCCGGCCAGACCTGGAAGAAACCCCTCGCGGCGCGAGCCGCGAGGGAGCCGTATCAGAACTTGAAGTTCAATCCCGTCGAGAAGCCCTGCGGACGGCAGCCACCCCAGGTGGTCGGGCCGGCGCTGCTGTAGTCGACGAACACCGTGTGCGTGGCGTCGTGGCAATCGGTCTTGATCCCGTGGCTGCCCGCGCCGATGTCATAGTGCGCGTTGACGTTGTTCACCGTCACGGCGTAATCGAAGTACCAGGTCAGCTGCTTGTCGAACTTGTGCCAGTAGGCGGCTGTGTACATGTTCGACGTGTTGTGGCCGACCCCGTTCGGGTCGAAGTTGTGCTGACCGCCCGGGTCGCCGACCGATGCACCGGCGTGCGCCCAGCCGGCGGCAATCCGGTCCGCGCCGCCCGAGAACTCGTACTCGATGGACGCCCATTGCCCGTTACGCTGCCGCTCGTTCTGGAACTGCATGCTGTCGGGAACCTTGCGGTGCATGTCCTCATACAGGTAGGAGACCGTCAGCCCGAACTGGAAGTGGTACTGGCCGCCGACCTTCATCGCATACTCGTCGGCCGTATCGTACGCCGGGTTGTAGGGCGGTGAGCCCGCGACGGCGGAATCCGGAAACTCCGTTATGAAAGCGACGTACTGCGAGTCGGGCCCGCAATCCAGCCGCGGGTCTCCGCTCGGGGGCAGGGTGCCGATTGGAGGCGGGGGACCGGTGGTCGTGTTGCACCAATTGCTCGCCCCGTTGATCGCCCCGTAGATCGGGTTGTTCGAGCCGATTCCGTCGCTGCTGCGGTTCACCCGACTGTGCAGCTCGTAGGCGGCGGTCAGGTAGAGACCGCCGTACTCGAACTTCAGGTCGCCGCCGTACGAATAGTTGAAACCGCCGTCATCGCAGTTGAGGAACAGGTTGCCGCTGCCCGGGCTGTTCGATCCGGAGCAGTCCGACGACTGGAGCGGCGTGATGTTGTTATACGGATCCGGGTTCTGGCCGAAGCTGTAGGACGCATCGAAGCTGAACCCGTTCCAGCTCGGCGAGTCGTACACGATGATGTGATCGATGCGCGTGCCGAACTCGATGCGAGTTATCGCCGCCGGTGTTGCCCATGACAACGCTGTAGTTGCCCAGCATCCCGGTGAAGGGGTTGAGCCGGTCGGTCGAGGTCTTGTACGGGCTGTACATCTCGCCGAACTTGAGCTGTCCCCAGCTCTTGCTGCGAAGACCGATGTAGGTATCGCCGAGCCCGATCGCTCCCTGCACCGTGTTCGAGGACTTGGTCCAGGTGTTGTTGAGCCCCGGTGCGGCGGCCATGTCGAGTGAGGTCGACACCTGGTAGATGAAGTCCACGTTCGAGGTGCCGATCTTGTGGCTGCCGCGGTAGCCGACGTTGGACCCGTTGCTCGACATCATCCCCATCCAGCTCACTCGGCCGTACGGGGGCGCGCCGCCGTTTTTGGGGTTGGTATGATCCAGGATGCAGGGCGGGCCGCCGTTCGGGCCTGAGCAGGCCAGGTGATAGGCCACCATGTCTTCCATGCCCTTGGTGGTGTAGTCGATCGACACGTCGAGCGTGCCGAAGAAGCCCTTGATGAACGTGTTCCAGGCTTTGTCGACCGTGCTCACCGTCTTGGTCGTCTTCGTCTGCTCGTCCTGCATCTGCTTGACCTGCTTGCTGAGATCATCGATGCGCTGCTGGAGCACGCGCATGCGAGCATCCTGATCACCCGCCGTCTGTGCGAAGGCCGGAGGGGCAGTTGCCAACAATACCGCCGCGGCTGCTAGCCACGCGGCTATGAACGTGACCACTCTCGTGCCAAACATAAGAAAGTCCCCCTTTCCGAAGGCGTGAGTGAACGAGACCGTCAACCGCAAGAAACCTGTTGTTAATGAGACAGCGCTACGCGAGTTCATTTCTGTGATGCCCATAGCGATAATACGTTATATCTGACTCTTAAAGTGAATTCTTCGTGGCGCCCGCGCAACAACAAACACATGCCAACATGCGCTCACGGCGGCCGGATGTCAGCCGGGATGAGGCCTGCGCCGCGCGCCCAGCGATACTTCGCACCGAGCACGGCGACCGGAATCTCGGTGGAGTAGGGGTACGCCGGGATGCCGTGCTGGTAGAGATACTCCGAGGCCTCCTCGACCTCGACATCGCCCGCAAGCGAGGCGACGACGGGCTTCACGATGCCCTTGGCCTTCATCTGCTCGACCACCTCGACCATGAGGCGTGCAAACACCATCGGCGGCGTGATGATGGTGTGCCAGTAGCCGAGGATGAGCGCGTGAATGCGCTCGTCCTCGAGCCCGAGCCGGACAGTGTTCTGATACGTGGTCGGCGGCTCACCGCCGGTGATGTCGATGGGATTGCCCGCGGCGCCAAAGGGCGGGATGAATTTGCGGAAGGCCGCGTCAAGGTCCGGTGGCATCGCCATGAGGCTCAGTTGATTGTCGACACACGCATCTGAGAGCAGCACGCCCGAGCCGCCAGCGCCGGTGATGATCACGACGTTGTTGCCCTTGGGCGTCGGCAGCAGCGGAATGCCGCGGGCGAAATCCAACATGTCGCGCAGCGATCTGGCGCGGATGACGCCGGACTGGCGGAACACGTCCTCGTAGATCTTGTCGTTGCCGGCGAGCGCGCCGGTGTGCGAGCTGGCCGCGCGCGCGCCCATGCTGGTGCGGCCGGCCTTGAGCACCACCACGGGCTTCTTCTTCGAGACGCGCTTCGCGACCTCGGCGAAGGCGCGGCCGTCCTTCAGATCCTCGAGATGCTGGCAGATGATCTGGGTGTTGTCGTCCTGCTCGAAGAACGTGAGCAGGTCATCCTCATCGATGTCGGCCTTGTTGCCGAGGCCGACGATCGCCGACACGCCCATCTTGGTCGAGCGCGAGTAGCCGACGATCGCCATGCCGATGCCGCCCGACTGCGAGGAGAGGGCGGTCGAGCCCTTCACGTCGTAGGCCGTGCAGAAGGTCGCGCACAGGTGCTTGGGGGTGTAGTAGAAGCCGTAGATGTTCGGCCCCATTAGACGCACGCCGTACTTGCGCGCGACCGCGACCACTTCCTCCTGGCCCGCGACGTTGCCGGTCTCGGCGAAACCCGACGGGATGAGCACCGCACCCGGTATCTTCTTCTCGCCGCACTCGATGAGCGCCTGCGCGACGAATTTGGCGGGGATCGCGAACACCGCCACGTCGATGACGCCGGGCACGTCCTTGACGCTCTTGTAGGCCTTCTTGCCGAGGATCTCGGTCGCGTTCGGGTGGATCGGGTAGATCGCGCCCTGGTAGCCGCCGTTGATCAGGTTCTTCATGACCGAGTTGCCGATCTTGCCGTTCTCGGCGGAGGCGCCGATCACCGCCACCGCATCGGGCTTCATGATGCGGTTCATCTGGCGCACGATCTCATCCTGGCTCGGGCGATAGCGCGCCACCGGCGGCTTGAAGTCGAGCACCACGCGCACGTCCGCGGCGGTCGCTCCCTTGCCCGTCGCGAACACCGGGTTGAGGTCGAGCTCGGAGATCTCCGGAAAGTCCGCGACCAGCTGCGAGACCTTCACGATCATGCTGGCGAGCGCCTCGCGGCTCACCGGCTCGGTGCCGCGCACGCCGCGCAGGATCTCCGCCGCGGCGATCGAATCGAGCATCGACAGCGCGTCTTCGTTGCTCGCGGGCGCGAGACGGAAGGTGATGTCCTTCAGTACCTCGACCAGCACTCCGCCGAGCCCGAAGGCGACGAGCTTACCGAAGGCCGGGTCGGTGACCGCACCGATGATGACTTCCTGCCCGCCGGCGAGCATCTGCTGCACCTGCACGCCGTCGATCGTTGCATCGGACTTGTAGCGGCGCGCGTTGGCGATGATCTGCTCGAACGCCTGCTGCGCGGCCTCAGCGCTCTTCACCCCGACCACGACTCCGCCCGCTTCGGTCTTGTGGAGGATCTGCGGCGAGACGATCTTCATGACGACCGGAAAGCCGATGCTGCTCGCGAGCTTCGCCGCCTCGGCCGCGTTGGTCGCGACGCCTTCCTTCGGTATCGCGATGCCATAGGCCTCGCAGATACCCTTGGCTTCCGGCGCCGTGAGCGCGCTGCGGCCCGCGGCCTTCGCCTGGTCGAGGAGCTTGCGAACCGTCGTCTTGTCGTGTGCCATGACCTCTCCGGGTTGCCGCGGCGACGCTGTCCTTTAGCCGTGCCAGTTCGCCGCTCAGATCACCTTCGCCTCGCGCAGCGCATCGATCTCCGCCGCGCCGAGTCCGAGCTCCTTCAGCACCTCGTTGGTGTGCTCGCCGAGCAGTGGCGAGCGCTTCACCTCGGTCGGGCTGTCGGACATCTTGATGGGATTGCCGACCGTCAGATATCGGCCGCGCGTCGGGTGGTCGACCTCCACGACGGTGCCCGTGGCGCGCAGCGAGGGCTCGGCTGCGAGCTCTTCCATCGACAGGATCGGGCCACAGGGAATGTCGTGCTTGTTGAGCTCTGCCATGGCCTCGAACTTCGTCTTGGTCATGGTCCATTGCTCGATGGTCGCGAACACGTGCTTCAGGCGCGGCAGCCGCGCCTCGGGGGTGGCGTAGTCGGGATGGGTGATCCATTCCTCCTTGCCGATCACCTGGCAGATCTCCTTCCACACCGGCGCCTGGGTGATGAAGTAGAGGTAGGCGTTGGGATCGGTCTCCCAGCCCTTGCACCGGATGATCCAGCCCGGTTGCCCGCCGCCTGAGGCATTGCCGGCGCGCGGCACCGCGCTGCCGAACTTGCCATCCGGGTACTGCGGGTACTCCTTCATGACGCCGGTGCGCGCGAGGCGCTGCTGGTCGCGCAGCTTCACGCGGCAGAGGTTCAGTACGCCATCCTGCATGGCGCACAGCACGCGCTGCCCGCGCCCGCTGGTCTTGCGCTGATAGAGCGCCGCCACGATGCCGAGTGCGAGGTGGAGTCCCGTGCCGCTGTCGCCGATCTGCGCGGCGGTAACGAGCGGCGGCCCATCATCGAAGCCGGTGGTGGAGGCCGAGCCGCCCGCGCACTGCGCGACGTTCTCGTAGACCTTGCAGTCCTCGTACGGCCCGGGTCCAAACCCCTTCACCGACGCCACGATCATCTTCGGATTCAGCTGCTGGATGCGCTCCCAGCCGAAGCCCATGCGATCGAGCGCTCCGGGAGCGAAGTTCTCCACCAGCACGTCGCAATGCTTCACCAGCTTCTCGAGCACCGCCTTGCCCTGGGGCTTCTTGGTGTCGAGCGTGATCGAGCGCTTGTTGTGGTTGAGCATGGTGAAGTACAGGCTGTCGACACCCTCGATGTCGCGCAGCTGCTCGCGCGTGATGTCGCCACCGCCGGCGCGCTCCACCTTGATCACGTCCGCACCGAACCAGGCGAGCAGCTGCGTGCAGGTGGGTCCTGACTGCACGTGCGTGAAGTCGAGTATGCGAACCCCGTCTAGTGCCTTGCCCACGGCAGTCTCCGCTTCACTTGTACATCGTCTGGTTCTTCGTCCCGGGCGCGTACTCGCGCGGGTCGACCCAGATGTTGACGACCGCCGAGCGGCGCGTGCGCGCCACCGCCTCGCGCGCGCGCCGCAGCGCGGGGGCGATCTGCGCCGGATCGCGCACTTCCTCGCCATAACCGCCGAGCATCTCGGCGAACTTGCCGAAGGGCACATCGCCGAGGAGATTGCCGACGTTGCCGCGCTCCTCACCGTATTTGGCGAGCTGGCCGTAGCGGATCTGGTTCATGGCGGAGTTGTTGCCGACCACCGCGAGGTAAGGCACGCCGAAGCGGTTGGCGGTCTCCATGTCGAACGCGGTCATGCCGAAGGAGCCATCGCCGTAGTAGCAGAGCACTTCCTTGTCGGGATGGGCGAGCCCGGCCGCGATGGCGAAACCGGTGCCGACGCCGAGCGAGCCGAGCGCGCCGGGATCCATCCACTGACCGGGACGGCGTGGGCGCACGGCCTGCGCGGAGATGGTCACCACATCACCGCCGTCGCCGATGTAGATGGTGTTGTCGGCGAGGAACTCGTTGAGCTCGTACGCGACGCGGTAGGGGTGGATCGGTTGATTGTTCGACTTGAAGAGCGGCATGAGCTTCTCGGTCGCGGCGGCTTCGGCTTCGGTGAGCCGCTTCATCCACTCGCGGCGCTTCTCGCGCTTGTCGTTCTTGAGCCGCCCCGAGGCCGCCTGCAGCACCGCGCCGAGGATCGCGCCCGGGTGCCCGACGATCCCTAAGTCGATGTCGCGGTTCTTGCCGACCGTGCGGTAGTCCATGTCGATCTGCACCAGCTGCGCCTTGTTGCTGATGCGCCGTCCATAGCCCATGCGGAAGTCGAACGGCGTACCGACGATGACGATGACATCGGCATCGGCGAAGGCATTGCCACGGGTGCGATCGAAGTGGTGCGGGTCACCGGGCGGAAGCAGCCCGCGGCTGCCGCCGTTGAAATAGCCGGGAATGTCGAGCCCGCGCAGCAGCGCGATCGCCTCCTCCTGTCCGCGCGCGGTCCACACCTGCTGTCCGTAGAGGATCGCCGGGCGCTCGGAGTTGACCAGCAGGTCGGCGAGCTTCTCGATGTCGCGCGGATCGCCGAGCGAGCGGGTCGAGGCGCGGTAGTGGCCGGGCTTCGGCACGATCGCCTTGCTGCGGTCGACCTCACGGTCGAGCACATCGCGCGGGATCTCGAGGTACACCGGCCCCGGCGCCCCGTTGAAAGCTTCACGCGCCGCCATGGAGATCATGTCGGCCACGCGCTCGGTCGCCGGCACCGTGGCGGCGAACTTGGTGATGGGCGACATCATGTCGACGTGCGGCAGATCCTGTAGCGAGCCCATCTTGTGCTGCGTGAGAGCGCCCTGGCCGCCGATGTGCAGCACCGGGCTCTCGGAGCGGAAGGCGGTGGCGATGCCGGTGACGGCATTGGTGCAGCCGGGACCCGCGGTCGTCACCACGCAACCGAGCTTGCCGGTCTGCCGGGCGTAGCCGTCGGCGGCGTGGGCGGCCACCTGCTCGTGGCGCACGTCGATGATGCGGATGCCCTCATCGATGCAGCCATCGTAAATGTCGATGATGTGGCCGCCGCAGAGCGTGAAGATGGTGTCGATGCCTTCGTTCTTCAGCGCTCGCGCGACCAGGTGGCCGCCGGAGATCACATCCGCGTCGCGGCTCTTGCGCTTGAGCGTGTCTTCGGCGGTCGTCGTAGCCCTGCTTTCTGCAGGTTTGGGCGCCGTTTCGAGCATAACTGCCTCCATTCTCGTATCCGGTGTCTGCGGCGGCGCTGCCGCTGCGTCGCAGTGGTGCGTCGCCACCTGAGCCGCTTGCGGGCGCACCCGGCGCGCTCCTTCAGCGCTGGCCGCTGAAGGAGCGCGAGCCATCAAAGCTCAGCGAGTGGCCAGCTTCGGCGTCGCATCCACGGTGCCACTCAGGCGGCTCGTGTATGCGTTGCGCATGGGCTTGAGCACCAGGATGGCCAACAGTGCCGCCACGATGTTGAGCGTGGCTGCCATCATGAATACCGGGTGCCAGTTGCCCTTGGCGGCAATCACGCTGGTGAGGGGCACGAGCAGCGACGCCGTACCCTTCGCCGTGTACATCAGGCCCGTGTTGGTGGTCGCGTAGGTGGCCCCGTAGGTGTCCGTGACGGTCGAGGGGAAGAGACTGTAGATCTCACCCCACGCGAAGAACACCAGGCCCGACAGGATGACGAACAGGATCGGGTTGGTGCCGAAGTTCGCCAGCGCGATGATGCCGAGGCCTTCCAGGAGGAAGGCGATGAACATGGTCTGCTCACGCCCGATCTGGTCCGACACCCAGCCAAAGAAGGGCCGGGTGAGCCCGTTCAGGATGCGGTCGAGGAAGAGCGCGAAGGTGAGCGCCGGCATCGTGAGCCCCACCAGGCTCACCGGTATGGTGTCGATCTTGAAATCCTTCGCGATCGGCGCGAGCTGCGCGGTCGCCATGAGTCCGCCCGCGGCCATCATCACGAACATCAGGTACATGATCCAGAACACCGGCGTCCCGAGCATCTGCACCGGTGTCGCCTGGTAGCGGGTCGCCCCGGGGGCGATCTTCGGTGCAGCCGTGAAGAAGGTGCTCGGCGGCGACATGATCAAGAAGCCGAAGATGATCACCACGATGCCCTGGATCAGGGCGAAGGTGGAGAAGGTGTGCTCGTAGCCCGAGTGCTTGATCATGTTGGCGATCGGAACGATCGTCAGCGCGGAGCCCATCCCGAAGCCTGCTGCCGTGAGCCCGGCGGCGAGTCCGCGCCGCCCGGGGAACCACTTGACCGCATTCCCGATGCACGTGCCGTACACCGCTCCGGCGCCGATGCCGCCGACGACTCCGGCGAAATAGAACACCCCGAGCGTGCTCGCGACGGACATGAGGAGCCACGAGATCAGGACGAGGACACCGCCGGCCACGATCATCCAGCGAGGGCCGAACTTATCGACCAGCCACCCCTCGGCGGGTACCAGCCAGGTCTCGAATAGAACGAAGAGGGTGAAGGTGACCTGAATGGCCGCCTTGGCCCAATGGTACTTGTCACCAATCGGGCCGACGAAGAGCGTCCAGCCGTACTGATAGTTGGCAACCATGATCATGCAAACGAGGCCGACGCACAGTTGCACCCACGGTTGACTGAGAGGTGAAGCAGAGCCGGATCGTGGAATCGTATCGGTAGCCATTGCAGTTCCCCCCTAGGGCACTGATGCCGAAGTGTTCTCACACAGAAGTGTTCTCACACAGTTGCCATTAGCCTCAACAGTCCGCAGTGCGCAGAGCTGTCGCGTGAGCGCTGCACCCTCTTGGGGCAACCCGCACTCCCTGAGCGATCCGCGATGCAAGCTCGTGCTCGTTCAAAAGGATGACCGCCGGGTGACCCCCATGATTTGTAATTAAATGATTGAGGTTCATATCCAGACGATATGGAGGCCGACCATATGAGATATATCTGTCGCTTGTCAAATCGGTGCAGAAACCCTCAGCTTTGCGATTAAGCCGGGCCCCATGACTAATAAACTGAAGCCGGCCGGCGACGCATCTGTCAGGTCTGCACCAAAATGGGGATATAGGTCTTTCTAGAGATAGGCCATATCTGATATATGTGTATCGTCGAAATTTTGCCGCATACGACCTTTCCCCTACTGACTGAGGGTGTCGGGTTGGTCGATGATGGGAATCCATGAGTGCCTCCGTGATCTCCGGCGGGACGATTCGTATCGCCGGGCAACTGGCGCTGACACCGCTTAACGCGGTCAGCCTGCGCGACCAGGCCTATGCGCTTCTGAAGGAGGCCATCGCCGGCACCGACATCTACAGCCAGCGCCAGCCGCTGCGCCTCGATGAGCGTGAGCTGATGCAGGCCCTCGGGGTGAGCCGGACTCCGATCCGCGAGGCGCTCTCGATCCTCGAGCAGGAAGGCTTCGTCCGGACGCTGCCGCGGCGCGGCATCTTCATCGTGCGCAAGTCCAAGCGTGAGATCATCGAGATGATCCAGATGTGGGCGGCACTCGAGAGCATGTCGGCGCGCCTCGCGACGCTACATGCGCCGGACCAGGAGATCGCGAAGCTTCGGCACCTTTTCGATGAGTTCCAGAACTCCCCGCCCGCCGAGCACATCGGGGAGTACTCGGATGCGAACATCGCTTTCCATCAGATGATCGTTCGCCTCGGCGGGTCGCAACTCATCGCCGATGCCACCAAGAACCTGTTCATCCACGTGCGCGCCATCCGCAAGGCGACCATCTCCCAGGACAATCGCGCCGCGCGCTCGATCATCGATCACCTGAAGATCATCGAGGCGCTCGAGCGTCGCGACACCGAGCTTGCCGAGCGGCTCACCCGGCAGCACACCCTCGACCTCGCTGCACACGTCGAGCGCTACTGCGACTTTCTCGATTAACGGCGGCGTGTCCTAGGAAGCCGCCGGCCTGCGCCGCGCACCACGCGCGCGCCCGACGACCGCCTGTGCGGCGACCTGGCCGCGCGTCCCCGCGGGCCAGGTACCGAAGCCAAACTGCACCAGCCGCTCGATGAGCGGCGCTCCCTCCCGCAGCAGGAACTCCTTGAAGGCGGCCGCCACCGGCGGCAGGCGCTTGGTGCGGTTGTGCACCAGATACCAGTTGAGGAGCGCGGGAAAGCCCTGCACATCGAGCACCACCAGATTACCGGCCTTCAGATCCAGGCTGATGGTGTGCGCGGAGAGGAACGCGAGCCCGAAGCCGGCGACCACTGCCTGCTTGATGGTCTCGGTGCTGTGGATCTGCATGACGATGTTGAGTCGCGCGAACTGCCGGCCGAACACCTCGCGCATGCAATTCCAGGTGTCCGAGCCCTGCTCGCGCTGCACGAAGCGCTCCTGGTTGAGTGCCGAGCGTGGAATCTGGCGCATCCGGGCGAGGGGATGCTCGGGCGGCGCGACGATCACGTACGGATGCGGTGCGAAGGGCACCGCGACGATGTCCATGTCGGTCGGCGGTCGCACCATCACGGCGAGATCCGTGAGGTTGTCCGCCAGATGACGCAGCAGGCTCTCGCGGTTGTGCACGGTGAGATTGAACTCGATTCCCGGATGCGTCTCGCCGAAGGCGGCGAGCAGACGCGGAAAGAAATAATCCCCGGCGCTGATCACCGCGACGTTGAGCCGTCCGCCGGTGACGCCCTTGAGCTGCGCCAGCGCGTCCTCGGCTTCCTTCAACACCTGCGCGATGGCATTCGCGCAGTGGAGCATCTCGTTGCCGGCGGCGGTCAGGTAGGTCTTGCGCCCGATGCGCTCGAACAGCGGCAGCCCGACGAAATTGGCGAATTCCTTGATCTGCGTGGAGACCGCCGGCTGCGACAGGTGCAGCTCCGCCGCCGCGCGCGAGAAGTTCTTGTGGCGTGCCGCCGCGGCAAACACCCGCAGCTGGCGCAGCGTGATGTTCTTCATGGCGGCAGCATACTCCCCGGCATGTATTCTTAAAAGCTAATGATCGGGATAGAAACCTTTAAGTTTCCTTTTACTGGGGAGGAGCCTAGGGTTGACCACAAGCCCACCCAGCGGAGTCGGCGAGATGGCGAACGCAGCTGCGAGTGCACGGGGTTCCGAACACGCCACCGACGAAGGCATGGCCGCCGAGCTCGAGGCGTACAACCGCGCCTTTCTCGAGCTCGAGCTTTCCTGGCGCTGGGACGTCCCCACCTTCCGCGACCTGTTGCAGGTCGCCGCCGACAGGGATTGTGTCGGTGCTTATGTCGAGCGCGAGCAGCCCCATCTGTTGCGCGTGTACGAGAAGGCGTTTCTGCGCGATCTGGTACTCTCGGCGAAGGATCGTTACCAGCGGGAAACCTGAGCTGAGGGCCTGAGTTGTGAGCTGAGGCCCTGACGAGGCGCTGCGGTCAGTCGCCGCGGCGCGAGCCCGGGGGAGGGTGGAGCGTGAAGATCGCCATCGTGGGCTGTGGCGCCATCGGTGGTTATGTCGGAGCGAAGCTCGCGCTCGCCGGCGAAGCCGTGACTTTTATCGCCCGCGGCGCGACGCTGGATGCCTTGCGTACACGTGGGCTCACCCTCCAGCTGGCGGATGGGACGACGCACGTGATTCGCGAGGTCTCGGCGACGGCGGATTACGCCGGGGCGGGCGCTCAGGATCTGGTGATCCTCGCCGTCAAGGCGCACCAGCTCGAGGCGGTCGCACGGCAGGTGCCCGAGCTCTTCGGCCCGGACACGGTCGTCGTGACGATGCAGAACGGCATTCCCTACTGGTACTTCCATCGTCACGGGGGTCCGCTCGCCGGCAGCATCGTGCGCAGCGTCGACCCAAACGGGACGCTCGCCCGATTCATCCCTGCCGAGCGGGTCCTCGGTTGCGTCGTCTATCCCGCGACGGAGCTGCTCTCGCCCGGCGAGGTGCGCCACGTCGAAGGCGAGCGTTTCCCGATCGGCGAGCTCGATGGCTCGAGGAGCGCGCGCGCGCAACGGGTCTCGGACTGCTTCACGCGCGCCGGCTTCAAGGCGCCGGTCCTGGAGGACATCCGCGCCGAGATCTGGCTGAAGCTTTGGGGCAATCTCTGTTTCAATCCGATCAGCGCGCTCACCCGTGCCACGCTCGAGGACATTTGCCAGTTCCCCCCGACGCGCGAGCTCGCGGCCACGATGATGGGTGAGGCGCAGGCGATCGCGGAGAAGCTCGGGATCCGCTTCCGCGTGTCGATCGAGCGGCGCATCGCGGGTGCCGAGAAAGTCGGCCACCACAGGACCTCGATGCTGCAGGACGTCGAAGCCGGGCGCGCGCCGGAGCTCGATGCACTGCTCGGCTCGGTGGTCGAGCTCGGCCGCCTGACGCAGACCGCCACCCCGCACATCGACACGGTCTACGGACTCACCCATCTGCTTGCGCGCTCGGTCACGGGCGCCCCACCCGGCGCCCCCTGAGGCTTCCGCGTTTCGAGCTCGCGCGCATGCTTCATGCGCCGGGTGGCCGTGCGCAGGGTTCATGCGCAGGGGCGCAGCACGAACATATCGCCACCGGGCATGCGCATGGTTCATGCGCAGGGGCCCACGACGAACATATCGCCACCGGGCATGCGCATGGCTCATGCGCACGGGTGAAGGCCATGCATCCTGCGCGCGGGGGCCTGCGCGTATGGCCCCTGCAAACGGGTCAGCTCGATGAATCAGGCCGCGCTGCGATGTAATGGGTGATGCGCGGTGGCTCGCGCGAGAGGTGCCGGACACGATCTTCGGTCGCACGATCGGCACGCGTGACGCGGCGATGCTGCCGCAGATGCTCGAGCCAGGAGTCGACCAGCCAGATCTCGAGCATGCGCTCCGGATGTGCGGAGTCGTGAAAGAGCTGCCAGTCGTAGGCGCCGTCGCGGCGCCGCTCCCGGGCAAGGGCGCCGATCGCCTCGAGGAATGCGGCGCGATTCTCCGCAGCGACACGGTACTCGACCGTCACGAGCACCGGCCCCGCATCCGCCTCGACATGCTCGGCCAGCACCGGCTCCGGCCAGTGCATCGAGGGGGTCAGGTCCGCCGCCCGCCCCGAATGCAGCGGCCAGCGGCGCGTCAGCAGCGTTGCCGCCAGCGCCCCGCCGGCTGCGAGATAGTGCGCAGCAGCGAGACCCAGGTGCTCGGCCGCCAGCCCCCAGAGCGCGCTGCCGACCGTGAGCGTGCCGAAGAACACCGTAACGTAGGCGGCGAGTCCGCGACCGCGCACCCAGTCGGGGAGCACCGTCTGCGCGGAGACGTTGAGGGTGGCGAGCACAGCGATCCAGCAAATGCCCGCGAGCAGGCCGGCGAGTACCGCGAGCCAGGGTTGTTGCGCAAGCCCAAAGAGCGCGAGAGCGACCGCGGTGCCGACCTCGCCCAGAAGCACGATGCCGTTCGGACCCGCGCCGGCGCGCGCTTTCGGCAACAGCAGCGCGCCGACCACCGCGCCGGCGCCGATCGCGGCGAGCAACGTGCCATAGAGGCCGGGGCCGCCGTGCAGCTGGCTGCGTGCGAGCAGTGGCAGCAGCGCCCAGTAGGCACTCGCGAACAGGAAGAAACCGATCGCGTGCGCCAGCGTCGCCCGCAACGGGCCGTTGTAACGTGCATAGCGGACGCCGGTGCGGATCGCCGACCCGAGCCGCTCGGCGGGCAACGCGTGGGCGGTCGCCTGCGGCGGCGGGCGCCACAGGAGGATGACCGCAATGACCCCGGCGTTGCTGATGGCATCCAGCCAGAACGGCGCCGCTATTCCGAGGCCGAGAATGATGACACCGGTGAGCGCCGGCCCCACCACCCGGCTGATGTTGACGCCGAGGCTGTTGATGGCGATGGCGGAGGAGAGCGCCGGGGCGGGCACCAGGAGCGGCACGATCGCCTGCCATGCAGGAGTCTCGAGCGCCGCCAGCGTGCCGAGCAGGAATATAAAAAGGAGCAGCGAGACCGGCCCGATCGCGTGCAGCGAGACGAGCAGCGCGAAGAGCGCGCTGAGCGCCGTCGTCAGTATCTCGAGCGTGAGGATGAGACGGCGCTTGTCGAGCATGTCGGCCAGCGCCCCGGCGGGCAGGGCGAGCAGGAACAGCGGCAGGCTGTTGGCGACCTGGACGAGTGATACGACGATCGGGCTCGGATCGAGGCTGGTCATGAGCCACCCGGAGGCGGCGTTGTACATCCAGTTGCCGATGTTCGAGACGACGGTCGCGATCCACAGCCAGCGGAACACGCGGTAGCGCAGCGCGCCCCAGGCGGGCATCGCTTGCATCGCCATGGGAAGCCGCGCGGCTCCCGGGCGGGACGCTACGGTTTCTCGCCTCGAGCCATCAGGTGCTGCCCGATGAACCAGCTCTGCAGCTCGTTGGTGCGGATGAGCTCGCTCACGATCAGATCGTTGCTGCCGTCATCGCCGGCTTCCGCCGCAGCGTGGGCGAGCGGTCGCGCTTCCCCGAGCACCGTCTCGTGGGCCTCGAGCAGACGGCGCAACTGAGCCGGCACGCTCTCGCGGCCACGCGGTGCGCGTGCGATGCGCGACTCCTGGGCGACGTCCTGGGCCAGCGCCAGGGTCACCCCACCGAGTGTCTGCACGCGCTCGGCGATCGAGTCCATCAGCTCCACCTGCTCGCCGTAGTGTTTGTCGAACAGCAGATGCAGCTCGTAGAAGGTGGCTCCGGAGGTCTGCCAATGCGCCTTCTTGTAGAGATCGCGCAGGGCCATGGTGTGAGCGAGCAGCCGGTTGAGTGCGGAGACGCTCTGATGGCGCACCTGCTCTGAAAGTCCCAGTCGCGAGGGTACGAGGCTGCCGAAAGGTTGAATGACCGATTCTTCCTCACTCATCGGGCTTCTCCTTAGTTCGAGCTGGAGCGGTTCGGGTGGAGCGATCGGGTCGAGCGTCATCGCGCAGTGTAAACCGGCCGCCGCGCGCGTTGCCCGTTACGACCGCTGCGGTGTCATGATGCGGAGGGAGTGACATGTTAGGGGAGGGGAGGGGGTGCGAGACGTAAGCACGAGCCTGGCGGTATCCTTGCGGTTTCCAACGCCGACTCGCTTGCTGCAGCACCTTATGTAAGCCTGCTCCGACAGATGATTCAGAGAAGCCGTCCCCTTGACGCTGGCAGACTGCCCGCGAGCCATCCGCGGCTCTGCGTGCCGTCAGCGGAGAAAACTCAGGTGCCTCGATGCCGCCCAGCCTGCGGAAGCCGGCAGTGATTGCCGTGCTCCTGCTGGCGTCGGCGATGCTCGCGATCGAGTCGACCGAGCACGGCACGCCGCGTACCAGCACCACTCCAGCTGCGGACCACAAGTCGATCGTGGTGCCGCCGCTCCCGCAGACGGCACCGCCGGAGCAGCCCGGCCCGTTCACCTTCTCCGACGTGCAGCGCCTAGCCCACGAGCGCGCTGCGCACGAGTACCGCGCCCCGCCGCAGAACCTGCCGGCATCGCTCGCCAACCTGACCTATGATCAGTATCGCGACATCCGTTTTCGCCCCGCGAGCGCTCTCTGGCGGGGAGAGGCCCTGTTCGAGGTGCAGTTCTTCCACCGCGGTTACCGCGTGCGCCAGCGCGTGAACATCTACGAGGTCACCGCGGCGGGCGCGGGACTCGTGGAGTACAGTCCGCGGCTCTTCACCTTCGGCAAGCTCCTGAAGACGCCGAAGCTCTCGACCGAGGTCGGATTCGCGGGCTTCCGGGTGCACTACCCGCTGCAGACTCCGGCATACAAGGATGAGTTGCTCGTGTTCCTCGGTGCTTCCTACTTTCGGGTACTCGGGCGGAATCAGCATTACGGCGCATCGGCCCGCGGGCTCGCGATCGATACCGCATCGCAGAGCGGCGAGGAGTTCCCCACCTTCACCGACTTCTGGCTGGTACGGCCGCAGCCGGGCGACCGGAGCCTGACGATCTATGCGCTGCTCGACAGCCGCAGCGTCACCGGGGCGTATCAGTTCGAGGTGCGGCCCGGAGAGATCACACAGGTCGAGGTGCACTGCGAACTTTACCCGCGGCGCAACATCGCCAAGCTTGGCGTCGCGCCCGTCACTTCCATGTTCCTCTATGGGACCGACGGCATCTCGCGGCGGCTCGATGATTTCCGTCCGCAGGTGCACGATAGCGATGGGCTCATGAACGAGACGGGCCACGGCCAATGGATCTGGCGGCCGCTCGATAACCCGCGCGAGCTGCGTGTGAACCGCTTCATGGATGACAGCCCGCGTGGATTTGGTCTGATCCAGCGCGATCGCAATTTTGCCGATTATCAGGACGTCGAAGCACAGTATGAGTCGCGACCGAGCTATTGGGTGCAGCCGCTCGGTAGCTGGGGAAAAGGCGGAGTGGAGCTCGTCGAGATACCGAGCGATGAGGAGATTCACGACAACATGGTCGCCTACTGGGTGCCGGGTCGGGCGGTGGTCGCGGGTAAGCCCCTGACCTTCGCCTATCTGCTGTCGGCCTTTGCGGAGAACCCGCACTGGCCCCCGGGCGGCCGCGAGGTTGCGGTCCGCAGCGGCAACCCCGCGGTGGGCGACAACAAGGGTCGCTTCGGGCCCGGTGCGCGGCGTATGTTGATCGAGTTCGCCGGCGGCGAGCTCGATGGGCTCGAGGGTACTCAGCCGGTGAAGGCGGAGCTGAGCGCCGAGAATGGCCAGATCGATGCGCTTACGGTGCAACGGGTTCCCGAGAGCGGTCGCTGGCGCGTCGCCTTCGTCGTCACGCCGCGCCCGAAGAAGCCGGTCGTCGATATGCGGTGTTACCTGAGCCTCTACGGTGAGGTACTGACGGAGACATGGGTGTACCAGTGGTCGCCATGAGCACCCGTGGATCCTGCTGGCAGGTGCGCCTGCGGCGCGTCCTGTTCTTCGGCTTCACCTTCCTGACGGCGGGTGCGGCCACTGCGCTCCTGCTCGATGTGCTCGAAGCGAATGGCTTGAGCGGCATCGAGGTCGCGGGCGTGGTGCTCTTCTTCGCGCTCTTCACCTGGATCGCGGGTGCCCTGTGGACTGCGATCGCCGGATTTGCCATGCGGCTTGCCGGGCGGGATCCGCTGGGCATCGATCCGCGCGAGCTCGAAGGGCGCGCGCTCTCCACACGCACCGCGGTGGTCATGCCCATCTATAACGAGGATCCCGTACGAGTGGCCGCGGGCTTGAGGACCACCTGGTCCTCGCTGGCGCTCGAGTCCGAGGCGCACGCTTTCGATCTGTACATTCTCTCGGACACGAGCGATGCGCAGATCGCCGCGGACGAGGAGCGCATGTATCAGGGGCTCGTCGCGCGCTACGGCGCGGGACGTGTCCATTACCGGCGGCGCAGCGATCGCAGCGAGCGCAAGGCCGGCAACATCTTCGATTTCGTGCGCCGCTGGGGCAAGAGCTACGAATGCATGATCGTGCTCGATGCGGACAGCGTCATGAGCGGGCATGCGCTGGTGACGCTCGCACGCGCCATGGAGGCGCATCCCCGCATCGGCATCCTCCAGTCACTGCCGCTCACGGTGGGGCGCGAGACGCTCTTCGGGCGGCTGATCCAGTTCGGCTCGCGGCTGCAGAGCCCGATGCTCTCCTCGGGGCTCGCCTGGTGGCAGGTCGGCGATGGCAATTACTGGGGCCACAACGCCATCGTGCGCCTCGCGCCGTTTGCGCAGTTCTGTACGCTGCCGCGACTCTCCGGCCGTCCACCGCTCGGCGGTGACATCCTCAGCCACGACTTCGTCGAGGCCGCCTTCATGCGCCGCGCCGGGTTCGAGGTGCGCCAGCTGCCCGAGCTCTACGGCAGCTGGGAGGAGGTGCCGCCGAACGTGATCGACTATGCCGCGCGTGACCGGCGCTGGACGCAGGGCAACCTGCAGCATTCGCGCGTGCTCGGCTTCCCCGGCCTTCATCCCTTGAGCCGCGTGCACCTGCTGACCGGTATCGTGGCGTACGTGAGCTCGCCGATGTGGCTGGCGCTCCTGCTGCTGAGCTCGCTCCTTTCCGCCATCGAGGCGGCGAAGAAGCCCGAGTATTTCTGGCCCGGCCTGCAGAGTCTGTTTCCGCACTGGCCGCAGATGCGCAGCGGCGAGATTGCGATCCTCTTCGGGCTCACACTCGTGGTGCTGCTGCTGCCGAAGATCCTGGGGGCGAGCCTCGCGATCCGCGATCGCACGGTGCGGCGCGAGTTCGGTGGCACGGGGCCGCTGATCCTGAGTCTTCTCGTCGAGCAGCTCTTCAGCATGCTGCTCGCGCCCAGCATGATGCTGTTCCATTCGACCTTCGTCGCGCAGACGCTGCTCGGCCGCTCGGTATCCTGGAATGCGCAGGAGCGCAGCGAGCGCGGCGTCACCTTCCGCGAAGCCTTCCGCCGCCAGAAGTGGCATCTGGCGCTCGGTGTGGCCTGGGGCGCGGCGATGTTGTATCTCGCGCCGCAGTTCTTCTGGTGGCTGACACCCGTGTTGGTCGGGCTCTATGTCGGGATTCCGCTCACGGTCTGGACCAGCCGTACCAGCGCCGGCCGGTCGTTTCGTCGGCTGGGCCTGCTGCTGACACCGGAGGAGACCGCGCCGCCACCGGAGCTCATCACCTTGAGCCGGGCCGGTGAGGATCTGGAGTTGGTTTCCACATCGGGCTCCGTCGTGCCGCCACCCTTGCGGCCACGCCCCGCCTACTATCCAGCGCAGCGCAAATCGGGCTGATGTGATAAGTAGGAGTATCTGCCCGCGTCGCCACGCAGCGCACCGGGGTAACCTCGAGGAGAGTTCAGATGATGCGATACCTGAGTTTGGTGGCCGGTGCCCTGTTGCTGTTGGGCGCAGGGGCGAGCTGGGCGGATGACTACACCGACACCATACAGTTGTTCAAGGAGGCCGGTGCCAGCAGGGATTTCTTCAACCACGCCTATGGCTATGCGGTTTTTCCGGGCATCGGCAAGGGCGGCTTCGTGGTCGGTGGCGCCCATGGGAACGGCCGCGTCTACCGGCACGGTACCTACGTCGGGGATACGTCCATGACGCAGGTGAGCATCGGTTTCCAGATCGGCGGTGAGGCGTTCCGCGAGATCATCTTCTTCCAGGATCAGCGCGCGTTCGATGAGTTCACCAACGGCAGCTTCGAGTTCGGCGCCGATGCGACCGCCGTGGCCATCACCGCCGGAGCGGGAGCGAGCGCCGGCACTACCGGTGCGAGCGCCAACGCCAGCGGCGGGCAGAAGGACGCCGTCACGACGGGCAAGTACTACCGGGGCATGGCCGCCTTCGTGATCCTGAAAGGCGGAGCGATGGCCGGCGTATCGGTCGGAGGTCAGAAGTTCAGCTACAAGCCGAAAGGCGCCTGACGCGCGCGCGCAGGAGTTGGAACGCGGCATCGGCAGGCCGATGCCGCACCGCAGTACGCCGACGCAGGCGATGTCATCGCCGCGCGTAGCCCGATTCCTACAGGCGCTTCAGTCTCCGCCCCGTGTCCAACAACAGCCCGAGCGTCCAAAGTGCGCGCGACTGTTGGAACCGGAACTGACCGGCAAGCGGAGGGAAACCATGCTGCATTACGCTGTTGTCTTCTTCATCATCGCCATCATCGCCGCGGTGCTCGGCTTCGGTGGTATCGCCGCGGGAGCGGCCGGCATCGCCAAAGTGCTTTTTGTCGTGTTCCTGATCGGCGCGATCATCACGTTCCTGGTCGGCCGCTCGCGGGTGTAGGCGATCCGCGCATGAGCACGCCATTCAACAACCAATGGCTCCTCGGTCGGGCGCGTGCTCGCCGTCGTGAGCGTCCGCCGGCAGCGCCGGAGGCGGCCGCGGTGCCACGGCAAGCGGCGGTGCCACGCCACCCGCGACGCACGCCGGGGTTTGGCCCCGCGGTTGCCGGCACCACCATGCGCAAGCATCCCCGCTGGGTCGACCGCGACACCTGAGGCGCGGCCGGCAAGCGGGGCCCCCGGGACCACTCAACATCGGTCTGCGTGAGGCGCCGCCCCGAGGGGCGGCGCCTCACGGCAGCGTTCGTGCTGCGGCTTGGCGGGACGCCTTGCTAAACTCGCGATCATGCATCGCGCAGGCCCGAGTCTGATCCTGTCGCTGCTGCTCGCTGGCTGCTCGCTGATTTCCATCAAGAGCCCTGAGCGGCCGCTCTCCACACGTGACATGAATGCGCGCATCCTCACGCGCGAGGCCACGGCTCATTTCCTCGAAGTCAGTGCCGGCAGCACCGAGGCCATCCTCGCGAGCGAGTCCGATCCGGCCGTCATCGAGCACACGCTGCGCTGGGAGCTCGGCGTCATCGAGGCGAGCCGCGCGGCCGAGACGCAGCTGGCACCGCTCATGGGCTTGCTGGACACCTGGGCACTCGCGCTGCAGCTGCAGGCATTCATGAGCGAGGGCGCTCCCGGCGGCAAGCTCTTCGGCGCGCACCAGGCTTCGTTGCGCCATATCACCGCGGACTACGCCGACGAGACGTACGGCCTCGCGCGTGCCCTGCTCACTACCCGCGAGCTCAGCGACTATGAGAGCTTCGTCACCGGCTACGTGCGTGACCATCCGCTCCAGGACCTGCGGTTCGCACGTGCATCGGTCCCGGCCGAGTGGAGCCGCGAGAAGGGTGTCGGCTCGAGTCTGCTGGAGGAGGTCGGCACCTTCCCTCAGGCGCTCGCCGACACGGCCCAGCGGCTGCAGATCTATGGTGACACCGTGCCGCAACAGGCGGTGTGGCGCACGCAGCTCGCCCTGCGTCAAGCCGGTTACACGCCGAATGACCTGCGCACGGCGCTCGTGCGCCTCGATGAGCGGCTCGAGCGGCTCACGGCCGTCGCCGAGGGCGCACCGCAGCTCCTGCGTGATGCGGAGCTCGAGCTGCGGCTGAGCATGCGCGAGGTGATCGAACGGCTCGATGGGTCGGTGCGCACCACCACCACTGCCGTGCACACCGAGCGTGAGGCATTGTTCGAGGAGA
>Ga0335069_10002614_pt1 | contig 27623 bp, 24 predicted proteins | sample Lox_Sample_11_FD_206714 | JGI IMG/M metagenome (GOLD analysis project Ga0335069, IMG submission 206714) | Soil microbial communities from Loxahatchee National Wildlife Refuge, Florida, United States - Lox_Sample_1.1 | ecosystem: Environmental > Terrestrial > Soil > Wetlands | place: USA...
CCACCTGCGAGGTCACGTCGGCGTGGCTGTTGTCACTGTAGATGCCGGTGGCCACGAGCTGCTCCGAGGTTCCGGCGGCGAGTTGCGGGCTCGCCTCGGTGACCTGGATCGCCTGCAGCGTCGGCGCAGCCTGCGCCGCCGGCGCTGCGGAACCGGCGTCGCCGCCGCCTCCGCAGGCGGCGAGCGACAGCGTCACGCCGGCCACGGCGAAAAGCGCCGAGGCCTGATGGCAGGCGGCGTGCAGGCGAGCGACGGCGACGTGGCGGGGGGCCTGATGCTGGCCGACCGCGGGACAGAGGGCGATTTTGGCGTTCATCTCGGTTCGACTCCTGGGTTGTCTTCGGAAAATCGGCCCGTCGGACGGGCGACACGTTCAGGGTGTCGACGTCGCCGCAAGCCGTGGATCGCTGGTTGCGCCGGTTCGCGGTCCGGTCCGGCTCCGGACCGGCTCCGCGTCGGCGATGCGTTTCGCGATGACGGCAGTTTGCGAGGCGCAGGCCGGCGGCGCCTTGCGCCGGCCTGAAAGGAACTGAATGCGGCGGCGTGTTGCGGCCCGGGCCAGCCGGGTCGGTTGACGTTCCGGCCCGGACTGCGCATCCTCGCCGCCGCGGCCGTCGCCGCGGTCATCGTCCTGGAGGGCCTGGATGAACCACCATCACGTCCGCATCGTCACGCACTGGCGCATACCCGCCAGCGCCGAGGACGTCACGGCGATTTTTCGCGACCCGACGGATCTGCCGCGCTGGTGGCCGGCGGTCTACCTCGACGTGCAGCGCGTCGCGGCCGGCGGCGCCGACGACGTCGGTGCGACCTACGACCTGTACACGAAGGGTTGGCTGCCGTACACGCTGCGGTGGCGCCTGCGGGTCGAGCGCGTCGAGCCGCTACGCAAGGTCGTCGCCGCCGAGGGCGGCGATTTTCGCGGGACCGGCGTCTGGACGTTCCAGCCGGTCGAAGGCGGTGGCGAACCGCGCCTCGACGTCAGCTACGACTGGGAAATCGACATCGAGCGCCCGCAATTCAAGCGTTGGGCCTGGCTGCTGGCACCGGTCTTCGTCGCCAACCACCGCTGGGCGATGGCGATGGGCGAGCGCAGCCTTGTCCTCGAATGCGCGCGCCGCCGCGCCTCGACGCCGCAGGAACGCGAGCGGATCCCGGCGCCTCCCGGTCCGACTTTCATGAGTTTCGTGCCGGCGAGGAAGCCCGGCTGACCGACCAGGCGTACAGCGCGGTCGCGAGCCAGCCGGCAAGCAGCAGCGTGTAGGCCCAGGCGCTCGGTCGAGCCCAGAACGCGGCATCGCCGAAGCGCAGCAGGACGATCGCCTGCAGCGCGACGAGGAAGGCGACGGCCGGGAACACCGGGCGCAGGCGCGCCAGGTCGTTTTCTGCCGCGGCATGCGCACACAGGACGCCGAAGCCGGCCAGCCACGCGCCGGTCGCCCGACCGGTCAGCGCGGTGAGCGGCCAGGGCCACAGCGTCGCCGCGTCCGTCGGATCGACGAGCAGGAAGGCGGCGAGCGGCAGCAGGACCAGCGCCAGCGCGATCCAGGCGAGTCGCAGTGCCGGGGCCATCGGCGCCGCCCGCGTCGGCTCGTCGCCGGCGGCGGCTCGTGCCTGCAGGAACCAGAGGCTGCCCATGATCAGCGGAACGCTGGCGTAGACGGCAAGCCAGACCCAGGCGATCACGCGCGCGCTGTCGACGTCGGCGTGCAGGTGGAACCGGTCCAGGTGCAGCACCGTGACCACGAGCGTGAGGATCGTGAACGTCAGCACGGCCGGCACCGCGATCCGCGCCGCGGCCCACGACGACTGTCGCGCGGCGATCGCCTCCAGGAAGCTCGCCGCCAGGTAGGAAGCGCCGAGCGCCGCGGCCATGATCGGCGCGTCAATCGTCCACGCGAAGTACACGTCGGTCTTGTGAGGGAAAAGGAACACCGGAAACCCGATGATCAGCACCAGGAGCGCGGCGGCCTGGAGCATCGTGCGCATGCCGCGCATCAGGCGCGCCGCTTCGGCTTCATTGCTGCGCATCGTCGGGGCACTCCTCGCTTCGCCGCTCCGTTCGCCGGGCGGTCGACTCCGGGGCGAATCATAGTCGCCGGGCGCCGTCGCTTCGCTCGTCCGAAGGTGCCGCAAGTCCGTCGTTCGTCGCCTAGGCGATGCCGGCGATTCTGAGTAGCATGCGCGGGGGGCATGCGGCACACGGCGCGCGTGGGGCGCGCAGGCGTCCGCGTGGCGTCTGACGCGATGCCGGGCCGCTTGCCGGGAAAGAAGAACACGACATGCCGTCGGATGCCACCGTCCATCGCGCGTCGCATTTCGCTTTCGGACGCTTCGAGCTCGATGCGGGCCGGCGCGAGCTGCGCGCCGACGGCAAGCCCGTTGTGCTGGGCGCGCGCGCGTTCGACCTGCTCCTGACGCTGGTCGAACGGGGCGGGCGCCTCGTCTCCAAGAACGAGCTGTTCGACCTCGTGTGGCCGGGCGTCGTCGTCGAGGAAAACAACATCGAGAAGCAGATCTCGACGCTGCGCAAGGTGCTCGGCGCGCGAGCCATTGCGACGGTGCCGGGCCGCGGATATCAATTCACGCTGCTGGGCGAGCCCGCCGAGCCGGAACCGGAGCCGGTTCGCGAGGCGCCGCGGCCGCCTGCCGAGGCGCTGCAGGCATCGCCGACGGGAAATCTGCCGGCCGAACTACCGGCTCTCCACGGCCGCGGCGACGACGTCATCGCACTGCGGCAGGTCCTCGAGAGCAACCGGATCGTGAGCGTGGTCGGCCCGGCGGGCATCGGAAAGACGCGCCTGGCCCAGGCCGTGGCCCATGACCTGCGCTCGCGGTTTCCCGACGGCGCCTGGTTGATCGAGCTGGCGCCGCTGTCGGACCCGCAACTGGTGGCGCCGACGGTGGGGCGCGTGCTCGGGCACCTGCTCGCGCCCGGCGAGCACGCGCTGCCCTCGCTGGTCGAGGCGATGCGTTCGCAGCGCCTGCTGCTGGTGCTGGACAATTGCGAGCATCTGGTCGGCGCCGTCGCCGAACTGGTCGCGGGACTCTCGTCGTTCGCGCCCGCCGTGCGTGTGCTGGCCACGAGCCAGGAGCCGCTGCACGTGGCCGACGAGCAGGTCGTTCGCCTGCAGCCGCTGGCCGTTCCGCAGCTCGCCGATCCGGCCTCGGCGCTGGGCTACGGCGCCGTGGAACTGTTCGTGGCGCGCGCGAAGTCCTCCGATCCGCGCTTCGTCCTCGGCCCCGACAATGCCGCAGACGTCGTCGAGATCTGCGCACGGCTCGACGGCATTCCGCTCGCGATCGAACTGGCGGCGGCCCGCGTGCCGTTGCTCGGCATCCGCGGTTTGCGCCAGCGTATCGACGAGCGACTGAAACTGCTCGGCGGCGGCTCGCTTCGCCGCGCGTCGCCGCGCCACCAGACGCTGCGTGCGGCGCTGGAGTGGAGCTACCTGCTGTTGTCGCCCGACGAGCGCAACGTCTTCGATCGGCTGGGCGTCTTCGCCGGCAGCTTCTCGCTCGATGCGGTGCAGATGCTGGCGGCGGACGCCTCGATCGACGCTTCGATAGACGACTGGGCGGTGCTGGACCACCTTGCGTCGCTCGTCGACAAGTCCCTCGTGCTCGTCGAGCCCGGCCGGGAGCCGCGCTACCGGTTGCTGGAATGCACCCGTGCCCTCGCGCTGGAACACCTGGAACAGGGTGGGGTCATCGGCGAAATGCGCCGCCGGCATGCTCGAACGATGGCGGCGACGCTGGCCTGGCGCGGGCGGCTCGATGCGCGCGCGATGGAGGGTTCGTTCGCGCGCGTGCTGAGGATCGGTCCCGACCTGGACAATGCGCGCGCCGCCATCGCGTGGGCGGCGGGTCCCGGGGGCGATCGGGCACTGGCTGTCGACCTGCTCGGGGCGACGCACTGGCTCTGGTGTCCCGTCGGATGCAGCGACGAGGCCGATCGCTGGTTCCGATGCGTCGAGCCGTGGGTCGACGAGACGGCCGCGCCGAGCGCCGCCGCGCTTTTTTGGGTCTCCTGCGCCGACCTGCGGTTGCTCGTCCAGCTTCCGCGGCAGGCGGAGGCGTCGATGCGGGCCGCCACGCTTTTCCAGGCGACCGGCGACCGCTTGGGGGCGTACTTTGCCTGGCTCAGCGCGGCCTGGAACCTCGCGTATTGCGGGCTGCGCGATCCGGCCAAGCACGCGCTGGACGAGGCGCAGCGCCTGCTGGCGTCCGATTGGCCGGGCTGGCTCGCCGCGGGCCTCGAATTCGCGCTGGGCACCTGGATGTATTGCTGCCGCGTCGGTTCGATGGAGGATGCTCGGCGTCACTTCCGCGTGGCGATCGGCAAGTGCCGGGACAGCGGCGGCGAGGCCTGGCACGAGCAGGGATCGAACGTGATGATCGTATTCTGCGACTACGCGCTGCAGGACTACGAGAGCGCGGCGCGCGTCGGTCTCACGACGCTGGAGCATCCGGTGATGAGAGCCTCGCCCTGGATGCAGGCCGGACTCCGGCCGACCGTCGGCGCCGCCCTCGCCGCGCTCGGGCGACTGCCCGAGGCCGCCGATCTGCTTCGCGATACGGTCCTGCAACTGAAACGCGCCACCGGGTCCGCGTGCTGGGCGTTCAGCCACGTCGCGTACCTCGTCGCCTGCCAGGGCCGCCTCGAGGATGCCGCGCGCCTGGTCGGTTACGTCGACCGGACCATACGCGAAGGGCGCCAGATCCAGGCGCCCAATCTCCAGTTGTCCTACGACATGGTGATCGAGCGCGTCTCGCGCGAGTTGGCTCCCGACGCGCTCGCCGCGCTGCGCGCCGCGGGCCAGGACCTGACGGACCAGGCGGCCATCGACGTGGCCTTTCCAGCAACGCGGGACGGACTCGCGCCCGCGAGTTGAACTTCCGCGGCTGACGCCCGGCCGCGGCGTCTCGCGTCTCGCGGCCCTTTTCCTCTCCGCGCCTCGTCGGCCCTCTCCCCCCGCCCCTCTCCCGCTGGCGCGGGCGAGGGGAGTTTCGTCATCGCAAGTTGAGACGTCGTTTCAACAGTCGACGACCGGACTCCCCTCGCCCGCGCCAGCGGGAGAGGGGCGGGGGGAGAGGGCGGCCGCATTCACTCACCCGCCTCGCCGCGCGCGCTCGACCCACCGCCCGGATTCAGGACGTTTCAGCCCCACGCAAGGCGTTCGCACGGCCTCCCGCCGCACAGTACGGCCATGGGTCGACGTGATGACGACCCCGTCGCAGGCCCCGAAAGTCCACCCGCAACCAAGGAACCGCCGTGAATGCCTTCGTGAAGAACGCCGCCGCTGTCGTTGTCGCGCTTGCGCTGTTGAACGGCGCGGCGCGCGCCCAAGGCGCCGAGCCGCGCAACGAGTCGCCTCGCCATGCCTTGCCGGTCGCCGCAGCAACGCTTTCGACGCTCGTCGTCGACGGCCCCGACGGCACGCTTTTCCATTTCGAGTATCTCGCCGGACAAGGATGGAAATTCGCGGGAGCGTCGAGCCCGTTGCCGGCGGTTCAGGTCGCAACCAGCGACCGGTCGCCGGGCGCCGTCGCCGCGCTGGTCACGGCGACGCAATCCCGGGGCCGCTTCGTCGATCGTTCGACCGGCTACGCGTTCGAGTGGCGCCAGGGCGAAGGTTGGCAATATGCCGGTCAGGCGTCCGAAGAGGAACGGGGCACGAAGTCGCCCTCAGGGGCGGCCCCGGCGTCGGATCGAAGCGGGGCCCTTCGCTGATCCGGATCGAAGACGACGATGTCCTCCCTGCTGAGTCTCGCCGCCGTCTACGGCATCTACGTCGCGAGTCCGGGCCCCAGTTTCGTCATCGTCGCGCGCACGGCGATCCAGGGTTCGCGGCGACTGGCCGTATCCACGGCGCTGGGCATCGCCAGCGGCAGCGTGGTCTGGGCAACGCTCGCCGCGCTGGGACTGGGCGTCGCGCTGCGCGCGTCACCCTCGCTGCAGTCCGCGAGCCAGTTCGCGGGGGGCGCCTGTCTGCTGATCATGGGCACGCGGATCCTGCGCGAGGCTTGGCATCGGCGCACCGCGCCGCGCGAACGGGGCACGCCGCGGCCGGCGACGAACCGTCGCGCGGCCTATCGCGCGGGACTCCTGGCGAATCTCTGCAGCGCTCGGACGCCGCTGTTCTTCTCCAGCCTTTTTTCCAGCTACGTCGCCGACGATCCCAGCGACCCGTCGCGGTTCCACGCGCTGGCCATCATCGCGGGAATGTCGACATCGTGGTACGTCGCGACCGCAACGGCATTCTCGCTTCGCGCGACGAGGCCGCTGTTCCTTCGCGTGGAACGTCACGTCGACGCGTGCTGCGGCGTGGCCGTCGTCTACACGGGCCTGGCGCTCCTCGCCGCCGGATGCGGTCTGCAGCGGCCGACGGGGTGACGCGACCCGCGACATGCCCGGCACGGCAAGCATGGCGACGCCTTGTCAGGCGACGACCTTGACGCCGCGCCAGAACGCGACGCGACCGCGGATCCGGGCCGCGGCCTCCTTCGGTTCCGGATAGAACCAGGCCGCGTCGACGTTCGCCTGCCCGTCGACCTCGAGCGTGTAGTAGCTCGCCGTGCCTTTCCAGGGGCACACCGTATGCGTCGCGCTGGGCCGCAGCACCGAAGCGTCCACCGCCGACAGCGGGAAGTAATGGTTGCCCTCGACGACGACGGTGTCGTCCGATTCGGCAATCGTCGCGCCGTTCCAGATGGCTTTCATCGTCCCGATCCTTTCGTCGTCGATTCAGTTCCGCGGCGTCGCCGCATAGCCTTGCTCCTTCACCGCAGCGACGAGCGACTTCGCGTCCGCGTCGCCGCCGACGACCGCTTGCGCGCGCTCGAGACTGACGTTCACCGACTCCACGCCGGGCACGGCCTGGATCGCGCGCGTGACCGCGGCGACGCAATGGCCGCACGTCATGCCGGTGACGTCGAGTGTCGTGGTCTTCATCGGATTTCACCTTCCAGGTGGGTCTGAAGCAGGGGTCGGGTTCCCGGCGGCGACGCGTCCGCGGCCGGGTTCGCCGCGATGCCGCCGGCCCGCGGCAGCGGTGCGGGCGGAGGGGTCGGCCGGAAGCGCCGTAGGCGCAGGCTGTTCGTGATGACGAAGACGCTCGACAGTCCCATCGCGAGGCCCGCCAGCATCGGGTCCATGTGCAGTCCGTTCCACCCCCGCAGCGCGCCGGTCGCAATCGGGATCAGCAGCACGTTGTAGGCGAATGCCCAGAAGAGATTGCCGCGGATCGTCCGCATCGTTCGCCGCGCGAGCGCCAGCGCGTCCAGCAGGCCGGACAGGTCGCCGCGGGTCAAGGTCACGTCGGCCGCTTCGATCGCGATGTCGGTCCCGGTGGCGACGGCAACGCCGACGTCGGCGCGCGCCAGCGCCGGCGCGTCGTTGATCCCGTCGCCGACGAAGGCGACGCGTCGCCCGTCGCGCTGCAGGCGCTCGACCACAGCAGCCTTCGCAGCAGGCAGGACCTCGGCTTCGCAGTCGTCCAGGCCGAGGCGACGCGCGATTTCGCGCGCCGTCCGCTGTGCGTCGCCGGTCACCATCGCCACGCGCATGCCGAGCGAGCGCAGCGCCGCCACGATCGCGGCGGACTCGGGACGCAGCGGGTCGGAAACGCCAAACACCGCCCAGGCCTCGCGATCGACGGCCATCAGGATCGGCGTCTCGCCATGGCCGGCCAGCGCAGAGGCGCGCTCCTGCAGCGCGTCGCACGCGACGCCCTGCTGCGCCATGAACCGGCCGGAGCCGAGCAGCACGGTCTGCCCGGCGACGCGCGCACGCACGCCGTGGCCCGGAACGGCGCGGGAGTCCTCCGCGACGTCGACGGCGATCCCGCGCGCCGCGGCAGCGGTGGCCAGCGCGGCCGCGAGCGGGTGTTCGCTCGAGGCTTCGGCGCTGGCGGCGATCCGCAGCGCCGTATCCGGGTCCCGGCCCGGCACCACCGCGACGGTCGTCAATTCCGGGCGGCCCCGCGTCAACGTGCCGGTCTTGTCGAAGACGACCGTATCGACCCCGCTCAGCGTCTCGAGCGCTTCGCCGCGGCGGAACAGCACGCCGAGCTCCGCCGCGCGACCGCTTCCGACCATGATCGCGGCCGGTGTCGCGAGCCCCATCGCGCACGGACACGCCACCACGAGCACCGCGACCGCGCTCACGAGCGCGAGCGGCAGCGACGGCGCGGGGCCCCACAGGAGCCAGGCCGCGAAAGTCGCCAGCGCGATGGCAAGGACGACCGGCGTGAACACCGCGACGACGCGGTCGGCGAGGCGCTGGATCGGGAGCTTCGAACCCTGGGCCTCCGCGACCGCGCGAATGATCCGCGCCAGCATCGTCCGCGATCCGACCTCGCGCGCCTCGATGTCCAGGACGCCGTGCTGGTTGATCGTGCCGCCGACGACGCGGTCGCCGCGGCCTTTTGCCGCCGGCATGGGCTCGCCGGTCAGCATCGATTCGTCGACGTGGCTATTGCCGTCGCGCACGACGCCGTCGACCGGGATGCGCTCGCCAGGACGAACGATCACGATGTCGCCGGGCACGACCGACTCGATGCGCACGTCGGCCTCCGCGTGGTCTCGCCGGACACGCGCCGTCTTGGCCTGCAATCCCACCAGTTTCCGGATCGCCTGGCCGGCACGTCCCTTCGCCACCGCCTCCAGGTACTTTCCTGCGAGGACGAGCGCGACGACGACGGCCGCCGACTCGAAGTACAGCCCGTGCGTTCCGGCCGGCAGCATCGCCGGGGCGACGACGCCGACCGCGCTGTAGAGCCACGCGGCGCCGACGCCGGTCATCACCAGGCTGTTCATGTCCGGCGACAGGTGCCGGTAGGCAGCCCATCCGGCACGGAAGAATCGTCGTCCGGGTCCGAAGACGACTGCCGTGCACAGGGCGAGTTCCACGGCGTCCCGGAATCCCGGTCGCCCGGGGTACCGCGCAAGGAGATCCTCGAGGCCCGGTGCCAGCATCGGACCCATGGCCAGCACGAGGATCGGCAGCGCCAGGCATCCGGCGACGATCGCGTCGCGCCCGCGCGAATGCAGGTCCAGCGCGCGCGCCTGCGCTTCCGGGTCGACGTCCGCGGCGCCCTCGCCGGCGCTCTGGCCGACCAACCGCGGAAGGTAGCCCGCGCCGGCGATCGCGCGGGCGATGTCGTCGAGCTGCAACGTCGCCGGAAAGAAGCGAACGGTCGCGCGCTCGGTCGCCAGGTTCACGTGGGCCGAGACGACGCCCGCGAGCCGCGACAGCGCGCGCTCGACGCGCGCGACGCAGTTGGCGCAGGTCATCCCGCCGACGCCCAGCGTGGCCTCGTCGACGATCGGCTCATACCCCGCCGCCGACACCGCGGCGGCAAGCGCCTGCCCGGCGCCCGCCGCGGCATCGCCGCCGGCGGCTTCCCAGGTCACGGTGGCGCGTTCCGTCGCCGGATTGACTTCCGCCGAGGCGATGCCCGGCACGCCGCGCAGCGCCGCCTCGACGCGCGCGCCGCAGGCGGCGCAGGTCATGCCACGAATCCCGATGTCGATCGTCTTCATCGCAGCGAGCAAGGCTCAGCCGGCCTTGTTGCCCTTCTTGCTGCCGGCGGCCGGTTCATGGCCCCAGTCGTACGGCGCCGGCACGTCGAGGCTGAAGTCCCAGACGCGGCTTCGACCCTGCTGCTTGGCCGTGTACAGCGCCTGGTCGGCGGCCTGGACGATCGTCACCGGCGTCGTGAGCGCATCCATCGTGAACTCCTTGTCGCCATGCGTCGTCACGAGCCGCAGCTCCGACTCGCGTGCGACGCGCACGCAGGCGACCCCGGCGCTGATCGTCACGTGGCCCATCGGCGAACGGGCGTGCGGGATGTTGAGCCTCCCGACCGCATCGCACATCTGCTGCGCGAGGCGATGCGCTTCCGGCACGGTCGTGTTCGGCAGCAGCACGGCGAACTCCTCGCCGCCGTAGCGCGCGACGAGGTCGGTCGCGCGCCGCGTCGTCTTCGTGAGCACGCGTGCGACCGCCTTGAGGCAACCGTCGCCGGCGACGTGGCCGTACTCGTCGTTGTAGCGCTTGAAGTGGTCGACGTCGATCATCACCAGCGAAAGCGGCGTCTCCTGGCGCATCGCTCGCCGCCATTCGCGGAATATCGCCGCCTCGAAGACGCGCCGGTTGGCGATCTTCGTGAGCTGGTCCGTCGACGACAGCCGGACGAGGTCCGTGGAGACCTTCACGAGCCGCGCATGCATCGCGGCGTTCTCGACCAGCAGCGCGACGAGGACGAGCCCGGCGGCCAGCAGCCCGTAGATCCGGCCGGCATAGAAGCCGAGGTCGTAGCTGCCGGAATTGAACACGGCCGACAGGGCGATGTCGAAGATCGACGCGCACATGGCGACCATCAGCCACACGTCGAGGACCGAATTCGGCCGCCGGCGCCACAGTGCGAGCAGCGCGACGAGGCTCCCGAGCCAGGCGCACGACACGACGCCCAGCATCGCCGGCGCGTAGCGGCTGCCCAGCATCAGGTTCGGCAGCACGCGCCCGCCGAAGACGGCGAGCAGGCTGAACCCGATGGCCGCGCCGAGCATCGCCGCCATGCAGGCGGCGACGCCTCCCAGCGGGTGCCGCGGCCGCGACATCGGCACTTCCGCGCCGCGCAGCAGCGCGTAGCCGACGACGAAGAAGGGGAAGCCGCCATTGCGGAACATGTACAGCCACGCCGCGCTTTGCGCGCTCGTCCCGCTCCAGCCGGGAAAGACGAGCGGCTCGAAGAACGTCGCCGCGTACGACACGCCCATGAACGCGGCGAAGAAATAGCCGCAGGTCAGGATGAAGAGCGACTTCGAACGCAGGCCGATCCACTGCGAGAAGACCAGCAGCCCGGTGATGAGCTGGACGAAGACGAGACCCGCTTCATAGACCGGTATGAAGCTCTGCAGCGGCTGCCACGGCCGCGACGCCCGCGGCAGCAGGATGAGGAAGATCGCGACCGACGCGAGGACGAGGAGGAAGGCCCAGCGCCGCTCGGTTCGACCGGCCGGCAGCGTCGAGATGAACATCCGGTCGACCTGCAGCCACTCCGGGGTTCCCTCGTCATCCGTCAGTGTTCGAGGCGCCTCGGTCGGTGGCCTCACGGCGCGGCTCCATCTCGATTTTTCTTGCGCCTGGCGCTCGTGCAGCGGCCGCCAGTACGCCATTTAACCTCAAAACGCCCCGGCCCGCGTCGCTCGCGGGTTTCCCCGGATCGGCGCCCGGGCGGCGCCGCGCCCGGCATTCGGCCTTCAACGGACGAGCAGCAGCAGCGCGCCCGTCGGCAGCGTCGGGGTCGACGCGAACGCCGACCAGGGGGCGACGACGATATCGGCGCCGACGAGGTGCTGCGGCGTGATCGCGTCGGCGGCGTCGACCTGCTGGCCCACGGTCGCCTGCCGGTCGCCATCGAGGCGCCGGAGCGCAGCGGCGAAGCGCCGCCGGAAGTCGTCGGCGGAGGATGCCGGAACCACCAGGCGAATCGATGCCGGCAGGTCGGCGGCGAGTTGGCGCGCGACGCCGAGCGCGCGGATCGACGCTTCGCTGTCGTCGTAGACGACGGCCAGGACGCGTCGCCTCGCACGTCGCCGCGCCGGGGAGTGTCCGGGCCACGGGGCGACCGCCCCGACCAGCACCAGGTCCGCGGCCCCGGCCGTGCCCCGGGTTGCCGCGGCGATGCTGCCGCGGACGATCCGCATCATCGACGGGACGTTGAAGCGTCCGGTGAAATCGTCCAGCTGGCGTTGCACTCGTCGCGCCTGTTCGCGCAGCGCGTCCTCGATCGTGCCCCGCTCCAGGGGCTCCCAGCGGCCCCCCGGATGCCGCAGGACCCGCGCGAACGGCAGCGCCGCGGCATCCAGCGCGGCCGCGTTCTCGACGAACAGGGCATCCAGTTCGACGGCGGCGGCGCGCACCAGGGCGGCCGACAATTCCAGCGCGGCCGCGGCCGCGAGCGCGCTGTCCAGCACCAGCAGGACCTTGCGCGGCGCGGCCATCGCTCCTCCTCAGCGTCGCGGGCTGCCGCGTTCGCCGCGCCCGCGACTGCGGCGCGTGAATCGCGGCTCCCCGCGTTGCAGCGCCGCGTATTCGCGTAAGCGGCGGACGATCCGGCCGTTGACGGTGCGGTCGTCCCCGGTCGCTCGCGGGTCGCCCGCGGGCAGGCCGGCGAGCAGTTCGATCGCGTCGTCGATGGTCTCGACCGCGTGGACCGTGAAACGCCCGGCGGCGATCGCCGCCGCGACATCCTCGCGCAACATCAGGTGGGCCACGTTGGATGCCGGAATGATGACGCCGTGGGAGCCGTCGAGGCCGCGTGCGGCGCACAGGTCGTGGAAGCCCTCGATCTTCTCGTTGACGCCGCCGATGGCCTGGGCCTGCCCGCGCTGGTCGACCGATCCGGTGATCGCCAGCGATTGACGCAGCGGCAGGTCGCCGATCGACGACATCAGGGCGGCCAGTTCCGCCATCGAGGCGCTGTCGCCGTCGATCGGACCGTAGGTCTGCTCGAACACGAGGCTGCCGCTGATCGCGTGCGGCTCGAAATGCGCGTAGCGCGCGGCGAGGAACGACGACAGGATGAGGACCCCTTTCGTATGGATCGCGCCGCCCATGCGCGTCTCGCGCGCGATGTCGACGACCTGCCCGCCGCCGAGCCGCGTCGTCGCGGTGATCCGGCTGGGCGCGCCGAAGAGCTGGTCCCCCGACTCGAACACCGCGAGCCCGTTGACCTGGCCGACGCGCTCCCCCGCGGTCTCGATCCGCAATTCGCCCCGCAGCATCGCCTCGCGAAGGCGATCGTCGGCCCGCCGCGCGCGGTCGCGTCGCGCCTCGATCGCCGCGCGCACGTCGCTCGCGCCGATGACCGGGCGCGATGCGGCGCGGCAGCCGTGGTCGGCCTCGATCGCGACATCCACCAGCTGCCGGATCGACGCCGTGAGCTTGCCGGCGTCGCCCGCGAGCCGCGCCGCGTGGTCGACGAGCCGGGCGACGGCTGCGGCGTCGAGCGGAAGCAGCTTGTGCGCCCGGGCGCGCGTGGCGAGCGCCCGCGCGACGTCGCGCTGCGTGGCCTCGTCGCGCGGAAAGTCGTCGCTGAGGTCGGCCGCGACCCGGAACAGCGGCTCGAATTCGGGATCGAACTGCTGCAGCAGGCGATGCAGCTCGCGGTCGCCGAACAGCACGACCTTGATGCGCAGCGCGATCGGCTGCGGCTCCAGCTGCACGGTCGAGACGAGCGAGAACATCTCGGCCATCGACTCGATCCGCACCTCGTGCCGCTGCAGCGCGCGCTTCAGCGCCGCCCAGGCGAACGGCTGCGTCAGCAGCTTCGCCGCGTCGATCAGCAGGTAGCCGCCGTTGGCGCGATGCAGCTGGCCCGGCTTGATCAGGCCGAAGTCGGTCATCAGCGTCCCGAAGCGCGCGATGTGGTCGACGCGGCCGACGAGGCTCTGGTACGACGGATTGTCGGCGTCGACGACCGGCGAGCCGTCCGCGCCGGCGGCGTCCAGCAGGAGGTTCACCGTGTACCGGCGCAGGTCGCCGCCGCGCGCCTCGACGCCGTTGCCTTCGTGCTCGCCCGCTTCCCGGCGCTCCGCCTCGCCGTGGCGGAAATCGTCGACGTTCGCGATCACGTCGGCGCGCACCGCGTCCAGGTACCGCAGCACCGCCGCGAGGTCCGCGAATTCGCTCTTCAGCTCGTCGATCGCGTGCTCGATCGCGAGCAGCGTCATCGAACGGTTGAGTTCGCGCACCCGTTCGGCGTGCTCCTTGCGCAGCCGCAGCGAGTTGCGCAGGACCCGTTGCAGCCGCTCCTGCAGCGCCTCGATCGCCTTCTGCAGGCGCTCCTTCTCGGCGTCCGGCAGCTGCTCGAAGTCCTGCGCCGACATGACGTCGTCGTTCTTCTGCGGCGCGAACGTGAAGCCGCTCGGCGTGCGGATCATCGCCACGCCCTGCTGCGATGCCGCCTCGGCGACCTCGGAGAACTCGCGCCGCGCGCGCTCGCCGAACTCGTTGTCGATGCGCTCGACCTGGCCCGCATAGTCCTCGGATTCGAAGACCGCCGGGATCGTCGCCCGCAGGTCCTCGACGAGCTGCCGCATGCCGTCGCGCAGCTTCACGCCGCGGCCGGCCGGCAGCTCGATCGCGATCGGCTGGTAGGCGCGCTCGAAATTGTTGACGTAGACCCAGTCGGTCCGCGGCGGTCCGCCGGCGGCCACGCGCGCCGCGACGTGGGCGTCGATCGCGCGGCGCACCAGCGTCCGCTTCCCGGTGCCGGGCGGACCCGTCACGAAGAGGTTGTAGCCGTCGCGGTCGACTCCCAGCGCGAGGTCGATCGCCTCGCGGGCGCGTTGCTGCCCGACCGGCGCCTGCGCGTCCGGAACGTCGGCTGTCGTCTCGAAGCCGAGCGCCGCCGGATCGCAGCGGCGTGCGACCTCGTCTGCCCGCAACTGGCGTTTGCTCATGCTCGGTCGCGCCCCGTGGCGAATCCGTTCACGCCGGCGCCTGCTTGCCGTCGCATCGCATTGTCGACGCGGCGCGCCCGTCCGGGGTTGCTCGCGATCAACAGCCTCGTGGACGCTAGTCCAGATCCAGTGCCCCGGTCAGGTCGCCCAGCGGTGCCTCGCCGTGCGCCGCGATCGCCTCGTCGCGCATCCGCACGCCGGCCAGCTTCGGCAGGTCGAATCGGCGCGCGATCAGGCGCAGGATCGAGCCGGTGTCGTACGGCGTGTGATCGACGAAGCCGCGCCGCGCGAACGGCGAAACCACGATCGCGGGGATCCGGGTCCCCGGGCCGAGCAGGTCGCCGCGCGGCGGCGGGACATGGTCCCAGACGCCCCCGAACTCGTCGTAGGTCACGATGATCAGCATGTGCGGCCACTGCGGACTCGATTGCAACCGCGCGACGAGCCCGGCGAGGTGCGCGTCGCCGTCGTCGAGGTTGGCATAGCCTTCATGCTGGTTCAGGTTTCCCTGCGGCTTGTAGAACGCCACCGGAGGCAGCGTGCCGGCCGCGGCGTCCGCAAGGAGGTCGGCGTAGTCCTTCAGGTGTGCGGCGCGGTACGCGGCGTGCGCGACCGGATCCATCGCCGCGTAATAGTTGAACGGCGCATGGTGCGTCTGGAAGTCCGGCTCCGCGCGCGCTCCGGACGGCGCGTAGATGACCTTGCGCTTCGCCCCGGGGGCACGCGCGCCGTCGGCGAGCGCCGCGTTCCAGGCACCCGCATACCACTTCCAGTCGACGCGGGCGGCATCGAGCAGGTCGCCGATCGTCGGCTGCGTCTGCGGCGGCAGCGTCGTCGCCTGGCCCGGCGCCGCGTAGAGCAGGTCGCTGCCTTCGGTGCCCGACGGCGCGTTCGCGCTCGGCTGGTAGGCCGGCTGCATCGTGTTGACGGCGTGATACGTGCCGTCGCCGAAATAGTCGAACGGCGCGATGTTCCCGCTCGCCGCGAACAGCGGCGGGCCGTCGAGCGCCGACGCCGGCGACGACGGCGACGGCGTGAGGCGCGGCAGGTACTTGCCGTGTACGTCGCGGTCGAGCAGCGTGATCGAAGGATGCGCGCCCGTGGGGGGAGCGTCGGCGTGCGGATAGACCGGAGCGCAGGCGCAGATCAGGTACTGGTGGTTCAGGAACGAGCCGCCGAACGCGCCCTGGAAGAATTCGTCGGCGAGCGTGTATTGCCGCGCGATATCCGCCATTGCGGAGTGGCTGTAGTCGTAGTGGCCCATTGTCAGGCCGCCGGCGTCGCTCCAGGCCGCGAAGCCGTCGTTGCGACCGTCGGCGATCTGCATCTGGTGCTCGTAGAAGCGGTGGTACAGGTCGCGCGTCACGGTGAACGTCGACAGCGTCGCGCCGCTGCGGGCCGTGAACGCGGTCTCGATAGCGAACGGCGCGTTCGGCAGCCCGCTGCTCTGCGCCTGCGTGACGACCGGCGTGACGCCGGCCGCCGTCACGCCGCCCCAGGTCGGCGGCAGCGTGGCGAGCAGCGTTCCGTCCCGATCCCGCTGCGGCGCGTACGCGGCAAGCGGCCGCCCCTGCGCGTCGAGCACCTCGTCGAGGCCGCGGGCGCCGCGGAAGCGGCCGTAGAGATTGTCGAAGCTGCGGTTCTCCGCGTAGATGACGACGATCGACTGCACCTGCCGCTGCAACGCGCGCGTGCGCGCGGCCTCGCTGCCGGCGCCGCTTTCCGCGCCGCTTCCGGCCCCGCCGGTGTGCGTACAGCCGGCGGCGAGCAGCGCGAGAAGGACGGGCGCGATCCGCGCCGCGCCGCGCGTCACGGGTTGACGCCCGCCGCGCGGGCGAGCGGATTGGGCTGCGGCGCGCCGACGCGCGTCAGAACGTTGCGGTCCGTATGGTGGAACGGTTCGGACTGGCCACGGACCAGCAGCACCGTGTCCTCCTCGTAGGACCAGCTGTCGCCAGGCAGGATCTTCACCTTGATCCGGTATTCGACCGTGCGGAACGCGTATTCGAGGAAGGGAATCGAGCAGATCCCGTTGGTCTCGGTGCCCCGCTTCGCCACCAGTTCGAATTCGGTGGCATCGGCCGTCGTCTCGCCGAACGCCATCGCGACCTGGCCGCGCGGTATCGTGACCGTCTGCACGATGCGCCCGGTCGCCGGCTCCCAGAGCCAGTAGCCGACCTGGTCGTGGTACGTCTCGACCTCGCCCGGCTTCACGACGTGCGTGTGGTAGCGCAGCCCGTAGAGCAGTTGCGGCCCGTTGGTCTGCGGGTCGATCGGGAAAAGGCTGATGCGCTCGACGAACGCCTGCTTCTTCGGCCCCTCCGGCTTCGGGTTCACGTCGAGCCCGCGCGTGCCCTGCCACGTCCCGGCCAGCCCGGCGAGCGGGCCAAGGTGCTTCAGCGTATCGACATCGAAGCCGGTCGGTTCGGTGTAGATGTCGTCAGGAAATTCGTGCATGGCGCCCGCCTCCGAGGTGACCCGCGATGTTAAACGGTTGCGGGACGGCGCCGCGCCACGACGGCGGCGCGGCGCGCGCGGCCGGCGCGAGTTCGGTGTAAGGTCCGGCTTCCGCAGAACATGCCGGAGGATCGACGACATGATGGCCCGTTCCAAGTGGCTCCTCGCGCTTGGCGTGGCCGGGCTCGCCGCCTGCGCCGCGCCGCTCGATTCCGCGACGATCGCCGACGCCGAACTGGCGTTGACATGCAACAACGAGGCGCAGTGCACGCGATACTGGCAACGCGCCCAGGCTTGGCTGGCGCAGAACGTCCCTGCGCGGCTGACGACGGCGACCGACACCGTGCTGGAGACCGACGGTGGCGGCGACAAGGCGTGGCGCATCGTTCGCGAACGGACCGATGGCGGACTGTCGCGCATTCGCGTCTATCCGACGTGCGAGCAGGGGTGCAGCAACGACAAGGTCCGGGTGATCGCGGACCTCAAGCGCTACATCGCCGGTCGCTGAAGGGCCTCGCCCACCGTCGGGTAGCGCAGCACGAATCGCAGTTCGCGCCGCAGGCGACGGTTCGACAGGCGCCGCGACTCCGACAGGAAGGTCCACATCACGGGCGAGACCGCGGCGCGCAGTTCGGCGCGGCTCACGCGCGGCGGCCGCGGCAACCCGCGGGCGTCGGCAACCTGATCGAGGAAGTCGCCGACCTTCAATTCGCTGTCGTCGGCCGCGTGGTAGACGCGGCCGCGGCGGCCGCGAAACAGCGCCGCGAGGCAAAGGCGCGCCAGGTCGTCGGCATGGATGTGGTTCGTATAGACATCCTCGTCGTGCCGGGCGACCGGGATGCGCTGCGACAGTCGCTCCAGCGGCAGGCGGTCGCCCGCGTAGATGCCGGGTGCGCGCAGCACCGTCGCGTGCCACGGGCCCCGGCGGAGGCGGCGCTCGGCGTCCACCCGCCGCTGGGCGCGCGCGGTGGCCGGCGCCGGGGTCGCCGTCTCGTCGATGCGCGCGCCGCCGCGATCGCCGTAGACCCCGGTCGTGCTGACGTAGACGAACGCCCGCGCGCCCGTCGCCCGCGGCGCCAGCGCCGCCACGAGACGTGCCGTACGCGCGTCGCGGGTCCCCGTCGGCGGCGGCGGAGCGAGGTGGACGACGTAGGGCGCGAGGCCGGCGAGCCGCGCCAGCGTCTCGCGACGGTCGAGGTTCGCGGCGAGCGGGACCGCGCCCTGCTCGCGCAGCGCGGCCGCGCGCGAGCCGGACGCGGTGACCGCGAAGATCCGGAAGCGCGAACGGGCACGTGAGACAATCCGCGATCCGACGTCGCCGCAGCCGACGATCAGCAGTCGCGGCTTGCTCCACGATGGCCGTCGCGGCCTTCCCGTCGTCTTCATGCTGCCGCATTCTATGACCGCGATCGTCACGTTAGAGCCGGCCGGGCGCCGCTTCGAGGTGCAGCCGGACGAGACCATCCTCGCGGCGGCGCTGCGCCACGGCATCACGCTGCCCTACGGTTGCCGCGACGGCGCCTGCGGCGCCTGCAAGTGCCAGCTCCTCGCGGGCGCCGTCAGCCATGGCCATCACGCGCGGGCCGCGCTCACGGAGCGCGAGGAGGCCCAAGGCCGGATCCTCGCGTGCTGCGCGCGTCCGCAGGGCGACGTCGTGCTCCAGGGTCGCGAACTCGTCGGCCTCGGCGACGTGCCGATCCGCAGGATGCCGTGTCGCGTCGCCCGGATCGAGCGCCCGGCGCACGATGTCGCCGTCGTCCGCCTGCAGTTGCCGGCCGGCGACCCGCTGCAGTACCGCGCCGGCCAGTACCTCGACTTCATCCTTCGCGATGGCACGCGCCGCAGCTATTCGATCGCGACGGCGCCGGGCGCCGACGCCACGCTCGAACTGCACGTGCGCCATATGCCCGGAGGCCGGTTCACCGACATGCTCTTCGGCGTCGCCGAGCCGGCCGTGAAGGAGCGCGACATCCTGCGTTGCGAAGCGCCGCTCGGCACGTTCTTCCTGCGCGAGGAAGACCCGCATCCGATCGTGCTGCTTGCCGGCGGCACCGGCTTTGCACCGATCAAGGCGATCGCCGAGCACGTGTTCCGCCGCGGGCTGAACCGCGATGCGCCGGGGCGCGCGGCGCGGCGCATCGCGCTCTACTGGGGGTGTCGGGCGCGGCGCGACCTCTACCTCGACGCCCTGCCGGCGCAATGGGCTGCCACGGAGCCGAACTTCAGCTACGTCCCGGTGCTGTCGGAGGCCTCGCCGCAGGACGCGTGGAGCGGCGCCACGGGCCTCGTCCACGAGGCGGTGATGCGCGATTTCCCGGATCTGTCCGGCCACCAGGTCTACGCGTGCGGGGCCCCGGCGATGATCGACGCCGCGCAGCGCGACTTCGCGGCGCGCTGCGGCCTGCCGCAGGAGCAGTTCTTCGCCGATTCGTTCGTGTCGCAGGCCGACCTGGCGTAGGCGCCGCGACCCGGATCAGTGCGCCGCTTCGCCGAGGTAGGCGTCGCGCACCTTCGGGTCGTTCAGCATGTCCTTCGCGTCGCCGCTCAACGTGATGGCGCCGGAGTCCATCACGTAGGCGCGGTTCGCCGCCTCGAGCGCCAGCCGTGCGTTCTGCTCGACGAGCAGGATCGGGATGTTCTGCGCCGAGACCGAGCGGACGACCTCGAAGATCTTGTCGACCATGATCGGGGACAATCCCATCGAGGGCTCGTCAAGCAGCAGCAGCCGCGGCCGGCTCATCAGCGCGCGCGCCATCGCGAGCATCTGCTGCTCGCCGCCCGACAGCGTGCCCGCCAGCTGGCGCGCGCGCTCCTTCAGCCGCGGGAAGGTCTCGAACATCCGGTCCTGGTCGGCGGCGACCTCGGCCGCGTCGCGCCGCAGGAACGCTCCCATCTGCAGGTTCTCGGTGACCGTCATCCGGGCGAAGACGCCGCGGCCTTCCGGCACCATCGCGAGGCCTCGCGCCAGCAGGTCGTAGGACGCCGCGCCCTGCGTGCTCTTGCCCAGGTATTCGATCGAGCCGCTCCAGGCCTGCGTGCCGGTGATCGCCTTCAGCGTCGTCGTCTTGCCGGCGCCGTTGGCGCCGATGAGGGTGACGAGCTCGCTGTCGCGGATCTCGAAATCCACGCCCTTGACCGCCTGGATGCCGCCGTAGGCGACCTTCAGGCCGCTCACTTTCAGGACCGACGTGCCGGCCATCAGGCGGCCTCCTTCGTGGCCACGCTCTTGTGGGCCGCGCCGAGGTAGGCCTCGATGACGGCGGGGTTGCGCTGCACCTCGGCGGGCGCGCCCACGGCGATGATCTTGCCGTAGTCGAGCACCGTCACGCGATCGCACAGGCCGAGGACGAGCTTCACGTCGTGCTCGATCAGCAGGATCGTCACGCCGTCCTTGCTGATCCGCTCCAGCAGGTCGCGCAGCGCCAGCTTCTCGGTCGCGTTCATCCCGGCGGCCGGCTCGTCGAGCGCGAGCAGCCGCGGGTCGGTGGCGAGCGCGCGCGCGATCTCGAGGCGGCGCTGGTCGCCGTACGGCAGCGTCCGCGCCTGGTAGTTCGCGTAGCGCGACACGCCGACGTAGTCCAGCAGTTCGGCCGCGCGCGCCCGGATCGCGGCCTCCTCGGCAACCGTCGCGCGCGTGCGCAGGATCGCGCCGAGCGCGTTGGACTTCGTGCGGACATGGCGACCGACCATGACGTTCTCGAGCACCGTCATGTCCGGGAACAGCCGGATGTTCTGGAACGTCCGCGCGATGCCCGCCTGCGCGACCTTGTGCACCTCGCTCGGCGTGTAGGGCCGGCCGTCGAGCTCGAACGTGCCGGAGTCCGGCGTGTACAGCCCGGTGATGACGTTGAAGAACGTCGTCTTGCCGGCGCCATTCGGACCGATCAGGCCGTAGATCGTTCCGCGCTCGATCTCGATGCCGACCTCCGACAGCGCCTGCAGGCCGCCGAAGCGCTTGTTGACCCCGTTCACCTTCAGCAGGATTTCGCCCATGGCCACCCTCGCATCAACTGCCGGTCGTCTTCAGCGCGCCGGCACCCGGCGCGCCCGCGGCGACGGGCTTCGCGAGCCCATGCTCCGGCGCCGGCCACAGGCCCTTCGGCCGGTACAGCATGATCGCGACCATCGCGACGCCGTAGAGCAGCATCCGCAGCACCTCGGCGTCGACGATCACGTGCCCGAACAGGTACTCCTGCGCCGGCGTCACCGTATGGCGCAGGAACTCCGGGAACAGCGACAGCAGCACGGCGCCGAAGACGACCCCGGGGATGTGTCCGATGCCGCCCAGCACGACCATCGACAGCACGATGATGGACTCCATCAGCGAGAACGATTCGGGCGACACGAACCCCTGGAACGCCGAGAACATCGCGCCGGCGACGCCGCCGAACGTCGCGCCGAGCGCGAACGCCAGCAGCTTGATGTTGCGCACGTTGATGCCCATCGCCTTGGCGGCGACATCGTCCTCGCGTATGGCCATCCACGCGCGCCCGATCCGCGAATCCTGCAGGCGGGCGACGATGATGATCGCGACGATCGCCAGCGCGACCAGCAGGTAGTAGTAGAGGTAGACCGACGGCACGGCGATGCCCAGGACGTGGTGCATCTTGCCGAAGCTGAAGGCACCGACGGTGACCGGGTCGATCAGCGTGACGCCCTGCGGGCCGTTCGTGAAGTTGAGCGGCGCATTGAGGTTGTTGAGGAAGATCCGGATGATCTCGCCGAACCCGAGCGTGACGATCGCGAGGTAGTCGCCGCGCAGCTTCAGCACCGGCGTGCCGAGCACGATCCCGAACAGCGCCGCGAGCCCGGCGCCGATCGGGATGACCGGCCAGATCGGCATGTGCAGCCCGGCGGGGAACGCACGGGCGATCCATTCGAAGTTGGACGACAGGTGCGGCGAGGCGAGCAGCGCGAACGTGTACGCGCCGACCGCGTAGAACGCGATGTAGCCCAGGTCGAGAAGCCCGGCGAATCCGACGACGATGTTCAGTCCCAGCGCGAGCAGGATATAGAGGCACGCGAACGCCAGCGCGCGGACCCAGGCGGCGCCGAACGGGCCGATGATGTAGGGCAGGGCGATCAGCACCAGCAGCGTGGCGATCGTCGCGAGGCGCGCCGCGCCGGGCCGCTCGCGCAGGCTCGGAAAGAACAGGGTCATGGCTTCGATTCCCTTCGGGGTCCGCGATGCGCGCCTCAGGCCCGGTCGGCGACGCGCTCGCCGAGCAGGCCGGACGGCCGCAGGATCAGCACGCCGCACAGGACGATGAACGCAAAGACGTCCTGGTAGTTGCTGCCGAACACGCCGTCGGTCAGCTGGCCGATGTAGCCGGCTCCCAGCGACTCGATCAGCCCGAGGAGCAGCCCGCCCACCATCGCGCCCGGGATGTTGCCGATGCCGCCGAGCACGGCGGCGGTGAACGCCTTCAGTCCCGGGATGAAGCCCATGTAGAAGTGGGCCACGGAATAGGTCGCCGCGATCATCACGCCGGCGACCGCGGCAAGCGCCGCGCCGATCGCGAAGGTCACCGCGATGACGAAGTTCGGATTCACGCCCATCAGGCCGGCGACCCGCGGATTCTCGGCGGTCGCGCGCATCGCGCGGCCGAGCCGCGAGCGGTTCACGAGGATCATCAGGCCGACCATGATCGCCGCCGACAGCGCGATCACGACGATCTTCGTGATCGTGATCGTCGCGCCGAAGACCGGCACCGGGTCCGACGGCAGCAGGCCCGGGAACGTCCGGTAGTTGCGCCCCCAGACGATCATCGCGACGGTCTGCAGGATGATCGAGACGCCGATCGCGGTGATGAGTGGCGCGAGGCGCGGTGCGTTGCGCAGCGGGCGGTAGGCGATGCGCTCGATCAGCAGGCTGACGACGATGCAGACGGGGATGGCGGTCGCCATGCCCGCGACCATCAGCAACGGACCGGGCGCGCCGGGGAACAGCCGTTGCAGCACTTCGACGGTCGACAGCGCGGTGAGCGCGCCGATCATCAGGACGTCGCCGTGGGCGAAATTGATCAGGTTGAGGATCCCGTAGACCATCGTGTACCCGAGCGCGATGAGGGCATAGACGCTGCCGAGCACAAGTCCGTTCAAGACCTGCTGAATGAAAGTGTCCACGCCTCTCCCGGGTGCAAAGGTGCGAAATCCGCCCGCCCTGATTTGAGGCGGGGTGCCTCAAGATCGAGCATGGTCGTTGGTCGTTGCCTAATGCTAGCAAGACCCGTGACAGCGGCGCCGGAAATGTTCGCGGCACTGCAGCGAAGAAGCGGGATCAAGAAGCGGGATCGGCGGTTCGTTCGCGCGCGGCCATCCACGGGTCGGGCCGCTGCCCCGAGAGGCCGTCTCGCGAAAAAAGACGGCGCCCGCAGGCGCCGTCTTCGGATCGACCGCGACGCCTCCAGGGTATCCGGAGGCGTCGCGTCGATGCGTCAGTGCGAGGTCGAGAGGTACTCGAGCTTGCCTTCCTTCACGTCGAACAGCGAAATGGCGCCGTTCTTGATGTCGCCCTTCTCGTCGAAGGCGATCTGGCCGGTCAGGCCGGCGTAGTTCGTCGCCGGCATCGCGGCCGTGATCGACGCGCGGTCGGCCTTGCCGGCGCGCTTGATCGCGTCGGCGATGACGTAGACGGCGTCGTACGAGTACGGCGAGTAGACCTGCACGTCGGCGTTGAACTTCGCCTTGTACTTCGCCTTGAAGTCCTCGCCCTTCGCCAGCTTCTCGACCGCTTCGCCGGCCATCGAGCAGGTCAGGATGCCGGAGGCGTCCCCGGCGAGCTTGATGAACTCCGGCGAGCAGACCCCGTCGCCGGCGATCAGCTTGGTCTTCATGCCGAGCTGCTTCATCTGCTTGGCCATCGGGCCCGCCGTGGCGTCCATGCCGCCGTACATCACGACGTCGGGCTTCTTCGAGCGGATCTTCGTGAGGATCGCGTTGAAGTCCGTCGCCTTGTCGTTCGTGAACTCGCGCGCGACGACGTTCAGGCCCTTCTCCTTCGCGACCTTCTCGACGACGTCGGCGAGGCCCTGGCCGTAGGCCGTGCGGTCGTCGACGATCGCGATCGTCTTCGCCTTCAGCTGGTCGGCGGCGTAGTTGGCGAGCACCGCACCCTGCTGGTTGTCGTTGGCGACGACGCGGAACGTGGTCTTGAAGCCCTGCTCCGTGTACTTCGGGTTGGTCGCCGACGGCGAGATCTGCGTGACGTTGGCGTCGGAATAGATCTTCGAGGCCGGAATCGACGTGCCGGAATTCAGGTGGCCGACGACGGCCACGACGCCGGCGTCGACGAGCTTCTGCGCCGCCAGCGTGCCTTCCTTCGGGTCCGCCTTGTCGTCTTCCGCGACGAGTTCGAGCTTGACCGTCTTGTCGCCGACCTTGATGCCGCCGGCGTCGTTGATCTCGTCAACCGCGAGACGAGCGCCGTTCTCGTTGTCCTTGCCGAGGTGCGCGATTTCGCCGGTAAGCGGCGCGACGTGGCCAATCTTCACCGTCTCGACCGCGGGGGCCGCGGCCGCCGGGGCGGCTTCGGTCTTCGCCGGTGCCTCTTCCTTCTTGCCGCAACCGGCCAGCGCCAGCGCGGCAGTCGCCGCGATCGCGATCGGCGCGACCTTGAACAAATGCTTCATGCCCATCTCTCCTCAGGAACGTGGATTTACCCTGTAGCGGTCGCGGCGCGCATCGAACGAGCGGCGCCAGGACCGGAACCGGGCGATTCTACCGGGGCGTCAAGTGCGGGCCGTTTGCGGCCTCCGCCAGCGCGCTGCGGACGGCGACTTCGGGCTGCGGATGTTGCACCGGTACATCATTTCGACGCCGGGTCCGGGCGTCGACGGATCGCGTGCGCTCGACCTGGCGGCTTCCTACTTCTGCGAGAGGACCCACTTCACGAGGGCCTCGGCCTCGGCCGGGCTGACCTGCGGGTTGGCGGGCATCGGGATGTTGCCCCAGGCGCCGACGCCGCCTTCGCGGACCTTCTTCGCGAGGCGCGGCAGCGCATCCTTGTCGCTGGCGTATTTCGCCGCGACGTCCCTGTAGGCCGGACCGACGAGTTTCTTGTCGATCGCGTGGCAGGCGAGGCAGTTCTTCTGCTTCGCGAGGTCGGCCTGCGCGGAAGCCGACAGGCCGCAGGCCGCGAGGGCAATGCCCGTGGCGAGCCGGATGGCGGACGCAACTGCGGAAGCGATCATGCGGAAGGCTCCGTGGACATCGTTTGGCTCTGTCGCAACCCGATTTATCGTATTGTAACGTCGCGCTTCATGGCGGGTTGACGGCGGCGCCGCGCGGTGCGGCGCCGGCACCCGCATCCGGGGGGCGGACGATGTGGCTGGTATGGCTCGGTGTCGTGCTGCTCGCGCTGCGCTGGCTGGGCCTGCTCGGGCTCGATCGCGTATCCCTGTGGTGGATCGCGTTGCCGTTCCTCGCGGCGCTCTTCTGGTTCGAAGTCGTCGAACGCCGCTTCGGCTTCGACCGCAAGAAGGCCTTCGACGAGATCGACGCGGCGAAGAAGAAGCGCATCCAGGATGCGCTGGACCAGGACAGGGCCGCTCGACGCTACCGCCGACGGTTCTGAAGCCGCGTCCGGATCCGGGCGGCTCGCGCGGCAGCCCGGCGCGGCGCTGCCGGCGGCGCGTTCGCAGGCCGCGAACTGGCATGGCGCGGTCGTCCAAATCGCCGAATCGAGACGGCGCCGGGTCCTGATAGACTTCGCCCTGCGGCATTCGACCAGCGCCCGCTGCCCTGTCAGCAGGCCTTGCCGCCGTCAATCCTGACTGGCTTCACCCACCCGTTCGTCTGCAATCGGCTGGTCGATGAACGCCCGGCTTCCAAGATGGAAGCGGCGGCAGGCCGACCCCTGAAAGAGATTTCATGTCGTTCCAGAGTCTCGGCTTGTCCGACGCGTTGTTGCGCGCGGTTGCCGAAGTCGGCTACACCGAGCCGACCCCGATCCAACTCCAGGCCATTCCGGCGGTCCTTGCCGGCGGCGACCTCCTGGCCGGCGCGCAGACCGGCACCGGCAAGACGGCCGGCTTCGTGCTGCCGCTGCTGCAGCGCCTCTCGACGTCGCAGCCGGTCGCCGGTCGCAAGCCGATCCGCGTCCTGATCCTCACGCCCACCCGCGAACTCGCGGCGCAGGTCGAGGAAAGCGTGCGCGTCTACGGCAAGTACGTGAAGCTGTCGTCGACCGTGATCTTCGGCGGCGTCGGCATCAACCCGCAGATCGAGGCGCTGCGTCGCGGCGTCGACATCCTCGTCGCGACCCCGGGGCGACTGCTCGACCACTGCGGGCAGCGCACGGTCGACCTGAGCAAGGTCGAGACGCTCGTCCTCGACGAAGCCGATCGCATGCTCGACATGGGCTTCATCCACGATATCCGTCGCGTGCTCGCGCTGCTGCCGCGACAGCGCCAGAACCTGCTGTTTTCCGCGACGTTCTCCGACGAGATCCGCGAACTCGCCAACGGCCTGCTGCATTCGCCGGTGCACATCCAGGTCACGCCGCGCAACACGACGGTCGACAGCGTCGCGCAGAAGGTCCACCCGGTCGATGCGCGGCGCAAGGCCGAACTGCTGGTCCACCTCGTCCGCGAGCACCAGTGGTTCCAGGTCCTCGTCTTCACGCGGACGAAGCACGGCGCCAACAAGCTCGCCACGCAGCTCGAGAAGAGCGGGATCGCGGCGCTCGCGATCCATGGCAACAAGAGCCAGAACGCGCGCACGCGCGCGCTCGCGGACTTCAAGTCGAACCGCATCCAGGTTCTCGTCGCGACCGACATCGCGGCCCGCGGCCTCGACATCGAGCAGCTGCCGCACGTCGTGAACTTCGACCTGCCGAACGTCCCGGAGGACTACGTGCACCGCATCGGGCGTACCGGACGCGCGGGCGCCACCGGCGAGGCGATTTCCCTCGTCAGCGCGGACGAGCGCATCCTGCTGCGCGATATCGAGCGGCTGATCAAGCGGGCGATTCCGCGCGTCGAGATCCCCGGCTTCGAGCCTGGGACCGCCCCCGCAACGGCCGAGCACGACACGGTGCGCGAGCCGCGCGAGGCGCGTGGACCGCGCGGGCAGCGCGCGCCTTCGCGCCCGGCCGGCGCCTCGTCGGCGGCGCGCACGCGCCCGCCGGCCGCACGTCGCGACGGCGAACGTGGCCGCGGACCGGCCGACGCAACGCGCGGCGACGCGCCGCGCCAAAGTGCCCGCCCGGCGGCGCCGCCGCAGTCCGGTGCGGCGCCCGCCGACCGCGGCCCGGCAGCCAAGCGTCCGTCGTCATCGCCGGGGCACCGGAACGCCACGCCGGCGACGGCGCGGACCGGGGCGGGCAACCGCACCGGCGCCGGTGGATCGGCCCGCCGTGGCGGGGCCGAAGCCAACGCCAACGCCATGGTGCGTTCGAACCTGCCGCCCGGCTGGACGCTGTCGTCGCCCGGACGCCGCGGCCGGTAGGCGGGCGGTCACCCTCTCCCCCCACCCCTCTCCCGCTTCGCGGGCGAGGGGAGTCCCGGCGTCAGCCGTGGGGACGACGTTTCAATTCTCGACGACTGGACTCCCCTCGCCCGCGAAGCGGGAGAGGGGTGGGGGAGAGGGCCGCAAAATCCACGCCGCTCCTCCGCTCCGGGCCACCCCCGCGAACCTAATGCCCGGCCGAGCTCTCGTCGCGAATCGGCGCCGGCGCCTTTCCCTTCGAG
>Ga0335069_10002615_pt1 | contig 27596 bp, 25 predicted proteins | sample Lox_Sample_11_FD_206714 | JGI IMG/M metagenome (GOLD analysis project Ga0335069, IMG submission 206714) | Soil microbial communities from Loxahatchee National Wildlife Refuge, Florida, United States - Lox_Sample_1.1 | ecosystem: Environmental > Terrestrial > Soil > Wetlands | place: USA...
CGCCCTCCACCGTCCAGTAGCCGCGGCGCCAGGCGATGCCGGCGGCGATGCTGCCGGGGTAGGTGAACTTCGCCGTCCCCGGCTGCGAGGCAGGGAGCGCCAGCGCGACCGCCTGGTCCACGTCGCTGTTGCCGGTGAGGACCTGCACGAAGTCGGCCTGGGTGGCGTGGTCGATGGTGACCTGGTGGCGGTAGGAGACGCCGATCGAGAGGTCCTCGCTCGGGCTGGCCAGGATGCCGAGGTTGAACCCGACCCCGGTGTCGGTGCCGCTCGCCAGCGTCAGCTGGGCGACGTCGGTCGGCTGCGGGAACGGGTTGGGCTCGGCGGTGAGCCTGCGGGCGAGGCTGAACTTGGACAGCCGGATGTCGACGCCGGCGCCGACGGCGAACCTGTCGGCCAGCTTGTAGGCCACGGTCGGGTTGATGGACCAGGACTGGATCTCGCAGTCGAGGCAGATGAAGCGCCCGCTGAAGGTGTCGGGGTTCTGCCACTTCGAGTGCAGCGAGAACGGGCGGTCGAAGCCGAGGCCCACGACCGTCCGCTCGCCGACCTGCTGCGAGTAGAAGATCGCCGGCATCAGGGCGAGGCCGTGGTCCGCGCTCTCGAGCGTCCCCTGGGGCGGGGTCGGGCCCGAGCCCGTGAAGTCGGTGGACAAGGACGACAGGGCACCGGCCACCAGGAGCTGCTTGCCCTTGAGGAACCCGATCCCGGCGGCGTTGTAGTAGATGGCCGACGGGTCGGCCGCCTGGGCGACGTAGGCGCCGGCAAAGCCCATGGCCCGCGCGCCCTGGCTCTCGACGGCGAAGCCGGACGCGTGGAGGGAGACGGGGACGGCCAGGAGCGGCAGCGCCAGCAGCGCCCGCAGCACGCGGTCTCGGTGCACCATCGAACCTCCTGCTTTCTGATCCCGCCGGAGTATAGCAGCCACCGCCTGTAGCGTAGCGCGACATTTTCACCGCAATACGCTGAGGTCAGGCGCGCAGGCAGTGCGGCCCCAGGGCCGTGGTGAGAGGGTCGGCGTCGGGCGCGCAGAAGCCCAGGCCGAGTCGCCGGCGCCAGCCCTCGGCGTGGTCGAACCGCCCCGACCAGGTGCCGACCTCCCGCATCAGCGCGCGCATCGTCTCCAGGTACGAGCTCAGGCCCTGGCTCTCGTCGAGCCACTGCTGCTGGGAGCGGTGGCAGGCGAGCATCGCGGTCTTGCGCTCCAGCACCTCGCCGCCCACGTCGACGTAGTGGGTCGGGCGCACGATGGCTCCGAGAGGGTCGCGGTTGCCGTGCGGCTGCGCGTGGTAGACGGTCACGGAGAGATCGACCGGTGGCGCCGGCGGCTCGGTCTGGAGGTTCGGCATCCCGCGCCCGAAGGCGGCCGACACCGCGAGCCGGCAGGCGTTCTCGTGGTCCTCCATGTAGTCGGCCGGCGAGTGCGTCAGCAGGATGTCGGGAGCCGCCTGCCGGACGAGCGCGGCCAGCCGGACCATGGTGCGCGGCTCGTACAGGACCTCGAAGTCGTTCACCAGGCTCTCGTGCCAGGCGAACCCGGCGAGCCGGCACGACGCCTCCGCCTCGCCGCGACGCACGCGCGCCGTCTCCTCGCGCCCCAGCGTGGTCGAACCGCAGCAGCCGTTGGCGACGGCGAGGCAGTGGACCTGGTAGCCGACCGCCTTCAGGCGCAGCAGCGTGCCGGCCGCCAGGAACTCCATGTCGTCGGGGTGGGCGAAGACGGCGAGCGCCGTGGCCATGGCCGGTCGACTGGTACACCCGAACGGTGGCGGATTCAAGGTAGTGTTGGTGCGCGGAGTCGTCGACGTCCCCTCGAGGAGGTGACCCGTGGACCGTCCCCTTCGGGTGCTCGTGGCCGGCTGCGGCAACATGGGCAGGAGCCACGCCCGCGCGTACCGCCGCCTGCCGGATTTCGAGATCGTCGGCCTCGTCAGCCGCGGTCCCGCCTCGCGTCGCGCCCTGGGCGCGGAGCTCGGAGGCGTGCCCGACTTCGGCGACTACCACGAGGCGCTGCGGGTGACGCGGCCCGACGTGGTGAGCATCAACACCTACCCCGACACCCACGCCCCCTTCGCCAGGGCGGCGATCGAGGCCGGCTGCCACGTGTTCTGCGAGAAGCCGCTGGCGACCACGGTGGAAGAGGCGCAGGCCGTCGTCGGCGCCGCGCGGGCCCGCGGCCGCAAGCTGGTGGTCGGCTACATCCTCCGCGTCCACCCGGCCTGGACGCGGTTCATCGAGATCGCCCGCACCCTGGGCAAGCCGCTGGTCATGAGGATGAACCTCAACCAGCAGAGCCACGGGCCCGCCTGGAACTGGCACCGGCACCTGATGGAGTCGATGAGCCCGCTGGTCGACTGCGGCGTGCACTACGTGGACGTGATGTGCCAGATGACCGGCGCCCGGCCCATCCGCGTCTCCGCCGTGGGGGCGCGCCTCGCCGGCGAGCTCAAGCCGGGGATGTACAACTACGGCCAGCTGCAGGTGGTCTTCGACGACGGATCGGTCGGCTGGTACGAGGCGGGCTGGGGCCCGATGATGAGCGAGGTGGCCTTCTTCGTGAAGGACGTGGTCGGGCCCAAGGGCTCGGTCTCCATCGTCAAGGACCCGAACGAGAGCCGGGCCGGCGGGTCGGACGACATCGACAGCCACACGAAGACGAACTGCCTGCGCCTGCACCATGCCGCGATCGGGCCCGACAACGAGTTCCTGCAGCAGGACGAGTTCATCAGCACGGAAGACGAGCCGGACCACCTGGCGCTGTGCCAGCGCGAGCAGGAGGTTCTGCTGCGCGCGATCCGGGAGGACCTCGACCTCAGCGACCACGTGCAGGATGCGGTGAACAGCCTGCGCATCGTCCTCGCCGCCGACGAGAGCCAGAGGCGGGGCGCGGTGGTCACCCTGTAGGCGAACGTAAGTTACTCGGCCGTTACTTCCTCCGGCAGGGACGGCGGCCCAGGATGAGCCGGGCCAGAGAGGACCCGACATGACCAGGACCGTGGCGGAGTGGTGTACCTGGGCGCGCGAGCGCCGGGCGGCGTTCGAGGCCGTGCCCCTCACCGAGCAGCTGCAGGCCGAGCGGGTGCAGGTCGGCTTCTCCCTGACCCTGTATGTCGCCGCGCCGATGGAGGCGCCGGCCGGGGCCGAGCGCGCCGAGGCCATCCGGCGGCTGTGGGGCGAGCTGAGCGAGTTCGCGCAGGCGGTGGCGCCCGAGGACCAGCGCACCGCCCGCGTGGACGTCGAGCAGGCGGCGCGGGTGGTGCTGCGGCCCGAGAACGACTTCGAGCCCCAGGTGGGCCTCACCTTCCACCTGTTCCCTCGCGCGGCGGCGCTCTCTGCGATCGACGACGAGGACCAGCGCCGGATGACCGAGCTGAAGAGGCGCCTGCTCGCCTTCGGGCTCAAGCAGGCGAAGGTCTAGGGCGGGATCGGGTCAGTGCTCGACGGCGCGAACCGGAACGGCCTCGCCGTCGATGTCGACCTGCCGGACCGCGCAGCACCCGTGTTGGCGGCCCCAGGGCCCAAGGAGTCGAGGATGAGAGTGATCGTCGTCGCCGTGCTCGCCGCGCTCACCGCGCCGCTCGCCCCCGCCCAGACGGTGAAGGACGCGCTCGAGCTGAACCGCCAGGCCGTCGAGGCACAGCGCCGGGTGCTGGTGGCCGGGTCGCTGCACCTGACCGACGCGGAGGCGCAGGCGTTCTGGCCGCTCTACGACGGCTTCGAGAAGGACCGGCGCCAGGTGGACGAGCGCACGAACCAGATGGTGGCCGACTTCGTCGCCGCCGGCTCCGGCATGTCCGACACCCAGGCCACCGCCATGTTGAGCGAGGCGCTGCGGCTCGACGACGAACGGCTGCGGGTGCGCCGCGGCTGGCTCTCGCGCATGTCGAAGGCGCTCCCGCCGCGCAAGCTGGTGCTCTTCTTCCAGCTCGAGAACAAGCTCGATGCCGTCGTGCGCGCCGACGTGGCGCGCCAGATCCCCCTCACCCGCTAGAGCCGGGAGGCGCCGATGACTCGGGAGTTCCGCGTCGCCGTCGGGGCGCTCGCCATCGTCGCCGCGCCGGCGCTGGCGGGCGCCGAGTCGACCAGGCTGCCGCTGATGCCCTGGCCGGCGCAGGTGGAGACGGGCCAGGGCGCATTGGCGGTGGGGCCCACGCTCGGCCTGTGGAGCGAGGGCCCGGCGAGCCCGATCGTCGAGCGGGCGGTCGAGCGGCTGGCCGGCCGGGTGGCCGCGGCCACCGGCATTCCGGTCCGCGTCCGCCGTGCCGCGAGCCGGGACGCGGCCACGCTGCGCCTGCGCTGGGCGAAGGACCCGCGCTGGCTGACGCTCGAGGCCGACGAGTCGTACCGGCTCGAGGTCGCCGCCAGCGGCGCCGAGCTGCAGGCGGCGGGCGAGACCGGCGTGCTGCGCGGCCTGGCCACCCTCGCCCAGCTGGTGGTGCCCGCCGGCGAGGGTTTCGGCCTGGCCGCGGCGCGCATCCACGACCGCCCGCGCTTCGCCTGGCGCGGCCTGATGATCGACACCGCTCGCCACTTCCTGCCGCTGCCGGCGCTGCTGCGGCAGCTCGACGCCATGGAGGCGGTGAAGCTGAACGTGCTCCACCTCCACCTGAGCGACGCCGAGGGCTTCCGTCTGGAGAGCCGCGTCCACCCGAAGCTGCAGGACGCCGGTTCGGGCGGCGAGTTCTACACGCAGGCGGAGATCCGCCAGCTGGTGACGGCCGCGGCCGACCGCGGCGTCCGCGTGGTGCCGGAGCTGGACATGCCCGGGCACACCCGCAGCTGGCTGCTCGGCTACCCGGAGCTGGGCGGCACCTCCACGGCGCTGCTCGACCCTGCCCGCGAGGAGACGTACGCGTTCATCGACGCGCTGGTCGGCGAGGTGGCGGGCCTGTTCCCCGACCGCTTCTTCCACTTCGGCGGCGACGAGGTCGTGGGCGACGAGTGGCAGCAGAACCCGACGATCCGCGGGTTCATGGAAGCGAACGGCATCGTGGACCGTCGCGCGCTGCAGGCCCACTTCAGCCGGCGGGTGAGCGCGATCCTGGCGCGGCACGGCCGCACCACGATGGGCTGGGACGAGGTGCTGGGGCACGGCCTGCTGCAGGACGCGGTCCTGCAGAGCTGGCGCAGCTCGAAGATGACGGCGCGGGCCACGGCGGCGGGCCACCGGGTGGTGGTCTCGGCCGGCTACTACCTCGACTGGCTGATGCCCGCCACCTTCCACTACGCGCTCGACCCGGCCGACCCCCAAGGCGTCGGCATCAGCGAGCAGGAGCTGAAGGCGCTCGCCTCCACGCCGCTTGCGTCCTACCTGGGCGAGGAGCGGGTCATGGACCCCCTGGCGTCGCTGTCGGCGGCACGGGAGGCGCTGGTGCTGGGCGGCGAGGCCGCGCTGTGGACCGAGATCGTCACCCCCGAGATGGTGGACGGCCGGCTGTGGCCGCGCACCGCCGCCATCGCCGAGCGCTTCTGGTCGCCGCGGGAGACCCGCGATCCCGTGTCCCTGCTGCGCCGGCTGCCGTCGGTCAGCCGTCAGCTCGAGACCCTGGCGCTCCGCCACGAGGAGGACCGCCGCCTGATGCTGGCGCGGCTGGCACCCGACGAGGAGACGGCGGTCGTCGCGCTCGGCGAGGCGGTCGCACCGGTGCGTTTCTACTCGCGCCTCCTGCGGCGCATGATGGCCGGCCCCGCCGCCCTGGAGGTGCCGCTGAACCGGCTGGCCGACGCCGCCACGCCGGACAGCGTGCAGGGCCTGCGCTTCGCCCTGGACGTCCGGGACCTGATCGCGGCGCGGGAGACGAGCGGCCCGCGTCTGGACCGGGTGCGGCGGCAGCTCGTCGCCTGGCGCGACGCGGGGCCGGCGCTGGCCGTCTCCGCCGAGCGGCAGCCGCTCCTGCGCGAGGTCCTGCCGGTGGCCTGCGATCTCAGCACCCTCGCGGGCGCCGGCCTGGTCGCGCTGGATGCCTGGGAGCGCCGGACGCCGGTGGCGGCCGATTCCCTGGGCGGCGCGCTCGCTCTCGCGGAGCGGCAGGCGAAGGTGGCCGAGTCCACGTCGACGAGCCTGCTGGAGGCGCTGCAGCCGCCGCCTCCCGCCGAGCTCGTGCTGACCGCCGCGCCTCCGATCCGCGACCTGCTGCGGGCCGCCCTCGCCCGGTAGCGCCCTCTAGGGCTGCCGATCGAGGAGCGCCCTGTACCGCGGGTGGTCGCGCAACGGGACGAGATCCACCTCGGCCTCGATCCTCTGCCTGGTGGCGAAGCCGGCGGCCAGCGCTTTCTCCAGCCGGTCGAGCGCGGCCTCCTGCTGGCCGGCCAGGGCCAGTGCCCGCGCCGCTCCGTAGTCCGCGACCCCCGAAGAGCCGCCGCTGGCGATCGCCGCGTCGTACTCGGTGACCGCCGGCAGGTACTGCTTCTCCGCCAGCAGCAGCTCCGCGAGCTCGAAGCGCACGGAGGCATCGTCGCGCAGCTCGATCGCCTGGCGGAACTCAAAGGCCGCCTCCCGCCCCCGCCCGGCCATGCGCAGGGCGCGGGCGTGCTGCCGTCTCGCCTCCCGGTTCGCCGGGTCCCGCGCGACGATCTCGGCGTAGTCGGCGGCGGCCTGCGGCCACTCCCAGCCGTAGGCGTTGACGAGCGCGGCGCGGGCGGCGGGCACCTCCCGCGCCGGCTCCGCGGGCGCGAGGTGCCGGACCAGGAAGCTCACCGTGTCCCGCACCAGCTGCTGCGACTCCGCGGACTCGACCAGCGCGTCGAAGGCGTGAGGCAGGTCGTGGGCCAGGACCATCGTCCACGGCACGCCCTGTTGGGCGGCGGCCGTCCACAGCTGCCGCTCGCCGGCGATCAGGAGCGGGGAGTCCCGGCCCGCCATCACGTAGAGGACCGGCAGGTCCTTCCTCAGCGTCGTCACGGTGGCGGTGCCGTAATAGAAGACGGCGGCGCGGAGCGGGCTCGCGCCCATGGCATAGGGCAGGGCGGCGGTGACGTTCGCCGAGCAGGCCCACAGGCCGATGCGCTCGGGGTCGAGGGCGAGCGCGCGGCCCTGGCGGCGCAGGAAGTCGACCCCCTGCGCGAGCTGGGCGGCCGTGCGGCCGGGCTCCGCCTCCACCGTCACCGCGGCCACGCCGTGAGCCGCCATGAGTCGCGCCCAGCTGCGGTAGATCTCCCACTCCTTCAGCTTGCCCAGCACGCCGTCGCCGACGCCGTTGGCGAACACCACGACAGGCGACGCGCCGGCCGGTGCCCCGGGAAGGTAGAGGTCGAGGTGCAGCGGCCCGCTCGTCCCCTGCGCGTAGGCGATATCGGGGCGGACCATCACCTCGGCCATCCCCGGGACGCGGTAGACGACCGGGTAGGTGGTGACGTCGTGCGGGGACCGCGGTTCCTGGGCCACGACCGACGACGGTATCACCGCGACGGCGGCGGCGAGGAGACGCGCGCGCCCGGTCGGCGAAGCCCTCACGTCTTGAAGCCCTGGTCCCAACCGGAGAGCTGGGAGGCCGGGGTCCTGCCATCGGTGCCGCGGCGCAGCGCCGCCACGACCTGCGCCTCGTCGATGCGGACGACGCCGTCCGGCCCCGCCGACGCCCTGGGGTCGAACTCCAGCGGCGACACCACCCGGCGCAGCACCTCCTTGAGCGCACGCGCGCCCAGCCTCGGCTGTCGCGCCGCCTCGCGGGCGACGCGGCTCGCGGCCTCGGCCGTCAGCTCCAGGCGGCAGCCGAAGCTGGCGAAGAAGGCCTGCGACTGGCGCAGGCTGGAGTCGGCGGCGCCGGAGAGGATGCGCAGCAGCGCCTCGGCGTCGAGCGCCTCAAGCAGCACCACCGCGTCGAAGCGCGAGAGGAACTGCGGCGAGACGCCGTACTCGAAGAGGTCCTCGGTCCGGAGCCAGTGCCGGAGCGAGAACTGCAGCTCCTCGTGGGCCCGTCCGGCCTCGTCGACGATGGTCACCGGCTTCAGCGCGCCCTGGTCGCGGCCGACGGTGACGCGGTCGTAGACGGCGTCGTAGAGCCCCTCGAAAGCCCCGGCGCACACGAAGAGGAGCGCGCTCGAGTCCAGGATGACGGTGCCGCCGCCGCCCCAGGCCGGCAGCGTGAAGGGCACAGCCTCGTTCTCGATCAGCGTGAGCAGCGCCTCCTGGGCCCGGATGCCGGCCAGGTTGGGCTGGCCGCCCACCTGGCTGCGGATCTTGTCCACCTCGTCCACGAACACCAGGCCGTGGCTGGCCTGCTGCAGCAGCTGCTCGACCGGCGCCTGCGGGCCGAGCTGCTCGCGCGCCCGCTCCAGCAGGCGCGCGAGCAGCTTCTCGCCGGGGCGGCCCTGCTCCGCCTCCTCGCCCAGCACGTTGGCGTGGACCCGGATCACGGTCGAGCGCAGGGCCAGCGCCGGGTTCGCGGCCAGCAGCTCCTCGACCGCCCGCATCAGGGTGGTCTTGCCCGAGCCCGAGGAGCCGATCAGCAGGATGTTGCCGGCGGCCAGCCCCGCCAGCTTCTTCGAGAGCGCGATCGACATCTCGCGCACCGCGTCCTTCTGCCCGATGACGCGGCGCTCGAGGGCAGCGGCGATCTGGGCCGGCGAGGGCGGCGGCGGCACGCGCGGATTCTACCGTGCTACGATCCCCCTCTTCCTGCGGAGGACGGAGATTGGCCTTGAGGCCGGACCAGGTCGCCTGGGCGCTGACGTACTACGTGGTCCTGCTCTTCTCGCTGAGCGTGCACGAGTCCGCCCACGGCTGGATGGCGCTGCAGATGGGGGACGACACCGCCGCCCGGCAGGGCCGCATCACCTTGAACCCGCTCTCGCACATCGACCCCTTCGGGACCGTGCTGATCCCCCTGCTGCAGGTGCTGCTCACCAGCCAGCGGATCCCGCTGCTCGGCTGGGCCAAGCCCACGCCGGTCGGCGCCCACAACTTCCGCAAGCTCGCCCGCGGGCACGTGCTGGTGGCCGCCGCCGGCCCGGTCTCCAACCTGGTCCTGGCCAGCCTGTTCACGGCCGGCCTCTTCGTCGGGCTGCGCTCAGGCGCCCGCGCCAGCGAGCCGGTGATGGCCCTGCTCACCACCGGCATCCAGATGAACGTGGTGCTCGCGCTGTTCAACCTGGTGCCGCTGCCGCCGCTCGACGGCTCCTGGGTCGCCTCCTGGGGCCTGCCCCGCGCGTTCTCCGCGCCCTACGAGCGGCTGGTGGAGCCCTACGGGCAGTGGATCCTGCTGGTCCTGTTCGCGACGGGCGCCCTCAGCTGGGCGCTGGCCCCCTTCACCCGCGCCCTCTACACGTTTCTCTTCCGTCTCGCTCTGTGAGCGGCAAGACGCGCTTCACGAACACGCTGGCCCCATGACACGACCCCGCATCCTCTCCGGCATGCGCCCGACCGGCCCCCTTCACCTCGGCAACTACATGGGGGCGCTCGACAACTGGGTGCGCCTGCAGGACGGCTACGACTGCCACTTCATGGTCGCCGACTGGCACTCGCTGACCACGGACTACGCCGACCCGTCCGGCATCCGGGACAACACGCTCGAGGTGGCCACCGACTGGCTGGCGGCGGGCCTCGACCCCGCCCGCTCCACGCTGTTCATCCAGAGCCTGGTGCCGCAGCACGCGGAGCTGCACCTGCTGCTGTCGATGATCGTGCCGGTGCCGTGGCTCGAGCGCGTGCCGACCTACAAGGAGCAGCAGCAGAACCTCTCCGAGAAGGACCTCTCCACCTACGGCTTCCTCGGCTACCCGCTGCTGCAGGCGGCGGACATCGTCGTGTACAAGGCCGACGCGGTGCCGGTGGGCGAGGACCAGGCGCCGCACGTCGAGATCACCCGCGAGATCGTGCGCCGCTTCGACAACCTCTACGGCCCGGTGCTCCCCGAGCCGAAGACGCTGCTGACGGAGGCCAGGCGCATCCCGGGCACCGACGGGCGCAAGATGTCGAAGTCGTACGGCAACGCCATCTACCTGAAGGACGACCCGGAGACGATCAAGGCCAAGCTGCGGCCGATGGTGACGGACCCTGCGCGCAAGCGGCGCAGCGACCCCGGCAACCCGGAGCTCTGCCCGGTCTTCGACCTGCACAAGGTCTTCTCCCCGGCCGAGGCGCAGGCGTGGTCGGCGCAGGGCTGCCGGACCGCCGGCATCGGCTGCCTCGACTGCAAGGCGAAGCTGGCCGAGGGGCTGCTGGCCCGGCTGGCGCCGGTGCAGCAGCGTCGCCAGGAGCTGGAGAAGCGGCCGGACACGGTGGGGGACGTGCTGGGGGAAGGGTCGAAGAGGGCGCGCGAGGTGGCGGAGGCCACCATGGACGAGGTGCGCTCGGCCATGAAGATCCGCTACGACCTGAAACGGTGAGCGACGAGCCGGAGACGAAGGACGCGACGGCGCCCGTGCCGGAGGGGGCAGGCGCGCCCGCTCCGCCCGGCCCCGCCGTCCCCGAGCGCGTCGCCGTGCCGGAGGGGGTCGAGTCCGTGCTGCCGGACGACGCCCCCCGGATCCACCTGCCGCTCTTCGAGGGACCGCTCGACCTGCTGCTGTACCTCATCCGGCGCGAGAAGATCGACATCCACGACATCCCCATCGCGCCCATCACCCGGCAGTACGTCGAGTACCTGGAGCTGATGCGCGAGCTGAACCTCGACGTGGCCGGCGAGTTCCTGGTGATGGCGGCCACCCTCATCCACATCAAGTCGAAGATGCTGGTGCCGATCCAGCCGACCGAGGCGGAGGGCGACCAGGAGCAGGTCGATCCGCGCGAGGAGCTGGTGCGGCGGCTGCTCGAGCTCCAGCGCTACAAGGAGGCGGCCGGCCTCCTGCACCAGCAGGCGCAGATCCGGGCGGCGCAGTGGACGCGGCCCGACACGGTGCTGCCGCGCTTCGACGACGCCGGCGAGGAGATGCTGGAGGCCGGTCTCTACGACCTGATCTTCGCCTTCAAGGAGCTGCTGGACCGGCGCAAGACGCTGCTGGCCCACGAGGTCGTGGACGAGGGGCCGCCGCTGGAGCAGAGGATGGACGAGCTGCTGGCCCTGATCCGCGAGGGCGAGTCGCTCGAGTTCCTGGCGCTCTTCGAGACGCTCTCGACGAAGGCGGAGATGATCGTGACCTTCCTCGCCCTGCTCGAGCTGGTGCGGCTCAAGCGGGTGCGGGTGTACCAACGCGGGATGTTCGGCGGCATTCGTGTGTTCCGGCCGGTGGGGCCGCCGGGCGCCCCGCCGGTGAGCGCGCCGTCCGCCGGGCCGGGGGAAGCGTGAGCGAGAACGAGGAGCCGGAGGACGAGACGACGGCGAGCGAAGGGCCGGTCGCGCCGGAGCCGTCCGCCGAGGCGCCGGTCGAAGCGCCACCCCCCGAAGGCGAGGAGGCCAGCGTCCTGCCGCCGGCGCAGGTCCGGGCCGTGCTCGAGGCGCTGATCTTCGCCTCGCCGCAGCCGATCACCGCGCGCGAGATCACCCGCGTGCTGCAGGGCGTCCCCCGGGAGGAATGGGAGCGGCAGCTCGAGGAGCTGAGGTCCGACTACAACCGCGACGAGCGCGGGCTGCAGGTGGTGGAGGTGGCCGGCGGCTGGCAGATCACCACCCGCCCCGAGTACAACGACTGGGTGCGCGAGCTGCTCGACCCGCGCACGCCCACCCGCCTGTCCATCCAGGCGCTGGAGACGTTGGCGGTGATCGCCTACAAGCAGCCGGTGACGCTGCCGGAGATCATCGAGCTGCGCGGGGTGAAGTCGGGCGGGGTGGTCAAGACGCTGCTGGAGAAGCGGCTCATCCGCATCACCGGCCGCAAGGAGGTGGTGGGCCGGCCGATGCTCTACGGCACCACCCGCCAGTTCCTGCTGCACTTCGGCCTCAAGGACCTGGAGGAGCTGCCGAAGATCGAGGAGTTCGCCCAGGTGCTCGGCGAGGAGGTCGACGTCGCCGGCCTCAAGCGCGCGATCGAGGCGCCCCTGCCGGTGCAGGTCTCGGTGGCGGACCCGGACGGCGAGCAGATCCCGCTGTTCGAGGGACAGGCCGCGCCGGCGGGCGAGCCGGCGGCGGACGGATCGGGCGAACCCGCCAGCCCGGAGGCCGGCGCCGAGCCGGTCGAAGCCGGCGGCGACTCGACGGACGGCGGTCCCGAGGACCACTCGGACTGACTCTGCCTCGCGGCAGAGCCGGCGCTCGCGCCTCAAGATAACTCGCGCCTCAAGATAAGATGCCCGGGTGCAGGAGAGGCTGCAGAAGATCCTCGCGCGTGCCGGCTTCGCCTCGCGTCGCGGGGCGGAGCGGCTCATGGTCGAGGGCCGGGTGACGCTCAACGGCGAGCCCGCCCGCGAGCCGGGGACCAAGGCCGACCTCGGCCGCGACGACGTGCGCGTCGACGGCGTCCGCGTCAAGGCTCCGAAGGGCCCCGTCTACCTGGTGCTCAACAAGCCGCGCGGCGTGGTCGCCACCCGCCGTGACCCCGAGGGCCGGCAGACGGTGATGGACCTGGTGCCGCCGGTGCCGGGCCTGTTCCCGGTGGGCCGCCTGGACGTGACCACGGAAGGGCTGATCCTGCTGACCAACGACGGCGTCTTCGCCGAGCGGGTGTCGCACCCGCGCTACGAGGTCCCGCGCGTCTACCAGGCGAAGGTGCACGGGGTGCCGGGCGAGGAGGCGCTCGCCCGGCTGCGCCGAGGCGTGCGCGTGGACGGGGAGACCATGGTCGCCGACCGCGTCCGCGTGCTGCAGGGCAGCGGCAACGCCTGGGTCGAGCTGACGCTGCACGAGGGACGTCACCACGAGGTGCGGCGGATGCTGGAAGCGGTCGGCCACCCGGTGGCGAAGCTGCGCCGGGTGGCCATCGGGCCGGTCACCGCCCGCGGCCTCGACCCGGGCGAGTTCCGCCCCCTCGCCGACGAGGAAGTCGCCGGGCTGATGCGGGGCGAGGGCCGTCGCCGGGCGGAGCCGGCCCGCAGGCGCCCGCGGCCGCCGCGCCCTGCCGGGCCGTCGGCGGGGCGCCGCCGTGGCGCGGCGCTTCCCAGCCGCCGCCGTTCCGGCGGAGGCCGTCCGCGGTGAGCGCGAGGCCCGCCCCGGTCTGGTTCGAGTTCCCGGCCCACCTGCAGGGTCTCGACCGCTTCGAGGCCGGCAAGCCCATCGCCGAGGTCCGGCGCGAGCTGGGCCTCAGCGACGTGATCAAGCTCGCCTCCAACGAGAACCCGCTGGGGCCGTCGCCCCGCGCCCTGGAAGCCGCACACGCCGCGCTCGCCGACGCGCACCGCTACCCCGATCCGCAGGCCACGGAGCTGCGGGCGGCGCTCGCCGCGCACCTCGGGGTGCCGGCGTCGCACCTCCTGGTGGGCAACGGCTCGGTGGAGATCGTCGACCTCGTGGTGCGGGCGCTCCTGGGTCCGGGCGACAACGCGGTGATCTCCGAGCACGCCTTCGTGCGCTTCCGGCAGATCGTCTCCGCCCACAACCACGGCGCGCGCCTGGTGCCGATGCGGGAGTGGACCCACGACCTGCCGGCCATGACCAGGGCGGTCGACGAGAGGACGCGGCTCGTCTTCGTGGCGAACCCGAACAACCCCACCGGCACCTGGAACGTCCGGGCCGAGGTGGAGGCGCTGGTCGAAGGGCTGCCCCCGCGCTGTCTGCTCGTGCTCGACCAGGCCTACTTCGAGTTCGCCGACCACCCCGACTACCCGGACGGGGTCGAGCTGGTCCGCCGCGGGGCCCCGGTGGTGGTCACCCGCACCTTCTCCAAGGCGTACGGTCTGGGCGGGCTGCGGGCCGGCTACGCGGTCGCCCTCCCCGAGGTGCTCGACGCGCTGTTCACCATCCGCGAGGCCTTCGGCACCAACTCGGTCTCGCAGGCGGCCGCCGCCGCCGCGCTCTCCGACCAGGAGCACGTGCGGCGGACGGTGGCGCTCAACCGCGTGGAGAAGGCCCGCCTGTCCGCGGCCCTGCGCCAGCGCGGCTTCGCCGTGCTGCCCAGCCTGGGCAACTTCCTCACCTTCGACACCCGGGCGGACGGCCGGGAGGTGTTCCGCCGCCTGCTCGTCCGCGGCGTCATCGTCCGCCCGCTCGACCCGTACCAGATGAAGAGCTGGCTCCGCGTCTCGATCGGCACCGAGCCGGAGAACGCCGCCTTCCTCGCCGCGCTCGACGCGGCGACCGGAGGAACCGAGCCATGAGGAACAAGGGACTGGTCGTCGCCATCGACGGACCGTCGGGGGCCGGCAAGTCGACCACCGGCCGCGCGCTGGCCGCCCGTCTCGGCTACACCTACGTGGACACCGGGGCCATGTACCGCGCGCTCGCCCTCAAGGCCATGCGCTCGGGCGTCTCGCTCGACGCCGAGGAGGCGCTCGCCACCCTGTGCCGGGCCTCGCAGATCCAGCTCAGCGACGGGGGCCGCCGGGTGCTGCTCGACGGCGACGACGTCACCGGGCAGGTCCGCTCGCGCGAGATCAGCCGCGCCTCCTCGCTGGTCTCCGTGCACCCCGGCGTGCGCGTGGAGATGGTCGCGCGCCAGCGCGAGATGGGGAAGGACGGCGGGGTGGTCATCGACGGGCGCGACATCGGCACCGCCGTCTTCCCGGACGCGGAGGTGAAGTTCTACCTCGACGCCAACCACTCGGCGCGCGCCCAGCGGCGGCTGGCCGAGCTGCGGGCGGCGGGCGTGGAGGCCTCCTTCGACGCGATCGAGCGCGAGGTCCGCGAGCGCGACTACACCGACACCCACCGTGCCGAGTCGCCGCTGGTGCGGGCCTGGGACGCCCTCTTCCTGGACACCACCGCGCTCACGCCCGACGAGGTGGTGGAGCGGCTGCTGGCGGCGGTGCGGTCCCGGGAGGGCCGGCCGGTGGACCTGGGCCAGCTGGCGCAGCAGCATCGCCACGGACCGCGCCGCTACCTGGAAGCCCTGCGCACCGGGCAGCTGAGCGCCGGCTTGTACCGCCTGCGCGCCGGCGAGGACGACGAGCAGGGCCCGCAGAGCGAGGAAGGCGTCTACCTGGTGCTCGAGGGACGCGGCCGCTTCCGCATGGGCGACGAGGACTTTGCGGTCGAGCCGGGCTTCCTGTTCAGCGTGCCGCCGCGGGTCGAGCACGGCTTCCACTCGGTGGCCGAGGACCTGCTGCTGCTGTCGTTCTACTCGCCCGCCCGCGGCGCCGCGGCGGCCGCGGACTGACCGCCCCCGCGCGCGGCGCGCTCAGCGCTCGACGGTGTGCCCCGCGCGCTCCAGCGCGAAGACCCCGCGGTCCAGGTCGCGCTGCTGCACCATGAGGTAGTCGGTGTCGTAGGTCGAGACCACGAAGATGCTCACGCCCGAGCTGGCCAGCGGGCCCGCCAGGCTGGCCAGGATGCCGGTGACGCCGAAGCCGAGCGGGCCCTTGACGCGCAGGCAGCGCCAGCCCGTCTCGCTGCGGACGCCGGAGGGGACCGCCTCCTCGGCGCACACCACCGACAGCTCGGCCGCGGTGCGGGTGACGGAGACGAACGGCGCAGCTCCTGTGGGTCCGCCAGGCGCCTCGCCGGGCGCGGCTCCCGCCCAGGCCGGGAGGGGTGCCTCGGGTTCCAGCCGGCACACCGCGAAGCGGCCGGCCACCAGCTCGAGGGTCAGGCTGCGGGCCATGGCCCCGTCAGCCTACCACCGACCTCGGTCCGACATGCGCCCGCAGCGCGGCCCCGACGCCGCGCCGGTGGACGAGCCCCTGGACGTCAGCGACGGCGCGAGCTCCGCCTGGCTGCGCCGCGGTCGACGCCGTAGGGGCCGGAACCGCGGGAGGCGATGAACAGGAAGAGGAAGCAGTACAGCACCGCGAGCTCTCCCCCGTTCTGGATCGGCCACGTCCCCTTGTGTGCGTGCACCATGAAGTAGGCGACTGCCATCTGGCCGGCGGCCAGGAAGGCGGCCCAGCCCGCGAACAGCCCCAGGGCGATCAGCACGCCGCCGCCGAGCTCGATGATCCCGGCTGCGGTCATCAGGGGACTGCCGAGCATCTTGTGGCCGCCGAGGACGCCGAACAGCTTCTGCGCGCCGTGACAGGCGAACAGGACACCGGCGAAGAGCCGCAGGATCGCGTAGAACAGCTCCGACAGACCGCCCAGCCAGCGCTCCATCCAGTCCTCCTGACCGAAGTGACGGATGCCCCGAGTATCCGGCCTACAGCCGCAGCCGCGCCAGCTCCTCGAGGGTGGTGACTCCCGAGGCCACCAGCGCCAGGCAGCGCGTGCGCAGGTCGATCATGCCCGCGTCGAGGGCGAAGCGGTGGATCTCCTCCGCCGGCGAGCCCTGCTCCACGGCGGCGCGCACCTCCGGGCTGACCGGCAGCGTCTCGAAGATCGCCCGCCGCCCGCAGTAGCCCACCGTGTGGCAGGCGGCGCAGCCGCGACCCTTGTAGAAGGTCACCGCCCGCAGGTCCTCCGGGTCGAGGCCCAGGCTGGCGAGCAGTTCCGGCGGGGGCGGGTCCGCCGGCACCCGGCACTCGCGGCAGATCTCGCGGACGAGCCTCTGCCCTGTCGCCAGCGCCAGCGCCGCGGCCAGCCGGTCCGGTGCCACCCCCAGGCCGCGGACGCCGGCCACCGCCTGCGCGGCCGTCGGCGCCGTCACCTGTGCGAAGGCCAGGAGGCTGGAGGCGCCCTCGGCCAGCAGCGCGGCGGTGGCGGCGTCCGGCACGGCCGAGACCACCACCGCCTCCGCGCCGGCGGCCAGCAGCGGCCGCAGCGCCTCCTCGACGCAGGGCCCCTGCTCGCCCGCCTCGGCCTCCACCTGTCGCACGCCGTCGAGCCGCCAGTGGACCGGGCTCTCGACCGAGGCGACGTCGAGCGGGACGTGGGCCAGGAAGCTGAGGATGGAGTAGCAGGTGGTGGCGGCGCCGTTGGAGGGCGGTGAGGAGACCAGCACCAGCCCGCGGCCGGAGCGGATCACCTCGACCAGCCGGACGCGGTCCTCCAGCTCGAGCCCGAGGGTCCCGAAATCCTTGATGAAGGTGGCCCGGTTGACCAGCCGCACCGTGGCGCCGACGCCGTAGCGCGACGGCACGGTGCGCGCCACCGCGTCGTACTCCTCCTGCCGCAGCCGCACCAGCGCGCGGCCGGTCTGCACCCGCGACCGGCGGGAGGAGTCGAGGCCGAGCATCGCGAAGAGCGCGCGCTCCAGGGCGGGGGCGAACGACGTCGGCACCGGCTCCACCCGGAAGGAGAAGCCGTCGATGCCGTAGCGGATCTCGATCCGCTCGGGACCCGGCTCCAGGCTGACCTCGGAGGCGTGCTTGCGCGCGCCGAGCTCGAGGATGCTGTCGAGGACTCCGTCCGGGCTGCTCTGCTCCCAGTAGGGCGTCCCGCCCGCCTCGGGCCGCGCGGGCTCGGTACTCGGTCGCGAGGCTCTGGCGACGGCGTCGCGCTCCGCCGCCAGGCCCGGCGGGGCCTCGCTCCAGAAGCGTTCCTTGTACTCGCTGGACGCCGAGCAGAAGCAGCGCAGGCAGAAGGGGCAGACCTTGGTGGGGGTCTTCGGCTCGTCGGAGCACCAGACGGCCGCGGCGGCGTCGAACTCGCCCAGGCAGTTCCAGCATGCGACCACATAGGCCTGGGCCACAGTCGCAGGCTAGACGACAACTCCTTGCAAATCAAGGTGCTTCCGCCGCGGCTGCGTTGACCCTTTTCACGACCCTGTGGTAGCGTGCGTTGGTTTCCGATGGCCGAGAAACTCCGCACCACACCCCTGTACGAGGTCCACCGGGAGAGCGGGGCGAAGATGGTCCCCTTCGGCGGGTGGGACATGCCCGTCGAGTACTCGGGCCTCATCGCCGAGCACATGGCCGTCCGCACCGCCGCCGGCCTTTTCGACGTCTCCCACATGGGGCAGCTCGAGGTGGAGGGGGAGGGCGCGCTCGCCTTCCTCCAGCGGGTCACCTCCAACGACGTGGCGAAGCTGGTGGACGGCCAGGCCCAGTACTCGTCGCTGCCCCTGCCCAGCGGCTGCCCCGTCGACGACATCATCGTCTACAGGCGGTCCGAGCGCCGCTACCTGATCGTCGTGAACGCCTCCAACACCGAGAAGGACTGGACCTGGCTGCTGGCGCAGCGGCCGGCCGCCTGCGGACTGCACAATCTCTCGGACCAGTACGCGCTCCTCGCGCTGCAGGGACCTCGGGCCGAGGCGATCCTGCAGCCGCTGACGCCCCTGCCGCTGAAGGAGATCGCCTTCTACCACTTCGCCGAGGGCAGGGTGCTCGGGCACGAGGCGATCGTCGCCCGCACCGGCTACACCGGAGAGGACGGCTTCGAGATCTTCCTCCCGCCCTCGGTCGCGGCCTCGGTGTGGCGGCGGCTGGTCGAGGAGGGCCGGCCGCAGGGTCTGCTGCCCGCGGGCCTGGGGGCCCGCGACACCCTGCGCCTCGAGGCGAAGATGATGCTGTACGGCAACGACATGGACGAGACCACCACGCTGATCGAGGCCGGGCTGAGCTGGATCGTCTCGCTCGAGGAGGCCAAGGGCGACTTCAACGGCCGCCAGGTGCTGGCGGCGCAGAAGAAGGAGGGGGCGCCGCGGAGGATCGTCGGCTTCGAGACGACCGAGCGCGGCATCCCGCGCCACGGCTACCCCGTGCTGCTCGACGGCGCCCCGGCCTCTACCGTCACCTCGGGGACGTTCGCCCCGTACCTGCAGAAGAGCATCGGGCTGTGCTACCTGCCCGCCGCCCGCGCCGCGGTGGGAACCCCTCTGGCCGTCGACGTCCGCGGCCGTCGGGTGGCGGCCCGCGTCGTGTCCACGCCGTTCTACAGGCGTCCGCGCCCCTGAGCAGGGAGCGGGGGAGAGGAGGCTCCATGTACCCGCAGGAGTACCGCTACTCCAAAGACCACGAGTGGATCCTGGTCGAGAGCGGCGTCGGCCGGATCGGCATCACCGACTACGCCCAGAAGCAACTCGGCGACGTCGTGTTCCTCGACCTGCCCGAGGTCGGCCGCACCCTCAAGGCCGGCGAGCAGTTCGGGACCGTGGAGTCGGTGAAGGCCGTCTCCGAGCTGTACGCCCCGGTCACCTGCGAGGTGGTGCAGGTGAACGCGGCGCTGGTCGAGAAGCCGGAGACCATCAACAAGGACCCCCACGGCGCCGCCTGGATGATCGAGGTCCGCGTCACGGACCCCGCCACCCTGGAGGCGCTGATGGACGGGACCGCGTACCAGGCCCACGTCGACAGCGAGGCGAAGTAGCCCCAGACCCGCCGACGTCCGCCGTCCAGAGGAGACCGTGTCCAAGACGACCCCCGCCGTCGCGGCGCGTGCCAGCCGCGTGCTGATCCAGCCGGAAGCCGATTTCGTCCGTCGCCACGTCGGCCCCGGTGACACCGAGGCGGCCGCCATGCTGAAGACCCTGGGCCTCGACTCGCTCGAGGCCCTGGTCGGGGCCACGGTGCCCTCCGGGATCCGCCTCGGCCGGGCGCTCGCGCTGCCCGAGCCGCTGCCGGAGCCGGAAGCGCTGGCGGAGCTGGCGGGCAAGGCCGCGAAGAACCGCGTCTTCCGCTCGTACATCGGCATGGGGTACCACGACTGCCAGACGCCGGCCGTCGTCCTGCGCAACGTCCTCGAGAACCCCGGCTGGTACACCCAGTACACGCCGTACCAGGCCGAGATCTCCCAGGGGCGGCTGGAGGCGCTCGTCAACTTCCAGACCATGGTGGCCGACCTCACCGGCCTGCCGCTGGCGAACGCCTCCCTGCTGGACGAGGCCACCGCGGCCGGCGAGGCGATGACCCTGTGCCGCGCCAGCGCGAAGCCGGGCCGCGACGGCTTCTTCGTGGCCGAGGACTGCCACCCGCAGACGATCGCGGTCGTGCGCACCAAGGCGGCGGCGGAGGGAATCGCGCTGCACGTGGGGCCGGCCGACTCGGTCGACGTCGCGGGGCAGAGGCTCTTCGGCGTCCTCGTCCAGTACCCGGCGACCGACGGCCTCGTGCGTGACCACGGCCCGCTGGCCGAGCGCGTCCACCGGGAGGGCGCCCTGCTGGCCGTGGCCACCGACCTGCTGGCGCTCGTGCTGCTGCGGCCCCCCGGCGAGTTCGGGGCGGACGTGGCCCTGGGCTCCGCCCAGCGCTTCGGCGTGCCCCTGGGCTACGGCGGGCCGCACGCGGCCTTCTTCGCGGTGAAGGACGAGCACAGGCGGAACCTGCCGGGGCGGCTGGTCGGCGTCTCCAGGGACGCCGAGGGCCGTCGCGCCTACCGCCTGGCGCTGCAGACCCGCGAACAGCACATCCGCCGCGACAAGGCCACCAGCAACATCTGCACGGCGCAGGTGCTGCTGGCCATCATGGCCTCGATGTACGCGGTCTACCACGGGCCCTCTGGCCTGCTGGCGATCGCCCGCCGCGTGCACGCGCTCGCCCGCGTGCTGCAGCTCGGCCTGCGGCGGCTGGGCTTCGACGCCGCCGCCGCGCCGTTCTTCGACACCCTGAGGGTGCGGACCGGCGCCGAGAAGGGCCGCGCCACCCTGGCGCGGGCGAGGGAGAAGGGGATCAACCTGCGGCCGTACGAGGACGGCTCGCTGGGCGTGGCCCTCGACGAGACGGTCCTGCCGCGGGACGTGGCCGAGCTGTTCGAGGTCTTCGCCGCCGGCCCGGTCGGGTTCACCCCGGAGCAGCTGGCCGACGAGGTGGAAACGGCGCTGCCCGAGCCGCACGGCCGGCGGAGCGCCTTCCTGGGTCACCCGGTGTTCCACGCGCACCACTCCGAGACCGGGATGCTGCGCTACCTGAGCACCCTGCAGGGGCGCGACCTGTCGCTCGCGCACTCGATGATCCCGCTCGGCTCCTGCACCATGAAGCTCAACGCCACCTCGGAGATGATCCCGGTGAGCTGGCCGCAGCTGTCGAAGCTGCACCCCTTCGCTCCCGTCGAGCAGGCCCGCGGCTACCAGGAGATGTTCGCGGACCTCGAGCGCTGGCTGGCCGAGATCACGGGCTTCGCGGCGGTGTCGCTGCAGCCCAACTCCGGCGCCCAGGGCGAGTACGCGGGCCTGCTGACGATCCGCGCGTTCCACCACTCGGGCAACCAGGCGCAGCGCGACGTGTGCCTGATCCCGGTCTCGGCCCACGGGACCAACCCGGCGAGCGCGGTGACCGCGGGGTTCAGGGTGGTGCCGGTGGCCTGCGATGCGCACGGCAACGTGGAGCTCGCCGACCTGCGCAGGAAGGCCGAGGAGCAGCGCGACCGGCTCGGCGCACTGATGGTCACCTATCCCTCGACCCATGGCGTCTTCGAGGAGGACATCCGCGAGATCTGCCGGGTGGTTCACGAGCACGGCGGCCAGGTCTACATGGACGGTGCCAACATGAACGCGCAGGTCGGGCTCACCCGGCCGGCCGACATCGGCGCCGACGTCTGCCACCTCAACCTGCACAAGACCTTCTGCATCCCGCACGGCGGCGGCGGCCCCGGCATGGGGCCGATCGCCGTGGCCGCGCACCTCTCCCCGTTCCTGCCGGGCCACCCGGTGGTGAAGACGGGCGGCGAGAAGAGCTACGGCTCGGTCGCCGCGGCGCCCTGGGGCAGCGCCAGCATCCTTGCCATCTCCTGGGTGTACATCCGGATGATGGGCGCCTCCGGCCTGAAGAAGGCCACCCAGGTCGCGATCCTGAACGCCAACTACATGGCGAAGCGCCTCGCGCCCCACTACCCGATCGTCTACAGCGGGGCCGACGGCCGCGTCGCCCACGAGTTCATCCTCGACGGCCGCGCCTTCCAGAAGGCGGGCATCAAGGTGGAGGACGTAGCCAAGCGGCTCATGGACTACGGCTTCCACGCCCCGACCGTGTCCTGGCCGGTGGCGGAGACGCTGATGGTCGAGCCCACCGAGAGCGAGGACAAGGCGGAGCTCGACCGCTTCTGCGACGCGATGATCGCGATCCGCGAGGAGATCCGGGCGGTCGAGGAGGGCCGCGTGAAGCCGGAGGAGAGCCCGCTGCGGCGCGCCCCGCACACGGCCGCGGCGGTGACGGCGGCCGAGTGGCAGCGGCCGTACACGCGCGAGCAGGGTGCCTTCCCGGCGCCCTGGGTGAGAGAGGCCAAGTTCTGGCCGCCGGTCGCCCGCATCGACAACACCTGGGGCGACCGCAACCTCTTCTGCACCTGTCCACCGTTCGAGGACCCCGTCTGACGGTGACGACACGTCCCCCTGCGCGCACGGCACCGCCGGCACGCCGGGCCGCGCCGGTCCGTCCGGCCGCTCCCGGGCCCCCGGTGTGGGCGCTCGTGCGCGGGCCCGCGCTGCTGACGCTGGCGGTCACCCTGCTGCGCCTGCTCGGCGAGCGCCGCGGCTGGTCGCCGTCGTCCTTCAGCACGCTGCCGGGCGGCGGGCTGGCCCCGGTGGGGATCACCTGGCTGGTGCCGCTGGTCGGGCTGTACCTCGGCTGGCGGCTGGCGCGGCTCGGCTTCGCCGCCGGCTCGCCCCGGCGCGCGGTCGTCTGGCCGGCGGTGGCCCTGGCGACGGCCCCGCTGCTGGCCTGGCTGCTCGACCGCCTGCTGCGCCCGGGCTGGATGTCGGCAACCGTCCTCTGGGGCGTGGCCTCGCTGGCGGCGGCGGCGGTGGCGTTCTCCGCCTGGCCGGCGCTCGGGCGGACGCTGCTGCCCTACGCGCTCGCCGCCCGGGTGCCGGTGGTGATCGTGATGGGCCTCGCCATCAGCGGCGGCTGGGGCACCCACTACGACGCCGAGCCGCCGGGCTTTCCGCCGATGCCGCCGCTGCAGCGCTGGGTCTGGACCGGGCTCGTCCCCCAGTGCACCATCTGGACGGGGTTCACCGTCGCCGCAGGGGCGCTGTGCGGCGGGCTCGGCCGGCTGGCCGGGTCCCGCCGCCGCTGACGCGCGAGGGCGCCGCCCGAGGCCTTCAGCCTTCCCTCGGCAGGTGCTTCTTCCGCTCCCTGACCAGGCGCGCCGCCTCCAGGCGCGCAGCCAGGTCCTTCTCCCGGCCGCGGTCGGTCGGCTTGAAGTACCGCCGGCCGGCCAGGCTCTCCGGCAGGCAGTCCATCCCCGCGACACCCTCGGCCTCGTCGTGGGCGTACTGGTAGCCCCTGCCGTAGCCGAGGTCCTTCATCAGCCCGGTCGGCGCGTTGCGGATCCACAGCGGGACCGGCTCGGCGCGTGTCTCCAGCGCCTCGCGTGAGGCCTCGCCGTAGGCCGTGTAGACGGCGTTGCTCTTGGGCGCGGCCGCCAGGTACACGACCAGCTCGGCCAGCGCCAGTGCCCCCTCCGGCATGCCGATGAAGTGCACCGCCTGCTGCGCGGCCATCGCCACCACCAGCGCCAGCGGGTCGGCCAGCCCCACGTCCTCGGAGGCGAAGCGGATCAGGCGCCGCGCCACGTAGAGCGGGTCCTCGCCGGCCTCCAGCATGCGGGCGAGCCAGTAGAGGCCGGCGTCCGCGTCGGAGTTGCGCACCGACTTGTGCAGCGCCGAGATGATGTTGTAGTGCTCCTCGCCCGCGCGGTCGTAGAGGAGCGACTTGCGGGCGAAGGCCTCGCGCATGGCGGCCTCGTCCACCCGCCGATGCCCGTCCCCGCCCGGCATCGCCGTGGTGACCCCCAGCTCGAGGACGTTGAGGGCGGTGCGGGCGTCGCCGTCCGAGGCCTCGGCCAGGAAGCGCAGCGCCCCCTCGTCCACCTCGGCGTCCAGCGTGGCAAGCCCGCGCTCGCGGTCGGCGAGCGCCTGCTTCAGCACCGCCAGCAGCTGCGAGGCGCCCAGCGGCTTCAGCACCACCACCCGCGAGCGCGACAAGAGCGCCGCGTTCACCTCGAAGGAGGGGTTCTCGGTGGTGGCCCCGATCAGCACGATGTCGCCGGACTCCACGTGGGACAGAAGCGCGTCCTGCTGGGCCTTGTTGAAGCGGTGGATCTCGTCGATGAACACGATCGTCCGCCGCCCCTCGCGCCGCCGCCGCTCCTCGGCAGCCCGCATCACCTCCCGGACCTCCTTGACCCCCGAGAGCACCGCGCTCATGGCCTCGAAGTGCGCGCGGGTCGTGCGGCGGATGACGAAGGCGAGGGTGGTCTTGCCGGAGCCGGGCGGCCCCCACAGGATCAACGAGCGCAGCTGGTCCTGCTCGATGGCGCGGCGGAGCGGCCGCCCCGGGCCGAGCACCTCCTCCTGGCCCAGGACCTCGTCGAGCGTGCGCGGGCGCACGCGGTCGGCCAGCGGCGCGTCCTTTCGCGGCTCGCCCTCGGCTCCGACCCGGCCGCGCGGCGGTCCGGAGGTCCCGGGGAACAGCGAGCCCGTGACGTCGTCGCGCGCGCGGGGCATGGCGATGCGAGCAAGCCTAGCGCGGTGCGGCACGGGCCGCGAACCCGCGCTGCCGCGCCGCCTCGTAGAGGACGAGCGCCGCGGCCACGCCCACGTTGAGGCTCTCGACCGGGGGGGCCAGCGGGACGTAGAGCCGGCCGTGGGCGCGGGCGAGCGTCACCGGGTTCAGGCCGGCACCCTCCGCGCCGACGACGATCGCCACCGGACGGCGCAGGTCGGCCTCGTCGTAGCGGGTGTCGCCGTCGGCTGCCGTCGCCAGCACCGCCACCCCGCGCTCCGTCAACCGGTCGATCACCGCCTCCATGCTCAGCGCGCGCACGTGCGGCAGCCGGAAGGCGCTGCCCATGGCGCCGCGCAGCGCCTTCCAGGAGAGCGGGTCGGCGCAGCCCGCGGTCAGGTACGCGCCGGTGGCATGGGCCGCCTCGGCCGTGCGCAGGAGGCCGCCGAGGTTGCCGGGGTTCTGCACGGCATCCGCGACCAGCAGCAGCGGCTTCCCGCGGAACAGCAGGTCCTCCTGGAAGGTGGGCCGCCGCGCCAGGGCCAGCAGCCCCTGCGAGGTCTCGGTCTCCGACAGCGAGGCCAGCAGCTCCGCCTTGAGGTGGTGAACGCTCACCCGGGCCGCCGCCAGCGCGGTCAGCGCGGCGCGGCCGACGGCAGTCGCCTCCGCGCGCGGCGCGGCCGCCGCCTCGACCACGGTCAGCCCGGCGGCCAGCGCCTCCAGCACCAGCCGCGGCCCCTCCAGCAGGCACAGGTCGGAGGCGGCGCCCTTCTCCACCAGCGCGCGCAGGCGCTTGTAGAGGGGGTTGGCGCGGCTGCTCACGGTCTGCTTCACGGCCATCTTCGGGAGCGAGGCGTGATAATATCATCCTGTCGGCGCCCGTTCCCCGCATCCCCTTCACAGTCGCTGTTTCCGGATCGACACGGCGTGATACTCGATATCAAGAAGAGGCTCCAGGACGAGATCCTTCAGCTCGAGTACGAGCTGAAGGTGCAGCTGCCGAAGGAGATCCTGCGGGCGCGGGAGCACGGCGACCTGCGCGAGAACGCCGAGTACAAGTCGGCCAAGGAGAGGCAGAGCTACCTGCAGGCGCGGGTGGCCCAGTTGCACCGCCGGCTGGCCGCGCTCTCGCTGGTCAACCTGGACAAGATCCCGCACGACAAGGTGGGGCTCGGGTCCGTGGTCACCGTGCGGCAGGACGACACGGGCGAGGAGACGGTGTACGAGATCGTGGTGGCCGAGGACTCCGATCCCACGATCGGTCGCATCTCGCCCTCCTCGCCGATCGGCAAGCAGCTGCTGGGACACGAGGAGGGCGACACCGTCGAGGTGCGGGTGCCTTCCGGCAAGAAGACCTACGACATCACCAAGCTGGTCACCATCCACGACCAGGTGAAGGACGAGTAGCGGGCCTCGCGCGTGCCTCTGCAGGCGCTCACCACCGTGAGCCTGGCCGGCGGCGTGGCCGCCGCCCTCGAGCAGGTGCCGGCTGGGGCGGGCGTCGCCCAGCTGCTCGGGCCCCAGGGCCGCAGCCTCGTCCTCGGCACGGCCTCGAACCTCCGCCGCTGGGCCGCCTCGCGGCTCGGGGCCGGCCCGGGACCCGCCAGCGGGCGCCGCCCGAAGACCGATCTCTCCGGGGTCGCCACCGCCGTCGCCTGGACGACGACCCGCGGACCGTTCCACCAGAGGCTGACCTGCGAGAGGCTGATGGCGCCGCTGGTGCCGGCCTCGGCCCGCCGCGAGCTGAAGCCGCCGGCGTTCCTCCACCTCGACCAGGGCGAGCGCTTCCCTCGGGTGAGCGTGCGCGGTGCGGAGGAAGCGGGCGCGCACGACTTCGGCCCGTTCCGCGACCGCCGCGCGGCGGAGAGGGCGCGCGACGCGGTGCAGCGCGCGTTCGCGCTGCGCCCCTGTGATCTCGTCTTCGAGCCCGACCCCGCCTGGGCGCCGGGTCTCGCCTGCCTCTACGCCCAGGTCCGCTCCTGCGCGGCGCCCTGCCTCGGCCGGACCGCCGAGGCGGAGTACCGCCGGGGCGCGGGACGCGCGGCGGCCTGGCTGTCCGATCCCGCGGCCAGGCCTGAGGCCACCACGGCCGTCCCCGGCTTCGTCGCCGGCGCCCGGGGCTCGCGCGCCCTGGTCGTGGACGCTGGCCGGCGAGAGGTCGGCCTGTTTCCGGTGCGCGACGGGCGCGTCCTCGACGCGGCGGCGGTGAGCGCCCCGCTGGCTGTGCTCGAGGAGGCCGTCGCCGCGCTCCGATGGCCCGAGGCCGAGGGCCCGGCCGACTGGGTCTGGCTCGCCAGCTGGCTCCGCAGCGCCCGAGCCCGCGCCGGCTGGCTCCCTCTTTCTCCCGGCGAGGAGCCGCGCGCGCTCGTCGGCCGCGTGCGGGGGGTGCTCGCTGCCCGCGGTGATAAGGTAGGGGCAACGCGAGGGAGGACGTGAGGGAGTACTCGCCCAGACGCCGCACCGCGCTGGTCCTCACCGGCAGCGGCACCACCGGCGCCTACCACGCCGGGGCGCTGAAGGCCCTCGACGAGAGCGGCGTCAAGATCGACCTGGTGGTCGGCTCCGGCATCGGCGTGCTGGCCGCGGCCTTCGCCGCGATCGCCGGCGGGCCGAAGCTCAGCGGCGCGGACGGCTTCTGGAAGGGCGTGCGCTGGGGCTCGTTCTACCGGCTGCGTCCGCTGGTGCGCTCCGCCCTGGCGCTGCTCGGCGTGTCATTCGGCATCTTCGCGGCACCGGTGGTGCTGGGCCTGCTGCTGGGCCTCCTGGCCACGCTGCTGCTGATCGTCGACCGCATCGTGCCGGGGGTGGCCGCCCGCGCCGCCTCGCTGCTGTCGGTGACCCCCGAGGCGCTGAGCGGGCCCTACCTCGCGGCCCAGGCGATGCCGGTGTTCCTGCTGGGGCTGCTGGCGGCCGTGGCGATCAGCGTCCTCTGGCTGCGCGACCGCCGCCGCTTCGCCGAGGCCTTCGAGTCCTTCTTCGACGCCCGCCCAGGTCTGCAACGCGTGCGCTCGGCCCTGTGGCAGGTGGTCGGCGCCGCCGCGGCCCGCGCCGCCGCGGTGGGCGAGGCCGAGATGGGCCGGCGCTACGCCGCACAGCTCGCCGACAACCTGGGCCAGCCGGGCTTCCGGGAGCTGGTGCTGCGGACGGCCGACCTCGACCGCGGCGGCCCGCTCTCCTTCGTGCTGCTGAAGGACGGACCGCCTTCGGGCGCGGCCCGCGGGGGCACCCTGGCGGAGGTGGTGGACCTGCGGGTGGCGGGCCAGGACGCGCTGCTGTTCGACGCGCTGGCGACGGCGCTGCTCTGCCCGCTGGCGATGCCGCTGCGCCGGGTCACCTTCCCCAGGGGCTGCGTGCACGCCGGCGAGACGCACCGCCT